>VOFG01000613.1_pt1 | contig 84000 bp, 80 predicted proteins | sample 5384171 | NCBI WGS metagenome assembly VOFG01 (sample SAMN12384726, study PRJNA508395) | human gut metagenome | isolation source: healthy gut F | host: Homo sapiens
CACAGAATTTGGATTTACAGGGACAGAAATAGGATTATTGCTTTCAGAGTGTGGTTTAAAAGATATTGATTCAAAAAATACAAAATATAAGAGATTATTTAATGCATTTTGTGAGCAAAGTAGAAAAGATAATAGTACAAACTGCGTATATAAATTTATACAAGTATGTATGGAGCCAGCTAGAGGACTAAATACTCAATCTGCATATGAGAAGAGACGTTTTGAAGTAAATAGAGTATTGATGTTAAAAGGAATTGAAATAAGGGATGATGGTAACTTCTATAAAATTACTAAGGCTGAAAGTTTATCCGAAGTGGAAAGAAGAACAAGAGAACTAAAAATAAATTATCATGTTATGGTGCACATCAAAGAGTTTTAATATGTTGCAGAGAAGAGTTACTAGTAGATGATTATTTTCATGCGGTTCAGGAAGCAGTAAAAGGAATATGTGATCGGGTAAGAGAAATGAGTGGATTGTTAACAGATGGAAATGAACTTATTCAAACTGCTTTTTCTGTAAAAATCCATATATTGTTTTAAACTCATTAAGGACAACTTCAGAACAGAACCAGCAAAATGGACTTAAAGAGATAATACTGGGATTAATTCATATGGTAAGAAATGTTACGGCTCATGAATTGAGAATTAGATGGGATATTAATGAAAATGATGCGATTGATATTTTGCAACAAGTTTCTTTTGTACATAAATATATGGATCAATGCATTACAGTTAGACATTTGCCTAATAAAGATAGGTAAGATTTTTGTTTTACTACAGTAATGAAGAATAGTAAGCTTAAAATTCCTTGATTACTAAAAACAAAATGGGATATTTAGTACAAAGAATAAAAAGGTTATACACTAGCTAAAAGATTTAAAGATATTAAAAATGTAATCAGAGATATATGATAAGGAGAAAGATGAGATTATGGATAATGTTTTGCAAATTGATAAGCAAATATTAAATTCGGATAAAATAATATGTAGACATATAAATAATTTGTGTAATTCAACGAGGAGAAATATCACAGGATATTCTATCACAATTAAGACATTTTGTTGAACATATTTTGTTGAAAATATATGCTAATGGTAATGATATTGAGGATACACAGGATAATGTTAAACAGGCTGTTAAATATGCAAAAAATCAAGAATGGTTGAGATATTTGTCTCGATTTCATCATTTTTTGCAGGTATCTGTATCCCATAGGACTTTAGAGGAAGAAAATTCGGAGCGTTTAATGTTGAAATATTACGAATATCTTCTTAGGATAAAAACAATGTTACATGATAAGTATTCTCTTGATGTTTTGTATAACTTAGAGCAATTTCCAATTGTAACAGATGAGAGCTTAAATGAGTATTATCTGAAAATTGTTCAAAAGGTTGATGAATATAAAAATCATCAAAAAATATATATAAATATGATCGTTTTTACATTCAAAATATAAAACCATTTTTTTTGTAATAATAAAATATATTATGAAGTAGCATTTATTCCGGCAAATGATAAGGCAAGTAAAACAGATAAAATAATTGCATTTACAGATAGAGAAATAACAGACTTTTATGCGGTAAAGTTAGAAATAGAAGATGATTATATAGAAATATTTGATAAATGTATGCCTATAAGAATTATTTTGGATTGGGAAGTAAGTATTCGACCATGTGAATTTAAAAATTTTAGTAAGATAATTAATAATCAGACCAAACCAATTGGAAAAGCAGAGGAGAGGGAACTAGTTAAGTATTTGACCGAGTCGGGAAGAAGTTTAGCAGAGATAGTCGTTTATTCAGATGAAAAATATAATGAAGTCCGCAATCGAATTGTTCCAAATAGAGAAGGGTATCATTTTTTGATTTATTAGATTTCTGTAGACAACTCATTAAAAATCAAGGTGCAGGTTGCAATGTTTTAAGATATTTGTTACATCATATGAATAATCGAGTTATTAAAGAACAATATCATGAGAGTTATATAAAAGAATTATAACACTGGAAGATGGGAATATTTGGGTGTGAATAATTGGCTCTCAAATTTATATTTACCAAATGAGTGTTTACCTTTTGATACAATGCCGTTCTGTTCTGGATTGAGAAAACATGTACCAAATATATCAGATTTGTTAGTAGCATTGGATACAGATGGACGTGAACATGAATTTATGGCTAGAGTTATAAAAAATAATACTGAACAGAAAGGGATGCTGTATACCCCATTAGAACAGAATGGAGAAAAGTATAAACTTGGTAATTTTGAGGATGTTGAAACTTTGAAAAAAATATATAATGAGAAGTTACCGAAAACTAAGAAACAGCAAGCACGTAAATTGATTATAGATAAAGGCTATATATTTATTGAGGCATACAGGGATGATACAATTTCTATAATTACAACGATTAAAAGATTAGCTCAAAGCGGTGTGAGTAATTATTCCAATACTGTAAAACATTGGATAGAAAATAGTGATTATAATATATCGGAAGAGAAGAAAAAAGCATTGGAGACAATGTTTGCTAAATCGCATGTATCGGTAATATATGGGGCAGCAGGAACAGGGAAGACTACATTTATTAATTACATTTCCAATTTTTTTAAAGAGTATTCGAAATTGTATTTGGCATATACGAATCCAGCAGTGAACAATTTAAAGAGAAAGGTCGCTGCAACCCAAGATTGCGAATTTATGACAATTTCAAAGTTTAACAATAGATATAATAATGACATAAAGAGAAAGTATGATATTATATTTATTGATGAGTGTAGTACGGTTAGCAATAAGGAAATGAAGGAGTTTTTGGAACTTGCTGATTATAAATTACTTGTATTAGTTGGAGATACTTACCAAATAGAATCAATAGAATTTGGAAATTGGTTTGATACAATACGTGGATTTCTTCCAGAGTCTGCAATATGTGAATTGGTAAAGCCATATAGAAGTAATAGCAAGCAGTTACAAGCTTTGTGGGATAATGTCCGCAAAATGGAGGATGATATATTGGATCGACTACAAGCAGGAGGTTATTCAGTAAATCTTGATCCGTCAATTTTAACTCCAGCATCAGAGAACGAGATTATCTTATGTTTAAATTATGGAGGATTGTATGGAATAAACAATATAAATCATTTTATGCAAGAAAACAATAATGGCAAGGAGATAAGGAGAGGAATACAGAGATATAAAGTTGGTGATCCAATTTTGTTCAATGATTTGGCGGATTCATTTTTACAAAGAATAAAGAACAAGTTCCAATTATTCAAAATAATATGAAAGGCAGAATAGTAGATTTTAGACTTTTGGAAGCTGGTAAAGTAACGGAACGAATTCAATTTGATATAGAAATTGACAAGCCATTGATGAATTTAGATGATAAAGGTTTAGATTTTCAAGTTATAGGTGTATCAGAAAAGGGAAATTCTATTATTAGATTTGAAGTTTATAAAAATAAAAGTACAGATGAAGATGATGACAGTGTATCTAAGAATATGGTACCATTTCAAATAGCATATGCGGTATCTATTCATAAAGCACAAGGTTTAGAGTATGATTCAGTAAAGATCATTATAACAGATGATATTGATGAACTGATTACACATAGTATCTTTTATACTGCCATAACAAGGGCAAGAGAAAAATTGAAAATTTATTGGACACAATCTGTTGAAAAGAAGGTTTTAGATAGAATAAAACCTAAAAATAATCATCAGGATATTTCTTTATTGAAACAAGAGTTGCTGTTAAGAAAATGAATTTGTACCAAAAATAAGAAAAGTGTTGGAGATATTTTTCGAAGAAATATTGTACATTTTCTTATGTAGGAGACCTAATACCAAATGGGTACATTGATACCTATATGATACCTAAATTTTTGAAAATATAAAATAATTGTGATAAAAGGTGTAATAATCGCCATTAAAAGTTCTATAAATCAAGCTTTCACAGGGATAATAAGTTTCTCTGCGGGGAGTTTGAATAATTTCAATTGACACTGATTATTTTATATGGCAGGTAGTCTATAGGATTGCCTGCTGCATTCTTATTGTTGCAAATGTAAGATCGTTTTTGTTGCCATTGGAGTTGATGATTGTCAAAAGATTAATATAAAAGGTTAAGTGCCTTTTAGTATAATTATAAAGGAACATAGGAGGAAATTATGGCTGAAGAAATTAATGTAAATAAGATAAGTGCAGAAGTGATTAGTGAGTTGGCAAAAAATACAGCGTGTTTTGTTGTAAAAAAAATTAGGTAAAAGTATATAAAGATATTGTAAACAAGGAAGATATCGACTATGGTACTGCATTTGAGAAATATTTACTAGAAGCGGAACAGCATATAAGCATGGCTAAAACTATTTTATATGGACAAACTCCACATTATCTGTATTCTTTTTTTTTGAGTGTATGGGAATAAGTAATCGGCAACATATTATTGATACGTCCAATGTGAATAATATATTGGATATAGGGAATAAAATAATTATCACAGGTACTGGTGGAATAGGAAAAAGCATGTTGATGAAACACTTTTTTTTTAAATACTATACATACAACATCATATATACCTATATTGGTAGAATTAAGGGGATTGAATGAGTATATACCAGAAAATATATCTATTGAAAAGTATATATATAACACACTTGGAATTTTTGGATTTAAGCTTGAGGAAGAATATTTTAGATATAGTTTAGAAACGGGGTGTTATGTAATTTTATTTGATGGTTATGATGAAGTGAAGAATGCAAATGCACAAAAGGTAACGCAAGAAATAATTGATTTCAGCAACAAATATTCTGAGAATCATATTATTTTGTCTTCTAGACCGTTAGATGAATTTGTAGGCTGGTCAGACTTCAAAGAATATTCGGCAATTGCTTTGAACAAAGAACAAGCATTATCTTTAATTTCTAAATTAGATTATGATATAGAAATAAAAAATAAATTCTATAAACAATTGGATGAGGAATTATTTGAAAAGTATGAATCCTTCGCCTCTAATCCCTTACTATTAACGATAATGTTGATGACTTTTGAAGAACGAGTTTCGATACCGGATAGCAAGACGGATTTTTTATGAGCAGGCCTTTTCAGCTCTATTTCACAAACATGATGCTATGAAAAAGGGTAAATACAAAAGGGAGAAACTATCTGGGCTGGGGTATGAAGATTTTAAAAAAGTATTCTCGTATTTTTGCTTTAGATCTTTCTTTAAAAATCAATATGAATTTACAGAAAAAAGTGCTTTAGAGAATATACAAAAAGCTAAAGAGAAAGTGTATTCTTATGGTACTTTTAGAGAAAGTGACTACTTGGAGGATATGACAAAAGCAGTGTGTATGTTGGTACATGAAGGATTAAATTATCGCTTTTCACATAGATCGTTCCAAGAATACTTTGCAGCTGTTTATACAACACAGTTGAGTGATGAAGAACAACGTCAGTTTATTTTATCTTGGTTGAGAGCAATGTCAGGAGAATGACTACAGATTTTCTTGACATATTATGTGAACTCCAGCCAGATAGATTTATGAAGAATATTTTGTACAATCCACTTTGTGAGTTATACGATTTATATGAGGCAAATGGATGTTCCGAGGATTGGTTTATAGAATATATGTATTCAGGAATATCAGTTCATTTTTCTGAAAATCGAGGGGAAAGAATATACGTCCAGATTAATCAATCATACTACCATACAATATTTGTATGTATGTTGCATTATTTGCATTATGAGTATGTAGATATGGAATGTGATGAAGAGTATGGAGAAACTATTAGTGAATTAAAAGAGAAATATGGGGAAAAAAGTTGTGCGAATAGGAATAACGTTTGAACAACTTAGGGAGGACGCATTATATGATAAGGTAAAGAGAGCAATAAAGTGGGTAACACAAAGAATGAATTATGTTTTTGGTGAATTAGATAAAATAGATATTAATACTTTTGGAAAAAAAAGAGAAAATTTGAATCCATGTTAGATGAATTGTAATAATGGTCATGGCAACACTTTGGCAACAGAAAATCAGTAAGCCAAAATAAAATGTGTAAATGAAGAAAATATCGGCAGATTTTTAATGAAAATTAAACAAAATAGTTTAATACAAAACAACAACTTGCCGAGTTTGAGTAAATGGATAAATCCCTACAAAGCTTGTATTTATGGGCTTTGTAGGGATTTTTTGTAGCGATTGAAAAAAGTCTTAATGTTATATTGGAATGTATAATGGATAATTTTTGAACAGGTTTATCCTTCCTTGATGTACATAAAGTACATATAATTGTACTAGTGAAACATAGATAAGTAAAAAAATATACATAGAAATGTCGAAAAAGGATTGACAAAGAGAAAAAAGCTAATAAAATTATAAGAAATATTACAAAAGGAGTGAACTAAGTTGGAAAGAGTCATTTTTGGAACAATAAAGGTGGGACAGGAAAAACTACATTAGCTTTTCAATTAATTAATGAATATGCATATCAAAATAAAAGTAAAAAAAATATTAGTGATAGATGTTTGCCCACAGGCAAATTTATCTGAGCTTTTGTTAGGGGATTAAATCAAGGAGGAAGTAATGCGTTGTTGATGAGACAAGGCGTAAACCTAGGGCAACGATTGGTGGGTATTTTCAGATGCGCTTGCCAGCGCCTTATAGTGTGCCAATTTTTAATCCGAACGATTTTTTAACAAAGCCGAATCAATATAATCAATATATAGAGGATAATATTGATCTGCTTTGTGGAGATGCTATGTTAGAACTGCAATCTAATGCTATTTCCACATTAGCTAATAATCAAATCCCGGGAACAAATACATGGATAGCAATTATAAATTGGCTAAATGATTTTATACAACCAATAGAAAAAATTTATGATATTGTTTTTTTAGATGCAAATCCTAGCTTTTCTATGTATACGCAGATAGCACTTGCTACTTCTACAAAAGTTATACTTCCGGTAATGGCAGATGACATCTAGAAGAGCTATTCAAAATGCATTTTCTTTAATTTACGGTTTGAAATTGCCTTCTGAAATATATAGTAGGTATGCATTTGCTGAAAAATTAAGAGAGGTAAATATGCCATTACCTAAAGTATATATGATATTGAAGAATAGATTGACTCAATATATGGGGGCAGCTTCTGCATATGCTACAGTATTACAGGAAATTGATAAAGATGTTTTGACTTTATTAGATACATATCCTGATATATTTGATTTTAGCGATATAAATGACGGAATTATTGATGTAAGAGATTTCCAGACCACTGGAGTAGTTTCCTCGGCAAGAGGGTGTCCCATGCATAAATTGAAAGCTGGTCGCTTGGATTTGATGGGAAAGCGAGTGGCAGTAAAAGAAGAATACAGACAGAACTGTATTCAAAATATTGAGAAAATTGTATGCAAGATGAATTCAGGTTTATAGCAGGGTATGAGTGAAAGAACGAAATGGGAAAGCAAGATGGGGCTAAAGCTATCTTCAGAGAGAGGTATGTAGCTGAACAACATGAACAAAAGCGATGCATTGAATGTAGAAAAATGGAGGAGGATAATAAAGTAAAGATAGAATAGGAATGTAAAAAATAACGTATTAGCATTTTATGACCACGAAGAAATTTTTTAGAGGTTGCGTGGCGGTATTAATAATATATGGCAGAAACATGGAAAATTAGTTCCTGTATTAAGGAGATGAGTTAGAAGGGGGATAAGAATGTGGGTATTTGATTTAAGTGAAAAAGATTATAAATGCCGCATCAATAGCATCTAAGAATAATTATACTGTTGGTAAAGTGAGCAGAATTATACGTTTATTAAGTTCGCTGATGCTAATTTCTGTTGAGTGTGTAAGAAAATTAACTTAAATATTGATTATAGGGTAATATCATATAATTTATGGAATATAGAAATAAGAAATTTTTTTAATGATAGAATCATTTATATTATAGTATTTTGGGTAATTTATGAAGCAGTTGTATATAATATATTATTTTACTTGGTGTGCTATATTGATAAGAGTGAAAAAGCGGTGTCTATACCAGTTTTATTTACAATAAATGATTTGGTCGATTTGGGAAGTTCTGTTTTTTTCTAGGATATTCTGTAAATAAATGGATTGAAGGAAAAATGGAATCGAGAATAGTGATCAACAGGTAATATTTATAGCAGGGTTATGCCTTATATTTTCTTTAGTAGCGTGGTTATATCGAAAAAATAGTAATAACTGGAGCTTTGAAGAAGAATTTACAAATTATTATGATATAAATGGGAATAGAATTCCTAAAGGAGCGAATGTTATTTATTATGGAAAAGGTTATAGCGTCTATTGGTCAGGAGATGTGTTGGGGATACACAACAAGGAACAAGAGTATGAATGGAGAATAATGTCAAGAGATAATGATAGACAAAGTATAGCGCTTGAAGTTGCCGCCCGTAATAGGGAGGGAAATTTAATGCTGGAATCATGGAAAAGAATATAAGGAGTGTTTTTGCTCAAGCCCAGGAGGCTTTCGTCGACTAAGCTTCTGCAAGCTCGGACATGTAGCGTTGCTGTGTACGTTGGCAAATGTGATTATGATAAAGGTGGCTTCAAAAGATATACCTACAATAAAGATCGCGTTCCTAACTTCCACCTATTCACCCAACCACAATTATTCCCCATGCAGGGTATGTCTTATCTTCAAGACATACCCTGCATTTGTGTTTTAAAAGCCATCATGCTAAAATGGGGTAGATAGTGACAGGCAAAAGGAGGTTTTACCATGTATTATGTACCGGATGGCACAAAGCAGTGCGGGTATTATGAATGTAAAAAGTGCGGGAATCGGTTTCTGTCCTTGCAGACGATGAAGCGGATTCCCTGTCCGGATTGTGCATCGGAGGTTGATTATGAGATCGGGCCGGATGAAACGCTTGCGGACGTGACAGATACGGCAGTGCTTCTGCAGAAAATCGAGGGCGAGGAGGAAGTGGCGAAAATGGATGCGCTCTTAAGCCTTGCGATTACCGGCGGAGACTTTAACTGGATTTAAGAAAAGATAGAACGGGAAGTGGATGAAACAGATAAGACACAGAACAGGAGCGGTGACAGAGATGGAACAGACAACGGCAAAAAAGAATAAATACGAGATTGATATGTGCAATGGAACGATTATGGACAAATTGATTTCCTTCTCGCTGCCGCTTATGCTGTCGGGTATTTTGCAGCTGATGTTCAATGCGGTAGATATTATCGTGGTGGGCAGGTTTTCCGGCAGCCAGGCGCTGGCAGCGGTGGGATCGACCAGTGCGCTCATCAACGTGTTCACGAATCTGTTTATCGGAATTTCGCTGGGGGCAAATGTACTGACGGCGCGTTTCTATGCGGCGGGGCGTGAGAAAGAGGTGTCTGAGACCGTACATACCGCGATAACCCTGGCGCTGGTCAGTGGAATTGTCATGGCGCTGGTGGGACTTGTTTTTTCCAAGGGAGCGCTGGCGCTGATGGGGACACCGGACGACGTCATCGGGCTGTCGGCACTTTATATGCGGATTTATTTTCTGGGAATGCCGTTTTTCATGCTCTACAATTATGGCGCGGCGATCCTGCGCGCCGTCGGGGACACGAAGCGCCCGCTGCTGTTTTTGATGATTGCGGGAGTTATCAACGCGTGCCTGAATATGGTGCTGGTCATCGTATTTAAGCTCGGCGTTGCCGGTGTGGCGATCGCCACGGTGATCTCGCAGATGATTTCCTGTGTGCTGGTGCTGCGGTGCCTCTGCCGGTCGGAGAGCAGTTACCGGCTGCGTTTTTCCGAGCTTGGCATGAAAGGGTACTACTTGAAGCAGATCTTTTCGGTCGGCGTTCCGGCAGGAATCCAGAGCACGGTCATTAACTTTTCCAATGTGCTCCTGCAGTCCTCGGTCAATTCGTTCGGATCGACGGCGATGGCAGGCTACACGGCGGCAAACAATCTGCTCGGCTTCTTGTATGTCTCGGTGAACTCCATCACACAGGCGTGCATGAGCTTTACCAGCCAGAATTACGGCGTTGGAAAATTAAAGCGCATGGATCGTGTGCTGGCAGACTGCATGATCTTATCGGTCGTGGTCGCTGTAGTTTTGGGATGCATCTGCTATGGGTTCGGACCGGAAATTTTACAGATCTACACGGAGGATGCCGAGGTAATTGCGTGCGGTATGGAGATCCTTGCATACACGACGATCACCTATTTTCTTTGCGGCTGGATGGATTTGTTCCCGGGGGCGCTGCGCGGCATGGGATATTCCGCGGTGCCGATGGTGTTGTCGGTCATCGGAACGGTTGGTACGAGAGTGGTGTGGATCTTTGGCATTTTCCCATATCACAGATCACTGGCGATTCTGTTTATTTCTTATCCGGCGTCATGGATTATCACCATTATTTTACAAGTCGTCTGCTTTTACTTTGTGAGACGGAGAGTGCACCGGAGAAGCCAGACGCCTGCCGGGCAGGAAGGCTGAGTCTGGAATTGGCAGGAATCCCAGCGGAAAGTGGCAGAAAACATGCCGGAGACCTACCGGATCGAGGAAAAAGCCCAATTCCGGGAATCCAATAGGAAATCCAGATCATAGCCCTGCCCATATAACTACACGGGGACAACGATGGAAGCATATTATTACAGCAAAATGGACAAAACAAAGCAGGCGGCATATCATGCGATGCTGCAGGGACTATTGGCGTTGGAGGATTCCATTCCGATGCCGCGCCTTGAGGCGGAGGATCTCTATCAGGTATTTTTCCTGCTGCGGCTGGATCATCCGGAGATTTTCTGGGCGACCGGCTACAAGTACCGGTATTATCCGGAGTCGGCGAATCTTGTGTTTCTGCCGGAATACCTCTTTGAAAAAAGCAAGATCAGAGAGCATCAGAAGGCGATGAAGGCGCGGGTGGAAAAACTGGCGCGCGCGGCGCAGAATCTCTCCGAGTGGGAGAAGGAAAAATACGTCCATGACTTTATCTGCGAAAACGTACACTATGATAAGCTGAAAAAGCCGTATTCCCATGAGATTATAGGGCCGCTCGGACAGGGCGTGGGCGTCTGCGAGGGAATTGCAAAGTCAGTAAAGGTGCTTTGCGATGCACTTGGCATCTGGTGCGTGATCGCACTGTGCGGAAACTGCCCTGAGAAGGGGATCAAATACCGCCATACGTGGAACATTGTAAAAATCGGCGGGCAGTATTATCATCTGGATGCCACATTTGACAACACGCTCGGTGCGGGAGCACAGATCCGGTACGATTATTTCAATCTCTGCGACAAGAGCATATTCCGGGATCATCAGCCCCTGATCGCGCCTGCGCCGGAATGTACGGATGCAGCGCATTTTTATTATCGGGAGAAAAAGCTTTCCTTCACGAAGATGGAGGATGTCTATAAACGTGCGCTTCAGACAGCAAAAAGGGGAAAAACGTTTACCTTTCACTGGAGAGGCGGGTATCTCACCAGGGAGGTCTTGGGGGAACTGTTAGAACAGATTTCCGCGGCCGGCAGGGAGCGGAGGAAAAAGCGCCAGAGTCAGTGTGAACTGGCAGCAGGCGGTGCTCCGGTTCGATTACGTGGAGGCGGGCAGTGCGCCGGAGGCGAGTGTTGTGATGGAAGAAGCGAATGAGGGAGAAAAAGAATGACGGAAGACTTACTGGAACAGATTCAGAGAAAAGACGCGGTGGCGTTTACACACGGAGGGAAATTTCATGCAGACGATGTGTTTTCCGCGGCGCTGCTGCTTTACCTGAATCCGGAGATTGTAATTACGCGCGGCAACAGGGTGCCGGAGGATTTTGACGGGATCGTGTTTGACATCGGAAGAGGACGGTACGACCATCATCAGAAAGACAGCCGGGTGCGGGAGAACGGTGTGCCCTATGCGGCGTTCGGACTGCTGTGGGAGGAGCTCGGGGGAGCAATCCTCGGGGAGGAGCTGGCGGCGGAATTTGACGAGGCGTTTGTACAGCCGTTGGATAATAACGACAACACCGGGGAGAAAAACGAGCTGGCGACGCTCATTGGCAATTTTAACCCGGCATGGGATGCACAGGGCGGAAGCGACGCCGCCTTTTTTCAGGCGTCCAGCGTGGCGGGCATGATTCTCGAAAATAAATTCGAGCGCTACCGCGGAAATGAGCGCGCCGACCGTCAGATCGAGGAGGTGCTGGCGGCGCATGAGCGTGCTGTGACGTCCGGGGAGACGGCGGAGCGCGATGCCGCGATTTTGATATTGCCCTATTTTATTCCGTGCCAGAAACGCCTGTCGGAGACCGGGATTGCGTTTGTGATTTTCCCGTCGAACCGGGGCGGATACTGTATCCAGCCGCAGAAGCGTGAGTATTCTCTCCATTATAAGTGCAGCTTCCCGGAATGCTGGCTTGGACTGGAAAAGGAAGAACTGGTGGAGGCATCGGGCTTAGAGAGCGCCGTTTTCTGCCATAAGGGCGGATTTCTCATGACGGCCGGGGAACTTTCCGATGCGGTGGAGGCATGCCGGATCAGTCTGGACAGCTTCAAGGATGAGAAGGCGCTTGTAAACGTGGGCGGCGGCGATGCGGCGGACGAACTTTTAAGAGAACTGCCGGGGATGGCGCAAGCACAGATCTATCATATCCCGCTGCCGGAGCTGCCCGGGCTGGAGCAGGACGGCAGTTACGGTGAAGTGGCGATGGAAAAAACCGACTGGAAGCTTCGGAACAGGGACTATGTGAAACAGATCCTGCAGTACCGGCCGGAGGCCGTTTATGTCGAGGGGGATGTATTTTCGGCATATCCGGTGGTGCATCTGCTCCGGAAAAAGCACGTGCCGGTGCTTGCCATGGCGGAGCGCGGCGGGGAGCGGATTCTCGTGCGGATTCCGTCCGGTTCCTAGATGGGACTTGTAGAAGACAAGCGAAAAGTGCTATGATTCTTATGCAATGTGGAATATGCTTTCAGGAATTTCTGCTTCCGGCGAAGAGGCAGGAAAATCAGATAGACATACCAAGGAGGAATGGATAATGGCTTGTACAACGATTTTAGTGGGAAAAAAAGCATCCTATGACGGATCAACGATGATTGCGCGCAACGACGATTCAGGTTCGGGACATTTTACACCGAAGAAATTTGTGGTCGTGCAGCCGGAGGAGCAGCCGCGACACTACGAGTCTGTGATTTCACATGTGAAGATCGAGCTGCCGGAGCAGCCGATGCGCTACACGGCAGTGCCGAACGCGGTCGACGGAGGAAGGCATCTGGGCGGCGAGCGGCGTGAATGAGGCACATGTTGCCATGACGGCGACGGAGACGATCACCTCGAATCCGCGTGTGCTCGGCGCGGATCCGCTGGTGGTGTATCAGAAGGCAGAGGACGGTCAGCCGGAGATCTGCGGAGGGATCGGTGAGGAAGACCTTGTGTGTCTCGTGCTTCCGTACATCCGCAGCGCGAGAGAGGGCGTCAGACGTCTGGGAAGCCTGTTGGAGCAGTACGGAACCTATGAGATGAACGGCATCGCGTTTCAGGATCAGGATGAGATCTGGTGGCTGGAGACGATCGGCGGACATCACTGGATGGCGCGCAGAGTGCCGGATGATGTCTATGTGGTCATGCCGAACCAGCTTGGAATCGACCGGTTTGATTTTTCCGATGCCCTCGGGGAGCAGAGGGAATATATGTGCCCGGCGGATCTGGAAGAATTCGTAAAGACGTATCATCTGGATCTCTCACAGGATGGCGAGTTTCACCCGCGCGACGCGTTCGGCAGTCATGACGATGCGGATCATGTATACAACACGCCGCGTGCGTGGTTCATGGAGCGCTATCTGAATCCGCACACGAAGGTGTGGGACGGACCGCATGCGGATTTCACACCGGCTTCGGATGATCTTCCGTGGTGCATGGTGCCGGAGAAAAAAGTGACGGTGGAGGACGTCAAATACGTCTTATCCTCCCATTTCCAGGGAACGCCGTATGACCCGTATGCCGCTTACGGGGATAAGTCCCTGCGCGGTGCATACCGCTCGATCGGTATCAACCGGAACGATTTTCTCGCAGTGATCCAGATGCGTCCGCAGATGGAGCAGGAGAACGGCGTGATCGAATGGCTGGCATTTGCGTCAAACGCATTTAACGTGCTGGTGCCGTTCTATGCCGATGTGGAGGAGACGCCGGAATATCTGTCGAACACGACAGGCGAGGTGTCCACGGAGAACTTTTACTGGTCGAGCCGGCTGATCGCGGCGATGGCAGACGCATCCTACCGGAGCTCGGTGTTCCATGTCGAGCGCTATCAGGAGCATGTGATGGCGAAGGGACACGAGCTGATCCATCACTACGACGAGCTCCTCGCTAAGGAGACGGATGCTGTGATGCGCAGAAGACTTCGCGAGGAGGCAAACCGCAGCATTGCGAAGATGCTGCAGAAGGAGACGGCAGATACCCTGGACAAGGTTTTATTTGAACTTAGCAGCCAGATGAAGAATGCATATTCCAGATCGGATGCATAGGGAGGACTGCCATGGTAAAAATTGATCTGATCACGGGCTTCCTCGGATCGGGGAAGACGACGTTTTTGAAAAAATATGCGAAACGCCTGATGGAGCAGGGACAGAATATCGGAATCCTGGAGAATGATTTCGGCGCGGTCAATGTCGATATGATGCTGCTGCAGGAGTTAGAGGGGGAGCAGTGTGAGCTGGAGATGATCTCCGGCGGCTGCGATCCCGAGACACACCGCAGAAGATTCCGCACCAAGCTGATCGCCATGGGAATGTGCGGGTATGACCGCGTGATCGTGGAGCCGTCGGGAATCTATGATATGGACGAGTTCTTTGACGTGCTGCACGAGGAGCCGCTGGATCAGTGGTATGAGATCGGCAATGTAATCGCTGTGGTGGACGCGCGTCTGGAGGACACACTTTCGCCGGAGGCGGAGTATCTGCTGGCGTCGCAGGCGGCAAACGCCGGCTGTATGATTTTAAGCAAGTGCGACACGGCGACAGAGGAGCAGCGGCAGAATACGATCGAGCATCTGAAGCGGTCGCTTGCGGCGCTCGGCTGCAAGCAGCGGGCGGATCAGAAAATTTTGTGCGAGGGTGCAGAACCGCTCCCGGATCAGGATTTTGCCGCGATTCTTTCCTGCGGTTATCACATCGCAAGCTATGAGAAGCCGGACTTTGCGAAAGGACAGGCGTTTGAGTCGCTGTATTTTCTGGATATGCATCTGGACGGGGATGCGGTTACGGCGGCGGTGAAGAAGATGTTGAAAGATCCGGCGTGCGGACATATTTTCCGTGTGAAGGGATTTTTGCAGAATCCGGACGGCACATGGCTTGAGATCAATGCAACACAGCAGGAGATCACGCGAAAGCCGATTGCAAACGGACAGGACGTTCTGATTGTGATCGGGGAGAATCTTGTGGAAGACGCCATCCGGGCATATTGGAAAGGTTAGAGACAGACGATGATTTATGTGGTGACGGCGCTCTATCAGGAGGCGCACGGACTCATCCGGGAACTGGAATTAAAAAAGAACACGGCGTATGCACCGTTTGAGGTGTTTGACAATGAGAGCGCCGGCATCCGGCTGGTTGTGACCGGTGTGGGAGAGATTGCCGCGGCCGCTGCGACCGCGGCAGTCTGTGCGCGGGATGGAGCAGATGCGGCAGACTTTCTCATCAATATCGGCTGCTGCGCGGCTGGCTGCTGTAAACCGGCAGACCGGGACATGGACAGCAGATGCGTGGCGGCAGAAGGCGCGACAGGCGGCTGTGAACCGGCAGACCGGGACATGGACAGCGGATACGGGGCAGCAAACGCCGCGCAGATCGGAGACCTGTACTTGTGTCACAAGATTACAGAACAGGCGACCGGGAAAAACGTTCTATCCGGATATTCTGTACCGGCACCCGTGGAAGGAAAGAGAACTTGTAACCGGGATGCAGCCGCTGCAAAGAACAGCGGCACAGGGAGTTTTATATGATATGGAAGCGGCGGCCGTCTATCAGGCAGGCATCCGCTTTTTTTCTCCGGACCGGATGCTTCTTTTTGAAGGTGGTATCGGATTTCGGAATTGCAGGGCAGGAGAGAATGACGGCGGAGGCGCTCACGGGGCTGCTGGAGCAGCATGTAAAGGCGGTCGCGGCATTCCTTACAAATCTGCGGGAGGCGGCAGACGAGGAGGAGACGCTGCGAAACGACGGTATTTTGCAGGAAGACGAGACGGTGCTGGAGCGGCTTTTTGCGGCGCTGCACTGCTCGCAGACGATGCGGGCGTCGGCGCGGCAGTATATCACGTATGCGGCGCTTACCGGATACGACTGGAAAGCGGAACTGGAAGAATGGTATGCGCGGGGGCTGCTCCCGTGCAAAGACAGGAGGGAAGGGAAGGTGCGGCTTGAAGAACTTAAACAGGTCTTATTATAATCCGCCGTTTTCCCATATTTATGTGGAGCGGGAAGTGGCGGAAGATCCGGAGACTAAGCGGATGCTTGCGCAGTTTCCGCAGGCGGAAGTGATTGACATCGACCACTATAAGGATGTTTTCTGCCGGAGCAGGCAGGACTATGTCAGGCAGCATGCGGCGCAGAATCTGATTCTGGCGGCGAAGCACGGTGAGCTGCTTTATCCGGGCGCGCAGGTCTGCCAGAGCTTTGGAAATGAGCATTTTTACTATACCTCCTGTGTGATGAACTGCGTGTTTGACTGTGAATACTGCTATCTGAAGGGAATGTATCCGTCCGCGAACCTGGTGGTGTTCGTCAATCTGGAGGATATTTTTGCGGAAGTGGAAAAGAGACTTGCCGCGCACCCGGTCTACCTGTGTGTGTCCTACGATACGGATCTGCTGGCACTAGAGCATCTGACCGGCTATGCGGCGCGCTGGATCGAGTTTGTGCGCAGGGTGAATGCCGACGGGCAGCGGCTGCGCATCGAGCTTAGAACCAAGGGAACCGGAGGCAGCCTGTGGCAGACGGTCCGGCCGGAGGCAGGGGTTGTCTGTGCGTTTACCATCTCGCCGCAGCAGGTGATTGATGCATATGAGCACGGTACGGCTTCGCTCGCCGGGCGGCTGGCAGGAGCGAAGGCGGCGATGGAACACGGCTTTTCGGTGCGTCTCTGCTTTGACCCGATGATCTATTGCAGTGACTGGAAGAATCACTATGACGCGATGCTTGCGCAGGTCTGTGGGACGCTGGATCTGGAAAAACTGGCGGATGTCAGCGTCGGAACCTTCCGCATCTCCCAGGATTATCTGAAGAAGATGCGGAAAAATGAGCCGGACTCGGCGGTGGTGCAGTTCCCCTACCAGAATGACAGCGGGGTGTATCACTACCCGACGGCGCTCATGGAGGAGATGGAGCAGTATATGACGGAAAAACTTGCCGCTTATCTTCCGGCAGAGCGGATTTTCAGATGGAAGGAATAAGGAGAGAGTACATGGAGCAGTGTAGAGAAAACAAGGCGGCGATTGTCACGGGGGCTTCCTCCGGGATCGGGGCGGCGATCAGTGCCAGACTGTGCGAAATGGGATATGAGGTGTTTGGCATCGGGCGCTCGTTCGGCAGCAGTTTCGCGGAACAGTTTCCGGACGCTGCAGGCAATCCGCTGTTTCATGCGGTGGTCTGTGATCTTCTGGACACGGAAAAAATGTTGAAGCTGGTGCGGGGGATTGTGGCGGAAGCCGGGGTAACGCTGCTTGTCAACAATGCCGGCAGCGCGTACTACGGGCTGCACGAGGAACTAAGCCCGAAGAAGATTCAGGAGATGGTGCGCACAGATCTGGAAGTGCCGATGATTTTAAGCCAGCAGCTGCTGCGCGGGTTTAAGAAAAACAAGGGCTGCATCGTCAATATCGCATCCGTGACGGCGCAGCAGTCGAATCCGCATGGCTGTGCCTACGGCGCGGTAAAGGCAGGACTTGCGAGCTTTTCGCGCAGCCTCTTTGACGAGGCGCGAAAATACGGCGTGCGGGTGGCGGTGGTATCTCCGGATATGACGAAGACAGAATTGTACCGCAATGCAGACTTTACGGTGGGGGAGGAGACGGAGAGCTATCTTCTGCCGCAGGACGTTGCGGACGCGGTGGCGTATATCGTGGAGCAGAGAGAGGGCGTGGCGGTGTCGGAGGTGACGCTCCGCCCGCAGTATCACAGAATCCGGCGCAAGCCGGTGAGCGAAAAAGGAGAGACCGGTCGAATGAAAGATCTTACAAAAGGAAAACCGTCAACGCTGATTCTTGCGTTTGCACTGCCGATATTTCTCGGGAATCTGCTGCAGCTGACCTACAGCGTGACCGACACGAGAATTGTCGGCTCTTTTCTCGGGGAGGATGCGCTCGCCGCAGTCGGTGCAACGACGACGCTCAGCAATCTCATCATCGGCTTTTTGCTCGGACTGGCGAACGGGTTTGCCATCATCACGGCACAGCGGTTCGGCGCGAAGGATATCCGGGGCGTGAAAAAATCGTTTGCCGCTTCCCTGGTGCTCGGAACGGTGATCTCGGTCGTGCTGACGGTGCTTGGACTGGTGTTTTTACAGCCGATCCTGCGGTTTTTAAATGTGCCGGAACATCTGATTCCGGTGGCGGGACCTTACATATTTATCATCATAGCGGGACTTCTTGCGACATTTCTCTATGATGCGTGTGCCGCGGCACTTCGGGCGCTCGGGGATACCGTCACGCCGCTCGTGATTCTGGCGGTGTCGGTGGCGTTAAATATCGCGGGAGATCTTCTGTTCGTGCTGGTGTTAAAAGCGGGAGTGCGGGGAGCTGCCGCCGCCACGGTTCTGGCACAGATCCTGGCGTTTGTGATCTGCTGGATCTACATGCTAAGACGGTATGAAATGCTCCGCCTTGTGCGGGAGGATTTCCGGGATGCGGATACGGCGATGATGAAAAACATGCTCGGATCGGGGCTGTCGATGGGCTTTATGAGCTCGCTGGTCAATATCGGCTCGCTGACACTCCAGACGGCGATCAATAAGCTGGGGCAGGATATCATCGTGGCGCACACGGCGGCACGGAAAATTTCCGAGATTTTTATGACGATGTTCAGCGTCTTCGGACAGACGATGGCGACCTACTGTGGACAGAATCTGGGCGCGGGCAGGATCGACCGGGTCAAAAAAGGCATCCGGCTCGGCATTTTCTACACCTGCATCTGGTGTACGCTTTCCGCGGTGGCGAGCTACACGATCGGCAGCTGGCTGGTATATCTTGTGACGGGAAGCACGAATGAGGTTGTGATCTTAAATGCGACCAACTACCTGAAATTCGACACGCTGTTCTACTATGTGACGGCGGTGATCTGCGTGCTCCGAAACGCCATGCAGGGACTGGGCGATCATATCACGCCGCTCATATCGAGTTCACTTGAGATGGTCGGGAAAATCGTGATCGCCGCCACGCTTGTGCCGATGTTAGGCTACACCGGTGTCATTGTGGCGGAGCCGCTGGTGTGGTTTATCATGGTGATTCCGCTCGTCGTGCAGATCTTCCGGATGCCGGTACTCCGGGAAGAAAACAGGGCGAATCAGGGAAAATGATGCATCGTTGGACAATAACAACGCTTGAAATGCCCTAAAATCAAGCAATTGCAGGATTTCACAAAAAGTTCACAGAAAATTAGCACTCAACACTTGACAGTGCTAATAAACGGTGCTATAACATAGTCAGAACAAAGGAGAGGAACAAAAGGAGAACAGGAAATGAGTTCTATGAGTTCCCAGAACATCCCGGTTCCAAAGAAACAAGGAAACAGCATGAGTGTATCTGCCGAAGGCAGGTACGAAGTAGAAAAGGAGAGATGACTTATGTTAACACCTAGTATTTTTGGAGAGAATTTATTTGATGACTGGTTTGATGATTTCCCATTTTTCGATGACAGAGATTTGCGCAAGGTTGACAAGAAGCTGTACGGCAGAAGAGCCGGTAACCTGATGAAGACAGATATTCAGGAGATGAAGGATGGCTACAAGATGGAAGTTGATCTTCCGGGCTTCAAGAAGGATGAGATTACCGTAGAGCTGGATGACGGATATCTGACCATCAGTGCCGCCAAGGGACTGGATCAGGACGAGAAGGAGAAAGAATCCGGACGTTACATCCGCAGAGAGCGTTACGCAGGTGCTTGCAGCCGGAGCTTCTATGTGGGTGAGGGCGTAACCGAGGAGGATATCAAGGCTGAGTTCAAGCACGGTATCTTAACGCTGGTTGTTCCGAAGAAGGAAGCAAAGCCTGCAGTAGAGCAGAAGAAATACATTGCGATTGAAGGATAAGGATGACAGAGAGAAAGGAAGCGTATGATCATGTCAGATAAGAATCCAAAACATCCGTTGAAGAAGAAAAAAGTAGCAGCAAAGGTGAATATGGCAGACCATGAGGCGGTCGAGGAAGCGAGAGAAGCCCACAAGTCGAAAAAGCATGTTTACTAAGCGATACGCCTGCAGATGGCAGGAGAAAAGGGACAGGGAGCTGCACAGCACGAAGTGCTGTGCGCCCCCTGTCCCTTTTTCGTGTAATAGGAAACTTCGTTCCTATTACACAAAAACGTGTCCAAAGATTACCTATTCGCTAATCCAATTGCATGGAGTTGAGTTTTTCTGCCAGCAGATCCAGAAAGCGTTTACCGAAATTACTTAGTTCGTGATCCCTGCGGGAGATCCAGCCAAGTTCGATCCGTTGATGCGTGTCCAGATTCATGACGGCGTAATCTTTTTCCAGCAGATTCTCACCAGACATGCCGGAACCGATGGTGTAAGTGTTTAACGCCATGCCGATGCTGGCATCTGCCATCTCGTCCGTGAGGGTGATTGTTTTTTTTGCGACGGTATTCTCCACAAGCTCCTCGGAGAAGAAGCGGTCCTCTGGAACTGTCGATTCCCTGAAAATAGTGGCTGTAGACATAGGGAGCCAGGTCTTCCATCGATACCTTCGTCCTGCCGGCGAGCGGATGCTGCTTGGGAACATAGACTTTGGGGCGCATGGTTGCCAGCAGATGAAAATCAAGTTCCTGCTGCTCCATCTCCCAGTCGAGAACGCGGTTCTCACGGTTTTTCAACAGAACGCCGATCTCACAGAATTCCGATGCGACGTAATCTAAGATCTCCTTGGTGCGCAATGGTGAGAGTCTATAAAGTGCCGGTGCTAAAGCCGGTTATGGATGTCCTTATGGCACTGAGCAAAGCGTTTCCGATGAATCTGGTTCTGCTCATCTTTTATCTGATCTGGACGACGCAGTTTTCCAGTATCGCAGCATTTTTCATTCACAGAAGACGATCAAGGATGTCAGTCTGATGTATGTGGCGATTGCAGCTCTGGTGTTCTGCAGTCTTGCCAGTATTTCGGAAATCATAAGAAGTGGTCTGATCTCCGTGGACAAGGGACAGTATGAAGCGGGATATGCCTCGGGACTGACAAAAGCACAGACCTTTTTCCATGTGATTGTGCCGCAGGCGGTGCGGGCGGTCATTCCACCGCTCACGAACGATATTCTCTCGCTGGTAAAGGGAACGGCGTTAGTGTCGGTCATCGGAGTGTCAGATATTCTGACGGATTCCATCAACGCGGCAAGTGCGGCGTACTCTTACCTGGAGGCGTATGTGGCGGCAGCCATGGTATTCTGGGGCATCGGAATTGTGTTAGAGCGGCTGAGCCACTATGTGGAGCGGAAATTTTCAAAAAGCGTTAAGACACTGGCAGGCTGAGATGCGGTACGGCATCGTACATTATTATAATAGGAAGGAAACAGGGCTATGGCAGTATTAGAAGTGAGAAATGTAAAAAAGGTTTTTGGAGATAATGTGATTTTAAGAGGAATCGATCTTGATGTACAGAAAGGGGACGTCATCGTCATACTCGGACCGAGCGGTTCCGGTAAGACCACCTTTTGCGCTGCCTGAATCTTCTGGAAAAACCGGATGAAGGCTCGATGGTCTTAAACGGAAGAGAATATAACTTAAAAAATGTAAAAAATAAGGAAAAGCTGGAGATTCGGAGAAATACTTCCTTCGTTTTCCAGAATTACAATCTCTTCGTGAACAAGACGGTTCTTTCCAATGTGACGCTGGGGCTTACCGTGGGACGCCATATGAAAAAGGAAGAGGCCGAGAAGACCGGAAAAGAACTTTTAGACAAGGTCGGTCTTGCAGGAAAGTACGATTACTACCCGGCACAGCTATCCGGCGGCATGCAGCAGCGTGTCGGAATTGCACGGGCAATGGCAGCGAATCCAGAGGTCATTCTTTTTGATGAGCCGACGTCCGCACTCGATCCGGAGCTGGTGGGAGAGGTGTTAAATGTCATGAAACAGTTCGCAAAACAGGGAGTCACAATGATTGTGGTAACACATGAGATGCAGTTTGCAAGAGAAGTGGCAAGTCAGGTTATTTTTATGGCAGACGGTGTGGTTGTGGAAAAAGGAACGCCGGAGGAGATCTTTGATCATCCGAAGGAGGAGGCAACCAGAAAATTCTTAAAACGTATTTTAAAGGAAGAGTCATAGCTGTGTGCGAAGACGGAGAGGAGAGAAAGATATGCAGAAATATGTGATTTCAATTTCAAGACAATTTGGAAGTCTGGGAAGACCGATTGCAAAGAAACTGGCAGAACTTCTGGAAATTGAATACTACGACAGAGATATTGTGGAGGAGGCGTCCAAAGTTCATAACATTCCGTTAAAGGAAGCGAGCAATCTGGAGGAGTCGGCAAAGTATCTGTTCATGAGTTTCCCACTCGGCAGCGGAACCACGGCGACGCAGGATGCCCTGTTTAAGACGGAGAGCGAGATGATAAAAAAACTTGCCGTGAAGGAATCCTGCATCATTGTCGGCAGATGCGCGGACGCAATTCTGGAGGATTGCGATCATCTGATCAGAATTTTTATCTATGCGCCGTACGAAGACCGCATTGTCAACTGTGTCAATGATCTCGGCATGGACACAAAGGCGGCGAAGCGGATGATCCGTGATGTGGACAAGGCGAGAGATGCCTACCATATGCGGTATGCGGGGTATTTGCCGAACGATATGAACCATATGGATCTGATGGTCAACAGCGCAACTCTGGGGGTCGATATGACAGCGAGACTGTTGGCGGAAGTGGTGCGTGATAAATTTTCATAAGACGGACAGTGTGCATAAGACTGCACAGTCCCACAGAGGATAAGGCATGGAAAAACACAGAAAAAAAGCTGATCAAAAACGCAACGGTATTCGACGGGCACAGCAGCGGGCTGGCGCAAGGGAAAAAGATTGTCATTGAGGACGATATTGTCACAGAGATTACTGCGGATGAAGTATCGGAAGAAAATTTTGACGAGGTATTTGACGGCACGGGCATGGTGGCGATGCCGGGAATGACGGACGCGCATGTTCACATGGGATGTCTGTTCGCAAAGGGAGAATTCCCGGTGGATTACGCCACGGTGCTGACCGTCGCAAAATGTAAGGATGCGCTGATGGCCGGGTTTACCACGTTCCGTGATGCGGGAAGTGTGAGCGAGGGATTAAAGCTGGCGTTTGACGAGGGTGTGCTTCCGGGACCGCGCATCTATCCCTGCGGTGCCTACATCAGCCAGACGTGCGGGCATGGAGATTCGGAGTATGCGCATACCTATCGCGACATCCAGTACAGGCATCCGTCCAGCACCGTTTTGGCGGACGGGGTGCCGGAGATCATCCGGGCAGTGCGCGAGCAGTTCTACCGCGGTGCATCCCACATCAAACTGATGGCTACCGAGATCTTAAACCGGCATGAGGATATCAGGCTTTTGTTCGGAACGGATATGATGATCACGGGACCGGATTATCAGGTGGAGCAGAGCGAGGATATCCGGTATTACGAAAAGCGCTTCGGCACAATGCGGGCGCTGAGGGCTTTGACGGGCACTGCAAACGAGGTGTTTGCACTTACGACCTACCAGAATCCTTACCCGAAGGGAAAGATCGGTGTGCTGGAGGCGGGATCCTATGCAGATCTGCTTCTGGTGGATGGAGATCCGACAAAAAGTGTATCGGTTCTTGCAGACACCGATCATCTGCGCCTGATTATGAAAGGGGGAACGGTGTACAAAAATACACTGTGCTGAGATTTTATTCTGCTAATACGCTGACTTGCATGTGGCTGAGATTCGTAGTAATCTTATTCCAAAAACTAGAAGCAGGAGGTAATTATGAAAGAGCTGCTGTACTGGATTGTGGAATGGATTGCGAAGATTCACAGCCACATTCTTCGTCTGAATGATGCGTATGAATACAATTTTACAGATAAAGAACTGCATTTTCTCGTCATTGGTATGATGGGAATGGGATTCATTTTTGTCGTGTATCCTGTTTTTAAATGGCTGGCAAAGCATGATCACGTCATGGTAATTGCGTGGATTTATGTGCTGACACTGATTATCGTGATCACGTTTGCCATAGAGATCGGGCAGAAAGTAACAGGCACCGGCAATATGGAATTTGCAGACATTGTGATGGGTGTATTCGGATTCATTGTAATGTTCCTTGTGTTCTCGGTTGTGCGGGGTATTTATAAGCTGATAAGAAATCTGATCAGAGGAGACAGGAAAGATGAATGAATTTTGGAAAAGAGTGCTCGAGACGTGCGTGGTGATTCTGGGGAACTGCCTGTATGCATTCGGTGTGGCAATGTTCATTGTGCCGGGAGGACTGATTACCGGCGGAACGACGGGAATTGCGCTGTTTGTGCACCACATGATGGGTTGTTCCGTCTCCGTGTTTGTACTGCTGTTCAATACGGTTATGTTTCTGATCGGATTTGCGGTATTCGGGAAAAAATTTGCAGCAAACACACTGGTCAGCACCTTCAGCTATCCGGTAGCGCTGGAGCTGTTTACACGGCTTCTGCACGGCTATGCGATCACGGACGATATAATTCTCTGCATGATCTTTGGAGGAATCTGTATCGGAGGAGCCATCGGCGTTGTGATCCGTGCGGGCGCATCGACTGGCGGCATGGATATACCGCCGCTTGTGTTGAACCGTTATTTTAAGATACCAGTGTCAAAGTCCATTTATGTATTCGATATGCTGATTTTGCTGCTCCAGGCGTTTGACAGTACAGGAGAACAGCTTCTCTATGGTATTCTGCTGGTGATTGTCTACAGCGTGGTGCTGGATAAGTGCCTGATGCTTGGAACTGCAAAGATGCAGATCAAAGTAGTCAGTGAGAAAATCGATGAGATCAGAAAAGCAGTCTTAACAGATATCGACCGCGGTGTTACAATGTTAAAAAGTGAGACCGGATACATGGAGCGGGAGACAGAGATGCTGCTTACGGTGGTGTCAATACAGGAACTGGCGAAGACGGAGAAGCTGATCCATTCGGTGGATGAGGATGCATTTGTTGTGATCAATCGTGTCAGTGAGGTTTCCGGCCGCGGTTTTTCAAGTAAAAAGCGTTATCTGGAAAAGGAGAATTCATGACATTACAGCAACTGAGATATGCACTGACGATAGCCGGCTGCGGATCGATGAATGAGGCGGCAAAGCGTCTGTTTTTATCGCAGCCCAGTCTGTCCGAGACGGTAAAGGAACTGGAGCAGGAGATCGGGCTGCAGATTTTTATGCGCTCGAACCGGGGAATCATCATCACACCGGAGGGTGAGGAGTTTCTGGGGTACGCCAGACAGGTGATCGACCAGTACGGAATCCTTAAGGCGCGCTATGTGGAGAAGCAGCGCAAGGAAAAGTTCAGTGTGTCCATGCAGCACTATACGTTTGCGGTCAAAGCGTTTGTGGAGACTGTAAAGAAAGCAGGGATGGACAGCTATGAATTCGCGGCGAACGAGACGACCACATACGACGTTATGGAGAATGTACGCAACTTTAAGAGCGAGATCGGCGTTCTGTATCTGAACGATTTTAATGAGCAGGTGCTGATGAAGATCATCCGGGAGAAGGGGTTGGAGTTCGAGGAACTGTTTGCCTGCGATACCTATGTCTATCTGTGGTCGGGACATCCGCTTGCAGGGCAGAGCGTGATCTCCATGGAAGAACTGGACGAGTATCCGTGCCTGTCCTTTGACCAGGGACGGAACAGCTCGCTCTACCTCGCGGAAGAGATGAAGAGCACCTACGATTATAAGCGGCTGATTAAGGCGAACGACCGGGCAACACTGCTAAACTTTATGATTGGGCTGAACGCGTACACGCTGTGCTCGGGAATTATCTGCGAGGAGCTAAACGGCAGCGATTACATGGCAATTCCACTCAAGGAGACGGAAAAGATGCGGATTGGCTATGTGAAGCGCAAAGGGGCATCAATCAGTCACATCGGACAGATCTATATCGAAGAATTGAAAAAATATAAAGAGAAAATTATGTAGTGGTTGGCTATAGGTTTCACCTATAGCCAACTATCGGCTTCCTGTATTAACACTTTCCCAAACTGCCTGTTATAATAGGCAATGTAATCAAAAAACACATGCAGATAACAGACAGCATGGAGTGGAGAAGCAGGAAGGAGGAAACGGGTATGAGAGACACAGCGCGGCAGATGAGATCAGCGATGATGTGTGACAGGATGCGCCAGATGTCCATGTGTGATGGCATGGATGCAGATGTTGTGCGGCTTTCCCGGATTCTTCAGATCTTTGGAAGAACAGATAGATACCGGCGCTATGGAGCGCAGGTTGGGGCAGCCGCAGGGCTGCTCTTTTTTCGTTCTATATTTTGAAATAACATTTTAGGAGGTGGCAGTGGATGCCAGCGATTGCGATACGTCATTTATCAAAGACCTTCGAGCAGAAGGGAAACAGCGTGGAAGCGCTGCGGGATATCTCGCTCGACATTGAGGAGGGAGACATCTACGGAATCATTGGAATGTCCGGTGCCGGGAAAAGTACCCTGGTGCGGTGTCTGAATTATCTGGAGAGGCCGACGAGCGGTGAGGTTATCATCGGCGTAAGAGATCTGGGAACGCTGACCGAGAAAGAACTGCGGGAGCAGCGGAGCGACATCGCAATGATTTTCCAGCATTTCAACCTTCTCATGCAAAAGAGTGTGCTGGACAATGTATGTTTCCCGATGCAGATTGCGAAGAAAAAGAAGGATGAGGCGAAGAAAAGAGCGCTTGAGCTGCTCGAGACTGTCGGACTTGCCGACAAGGCGGACGCTTATCCGGCACAGCTTTCCGGCGGACAGAAGCAGAGAGTGGCGATCGCCAGAGCTCTTGCGACGGATCCGAAGATTCTGCTCTGCGACGAGGCAACCAGTGCCTTAGATCCGCAGACAACGCAGTCCATTCTGGCACTCTTAAAGGAGATCAACCGGAAATTCGGCATCACGATTGTGATTATCACGCATCAGATGTCCGTGATCCGGGAAATCTGCAGCCATGTGGCGATTGTGGAAAAAGGAAGCATCGTGGAAGTCGGCCTGGTCGAGGAGATTTTCAACCATCCGAAATCCCGTGTGGCGAGAAGTCTGATCTTGAGCGACCGTGCTGCGGACGCCGCGTCATATTCCGGGGCGGAAGGTGATACTGTGGATGGAGCGGAGCTGACCGGATGGAGCGGTGAGAGCAGACAGCTGGACCGCATCGGCGACGATAAGAAGCTTCGTATTGTATTCTCAGAGAATTCCGCATTTGAGCCCGTCATTGCCAATATGGTGTTAAAGTTCGGTACGCCGGTAAACATCCTCCGCGCAGATACCAAGAATGTCGGCGGAGTGGCAAAGGGTGAGATGATTCTGGGACTTCCGTCAGACGCTGGACTGCAGGAGCAGATGGAGGCTTATCTGGTGGAAAAGGGACTTGAGATCGAGGAGGTGACTGGAGATGTGGAATAGTCAGGTAATCGTCATGCTTTTGGAGGGAATCCGGGATACCCTGTATATGACCTTAGCGTCCACATTGTTTGGATATATCATCGGACTTCCGATGGGAATTGTACTGACCGTCACGGACAAGGACGGCATCCGTCCGAATGCAGCAGTTTACAAGGTGCTGGATGTGATTTCCAACCTGCTGCGCAGTATTCCGTTTATTATTTTGCTGATTGTGCTGATTCCGTTCACCAGATTTGTGGTGGGAAGAAGCTACGGATCGACGGCGACGATCGTCCCGCTGACGATTGCGGCGGCACCTTACATTGCCAGAATGGTAGAATCCTCATTAAAAGAGGTGGATGCAGGCGTCATCGAGGCAGCGCGCTCCATGGGAGCATCCGATTTTCAGATTGTGACCAAGGTCATGCTGGTGGAGGCGAGAACGTCTCTGATTGTCGGAGCAACGATTTCCCTTGGCACGATTTTAGGATATTCCGCGATGGCAGGAACCGTCGGCGGAGGCGGACTGGGAGATATTGCCATCCGCTATGGTTACACCAGATGGCAGACCGATATCATGGTTGTCACAGTGGTGCTTCTGGTAATTTTATTCCAGATTTTCCAGACGATCGGAATGAAGATTGCGAATCGGCTGGATCGCAGAAAGTAGCAATAACAAATTTGCATATATTTTTAAGTTTTAAGGAGGACACTATTATGAAAAAGAAAGTATTGTCAACGATTCTGGCAGGCGTGCTCGCATTATCCGCATTCGCAGGATGCGGAAGCAGCACGGAGGAGAGCACAGACACCAGTGCAGCAACAAAGGAAGAGACGCCCGTAGCTGCAACGGAGGAGGCTGTGAGTGCTGAGAACACAGAGAGCACCGATACCGCAGCAGAAGGCGGCACCATCAAAGTGGCTGCATCCGCAACACCGCACGCAGAGATTCTTGAGGAAGCAAAGAAGATTCTTGCCGATGAGGGATGGGATCTGGAAATCAAGATTTTCGACGACTATGTAATGCCGAACGAAGTGGTAGAAAGCGGCGAGTTTGACGCAAACTACTTCCAGCACATTCCGTACCTTGAGAGCTTTAACGAAGAGAAGGGAACCCATCTGGTCAATGCAGGCGGCATCCACTATGAGCCGTTCGGCATCTATCCGGGAACAAAGTCCGATCTCTCCGAGCTGGCTGACGGCGACACCATCGCAGTGCCGAACGATACCACAAACGAGGCGAGAGCACTTCTTCTGTTACAGGATAACGGCATCATTACCTTAAAGGAAGGCGCCGGCTTAGAGGCAACTGTTAATGATATCGCAGAGAACCCGCACAATGTCAAGATCGAGGAGCTGGCAGCAGAGCAGGTTGCAAGAGTGGCTCCGGAGGTTGCATTCGTTGTATTAAACGGTAACTATGCATTACAGGCAGGCTTCTCCGTTGCAAAAGATGCATTGGCTTACGAGGCATCCGATTCCGAGGCAGCGAAGACCTACGTGAACATCATTGCAGTAAAAGAGGGACATGAGAATGACCCTGGCATCCAGGCACTTGTAAAAGTATTAAAGTCTGATGAGATCAAGCAGTACATCAATGACACCTATGACGGAGCTGTTATCCCGTTTGAGGACTAAGCAAATAATAGGAAAGAATTGTCGCACGAAGCATACCGTGCTTTGATAAGTAATATTATAAGAAACACACTTGGGGATTTCAGATGGAAATGCAGATGGAACATTCGTTGGAAAAAAATGTGTGCATTTCTTCCGGCTGAATGTTTGCATCGGATTCCGTGTCTCTTCCACGTTTGGACAATCCGACGAGTGCATGTCCGACACACCGGAGACAATGGGCGGACTTTCTGGTGTCCCTAATGGCACCTCTTTACAGACAATATAAAACCGCGCGAACCGAAACTCGTTACCATCTGCTATTAAAAAAACATGACAGATGGCAACTCAGACATCGGCTTCGCGCGGTTATGTTTTGTTCAGAGGTGCCATAAGGGACACACAAAAAGTCCTACAAATTGTCTCCGGGATGCGGACATGACCCGCGGAGTGTTCCAAACTTGGAAAGACACGGATCATCGAAGATGCAAACATTCGGCTGGTTAGAAATTCCACATTTTTTGAACAGAATTTCTATCTGTATTTTCATCTGAAATCTCATGGTGTGGTCTTTTAATAATATTATTTATCATCCCAAAGCGGCCTATGCTGATTGCAACAATTTCTTTTGCAATATTTTGTAGAAGAAGAGTTTCTTTCGGCTGTATGTTGTGGTAAAATAACAGATATAAGCTGGGAGTAAAATTTCCCGGCAATTACGAAGGGGAATGGAGAGAAGTACCATGAAAGAGGAGCAGAAAGTATCGTTTATTCACTCAATTTCAGCAAAGATCATGCTGCTGACCGTGCTTGCAGTGGTTATGTCGGTGTTGATCGTCGCATTCCGGGCGGAAGCGGGAGCAAAGAAGGTTGTCGGAGACGTCAGTGCAGATTATATTTTAAGCATGGCGGAGATGGGAGTGGAGATTGTGAACAATCTTCCACAGGAGGCGGATGCAGGAGCATATGAGAATGCCTTAGCGGATATCAGTATGGAGGGAATTGATTCTTCCTACGCCTATCTTGTTGACACGGACGGCACCATGTTATATCACCCGACCGCGGAAAAGATCGGACAGCCGGTGGAGAATGCTGTCGTGCTTGGCGTCGTTGCAGAGCTTGCCAAGGGACAGGTACCGGTGAATGAGACAGTGACGTATGATTTTAAGGGCGTTACCAAATATGCGGCTTACGCGATCACGGCGAACCGTCAGATTGTTGTGGTGACGGCGGATGAAGACGAGATCATGAAGCCGCTGAATCAGATAGTAAGTAAGATTATGCTGCTGTCATTGGGGATACTGGCTGCAGCGATTGTTCTGGCATACGTAGTAAGCCAGTTTATCTGCAGACCGATTCAGCAGATTACAACGATTATTGTCGATACCGCACAGTTGGATTTCAGATCAAATCCGAACGGCGCAAAGCTGCGCAGCCGCCGGGATGAGACGGGAGAGATGGCAAATGCGGTACATGTGATGCGCAGGAACCTGCGTTCCATGATTGGCGATATTGATACCGCAAGTAACCAGATCACACAGAATGTGGATGGTCTGCAGGAGATTACCACCACGGTGGATCACATGTGTTCCGACAACTCCGCGACAAGCCAGCAGCTTGCGGCAGGCATGGAGGAGACGGCGGCAACCACAGTAACAATCAACGAAAATATCGAGGTTATCAAGAACGGAGCGGATGATATTAACAGTATGGCGACGGAGGGCGCACGGACCTCGGAAGCGATCATGATGCGGGCAAATGATCTACGCACCAAGACAGTTGAGGCAAGCACCAAGACAATGACGATGTACAACAACGTCAAGACAAAGGCACAGGAAGCCATCGAGGGATCGAAGGCGGTCGATAAGATCAACGAACTGACCGGCACGATCATGGAGATTTCATCCCAGACCGGACTGCTTGCACTCAATGCTTCCATCGAAGCGGCAAGAGCCGGGGAGGCAGGACGCGGGTTTGCGGTGGTTGCAACGGAGATCGGAAGCCTTGCGGATCAGACTTCCAAGGCGATCAAGGATATCGGCACGATTGTGGATGCTGTCAACGCAGCGGTTTCCAATATGGCGGAATGCTTAGAAGAGACCACCGGATTTCTGGAGAATACCGTGCTGACGGAGTATAAGGAATTTGAGCAGGTCAGCGAACAGTACCAGGAGGATGCGGATACCTTCAAGACCAGTATGAACGACGTGAGCGATGCGATGGCGGGTCTTGCCAATTCTATTGATGCGATTGCACAGGCACTTAGCGGAATCAACTCCACAGTGGGCGAGTCGTCGATCGGCGTCAGCGATATTGCGGAGAAGACCAGCGACATGGTGGAGAAGACAGGAACCACGCACGACATGGTGGAAGAGTGTTATACTTATGTGGAGAAGCTGCGTGAGATTGTGAGCCAGTTTGTATTACAGTAAATAAAATATGATTTGCAGGGAAAAGGGTATGCAGATGTTGGAGCGATGTTGTGCATCGGAATCACGTCGGCATACCCTTTTTCACGCAGACAGGCATAAACCCGTCCACATTTTCATAGGATGAGTTAACGGCAAAGCGGTGGACGTGCTGCTTTGTGGGAAACTCGATGGATGGGGGCAGCGCATATGCAGGAATATTATCGCGGAAAAACGGAAGAACGAGGGAGAAACGTGCTCGAGGATGAGGAGAAAAAATCCTGGGCGGAAAGTTTTCTGGAACAGTTAAACGATCCTCTGATCTTTATCCTGTTTGTGGCGGCGGCGATCTCCCTGCTGCTGCGGGAATACGGCGATATGGCAATTATTCTGGCTGTGGTGCTGTTAAATGCGACGGTGGGAGTGATACAGGAGGGAAAAGCGAAAAAATCGCTGGAGGTGTTAAAACAGATGACCAGCCCGCATGCACTGCTTCTGGAAGGGGATGAAGTGCGGCAGATTCCGGCTGCCGATCTGATCCCGGGCGATCTTGTGGTGCTGGAAGCCGGCTGTCAGGTTCCGGCGGATCTTGTGCTGACAGAAGCGGTGAACTTGAAAATAGAAGAATCCGCACTGACCGGCGAGTCTGTTCCGGTCAACAAGGATACGGCGCAGAACCGCATGGCATATATGTCGACAAATGTGACCTACGGGCGCGGCGTGGGGAGAGTATCTGCCATCGGTATGGATACAGAGATCGGGAAAATTGCCGGGATGCTGAAGGCGGCGAAGGTCGAGCTGACACCGTTGCAGAAGCGGTTGGCGGACCTCGGCAAAATTTTGGGCACGGTGTCCGTATTCTTATGTGTGCTCCTTTTTGGCATGGCAATCCTGCAAAAACGGGATGTGGGAGAGATGCTGATTACGGCGATCTCTCTTGCGGTGGCGGCGGTGCCGGAGGGACTTCCCGCCATTGTGACGATGGTGCTGGCACTTTCCGTCTCGCGGATGGTGAAGGTAAATGCCATTGTAAAGCGCCTGCCGAGCGTGGAGACATTGGGATGTGTCAGCGTTGTGTGCTCGGATAAGACGGGAACACTGACACAGAACCGCATGACTGTAAAAAAATGTTACGTGAACGGCAGAGTGCATGCGGTAAAAGAACTGCATCCGGCCGGCGACCGGTATTTTTTGCAGGGATTTTCTCTCTGCAACGACGCATCCCTCCACGGAGGGGAACGCCGCGGCGATCCGACAGAATTAGCGCTCTTGGATATGGCGGCAGCGTTCGGCATACAGCGGGAGACATTGGAGGACACCATGCCGCGGATCGACGAGATTGCCTTCGATTCAGAGCGGAAACGGATGACGACACTGCATGAGACGTTGGACGGCAGAATCTCTTTCACGAAGGGATCGCCGGATGAAATCCTGGAGCGGTGCCGGTATGTGTGGAGCAACGGCAAGACGGCGGCGTTTTCTGCGGCGGCGAGAGAACAGGCAAAACGGGGACTTGCCGAGATGACGGAAGCGGGACTTCGCGTGCTGGCGATTGGCATGCATCCTAAAGCGGCACAGATGGAGGAGAGCGGGCTTACGTTTCTGGGGATGGCAGGAATGGAAGACCCGGTACGCCCCGAGGCGGCGGAGGCGGTGGAACAGTTTGCACGTGCCGGAGTCCGGACGATCATGATTACCGGGGACAGGGCGGACACGGCGCTTGCGATTGCACGCCAGCTCGGCATTGCCGAGCGGAGGGATGAATGTGTGACGGGCGAGGAGATGGAGCGGATGGACGAACAGATGCTGGCGGCGCGGATCAGTAGAACCCGGGTGTTTGCCCATGTATCCCCGGAGCACAAGGTCAGAATCGTGTCCGCATGCAAAAAGAACGGGGAGATTGTCGCTATGACAGGGGACGGAGTCAATGATGCCCCGTCGTTAAAATCTGCGGACGTGGGAATTGCCATGGGAATGGCGGGAACGGACGTCGCCAGAAATGCGGCGGATATGGTGCTGGCGGATGACAATTTTGCAACGATTGCAGGAGCGATTGCGCAGGGGCGCAGCATCTATGAAAATATCCGCAAGTCGGTGCTGTTTTTACTTTCATCTAATTTCGGAGAAATTATCACAATGCTGGCAGCAGTTGCCATGGGGCTGGCATCGCCCCTAAAGTCAAGCCATATTCTCTGGATCAATCTGATTACGGATTCCCTGCCGGCGCTGGCACTCGGAGTAGATGTGGAAGAACAGAAGGACTACATGAACCGCCCGCCGAGACGCCGGGATGAGAGCCTGTTTGCGGGCGGCGGCTGGGGATGCACCTGTTTTTACGGCTTTTAATCGCGGGAATCAGTATGCTTGCCTTTTTGCAGGAACCGGTCGGCACGATCAAAAGCGCCGGGATGACGCTGACGATTCCGCATCTGCAGGCGGTGCTTAAAGATGCACAGGTGTTAGCGCGGTCGCAAACCTACGCATTTACCGTGCTCGGCATGGCGCAGTTATTCCATGCGATCGGCATGCGGGATGTGGAGACCTCGGTGTTTTGCATGAACCATCTGGAAAACCGTCTGATGCTGGCGGCGTTCGCGGTGGGAATCAGTCTTCAGATGATGGTCACGGAAGTGCCGTATTTTGTACAGCTGTTTGGAACCTGCAGACTTACCGCCCTGGAGTGGACGAAGCTGCTTGGACTTGCGGCAATGCCGCTGCTGGCACATGAACTGCTGGTGCTGTTTTCCTGCGCGGGAGAGGTAAAGGATGCGTTAAGGTTGCAGGGAGAGGATTGACAAAGGCGGCGTCGGACTGTTATACTCCATACAATCTTAAATAACAGAACTGCTAAAGGGGAGTAGTTTTAAATTGCAGCGTCAACATACGCGGTCTTGGACCTGGCGCTGTGTACCATGAAGATTACCCGTGGTTATGAGACTTTTAGCGCGGAAAGTATCGCAGAGATACATTTCGTGCTGGAAGTCTCTTTTTTAATTTTAAGAAAACAGGAGGCAGAAATGAAAGAGTGGTATCAGATTTCAGCGGAAGAAGTGAAAAAAGAAGATGGAGACCTCAGAACATGGACTCACAACGGAGGAGGCGGCAAAACGGCTGGCGCAATACGGGGAGAATGTGCTGGTGGAGGGAAAGAAAAAGAGTGTTTTTGCGGTTTTTTTCGGACAGTTTGCGGATCTTCTCGTGGGAATTCTGATTGTGGCAGCCGTGATTTCCGCCTGTTCGGGGAATCCGGAGAGCACCTTTGTCATTCTGGTTGTGATCGTGCTCAATGCGCTGCTTGGAACGATCCAGTATGTAAAGGCGGAGAAGTCGCTGGAGAGTCTGAAGGATTTGACGTCGCCGAACGCGAAAGTGCTGCGCTCCGGCGTGAAGGTGGAGATACCGGCGAAGGAAGTCGTGCCGGGAGACCTTCTGCTGCTGGAGGCGGGAGACCTGGTGGCGGCGGACGGCAGAATCCGGCGCAGCTATTCACTGCAGGTGAATGAGAGTTCGCTGACGGGAGAATCGACGAATGTTGAGAAAAGAGAAGGTGTGATCGAACAGGAGGCGGCGCTTGGCGACCGCGTGAACATGGTGTATTCGGGAAGTCTGGTGACTTACGGAAGGGCAGAGGTTTTTGTGACGGAGACTGCGATGAACACGGAGATCGGTAAGATTGCAGGACTTTTAAGCAATGCGAAGGAAAAAAAGACGCCGCTGCAGATTGCATTGGATGATTTTGGAAAAAAGCTGTCATATCTGATTCTGGCTGTCTGTGCGCTGGTGTTCGGTCTGTCAATGTACCGGGATATGCCGCTTCTGGACGCGATGATGTTTGCGGTCGCGCTTGCGGTTGCGGCGATTCCGGAAGCCCTCGGCTCGATCGTGACAATCGTGCAGGCGATGGGAACCCAGAAAATGGCGAGGGAGCATGCGATCATCAAAGATCTGAAGGCGGTGGAGAGTCTGGGCTGTGTGTCGGTGATCTGTTCGGATAAGACGGGCACGCTTACACAGAACAAAATGACCGTGCAGAAGATTTATCTGGATCATACGGCGATCATGCCGGAGGCGCTGCAGATCAACAATCAGCTTCATCGTTATCTGATGTATGATGCGATTTTAAATAACGATGCGCGCATGGATGACGGGAAAGTGATTGGCGACCCGACGGAGTCAGCACTGCTTGAGATGGTGCGTAAATGTGGCGTGGATGATGATTTCTTCCGGGGAGCAATGGAGCGGCAGCAGGAACTGCCGTTTGATTCGGACCGCAAGCTGATGAGCACGGTCTATGCGCTGCACGGTGTACCGACACTGCTGACCAAAGGGGCGCCGGACGTCCTTTTGGAGCGCGCGGTCTATCTTAGGGAGAAGCAGGGCATTCGGCGGATGACGGAGGAAGACCGTACGGAGATTATAGAGCAGAATCAAAGATTTTCCGGGGATGGGCTTCGTGTGCTGGCGTTTGCTTACCGGGAACTGAAAGAGAGCGAGGAGCTGACGCTTTCCGGGGAGTGTGATTACATTTTTCTTGGACTTGTGGCGATGATCGACCCGCCGCGCGCGGAGTCTGCGGCGGCTGTGGCAGATGCGAAGAGAGCGGGAATCCGACCGGTCATGATTACGGGGGACCATAAAGTGACGGCGACGGCGATCGCAAAGCAGATTGGCATTTTCGGGGAGGGGGATATCGCACTGGTCGGGCCCGAGTTGGACGCCATGCCGGATAAGGAGCTGGACCATCTGATCGGGCACATCGCCGTATTTGCCCGCGTCTCCCCGGAAAATAAGATCCGCATTGTGGAAGCGTGGCAGCGCAGGGGGAGTGTGGTCGCCATGACGGGAGACGGCGTCAATGATGCACCGGCACTGAAGGCGGCGGACATTGGCGTGGCGATGGGAATCACCGGAACCGAGGTGTCCAAAGACGCGGCAGCCATGATCCTGACCGACGACAATTTTGCCACGATTATCAAGGCGGTCGCGAACGGAAGAAATGTCTACAAGAATATTAAAAATGCAATCCTGTTTTTACTTTCCGGAAATATGGCAGGAATATTGGCGGTGCTTTACACCTCGCTTGCAGCACTTCCGGTCCCGTTCCAGCCGGTGCATCTTTTGTTTATCAATCTGCTGACCGATTCCCTTCCAGCGCTTGCCATCGGTATGGAACCGGCGGAGAGAGATGTCCTCAGCGAAAAACCGCGCAATCCAAAAGGCGGAATTCTGGAAAGGCGCTTTATGGCGCTGCTTCTGGGGCAGGGGGCGCTGATTGCCGTCTGTACCATGATTTCCTTTGAGGTGGGATTGAAAGAGAGTGCGGCGCTGGCAAGTACCATGGCGTTTGCGACACTGACACTTGCACGCTTGTTCCACGGGTTTAACTGCAGAAGCCGTCACTCCATTGTAAAAATCGGATTCCGGAGAAACCGGTACAGTCTGGGAGCCTTTGCGCTCGGCGTGCTGCTTTTGGCACTCGTTCTGTTTGTGCCGGCACTCAAACCCCTTTTTGAGGTGGAGGCGATGAATGGCATGCAGCTGGGCTGTGTCGGTGTGATGGCGGTGCTGCCGACGTTCGTGATCCAGAACTTCAAGGTGGTGGGTGAAGTGTTTGACAGAGAAAAGTAGGAAGAAACAGCTTGTGAAAACGTTACCAGTCCTGTATGATAAGGAAAAAGGATACAGAAAATCTGACAGAAAGAGGGGCGTTTGGATGAGACGAAGAGGAAAGAGAGAACTGGCGGCACTGCTGGCAGTGGCGTTGCTTGCTGGAAGTGCGGCGTGCGGAGCGGATGCCGGGGAGAAAGACGCGGCAACAGGTGCGGCGGAAGCGGCAGCCGGGCAGGACACGGAGACGGCAGCCGGGCAGAGCACGGATGCGCAGGCGGGAGCACAGGAGAACATGGAAGAGACGGCGCTGTCTCTGATGCGGGAGGTAAACCCGGCAGAAGCTGCAGGAACGGATGATCTCTACCGGAGCTGGTACGAGGTGTTCGTTTACAGCTTCTATGACGGCGATGGGGATGGCATCGGAGATCTTCCGGGACTGACGGAGAAGCTGGACTATATCAATGACGGTAATCCGGCAACGGATACAGATCTGGGATGTGATGGGATCTGGCTGATGCCGGTGATGCCGGCGACGACTTACCACAAATATGATGTGACGGACTACTGTGCGATCGATGAGCAGTATGGCACAATGGAGGATTTCGAGACATTCGTGAACGCATGCCATGAACGGGGAATCCGTGTCATGATTGATTTTGTGATGAATCATACTTCGTCGCAGCATCCGTGGTTTCAGACGGCGGCAGAGTATCTGAAGGATCTGCCGGAGGGAATGGAGCCGGATACAGAGGCATGCCCGTATGTGGATTATTATCATTTTTCCAGGGAGAAAGGCAGCGGATACTGCCAGCTGGCAGGGACGGACTGGTATTATGAGGCACAGTTCTGGAGCGAGATGCCGGATCTGAATCTGGAGAGTGAAGCGGTGCGGCAGGAGTTTGATGAGATTACAGATTTCTGGCTGGAAAAGGGTGTAGATGGTTTCCGTCTGGATGCGGCAAAAGAGTATGAGACCGGAAGCATCGACTCGAACATAGAAATTCTATCCTGGTTTAATAATGTGGTAAAAGAAAAGAAGAGCGATGCGTATATCGTGGCAGAGGTGTGGTCGGATCTGGAGACATACGCACAGTATTACCAGAGCGGAATTGACAGCAGCTTTGACTTTGCGTTTGCAGACAAGGACGGTGTGATTGCGAAGGCGGTCAAGGGAACGAGCGGTGCCTCTTCCTACGGAAAAGCGATCGTGCGGCTGCAGGACGCGCTGGGAACTTACAGTGACAGCTATATCGATGCGCCGTTTTACACCAACCATGATATGGGAAGGGGCGCAGGGTATTACTCCGGCGATACTATGGAGGCGCAGACCAAACTGGCGCAGGCGATGAATCTTCTGATGTCCGGAAGCAGCTTCTTATATTATGGAGAAGAACTGGGAATGAAAGGCGCCGGAAAAGATGAGAACAAGCGCGCGCCGATGTACTGGAGCAAGGATGCCGGTGCAGAGGGGATGTGCCTCGGACCGCAGGATATGGATGCGATCACGATGATCTATGACAGTCTTGCGGAGCAGCAGGACGACGGCAATTCCATCTACTGGTATGTGAAGGAGGCGCTGCGTCTGCGGAATGCCTATCCGGAGATCTCGCATGGAACGGCAGAGTTTCTTGAAAATCTGTCGGATGACGCAGTGTGCGTGCTGCGCAAGAACTGGCAGGATTCCTCGGTGATCGTCGTGTTTAACTGCACGAAGGACGAGCGCACCGTGGATCTGTCACAGATATCCGCAGACAGTGAAAGCGGGGATTTGAAGCTGGCAGGAGAACTGCTGACCGGAACCTGTGCGGCTTCCTGGCAGGATGGAACGCTGACGCTTCCGGCGTACGGTGTTGCCATCCTGAAGTAGAGATCTGAAAAAACAAATCAGCCGCTCTGCTGCCGGCAGCATCAGGAGAGAAAACGATCAGTCGTTATAATTCAGAAGAAAGTCCGCAAACTGTAAGGCGGCGTCTAAGTTCTGATTCTGATAGAGAATGCCGAAATAGCAGGAATCATAATAGTTGTATTTGTGAAGCCAGGCATTGTCGGTGAGCTCGATCGCACAGGGATAGGAAGCGACGGCACCGTCCTCGGTCGTGTAGATGAGATGATCCCGGTAGCGGTCCAGCAGTTCGTCGGATAATACGGTGGACAGATCCATAAGAGCTCCCTGGTCGGCGTAATCGAGATATTCGCCGCCGGTTCCGAAGAAGAGATCCTGTCCGCCGGCTGCCAGCATCAGCGTCAGCACCTGCGTGTCGTTGTAGGACGTGGAATACTCGCCGTCCGAGAACTGTAAGGAGGATGTGAGGGAGACGGAATCTTCCTTCGGGTCGTAGCCGCAGGCTTCGAGAAATTCATCGAAGCCCTTGCTGTCGGCGGTTATGGAATCATTGCAGTTCATCATGATGACGTTTAACAGCGGGTCGCGGTAGGTCGCGTAATGATAGATGAGGTAAATGACAAAGCAGAGCGCAGCGATCGCAGCGGCGATCGGCCACTTGTAATAATCCCAGACATACTGCACTTTCGCCTTGCGGGAAAGTGAATGAAAATCAGTCTTTTTTTCCATAATGGTACTCCGTTTCTAAAATGAACTAGTACAAGAATAACATAGAAATGGAAGGTTAAAAAGGAAAAAAGAATGAAAAAATTATAAAAAAACAGAGCAGTAAGAGAATCTCTCGATCTGCTCTGTCTTTTTATGCTCTCCAATAAGAAAAGCGGGTGATGGGAATCGAACCCACGTATCCAGCTTGGAAGGCTGGTGTTCTACCATTGAACTACACCCGCATGAAGTGCCCAGTTCCGAATCGAACCAGAGACACGAGGATTTTCAGTCCTCTGCTCTACCAACTGAGCTAACTGGGCGTCTCACAGAAATTTATTTTACAGGAAAGCCATTAGGATGTCAAGAAAAAAGTTTTGTAAGAATCTTAAATTTTTGAAAAATAAACGCAAAAGGGCTTTTCGACAAATGGGATACATGCTAAAATATAGAACAGTGAGCAGTTTTGGAAGGAAGAGGCGCAGGCGGGATACTGCGCGGAAAGAGGTTTTACATGCACGAGAAATTAGTGATTGTTCCGAGAAAGAAATCTATGGTGAAGAAGATTTTAAACGTGGTATGGTTTGTGCTGGCATGCCTGTGCTTTTTATTTGCGATGTGGGTGCCGATTTTATTTGCGGTGCCGGCAATTATTTTTGCCATCATCTGGTATTTTCAGGCATTCCGCTCTGATATTGAGTATGAGTACACCTATTATGACGGAGAGTTCCGTTTCGCGAGAATCAAGGCGAAGCGCAAGAGAAAGGGGCTTGGAAGAGTCCAGATGGAAGATGTCCTTGCACTGGCACCGAAGGGTGACAGAAGTGTATACAAGTACGAGAATGACAATTCACTTGCCTGTAAGGATCTGACTTCCGGCGAGAGCGGCACGAAGATTTACGAACTCGTTTTCAAAGGGGAAAAGGGAATCAACCGCTATGAATTTGAACCGGATGAGGAGATGCTCGACGCAGTCATGGTGAAGTATCCGCGTGCGGTCATAAAGTAGGGAACAAAAAAGGTGGCCCGGATCGGTAAAGCGATCGGGACACCTTTTTATATCATATATCATGAATCCGGATGGATTCATGAATCAGTCTTCAATGAAACGCATCCGGCTGTCTGAGACATCCTCGCGCGCAGAGGAGTGAACGGAGACATCCTTCTGGCGCATGCATTTGGCGCATAAAGTTCCGAAAGAGATCGGTGCGCCGCATCTGGTGCAGTGCATGGTAATCGTGTTCAGATGGTCGTCCTTGTACTCAATACGCCCCTCGCGGATCCACTTTTTGACCTGCATATGCGGGATGTGGAAGTGCTGTGCAACATCGTATTCATTTACATCGTTCTCACGGATGTACTCTTTGACTTCGCGGAAGAGCTTCTGCTCGATACACGACGGGCAGAGATTCTCTTTATATGTCAATGGAAGCGGTCGTTTGCATTCTTCACAATATTTATAGTTCCCAAATAAATCCTGTGGTTGTTCCATCGTCTGTCACCTCCGGTAGTATGCTGCCACATCCGTCCGCCGCATGTAGGCATGGGCGTTCGTCTTTACTCCATGTTCACTGTTTATAGATTCATTATACCATGAACGACGGTGAATGAAAACTTTTTATCACGTAGAAAAGAAAAGAAACTTAGCAGAAGCTTAGCGGGGAGGAAACGATTTGAAACTGTTTCATTTGTCGGATCTTCATATAGGAAAACAGCTGCATCACTACAATCTCGCGGCAGAGCAGCGCAAGACACTGGCGCAGATTGTGGCGCTTGCAAAAAGCGAGCACCCGGATGCCATCCTGATTGCGGGAGATATTTACGACACGCCGGTGCCTTCGGCGGAGGCAGTGTCTGTCTTTGATGCGTTTCTGTCAGCATTATGCGAGATAGAGCCGCAGATTGCAGTCATGATCATTGCGGGGAATCATGACAGTGCCAGAAGAATTGATTTTGCCAGCAGTATTCTTGCAAAGCATGAGGTGTATATCACGGGACTTCCGCCGATGCAGGAGGGGGAGACGATCCGCCGCGTGACGCTTGCGGACGGATACGGTGAGGTGGATTTTTATCTGCTTCCGTTTGTGAAGCCGGGTTATGTGAGAAAGCTGTTTGACGAGGAAATAAAAGGCTATGACATGGCGGTAAGGCGCCTGATTGAGCGCGAGGAGATAGATCCGGCGCGAAGATGCGTGATCCTGTCACACCAGTTTTATACGGCGGGCGGAAAGGAGCCTGCGACCTGTGACTCCGAAATCCACTATGTCGGTGGCGTTGAAAATGTCGATGCCGGCGTGCTTGCGCCGTTCGACTATGCTGCATTGGGACATATCCACCGCGCACAGCATATAGGAGCGGAAAAATACCGCTATTGCGGGGCGCCGTTTCCGTATTCCATCAGCGAGGCGGGGGAGGAGAAGAGCGTGACGGTCGTGGAACTGGGAGAAAAGGGACAGCCGCCTGTGATCCGGCAGATTCCGCTTCCGCCGGTGCGGGAGGTAAAAAAGCTGACCGGGACGCTGCATGAGATTTTGGAGCAGGCGGGGGAGGAGGTCTGCCACGCATTTGTGAGCATCACCCTCACGGATGATGTGGAAGCGTTCCAGCCGAAGGAGCGTCTGGAGGAAAAATACGACCACATCCTGGAGATACGGATCGACAACGCGCGGACGAGGAAGCTGTTGTCGGACACGGAAGAGCAGCTTGCCGAAGTGCGGCCGGAGGAGGCGTTTGCCATGTTTTTTTCGGAGATGAATGGGAGAGAGATGACGCCTGAGGAGCGGGAACTGATGCGTCAGGTGATTGCGCAGGAAATGGAGGGGGACGAATGAAGCCTGAAAAACTCATCCTGTCGGCGTTCGGATCGTATGCGGGACGCACGAAGATTGATTTTACGGCACAGACGGGCGGACTGTTCCTGATCACGGGGGATACCGGCGCCGGTAAGACTACGATTTTTGATGCCATCACCTATGCACTGTACGGGGAGGCGAGCGGCGGAGGCAAAAGCGGAGCCATGATGCGGAGCCAGTATGCCAAAAGCGTGACGGAGACCTATGTGGAATTCTCTTTTTTTTGTATGCGGGCGAGGCGTACCGCGTGCGGAGAAATCCGGAATATAAGATCGTAAAAGAATTGAAAAACGGAAAATTGCGGGAGCAGAAGGTTCCGGCAGGCGTGGAACTGACGCTGCCGGACGGAACGGTGTATCCGGAAAAAAGGAGCCAGACCGATGCGAAGATCGAAGAGCTGATCGGGCTGTCGAAGGAACAGTTCACACAGACCGCCATGATCGCGCAGGGGGATTTTTTAAAACTTCTGTATGCAAAGTCGGACGACCGGAAAAAAATTTTCTCCAAATTATTTCACACGGACGCATACTGGAGAATCCAGGAGAACTTAAAGCGGCGTTCATTCGAGATGGACCGGGTGCTTGCGGAAAATGAGCGGGCTGCCGAGCAGGAGAGGGCGCGCGTGATTCTGCCGCGCGAAGAACTGAAAGAACTTCCGCTTCCGGAAGCGGTGGAGCAGATCGGTACTTGGGAGAAGGAGCTGACCGCTTCGCAGGAGACTGTGCGTGAGGAGATCCGGAGACTGACTGCGGCAATCTCTAAGGCGAAGGAAGTCAATGAACTGTTTGAGGGATTAAGAGCCTGTGAACAGCAGGTACAGAAGCTGAAGGAAGAAGAGCCCGTGGAAGCGCGCCGGAAAGAACAGCTGGAGGCGGCAGCGCGTGCGGAGAGGGTGCATGTGAAGGAATTGCGCTGCAATGAGCGTCTGGACGAGCGGCGGCAGTCTGATGAGACGGTGGAGCGGATGAAGAGCCTTATCGCGGAGGAAAAGGATGCGTGTGACAGGCAGGAGCAGGATTTTAAGAAGCTTAAGATGCAGAGCGCCGATGCGGCGGAAGCCGACGCGGAGAAAATGCTCCGCATCCGGGAACAGCTTCCGGTGTATGAGCGCCTGGGAGAGGCAGTAGAGCGGGAACAGCAGGCAAAGCAGGCGTACGAGTCGGCGAAGCAGTATTATGAGCGTGCGGTGCGGGAAGGCGCCAGCCGGCTGCTCGCGGAAAAAAACAGGCAGCTTTTGCTGGAGGAGAAGTATGTCAGCGCCGCAAAAGCGTGGGAGCGGGCGTCCGCCCGGTCCACGGAGGCGTCTGCGGAATATGAGCACGTGTACCAGCTGTTTTTAAAGGAACAGGCGGGAATTCTGGCACAGAATCTGCGGGAGGCAGAGCCTTGTCCGGTCTGCGGCTCCCTGACACATCCGCATCCGGCGTCCCTTGCCGAGAATGCGGTCAGTGAAGCAGCAGTAAAGGCGGCGAAGGAACAGCGGGAGCAGGCGGAGACGGCGCGCGATGCTGCGTATCAGGAATTTGACGGGCAGAAAAGCGCGGCGGCAGAGCAGGAACTGCGTCTGGAGCAGGCGAAGCAGCAGTTCCTGACGCTTGCGGGAGATGCGTGCGGCGATGGAGAGAAAGAACTTTATATGTTTGCCGCACAGCAGGCGGCAGAAGAACCTGCAGCAAAAAAGAGGTCTCTGACAGAGCGTGGACGGCAGGCGGAACGATTTTCACGGGAGGGGAAAAAACATCCCGGGGAAACGGGAGATGCGGTGGACCGCCTGAAGCTTGAGTCGCTCAAGCGCGATTGGGAAGAAGGACAGCGGGAAACGGCACGGATCCGCGCGGAGTTATCATATGAGACGAAGGAACGGGCTGAGCAAGCGCTGCAGCAGCTGACGGATAAGGCAGACCGGCGGACGAAGTGTCTGGCGGATGCAGAGGAAGCACTGCAAAAGAAAAAGGAAGACATTTCCAGACAAGAGGGAATGCTGACGCAGGAGCAGACGAAGAATGCCGGGCTTGTGCAGGAGTGTCTGGAATTGGAGAAAGAATACCGGCAGGCGCTGCGTGATGCCGGATTTTCTTCGGAGGAGGCATACCACGAGGCGTTCCTAACAGAGAGCGGGCGGGAGACGCTCGTGCAGCAGTCCGAGACATACATCCGGAATCGCGTGGAAAGTGAGGGCAGGCTTCTGACTATGCAGAAGCTGACCGAGGGAAAGCAGGAGATCGGGATCCTGGCATGGGAGACGGAACTGGAGGCGCAAAAACAGCGCCAGCAGGAGCTTCACGAGGAGATTCTTGCAATGCACACCGCATACGAGACGGATGCGAAAGTGGTTGAGCGGTGCAGGGAATATTTCGCCACGCACGAGCGGCTCGATGCGGAAAACCAGGTGCTGAAAAGACTGTACTGCACGGCGGACGGGCGCCTGGCGGGCTCGGCGAAGATTGATTTTGAGACGTATGTGCAGCGCCGGTATTTCCGGCAGGTGATCTACGAGGCGAACAGACGGCTATTGACGATGAGCGGACATCAGTTTATGCTTAAGCTGAAAGAGACGGAAAACAGCGGGCGCAAATCCAACGAAGGTCTGGATCTGTCGGTGTACAGTCTGGTCACGGACAGTGAGCGCGATATCCGTACCTTATCCGGCGGCGAGTCGTTTCTGGCAGCGCTTGCCATGGCGCTTGGGCTTTCGGATATTGCCATCCGCAAGGCGGGAGCCGTGCATCTGGACATGATGTTTATCGATGAGGGCTTTGGTACGCTGGATGCGCAGTCCAGAAAACAGGCGATTGAAGTATTGTCACAGCTTGCGGGAAGCGAGCGCCTGGTGGGAATCATCTCCCATGTGACAGAATTAAAAGAACAGATAGAACACAGACTTTATGTCACGCGCACGGAGAACGGAAGCGAGGCAGTCTGGGAGGAATAGCAGTGGAAAAGTATGAAAACAGACAGGAATGTCCGATTGGTGTGTTTGATTCGGGAGTCGGAGGAATCAGTGTGCTGCGGGAACTGGTGGCACAGATGCCGAACGAGAATTATATTTTTTTTGGGGATTCTAAGAATGCGCCCTACGGTACAAAGACGCTGGAGGAAGTGCAGCGGCTGACCTGTGCGGATGCCGAATATCTGCTGTCACGCGGCGTAAAGGCGCTCGTGGTGGCATGCAACACGGCGACAAGCGCGGCCATCCGGATCCTTCGGGAAAAATATGCGGATATGCCGGTGATCGGAATCGAGCCGGCACTAAAGCCGGCGGTGCACGCTGGCGGTCACCCGCGTGTTCTGGTCATGGCAACACCGATGACCCTGCGCGAGGAGAAGTTTCATGCCCTGATGCAGCGGTTTGAGTCGGATGCCGAGATCTTAAGGCTGCCGTGCCCGGGGCTGGTGGAGTATGTGGAGCAGGGTGTGCTGGAGGGTGCAGAACTCGAAGCATTCCTTGCAAATCTGTTTGAACCGTACCGAAGCCATCCGGTAGATTGTGTTGTGCTGGGCTGCACGCATTACCCGTTTGTGCGGGAGACAATCCAGAAGCTTCTCGGAGCCGGAGTGCAGATCTTTGACGGCGGAGCGGGGACCGCGCGGGAGACAGAACGCAGGCTTAAGGATTGCGGTCTGTGCAGTGGCAGAGCGCAGCAAGGAACCGTGGAATTGTGCAACAGTCTTGCGTCGGAGCAGATGAAACAGCTGGAGATCCGGCTGCTCCAGTCGGGCACGGTGCAGGCAATTATAAAAAAATAGAAATAAAATATTAAAGAAATCTAAATAACATTGAACGTTTTTTTAGAAAGCTTTATGAAAATCGACATACTTCGGACACATTTTTTCCGTATACTAACATCATCGAAAGGAGCTGAGGACGGTTTCCCAGAGCTTCGTTCCCAGCAGCTCAGAGATGTGGAATAAAGGTCATATTTCTGCAGAACCTTTCGGTGAAGATTCCTTTATATAGATTAACATTTTCATAACTAAACTCCTCGAAAAACCCCCGGGACAGAGATGTCCCGGGGGTTTTTCATTGGGGGGAACATACAAAGAATGTAAAATGCAGTTTTTATATGTTGAACTTACTATATTTGTGATATAATGTCGCTCCCTGAGAGGGGAGTGTGGGTTGAAATATCGCTAATAATATAGAAGGGATAGCATGGCTGTGTTTCGTACTCTGCGAAGAAAACACGTTTGTATCTACCACTTCTGGCCAAAGTCGCAACTATTACATCTTCGAGATAGCGAAAAATACTAAAAGAACCAACACCCTTCACTACGCAATAAAGAGGATGAAATAATAGCTTTGATGTGACTTGGTTTTGCTGGTGCATTTATCAACATCAAGAGTTTTGTGCATGAGACAGATATGTCGAAGAAGCAAAGGTAAAGTAGTTGAAGTTGTGGACACACAATAATGAAATATATATTCCATGCGAACGAAATCTTCTGTAAAATCCTCCCGAAAATCTGTTGAAAATTCCTAAAAAATGTTATTATTTTGATGTTTTTTCTTGAAAAACGCCACTTACATTTTGTAAGATAAAGCGTTAGAATAGCTATGCTATAAGAATACTTTATACATATTTAATAATTTATTAACAGAAAGGGAGTATAGATATGGAATCGTATTCATTTTTACTGTTCTTGGCGATCATTATGATCTCAACCAAGATTCTGGGTTTATTTACCCGTAAGATTCATATGCCGGCGGTTGTCGGTGCATTAGTTGCAGGTGTGATCTTAGGACCGTCCTGTCTGAATTTGATTACATTGACCGGAGATACCGGCGTCTTTCTTGAGCAGATGGCAGAGATTGGTGTTATCCTCCTGATGTTTAACGCAGGACTGGAGACGGATCTGTCCGAACTTAAGAAAAATGGTGTGGCATCTTTCGTAACAGCATTGATCGGTGTGATTGTTCCGTTGATTGGTGGATTCCTGGGGTATGCATTTTTCTTCCACACAGACTTCAGCGATTACGATGAGGTGTTAAAGGCAGTGTTCGTCGGTGTTGTACTGACAGCAACATCTGTAAGTATCACAGTTGAGACGCTGCGTGAGATGGGCAAGCTGAAAGGAAAAGTCGGAACGACAATCCTTGGCGCAGCTGTTATCGATGACATCATCGGTATTATCGTACTCACAATCGTAACCAGCTTAAAGGATACCAGCGTAAGCCCGATCACAGTTGTGTTAAAGATTGTACTGTATTTCGTATTTATTGCAGTATTGATCTTCGTGCTTACAAAGTTAAAGGTATTTGTGGAAGAGCAGGATGAGAAGAGAAGAACCGCTATCATCTGTGTAGCGCTCTGCTTCATTCTTTCCTATATCTCAGAGGAATACTTCGGTATTGCAGATATTACCGGTGCTTACTTCGCAGGATTGATGCTCTGCACGATGAAGGTTGGACCGTATGTTGCAAGAAGATGCGAGATTCCGTCTTACCTGATTTTCTCACCGGTATTCTTTGCCAGTGTAGGTCTTAAGGTAACACTCGGCGGAATGGATACCAGCATCTGGATCTTCGCAATCATTCTGCTTGTCATCGCAATCTTAAGCAAGGTTGTCGGATGCGGACTGGGTGCAAAGATATGCGGATGTACCGGAAAGGAAGCATTCCAGGTCGGTATCGGTATGATTTCCCGAGGTGAGGTTGCACTGATTGTGGCGCAGAAAGGATATGCAAGTGGTATGTTAGACGATGTCCTGTTTGCTCCGATCGTTCTCGTTGTTATTGTAACGACGCTGATCACCCCGATTCTCTTAAAGCTTGTCATGAAAGACAATGATTCTGAGAAAGCTGCTGCATAGGGGCATAGAACAGATATTATAAAATCAGGATTTAAGAAGCCGTCACTTTTGTGGCGGTTTCTTTTTTCACTCTATAGGCTATGTGAGTTTATTGCTTCTTTTGCAAAAAACAGTTAGAATAGACACAGAAAAAAGAAATGAGGAGATTGCAATGTTACAGGATCTGCAGGAAATATCAGATGGAAAAATATATGGCTGCAATGATATGGTTCGGGCGGCGTGCGGAGACTGCGCGGGATGCCATGCCTGCTGTGAGAAAATGGGGACATCCATTGTGCTTGATCCCTGTGATATATGGCGTCTGACGACCGTGACCGGGAAAAATTTTGAACAGCTGCTTGCCGATACGATAGAGCTGCAGGTAGTGGACGGCGTGATTCTTCCGAACCTGAGGATGGACGGAGAAAAAGAGCAGTGTGTGTTCTTGAATGAACAGGGAAGATGCAGGATCCACGCAATGCGTCCCGGGTTGTGTCGTGTATTTCCACTTGGCAGAATCTATGAGGAAGGCAGAATCCGCTACTTTCTGCAGATGGATGCCTGTCAGAAGCCCGGGCGCAGCAAAGTGAAGGTTGGAAAATGGCTCGATACTCCGCAGATGGAACAATACGAACGGTTTCTGCTGGACTGGCATGGTCTGCGGAAGCAGCTGGAGAAGCGGATGAAAGACGGAATTGGTGAACAGGAGGCAAAGACGATCAACATGTTTTTGTTAAATCTGTTTTTTATAAAACCATATGAACCGGAGCAGGACTTCTATGAGCAGTATGAGGAGAGAAGAGCGATGGCCGGTCAGGCAGGGTTAAAATAAACTGCGGATAATGTATGGCAGGAGATGGAAGTATGATAATCGACAGAGGATTGAATCAGAAAGGGACAGATGAGAATATTGGAACCAGCCGCGTCAATCTCACGCAGCGGTATGTGGAATCCGTCAAATACAATGGTCTGGGCGATTTTACCGAAGAATTGCGTGAGGAAGCAGACTACCGGAAGCGCATTGAAAAGATTTTCTCGGAAATTCATATGACTGGGGAGACGTATGCGGATCTACAGCCAGAGGCATTGATGGAAGCCTACTGGCAGGGAGAGGAAATGATATCGCGTTACTACTGGGCAAAGAGGCGGGACACGGACGACATTATCTGGGTGCGTGTGGATGTGAGGATTGTACCGCAGCTGGATACGGGAGATTTGTTTGCCTTTTACAATAACTGGGATGTCACGCATGAGAAAAACCGTGACCGTATGATGCAGCTGATCATTGAGTTTGACTATGATTATGTGGAATACATCTGTCTGCAGAATGGCCATTTCGAGATTATGGCGCAGGAAAAAAGCTCCATGTGTCCGAGCGCCAGGGGAACAGACTACGACGCGGATATACGTGATTATCTTACCAGAGTCGCAGTGACGGATCAGCTGGAAGCACACATCAGGGCAATGCAGACAGAGGAAATCCGGCGTAATCTTGAGGTGGAGCCGCTTTACATACAGGAAATTGATGTGAGAGAGTTTGACGGTTCAGTGCGGCGTAAAATGATCCGTTATACCTATATGGATAAGCAGATGGGGACGGTATTCAAAAGCTGTGTGGACATCGAAGACATCGTAACGGAGGAGAAGAAAAAGCAGGAACGTCTGGAGCGGGCGATTGAGGAAACGGAGCGGGCGAATTGCGCCAAGAGTGAATTCCTGGCCCATATGAGTCATGACATCCGGACACCGATGAATGCGATTATCGGCATGACATCCGTTGCAAGGCAGGAATGTCAGGATGAGACGATCTGCGGATATCTGGATAAGATTAAATCCTCAAGTGAGTTTCTGCTCGGACTGATCAATGATATGCTGGATATTTCACGCATAGAGAGCGGCAATCTGAACCTGAAGTCGGAGCAGATGAGCAGAAAGACGTTTGGAACGGCAATCAATACCACGATCGGCCCGCTGATGGAGCAGAAAAACATTACGTTCCAGTGTGATCTGCAGCATATGGAAGAAATGATATACACTGATGCGGTGCGGTTCAAGCAGATTTTCTTCAATCTGCTGTCCAATGCAGCAAAATACACGCCAGAGGGCGGAAATGTGTGGCTTCTGACCGAAAGGCTACGCACGGAAGGAAACGTTGAATGGGTGCGTTTTACGGTGCGGGATAGTGGAATCGGTATGAGTGAGGAATTCCTGGAGCATGCGTTTGAACCGTTTTCACAGGAGGGTAACCGCACGCTTGCCCTGCAATGGCAGGGAACCGGTCTTGGACTTGCGATCGTAAAGAAACTGGTGGTCATGATGCACGGCACGATTGAAATTCACAGTAAATTAGGAGAGGGTACCGGGGTAATCCTCGATCTGCCGCTTACGATCTCGGGCGTCGATGCTCCGGAAAAAATGCCACAGGCAGTCATGGCAAAACAGAACCTGGAAGGCAGACGGGTGCTTCTGGCAGAGGACAATGAGATCAATACTTTTGTGGCCAGACGTATTCTGGAATCAAAGGGAATTATTGTGGAACATGCGGAAAATGGAAAAAGAGCGGTGGAAATGGTGGAGCAGAATCCGGAGGGATATTTTGACGCAATCATGATGGATATCCGGATGCCGGTGATGAGCGGACTGGAGGCAGCCAGACAGATCCGGGCAATGAGCCGGACGGATGCACAGACTGTGCCCATAATTGCCATGACGGCCAATGCCTATGAGGAAGATGTCAGCCAGTCGTTGGCGGCCGGGATGAACGCTCATCTTGCAAAGCCGATCGAACCGCAGGTGATTCTGGATACACTTGCGGGGTATATAGGCAGTAAGAACTAGAAAGTTGCACTGTAAATAGAAAAAGAAAGGCATGCATTTCGTCGGAATGTCGATGTAAAAGTTGTGATACTGTTGCTATAATAAGTTCCGATGAGAGGAGACGGCAGGATGAAGCATTTGAAACAATTTTTGATTATTTTACTTTTTTCATTTCTTGGAGAAGGATTAAAGGCATTGCTTCCACTTCCGGTACCGGCAAGCATCTATGGACTGGTATTGTTGTTTGCGGCACTGGAGCTTGGAATAATAAAACTCTCTGCAGTGGAAGATGCAGGGAAATTTTTGATAGAGATCATGCCGGTGATGTTTATTCCGGCGGGGGCGGGGCTGGTCGAGTCCTGGAGCGCTTTAAGGCCGATCTGTGTGCAGGTGGTTGTGATCATGTTTGTATCCACGATTGTGGTTATGGTGATTTCGGGAAGAGTGACACAGTTTGTAATTCGCAGAAACAGAAAGGCATAAGGGAATGAAGGAATTTTTAAATCAGTCTGTATTTTTCGGTGTGGCAATCAGCGTATTGACCTATGAACTGGGAGTATTTTTGAAAAAGAAGCTGAAGTGGCCGATATGTAATCCACTTTTAATTTCGATCGTCGCGGTGATCATTTTTCTGGTCGCGTTTGATATTCCTTACGAGAGTTATAACGCGGGAGCAAAATATCTGAGCTATCTTCTGACGCCGGCAACGGTCTGTCTGGCGATCCCGCTCTACGAGCAGGTGGAGCTTTTGAAAAAACATTCTAAGGCAATCGTGCTTGGATTGATCTCCGGTGTGATTACGAGTCTTGTGTGTGTGCTTGTACTGGCACTGTTGTTTCATTTTGATCATGCGCAGTATGTGACGCTTCTGCCGAAATCCATCACGACCGCGATCGGCATGGGAATATCGGAGGAGCTTGGCGGTTATGTGACCATCACGGTTGCTGTGATTATTATTACCGGAGTGATTGGCAATATGCTGGCGGAGACGGTCTGCCGTATATTTAAGATTGAGGAGCCGGTGGCAAAGGGAATTGCAATCGGAGCGTCATCCCATGCGGTTGGTACAGTCAAGGCGATGGAGATAGGAGAGATCGAAGGTGCGATGAGCAGTCTTGCCATTGCGGTTGCGGGACTTCTGACAGTTGTGCTGGCACCGGTATTTGCAGGAATTATGTAGCATGCGGTCTGCCTGCCCTATATGCAGATCATTATGCACCAGGATCTTATATCTGACATAAGATAAAAGAGAAAACAAAGAAGTGGAATCTTTATGTATTGTCAGAATAGAATGGTACACACCGTGCAGGAGGGGGATTCACTGTATCGCCTTGCGAGACAGTACCACACAACCGTCACGGAACTGATACTCGGAAATCCGGGGGTAAACCCCTACAACCTGCAGGTAGGAATGAAGCTCTATGTCTGCCCGGGGGAAAGCTACGTACCGCCCCAGGGAGGCAGCGCAAACACCGGGAACACGGGAAACAGCGGAAGCACCGGGAACACCGGTAATGCTGGAAATGGTGGAAATACCAGTAATGCCGGCGTGGGCGGAAACATCGGTATCGGAGTGGTGATTCCGGGTGGACAGCGCCCGGGCGGAAATCAGACAGCGGGAGAGAGGCAGAATTCAGTGAATCAGCTGTTTGAGACAATGCGTCTGGCGTGGCTGGAACTGATCTACTGGACACGGATGTATATGATGAGTGTGGATTCCGGGGCAGATGCAAAAGAGCAGTATGCAGTGGAGGGACGCCTGTTGGAAACTGCAGATGCAATCACGGATGTTTTTGCAGAGCGGCTGCCGGTAGCTGTCACAAGACAGCTGCGCAATCTGCTCGTGGAACATGTGGAGATGACGGGGCAGATCATCCGCACGTTAAAATCCGGGGATAAGGAGAATTATGAACAGCAGATCCGGGAGTGGTATGCTAATGCGAATCAGATCGCAACACTTCTCGCTGACCAGAATCCCTACTTTGCAGGAAAAGAGACGAGGAATCTTCTGTTGAATTATCTGGATATGACGCGCGAGATTATAGAACATCAGATGAACGGTGAGTATGACCAGAGCATTGATACCTTCCGGGATTTAAGTGATCTGGTGCTGGAACTCGCTGATTATCTCGCAAGAGGACTTCTGGCGCGCTGATGTGCTTTGCAAACGGGCGGTGCCTCTTGTGCATCGCCTTTCTGGTACTATTTGCGGCGCTACTGATCCTGGCAGTAGTGCACAGAGTGCGGGCGAAGAAAAAAGTTCTTGCATTGACTCCCGGGGAACGGGTGCGGCTGCTCAATGAACTGGCGGAACCCTTTGGATTTGCTTATCTGCCGTCGGAAGATATTTTTACCTCAAGGCTGGATGCCTGGCAGCGTGACAAGGGATATGAGGCGAAATATGATACCATGGCGGTGGGTGCCGGGATGGTGATTGACGCATTTCCCGTGTACTTTAATTATGAGGGAAGAACCTGGCTGGTGGAATTCTGGAAGGGACAGTACGGGATCAACACCGGCGGAGAGGTCGGAATTTACCATGCGAAGGGCGTGATTCCGCCGCACGCCTATCACACGGCGCATTTTGAAGCGGTATCGGATGCAGAACTCCCGAGAATCTGCAGCTGTCTGGATACGGCAGAGGAAACGTTTTATGAAATCTGTGCCAGACACTGGTGGCTCACCGGCTTTCGGATGGGCGTGTATACAAAACCGTCGCGCCTCAGACTTGCCACGACGCTGATTTTCCCAGAGCAGGAGATGGCGCTGGCGTTCTGGGAAGGTCTCCACAAAACCGGAAAACCGCGCAGCCTTTTTCGCATCTGCGGAAGAGAAGTCAGTGTGCGGATGAATTTTTCGGAGGAACACGGATTGATTCCGGGAATCTGCAGAAGCGTGGTGCTTCTCTGGAACAGGCTGCTGTGCAGAGGATTTAGGATCGTGACATACCCGTGGAAACGGACGGCGGACAGAATGGTATTTCTATATTATCTGCTTCCGGGATGGTTTCGGAAGATTCTGGTGCTTTCGGGCGGGCGATGCAAACCGCGCTGTAGAACCAGGAAACCGCACAGATCATGTCGGGGCAGGTGAAAACATGGGATGTTATCGAAGGATTGACAGGGCATTGGAACATGCCCTGCACCTTCCGCTTGGCACGGGCAGCCGCTATGTGGTGATCAGTGACTGCCACAGAGGGGAAGGGACAACAAATGACAATTTCCTGAAAAACGCGTACCTGTACGAGGCGGCGATGGAACATTATATAAAGAGAGGATTCTTCTATCTGGAACTGGGGGACGGGGAGGAACTCTGGGAAAACCGCTGCATGGATCGGATTGTGCACTATCACGAGACCGTGTATGAGATGTTTGCTTGTCTGCAAAGCCGGAATGCGCTGTGCCGCATCTATGGAAACCACAATATGGAGCTGAGAAAAATCCTGCCGGAGGCGATTATATTAGATAATTGCGAGGGCGGAAGGGATGTCTGCATGATTCACGGGCATCAGGCGGATTTTTTTAATTCTGTGTGCTGGAGGCTCTCCAGAGCTCTGGTGCGCTACGTGTGGAAACCGTTGGAGCGCTCCGGCGTGAATGATCCCACGAGTGCGGCGCGCAATTATAAAAAGGCGGTCCGGTATGAACAGTGCCTGGCGGGCTGGACCAGACTTCACGACCGTTATCTGATTGCCGGCCATTCACACAGACCGAGACTGCCGGAAAACGGGGAGCTGTATCTGAATGCGGGAAGCTGTGTGCATCCCGGGTGCATCACTGCCATCGAACTGGAACAGATGCAGATGACGCTTGTGAAATGGAAGGTGGCGACGCGCCCGGACATGACCATGTATGTGGTACGTGAGAAGCTTGCCGGACCGGCTGCCATTTTGTAGGAAAAACGCGATTTTTCAAAAAAATCATTTGACGGAACCGCCATTTATGATAATATATATATCGTTATATTAAATCGTTAAAGCGAGGACGGAAGCGTCCCTGACGATAGCTGGTAATTGGAGGAGCAGAAAAATGATTAAAGTTGTGAAGTTTGGCGGTAGCTCTCTGGCAAGTGCGGAACAGTTTGCAAAAGTGGGGAAGATCATTCAGGCGGACAAGGAAAGACGTTATGTAGTGCCGAGTGCCCCGGGAAAACGCAATGCCAAGGACACCAAGGTCACAGATATGTTATATGCCTGTTATGCGCTGGTGGAGGCAGAGGAGGATTTCCGCGTGCCGCTGATGAAGATCAAGGACCGCTATGACACAATTATCAATGGACTGAATCTGAAGCTGTCACTGGAGGAAGAATTCAAAAAGATCAGTGAGAACTTTAAAAATAAAGCGGGGGTTGACTATGCGGCGTCCCGCGGCGAATATCTGAACGGTATTATTATGGCGAATTACCTTGGCTACGAGTTTGTGGATGCGGCAGAGGTGATTTCCTTCGAGGAGGACGGAACTTTTGACGCGGAGAAGACCAACAAGGTGCTGGCAGAGCGTCTGGAGAAATGCGAGCGTGCGGTAATTCCGGGATTCTACGGGGCACTGCCGGACGGAACGATCAAGACCTTTTCCAGAGGCGGTTCCGACATCACGGGATCCATCGTGGCGCGTGCGGTACATGCCACCTGCTATGAGAACTGGACGGATGTGTCGGGCTTTCTCATTGCAGATCCGCGCATCATTAAGGATCCGCAGCCGATCAAGACGATCACATACCGTGAGCTGCGCGAGCTTTCCTATATGGGCGCCAGCGTGCTTCATGAGGACGCAGTGTTCCCGGTGAGAAAAGCAGGAATTCCGATCAACATCCGCAATACCAACGCGCCGGATGACGAGGGAACCTGGATCGTGGAGAGCACCTGCCATCAGTCAAAATACACCATTACCGGTATTGCCGGCAAAAAAGGTTTTGTTTCCGTCAATATTGATAAGGATATGATGAATTCCGAGGTTGGATTCGGGAGAAAAGTATTGTCCGCGTTTGAGGAGAATAATATCTCATTCGAGCATATGCCGTCCGGCATCGACACGATGACAATCTTCGTTCACCAGCCGGAATTCGAGGGCAAGGAGCAGGCAGTGATCTCAGCAATTCACCGTCTGGCAAAGCCGGACAGTATCGAGCTGGAGAGTGATCTGGCGCTGATCGCGGTTGTGGGACGCGGCATGAAGTCGACCAGAGGAACGGCAGGCCGTATCTTCTCGGCACTGGCACATGCAAACATCAACGTCAAGATGATCGATCAGGGATCTTCTGAGCTTAACATTATTATCGGTGTGAGCAATGCGGATTTTGAACCGGCAATCCGTGCGATCTATGACATTTTCGTGGAGACCCAGCTCTAAGATTAAGATATGAAGAACGACAAGCACGAGCAAAATGAATTACAGCGTATGATGGAAGGCAGGGCTGCCCGCATGATTGCGGCTGCAGTCACTGTCTTTTTGTGCGTACTGACATTGTTTGAATTTGTTGCGCTCAAGATGGAGTGGAATGTGCCTGCACTGGCGGTGCTAAGCGGCGACAACGGACTGTGGACCAGGGAGTACCAGCGGGAAGAACTGGTGATGGACGGCAGCACGGAAAACATTCTGCTCGCAGACGATGGAGAGACATCGCTCACAGGAAGCGGTGAGAATGACAAAACGAATGTGGGAGGAAAATGGCAGCGGCGGGATGGTGCAGACCGGTGAGAATGCAGGGAACGGGGAAGACTTGCAGGTGGAAGGGACAGAAGCGGTGCGGCAGGATGAGACTGAGACGCCGGATGTAAGCGGAACCGGAAAAGCGGAAGCGGATGTTAAGGAGACGCAGACACCGGAATTTTCGTATTATATCCGCATCAATCGCAAGCAGAACTGCGTCACGATCTACACCCAGGATGAGGAGGGGGAGTATACGGTACCCTATAAGGCAATGGTGTGCTCGACCGGACTTTACAACGCAACGCCGCGCGGAACTTACCAGATTTCCACCAAGTATCTGTGGCGGGAACTCTATGGCGGTGTGTATGGGCAGTACGCGACGCGGATTCACGGGGGAATCCTGTTCCATTCTGTGCCCTATTACAAGCGCGCAAAGGATACACTCTGTACGGACAAGTATAACAAGCTGGGACAGCAGGCGTCGATGGGCTGCGTAAGACTGACGGTGGAGGATGCAAAATGGATTGCGGAGAACTGCCCGGAAGGCACTACGGTTGAAATATACGACGGGGAAGACCCGGGGCCGCTCGGGAAACCGGAGGCACAAAAACTGGATAAATCAGATCCGGACTGCCACTGGGATCCGACTGATCCGGATGAGGAAAATCCCTGGCAGCAGACGGAGACGTCCGTGACGGAGAGCGAGCAGGAAAAACAGATAAAATAGAAAAAATAGAACGACGAAGGCGACATCCTATTCATTTGAATCGATGTCGCCTTCTAAACTATCTCGTCCATGGGACTGTACCTCTCTTTTCTTTTTCTTTCGGACTTCTTCGCTTCCTTCGTACCTTGTATCACTCTTCTTATGACGGTGGATATCGCATCATATCTGATTAACTCATCTGATACTGATTCCTCTTTCCATGATTTGGATTGTCACGTGTGTTCTTCGGAGTTAGAAAAAAACGAATGCAATTACGTTTTCGGTGGTCTGTACCTCTCTTTCCTTAATATCGTTTTGGGTAAATCGTTACTTTTCTGGTGGCTTGTACCTTCCTTTCCTTCGATTTCGTTTTCCTTTCTTTTTGTTGTCTTTATTCTATCTGATATATGAGAAAAAGTCAAGCATAAAATGAGAAAATTATAATAAAAAATATTTAAAAACAATAAACAAAGAATGAATATGAAAATATTCTGAAAATATAGATGCAATAGATATAATATATATTTTTCGTAAAATACATGTAAATGCTTCGCTGTGGCAGAAGAGCGCGCGTTTCATATAATAAAGAGAAGGGAGCGTAATTCTATGAATAGACAGACCATACTTCTCATCAGTGACATGCGTCAGGTCTATCTGGCGGAGATTATGACCAAAAGAGGACTCAACGTACGCTGCCTGGATATCAGAAACAGCGGGACGGTAAAAGAACAGCTCGAGAAGTTGAAAAGTTTTCTGGCGGAGGCGGATATGCTGATCCTCCCGATTCCGGTGACAAAGATACCGGAACAGAAAATGCTGAACGATATATTGAATAAAAACCTGACGAACGATACGCTGGTGCTTGGAGGCTGCTTCTCGCCGGAACAGCAGGAACTTTTGGAGCGCAGGGACATTCACTATCTGGATTTTATGAAAGATGAGATTGTGACGGAAGAAAATGCAGTGGCGACGGCGGAGGGCGTGATCGCGGAGCTTGTGAACCACAGCCCTTATAACATTGAGGAGGCAAAAATTATCGTCACCGGTTACGGCTGCTGCGGCAGAGCGGTGGCTGCGAGGCTGAAAGCGCTCGGCGCGCGCGTGACGGTGCTGGCAAGAAGACGGGAAGTGCGCAAACTTGCCAAGAAGGATGGATTTTATGCCGCGGATTTTGCGTTTGGACCGGAGGAAGCGATGGGGGCGGCAATGCTGGTCAACACGGTTCCTGCGCCTGTGGTTACAGGTGCGATCATCCGCGAACTGCCGCGGGATGCATATATTTTAGACATCGCGTCCAAACCGGGCGGTACGGATTTTGCCTGCGCCAGAGAGTGCGGCATCCGTGCGGATCTGGCACTTGGACTTCCGGGAAAATATGCGCCGAAGGAGAGCGCCTATATTCTGGACCGGGCGGTGGAGAGATTCGTGCGAAAGGAGCATGAAATGTGATGGATTTTTCCAATTATAATATCGGGCTTGGAATTACCGGTTCGTTTTGTACGTTTGCGAAAGCAAGAAAAGAAATACAGCGGCTGTGCGATATGGGCGCCAATGTGGTGCCGGTTTTTTCATTTAATGCGCAGACGTGTGACACGCGGTTCGGAAGTGCGAAAGATTATGTGGACGGAATCTGCGAGATTACCGGAAATGAGGGCATCCGTACCATCTGTGCTGCGGAGCCGATCGGACCGAATAATTTTCTGGACATCATGGTCATTGCGCCCTGCACCGGAAATACGGCGGCAAAACTCTGCAACGGAATCACGGATACGCCGGTGCTGATGGCGACCAAAGCGCATATGCGCAACGGTAAGCCGCTTGTGATTGCCATCTCGACGAACGATGCGCTCGGCGCCAGCTTTAAGAATATTGGAATGCTCATGAATATGAAAAATATTTATTTCGTTCCGTTCGGGCAGGACAACTGCAAGAGCAAGCCGAACTCCATGATTGCAAAAATGGAGCTCCTGCCGGACACAATCGAGGCGGCGCTCGCCGGCAAACAGATCCAGCCGATTCTGCAGACCCCGACGTAACGCAGATCTGACGGAGCCGGGTGGCGGCAGCGACGGAAAATGCCGGCGACGTTTTATTATGCAGAAAATCAGAGCATCTTATGTTCCGGCCGCTTCTGGCAGGGGCGGATTTTGCGATTAGAAATGCCGCCTCCGTTACAGCCGGAACATTGAGCGCTCGGTTTCTACTCCTGCAACTTAGTCCACAAAAATCAATACGCCTGTCCCGGGACAGGCGCGTTTTGCGTTTACAGGTGTTTCCTTACGCCTGCTTGGATGCCTCGTAGGCTTCGCGACAGGCCTTAGCCAGCTGATCGCCGCAGGAAGTCGGGCGTCCGTTGCAGGAGATGCCGCCGATTTTCTCCTCAACCTGCTCAACGGTAAGACCCTCGACGAGCTTCGGAATCGCCTGAAGATTGCCGTTGCAGCCGCCGGTGAACTTTACATTATGCACGATGTTGCCCTCTAATTCAAGATCAATCTGTGTGGAGCAGGTGCCCTTGGTCTTATATGTGTATGTCATTTTGAAAGCCTCCTTTATTGAAAAAATATATCGTTCAGATCACTTTTGAGTATAACATGGAACCAGAAGTGTGCAAGAAAAATTTGCAGTAAAGCGGCAGTTAATAAAAAATTTACAATTCTTTTACGCCTGTTTTTATTGTGGTGGTGCTGGAAAAGTGTTACAATAACAATATTGTGCGGGGTCATACCCTTTTGCAGGTGTCCCGCAGGAGAATGGATTTTGACACAGTTTTGTGTAAAAACAGGAGTAGGAGCTTTTTATGAGTGCAATAACGAAGATCTTCGGAACCCACAGCGAGCGTGAGTTAAAGCGGATTTACCCGCTTGTCGACAAGGTGGAATCTTACCGCGAGGCGATGGGAGCACTTTCCGATGAAGAATTAAAGAACAAGACGAAGGAATTTAAGGAGAGACTGGAGAACGGCGAGACGCTGGATGATCTTCTTCCGGAGGCATATGCGACGGTGCGCGAGGCGGCGAAGCGTGTGCTCGGCATGGAGCATTACCGCGTGCAGATTATCGGTGGTATCATTCTTCACCAGGGACGTATCGCTGAGATGAAGACCGGTGAAGGTAAGACTCTGGTATCGACACTGCCGGCATACTTAAATGCACTTGAGGGCAAGGGTGTGTGCATCGTCACAGTCAACGACTATCTGGCAAAGCGTGACTCTGAGTGGATGGGACAGGTTCATGAATTCCTGGGACTGAAAGTCGGCGTGGTTTTGAACGAGATGACGAACGATGAGCGCCGGGATGCCTATAACTGTGACATTACCTACGTGACAAACAATGAGCTTGGCTTTGATTATCTGCGTGATAACATGGTAATCTATAAGGAGCAGCTGGTGCAGCGCGGACTGCATTTTGCCATCATCGACGAGGTCGACTCGGTATTGATTGATGAGGCGCGTACACCGCTCATCATTTCCGGACAGAGCGGCAAATCCACCAGACTGTATGAAGCATGCGATATTCTGGCGTGCCAGATGAAGCGCGGTGAGGACATGCCGGAGTATTCCAAGATGGATGCCATCATGGGCGTGGAGCAGGAGGAGACCGGAGACTTCATCGTAAACGAGAAGGATAAGGTGGTCAGCCTGACACAGGATGGTGTGAAGAAGGTTGAGCAGTTCTTCAAGATAGAGAACCTGGCTGATCCGGAGAATCTGGAGATTCAGCATAACATTATTCTGGCGCTGCGCGCACACAACCTGATGTTCCGCGACCAGGATTACGTGGTGAAGGACGACCAGGTTATGATCGTCGATGAGTTTACCGGACGTATCATGCCGGGACGCCGTTATTCAGACGGACTTCATCAGGCGATTGAGGCGAAGGAGCATGTGAAGGTCAAGAGAGAGAGCAAGACTCTGGCAACGATCACATTCCAGAACTTCTTTAACAAGTTTGAGAAGAAAGCAGGTATGACCGGTACCGCATTGACGGAGGAGAAGGAGTTCCGCGACATCTACGGCATGGACGTCGTCGAGATCCCGACCAACCGCCCGATCGCCCGTATTGATCATCATGATGTTGTATACAAGACAAAGAATGAAAAATACAAGGCGGTTGTGGAGGAAGTGGTAAAATCCCATGAAAAGGGACAGCCGGTACTTGTCGGTACCATCAATATCGATACTTCCGAGCTGATCAGCGGCATGCTGAAGCGCGAGGGAATTCCGCATACAGTATTGAATGCAAAGTTCCATGAAAAAGAGGCTGAGATTGTAGCCGGTGCCGGACAGCATGGAGCGGTGACGATCGCGACCAACATGGCAGGACGTGGTACCGATATTAAGCTGGATGATGAGTCGAAGGCTGCAGGCGGTTTGAAGATCATCGGTACAGAGCGTCATGAATCCAGACGTATTGATAACCAGCTGCGCGGTCGTTCCGGACGTCAGGGAGATCCGGGTGAGTCCCAGTTCTTCATTTCTCTGGAAGACGATCTGATGCGTCTGTTCGGTTCTGAGAAGCTGATGGACATTTTCAACGCACTCGGTGTTCCGGAAGGTGAGCAGATCCAGCATAAGATGCTGACCTCTGCGATTGAGAAAGCGCAGAAGAAGATTGAGGGCAACAACTTCGGTATCAGAAAGAATCTTCTTGAGTATGATCAGGTTATGAACGATCAGAGAGAGATTATCTACAAGGAGCGCCGCCGCGTACTGGACGGAGAGAACATGCGCGATGCGATTTTCAAGATGATCACGGATCGTGTGGAAAATTGTGTAGATACCTGTATTTCTTCTGACATTCCGCAGGAAGAGTGGGATCTGAACGAACTGAATCAGCTGATCCTCTCCATGATTCCGATGCAGGCAGTGACGCCGGAGGATGTGGACAGCGTTAAGAATAATAAGGAACTGAAGCATCTGTTAAAGGAGCGTGCAGTGAAGCTGTATGAGGCGAAGGAGACGGAGTTCCCTGAGCCGGAGCAGTTCCGTGAACTTGAACGTGTCGTTCTCCTGAAGGTGATCGACCGCAAGTGGATGGATCACATTGATGATATGGATCAGCTTCGTCAGGGTATCGGACTTCAGGCATACGGACAGAGAGATCCGCTTGTTGAGTACAAGATGGCAGGATTTGATATGTTTGATGAGATGACAGCCAATATTCAGGAAGATACGATCCGCCTATTATATCATGTGAAGATTGAGCAGAAGGTTGAGCGTGAGCAGGTAGCAAAAGTAACCGGAACGAACAAGGATGAGTCTGCGACGAACACGCCGAAGAAGCGTGCTGCGGCAAAGGTATATCCGAACGATCCGTGTCCATGTGGAAGCGGCAAGAAGTATAAGCAGTGCTGCGGCAGAAACGCAGCGCAGTAGGAGTGCCGGGAACGGTAGAGGAGAGAGCATTTCAGGCAGATAATTTTTGCCGGGAATGCTCTTTTTGTATATTTTCATCTGTATGCAGAAAAATACATACAGAGTGCATTTTTGGGTGGCAATTTCCAGAAATCTGATTTATAATTCATACCAAGCAGGTAGAATATGAGACGGCAGACTGCCGGACAGAAGGAGGAACACTATGTACAACGTAAGAAAAGTGACTGAGGATATCGTTTGGGTTGGAGCCAGTGACAGAAGACTGGCGCTGTTTGAAAATATATTTCCAATTCCGCGCGGGGTATCCTACAACTCTTATGTATTATTGGATGAGAAGACGGTACTTTTGGATACAGTCGATGCGTCCGTGGCGGGACAGTTTTTTGAAAATCTGGAGCATGTGCTCGACGGACGGAAACTGGATTATCTGATTGTCAATCACATGGAACCGGATCACTGTGCGATGATCGGGGATCTGGTGCGCCGTTACCCGGAAGTGCAGGTGGTCGGAAACACCAAGACATTTGGAATGATAAAACAGTTCTTCGGAACGGATTTCGCGGAGAGAGCCGTGACGGTAAAAGAGGGAGATACGCTTGCAACCGGTGCGCATACATTGCACTTTGTGATGGCGCCGATGGTACACTGGCCGGAGGTAATGGTAACCTATGATGAGAAGGACAAGGTGCTTTTTGCGGCGGACGGATTCGGAACGTTTGGCGCATTGAACGGCAATATTTTTGCGGATGAAGTCGATTTTGACCGCGACTGGCTGGATGATGCCAGAAGATATTACACGAATATCGTCGGAAAGTATGGTGCATCGGTGCAGGCATTGTTAAAGAAAGCCTCCGGGCTGGAGATCGCAGTGATCTGCCCGCTCCACGGACCCATCTGGCGGGAGAATCTGGGCTATATTCTGGAAAAATATCAGAAGTGGAGCACCTATGAGGCGGAGGATCAGGCGGTTGTGATTCTGTATGCAACCATGTACGGTAACACGGCATCGGCGGCGGATGCGCTTGCAGGAAGACTTGCGGCAAAGGGCGTGGAGAAGATTGCCGTTTATGATGTCTCGAACACTCATGTGTCGGAGCTCATCAGTGAGATCTTCCGCGCAAGCCATGTGGTGTTTGCGGCGCCGACTTACAACGGAGGCATCTATCCGGTGATGGAGAACCTGCTCGCCGACATGAAGGCACTTGCGGTTCAGAACAAGACCGTAGCACTGATGGAGAACGGCACCTGGGCACCGATGACGGCAAAGCAGATGAGAGAAAAACTGGCGGAACTGAAAAATGTGACGATTCTGGATACGCAGATCACCATAAAATCGGCGATGGCACCGGAGCAGGAAGGACAGCTTGAGGCACTTGCGGATGCGATCGTAGCGAGCATGGACAATCAGTAATTGTGTTGCTGACTTTATCATTGCGTTTTGTGGGAAGCAAAGACTTTCTCATATAAATAACGGATAACAAAAGAAGAAATAACGCGATCGTTTCAGGATCGCTGGTTGGAGAAAAAGGCACCTGTTTGCTTGTACAAAGTAATATGTACGAAGTGGAGGGGTGTCTTTTTCTGCTTTATAAGAAAAGGCATTCTGTGGAGAGAACTCTTTTTATAACAAAAGCGAACATTTGTTTGCAATTAAAAAAAAGATGTGATATAATGTGCATATGCAATGAGCAGTGCCAGACGTGACGGCTGCGATATATGTCTGCTTGCAGGCTATATATCGCAGATGTTGCGGATAATAGGGCGAATGCCCGTCAGTCCGGAAAATCTATGATTTTTCGGACGAGCACTGCGGGTATGAACAGAGACGGTTGCGCATGCTTGCATGCGGCAGACGGATATGTGCCATGTGAACGCGCCCGCGAGTCCGGGGAACCGGAGGTTTCACGGACTTTTGCCGGAGCGTAATATGAACGTGATATTTTTGAGGGGCTTATCACTGGGATAGAGGAACTTTGAAATGTGGACAATACAACGAATGGACGAAATGGATGATGGAGATGAGGAACGCTTGCCGGGCGAGCCGATGATGACAGCGGTTACGTTGGAAAGTGATCTGGGAGAAATACTTCAATTTCAAATGCCTCACAACTGGTTGCTTATGCAGGGATTACAAGAAGGAGAAGAGTGGCCTGAGGACATCGAGGAGGAGGATTCAGAAGCGTTAAAAGCGCGGGAACAGGCAGCGTGGATGGAAAATTATTATCATGCGTTGCAGGAACTTGAGGGGGAAGAAGAGCAATGTAAGCATGGGGCAGAGGGATAAATCGGAATTTGACGAAGGAGGTTGATTGTATGAAAAAGTTGATAGCATTAGTTTTAGCAGTGGTTTGTGTGCTTGGCTTGGTTGGGTGCAACAACAAGACAGTCAATATTGATTTACCTTTTGAGGTAGGTGATGTTGAAAATATAGAAATGTATCACTTTGTTGGAGCACCTGTGTCAGCAGAAAAGAAGGTCATTGTTGCCGAAGAAACCATAAAGAACTTGTATGATATGTTTGAGGGGCTATCCCTGGAGCTCAAAGAAGTAGAGGAAACCGCTGGAGCAGAGATAACCAGTTTCAGATTTAACCTTTCTGATGGAACAAGTTATGAACTGATTTATGGCTGCGATGGAGTAAAGACAGGCAATCTGAAATCTTCCACAGATAATTTTGAATACTTTACAAGTGCAGATATTAGCTCTTATTGGAGCAACACTGACTTAGAGGCAGTTCCCGTTGAAGAAAGCGAGTTGCCAAACTAAGCAGAACAATTCCTGTTTTTGAAATTGAGAAATCGGAATTTGGAGGTACACGATGATAATAAAAATTGTTACAATTTCACTGATGGCAGTGTTCTACATCTGCTATTTTGCAAAGCTGATTAGTCAGAAAAAGCAAGGCATAAAGACAGACCAATTAGGAAAAGGAAAAGAGGGATTTGTCAAATTTATAGAAGTAGCTCTTAAAATAATCACATATTTGCTTCCTGTAATACAGATTATCAGTATTGTCTTTTATTCGGAAACAGCACATATTGTGTTGCAATTTACAGGAGTTGTAATAACAATGTTCGGTGTACTTGCTTTTATTGTTTCTGTTACACAGATGAAGGAGAATTGGAGAGCAGGTGTGCAAAAAGAAGAAAAGACCAATTTGGTAACAACGGGCATCTATTCTATTAGCAGAAATCCTGCATTTTTGGGTTTTGATTTAATGTATATAGGAATACTGTTTTCGTTCTTTAATTGGTTCCTTTGCTTTGCCACAGGTTTTGCAGTGGTATTTTTTCATTTACAGATAGTCAATGTAGAGGAAGATTTTTTGATAGAAGCATTTGGAAATGAGTACCTGCAATACAAATCAAAAAGTATGCCGATATTTAGGAAGAAAAAGATAACTTCTAGTTTTTGAAATCGAGAAATCGATATTTGTGGAGGTCGAAGTATGGGATTATTTGATAAATTAAAACCGAATAAAAACAACAAAGATTTCTTTGAATGGTTAGATTTGATCTTAAAGAATGAATTGAATAGTGAAATAAAAGCGATTAACTTTAATTTATATGAAGATACAGATAATAAATGGTCTATTGAATTAGTCGGCACATTTTCATTCGATAGGGATAATGACGATTGGGCTTGTGATGAAGTATTTGCTACAAGAGATAATCCTTTTATGATAGAGCGTGAAAGTGATTGGAAATCAATGGAAACATTTTTTATTGGTTTATTGAATGAATACCTTTCTTTTGGGAAATATGCTGGAAGTTTAAAAAAATATCAAGCAATAGGTATTGGATTTGTTGATGGAGATTTACATATTTTATATGAAAGATAATGTCTGCTTGTTAGCAATAAAAATCGGTATTTTGGAGATGCGTTTAAATGATTTCTAGAGCAGAATATATTCAACAACCATATTCAGGGAATATATTGAAAAAAATTTATGATATAAAAAGTCCATGGAATTCAACTGATTGGACATGGATAAAATTTACCGAAGAAGATGATATTTGGTGTGGTGAATTTAGAGGTAAATATAGAGGGGTATCTTGTTCTACAACATTAGGAATTATTGTTGTTTTGACTTCTGATTATATGTATGTGCTAGATATTTATGGTGGTGAAATTATGGAATATTATTCACAACCAGAATATGTAGATATAACAGTCACACCATTTGGAAAAATTTTAGTTACAGACGGCTATGGCATTGAGATGTTTGCAAATACTAAGATTAGCGATATGGAAAACATAGTTCTTCCCATTAATGCTGATAATTTGAAATTTGTTGAATGGAGAGAGAATATTTTAAAAATCAGTTGTTTTGAATTTTTGACATGGGGAAAAGAAATAGAACTATATTTGAATTTTGAAACTATGGAATGGTTGATAAACAAATAGCGCATGAAATTCAAGTTTGCAGAATCGGAAAAATCATGATTGTTAGGGGCTGTTGGAACGAGAGATAGACTGAAAAATCAGGCCATATTTTCTTGCTTTTGAGGGCGGTTCGAGACTTGAGATAATGAATAAGCCGGATATGGAGGATATGAAGAAAACACTTAACCGAACAGGTCTAATCCATATTGCTTTCAGCGTCGGCAGTAAAGAAAAAGTGGATGAATTGACAATGAAACTGGAAGAAGCAGGATATCCGGTCGACAGTGGTCCACGCACAACAGGCGATGGCTATTATGAAAGCTGTGTTGTTGCAATAGAGGAAAATCAGATTGAAATAACGGTATAACTTTCCACTTGCAGAATTTCATTGTTTGAGAAGTATGATTTTGTTGTCAAGGATGTTAAAATGGGTGGCAAGGTTCAGCTTATTAAGCTGCAAAAAAGTGAAAATTTCTGATTTGCAGAACTATTTCAGGGGAGGAATGTTTTGATGAAGAAATATAAAATTGCATCAGTGTTGATGATGATTCATGGAGCCTTTATGGAAATAGGCGGCTGCTTTTTGCCTCATTCCCATATTTATATTAGGGGCAGATAAGTTTAATATAAATGAGTATATTTCGTTTATTGTTCCGTATTTTCAAGAAAATATGGATTTGATGCTTATAATGGGAATGCTTTATGGTATTGTGAGGGTCATAGGAGCAGTTGGATTGTGGAAAAATAGAATGTGGGGACTGGTATTGTCTATTTTAAATTGTATCATTACGATGATCCTGATGATGTTTATGTTACCTGCAGGTATTATGGACGGAGTACTTGCTTGTAGTTCGCTAATTTTGATTTTAACACAGTATTTTGGGGATAAAAAAATTGTAGAATAAACAACTGCAAGTTGTGGCTTGCTTATTGAGAGAAATAGAAAGAACAATAGAACAATTTCCCGTTTCCGGAATGGGTTCAGTCGGGATATGGTGGAGGAATGTGGCATGGCAGATTTTTAGTATAAACGAAATGCAGAAAATGCAGAGAAGCTTGCAGGATAAGTACAAGGACAGATGGGAACCGATCTGTCCGGAAACAGGACAGAACAAGATGCTTTGGATGGTTGGTGAAATAGGTGAAGTGATTGATATTGTCAAAAAGCATGGTGCAGTGAATGCCCTGACACAGGAAGAATTGAGAAAAGATCTGGTTGAGGAAATGGTTGATGTTCTTATGTACTACAATGATGTCATGCTCTGTTACGGAATTACGGCAGATGAATTGAAGCAGGCATATACCGGGAAGTTTGAGAAGAACATGAAGCGTTGGTAATTTCCGATTTGCAGCATCAAAGATTTTCCGGACATGTACTGCACAGCCGGGAAAGGGCGCTTTCTATTTTTTATGAGAACATAAAAGGAGATTTGCAAGTGGATCATTTTAAATTACATTCCAAATACAAGCCGACTGGAGACCAGCCGCAGGCGATTGAAGAACTGGTGCGCGGATTCCGCGAGGGCAACCAGTTTGAGACGCTGCTCGGCGTGACGGGTTCGGGCAAGACATTTACGATGGCGAATGTCATCGAACAGCTGAACCGGCCGACACTGATTATTTCTCACAATAAAACACTGGCGGCGCAGCTCTACGGGGAGATGAAGGAATTTTTCCCGGAGAATGCAGTCGAGTATTTTGTGTCATACTATGATTATTATCAGCCGGAGGCGTATGTGCCGCAGACGGATACCTATATCGCAAAAGACTCGGCAATCAATGAGGAGATAGATAAACTGCGCCTGTCTGCCACGGCTGCGCTTGTGGAGCGGAGAGATGTGATCGTTGTGGCATCGGTTTCCTGTATCTATGGTCTGGGCAGCCCGGAGGATTACCTTGGCATGATGGTATCGCTGCGCCCGGGCATGGAGAAGGACAGGGACGAGGTCATCCGTGCGCTGATCGATATTCAGTACACGCGAAATGAGATGGATTTTCATCGCGGCACGTTCCGGGTCCGCGGGGATGTGCTTGAGATATTCCCGGCAAACTATGGCGATACGGCGATCCGCGTGGAGTTTTTCGGGGATGAGATTGACCGCATAACGGAGATTGATGTGCTGACCGGCGAGATTAAGTGCCGGCTCGAGCATTTTGCGGTATTTCCGGCTTCCCACTACGTTGTGCCGCAGGAAAAGATTTTAAGAGCGTGTGATAATATCGAGGCGGAGTTGGAAGAGCGCGTGAAATATTTTAAGGGCGAGGACAAGCTGCTGGAGGCACAGAGAATCGCGGAGCGCACGAATTTTGACATTGAGATGTTAAAAGAGACGGGATTCTGCAGCGGCATAGAGAACTACTCCAGGCATCTGGCGGGGCTTCCGGCGGGAGCGACGCCGCACACACTGATGGATTACTTTAAGGATGATTATCTGATTATCGTGGATGAGTCCCATATCACAATTCCGCAGATCCGCGGAATGTATGCGGGGGATCAGTCACGAAAGAGCACGCTGGTGGATTACGGGTTCCGGCTGCCGTCTGCGAAGGATAACCGCCCGCTGAATTTTGAGGAATTTGAGGGCAAGATCGACCAGATGCTGTTCGTTTCGGCGACGCCGAACGTATACGAGGATGAGCATGAACTTTTGCGCGCGGAGCAGATTATCCGGCCGACGGGACTGCTCGATCCGGAGGTTGTGGTGCGCCCGGTAGAGGGGCAGATTGATGATCTGGTGGGTGAGGTCAACAAGGAGATCAAGAACCACCACAAGGTGCTGATTACGACCCTGACGAAAAAAATGGCGGAGGATCTGACCGATTACATGAGGGAACTGGGGATTCGCGTCAAATATCTCCATTCCGATATTGATACCTTAGAGCGCGCGGAGATTATCCGCGATCTGCGTCTGGATGTGTTCGATGTGCTGGTGGGCATCAACCTTCTGCGTGAGGGATTGGACATACCGGAGATTACCCTGGTGGCAATCCTGGATGCGGACAAGGAAGGCTTCCTGCGTTCTGAGACGTCGCTGATCCAGACCATCGGCAGGGCGGCGCGTAACAGTGAGGGACATGTGATCATGTACGCGGATACCATTACGGATTCCATGCGCGTTGCGATCGAGGAGACGGAGCGGCGCCGCAAGATCCAGCAGGAGTACAACGAGGCACACGGCATTACACCGACGACGATCCAGAAGTCGGTGCGGGAACTGATTCTCTGTTTCCAAGAAGATCGCAAAAGAAGAAATGAATTTCAAGAAGTCCCCGGAGTCGATGAACAAGGCGGAACTGACGAACTGATCGCCGATATCCAGAAAAAGATGGAAAAAGCGGCGGCGGATCTCAATTTCGAGGCGGCGGCGGAATACCGCGACAAGATGATCGAACTCAAAGGGATGCTGCGTGACCTGTAGAAAGGATAAGACAATGAAGAAAAAAACATCCGAAAGAAAATATATTAAAATCAGAGGAGCGAACGAGCACAACCTCAAAAATATCGATGTGGATATTCCGAGAGACGAATTTGTCGTACTGACCGGATTGTCGGGATCGGGAAAATCGTCCCTCGCATTTGATACAATCTATGCCGAAGGACAGCGGCGCTATATGGAGTCGCTGTCTTCCTATGCAAGGCAGTTCCTGGGGCAGATGGAAAAGCCGAATGTCGAGAAGATTGAGGGATTGTCGCCGGCAATCTCGATCGATCAGAAGTCGACGAACCGCAATCCCCGCTCGACGGTGGGAACGGTGACGGAGATCTACGACTACTTCCGGCTGCTCTATGCGCGGATCGGTGTGCCGCACTGCCCGAAGTGTGGAAAAGAGATCAAAAAGCAGACGGTTGACCAGATGGTCGATCAGATTATGGAACTGCCGGAGCGCACGAAGATCCAGCTGCTGGCGCCGGTTGTGCGCGGCAGAAAGGGTGAGCATCAGAAGCTGTTTGAGCAGGCGAAGCGAAGTGGTTATGTGCGTGTGATTGTCGACGGCAGCATGTATGAACTGTCAGAAGAGATCAAACTGGACAAGAATAAAAAGCACAATATCGAGATCGTGGTGGACCGTCTCATGGTAAAGGAAGGAATTGAGAAGCGCCTGGCGGATTCCATCGAGAATGTGCTTACACTGGCAAACGGACTCATGACCGTGGATGTGATCGGCGGTGAACCGATTCAGTTCTCGGAGAGTTTTTCCTGCCCGGACTGCGGGATCAGCATCGGCGAGATTGAACCGAGAAGCTTTTCCTTCAACAATCCGTTCGGCGCGTGCCCGACCTGTTTCGGACTTGGCTATAAAATGGAATTCGATGAGGATCTGATGATTCCAGATAAACGGCTTTCCATCGCGGAAGGCGCCATCCAGGTGATGGGCTGGCAGTCCTGTACAGATCCGTCCAGTTTCACATACGCTATTTTAAAGGCACTGACGGAGGAGTATCATTTTTCGCTGGAGACGCCGTACTGCGAATACCCGGAGGAAATCCGCCATGTCCTGATCTACGGAACGGACGGCAGGGAAGTGAAAGTCCATTACAGAGGACAGCGCGGGGAAGGCGTTTATGATGTTGCCTTTGAGGGACTGATCAAAAACGTGCAGCGCAAGTACCGGGAGACCGGTTCGGAGGTCATGAAGCAGGAATATGAGCAGTTCATGCGGATTACCCCCTGCGAGACCTGTAAGGGACAGCGGCTGAAAGCAGAGTCTCTGGCAGTGACGGTTGCAGATAAAAATATTTATGAGATGACTTCCATGTCGGTGAAGAATCTCAATGCCTTTCTGGCGGAGATGAAGCTGGGGGAGCAGCAGCACCGGATCGGCGATCAGATTTTAAAAGAGATCCGCGCACGCGTCGGATTCCTGAATGAAGTGGGACTGGATTATCTGTCCCTGTCCAGAGCGACCGGTACTCTCTCGGGAGGAGAGGCACAGCGTATCCGTCTGGCGACGCAGATCGGTTCCGGGCTGGTCGGGGTTGCGTACATTCTGGACGAGCCGTCGATCGGACTGCATCAGCGCGATAACGATAAGCTGCTGGGGGCGCTGAAGAATTTAAAAGATCTCGGCAACACGCTGATTGTCGTGGAGCACGACGAGGATACGATGCTTGCCGCGGACTATATTGTGGATATCGGACCGGGAGCCGGCTCACACGGTGGAGAAGTGGTCGCCTGCGGTACGGCACAGGAGATTATGAAGAATCCGAAGTCGATCACGGGAGCGTACTTAAGCGGCAGAATCAAGATCCCGGTACCGGATGAGCGCAGAAAACCGACGGGATTTCTGACGATCAAAGGCGCACGGGAGAACAACCTGAAAAACATCGATGTGAACATACCGCTCGGAATTATGACCTGCATTACCGGCGTGTCCGGCTCGGGAAAGAGCTCCCTGACCAATGAGATTCTCTATAAGCGGCTGGCGCGCGACCTGAACCGGGCGCGCTGCATTCCGGGAGAGCATGATGAGATTCTTGGTATGGAGCAGCTGGATAAGGTGATTGACATTGACCAGTCGCCGATCGGCAGAACGCCGCGCTCGAATCCGGCGACCTACACGGGCGTGTTTGACATGATCCGCGATCTGTTTGCGGCGACCCCGGATGCAAAGGCGAAGGGCTACAAAAAGGGAAGATTCAGCTTCAACGTAAAAGGCGGACGCTGCGAGGCGTGCGGAGGGGATGGAATCTTAAAGATTGAGATGCATTTCCTGCCGGATGTCTATGTGCCGTGTGAGGTCTGCGAGGGAAAACGTTACAACCGGGAGACGCTTGAGGTCAAGTATAAAGGAAAAAGCATTTATGATGTGCTGGATATGACGGTGGAGGAGGCGCTGGAGTTTTTTAAGAATGTGCCGTCCATCCACCGCAAGATTCAGACGCTCTACGATGTGGGACTTTCCTATGTAAAACTGGGACAGCCGTCCACAGAGCTTTCGGGAGGAGAGGCGCAGCGAATCAAGCTGGCAACCGAACTCTCCAAGCGAAGCACCGGAAAGACGATCTACATTCTGGATGAGCCGACGACCGGACTTCATTTTGCGGATGTGCACAAGCTGATCGAGATTTTGCGGAGATTGTCCGACGGCGGCAATACCGTGGTGGTTATTGAGCACAATCTGGACGTGATCAAGACGGCGGATTACATCATCGACATGGGACCGGAAGGCGGAGACGGCGGTGGAACGGTCATTGCGCAGGGAACGCCGGAAGAGGTGGCGGAGATACCGGAGTCCTACACCGGACAGTATGTCAAGAAATATCTGGAAAAATAGTGGAAATAAGGAGAAGGCACTGGACGCAAACGCGGAAAACACGCGGCATACAGTGCCTTTTTTGACAACAGATGCGCTGGCATCTGCGGTCAGAGAAATGTTGTGAAATATATGGCATCGAAAATTCATATGGATGAAAATTCGTTATACCCGGGGAGTACCTCCCGGCGTTTGGTGTTTGCGCCGGAAGGTATGAGTTATGAAAAATTATACTAACCGCGGAATATTTGAGGAATATTTCCGGGGCGGTGTATGTTTGGTACACCATTTAGTACGTAAAAAAATATAACCCGCAAATGTGATGAATACGTGATGAAAAAATGAAAAAATATGATATTCCGGACAAAAAATGAAGAAATTCTTATTTTTTTCAAAAATGGCGGCGCGGGCGAAAAAAAGCTTTGAAAAATCCCAGTTTTTGTATATAATAATGCTGTATATGTAAAAATATGATTAAATGCATCTTTATGTCCTTTTGGACGTGAAGAAAGATTCAACGAATAGATGAACCATTGGCAGAGAAAAGAAAGGGGCAGATTAGAATATGATGAGTACGGACATCGGTATCGATCTTGGTACTGCAAGTATCCTGGTATATATTAAAGGCAAAGGTGTAGTGTTAAAGGAGCCGTCAGTAGTGGCTTTTGATCGTGATACAAACAAAATCAAGGCAATCGGAGAGGAAGCGAGACTGATGCTCGGCAGAACGCCCGGCAACATTGTAGCAGTCCGTCCGCTGCGTCAGGGTGTTATTTCTGATTATACTGTCACCGAGAAGATGATCAAGTATTTCATCCAGAAGGCACTTGGCAAGAAGACATTCCGCAAGCCGCGCATCAGCGTGTGTGTGCCGAGCGGAGTGACCGAGGTCGAGAAAAAAGCGGTTGAGGATGCGACCTATTCTGCAGGTGCGCGTGAGGTGGCGATTATCGAGGAGCCGATTGCGGCAGCGATCGGAGCCGGAATCGATATTTCAAGACCATGCGGCAACATGATCGTGGATATCGGCGGCGGTACCGCGGACATCGCCGTGATTTCTCTGGGGGGATCGGTTGTCAGCACTTCCATCAAGATCGCCGGAGATGATTTTGACGAGGCGATTGTCCGTTACATGAGAAAGAAACACAATCTGTTGATCGGTGAGCGCACAGCGGAGGACATCAAGATCAAGATCGGTTCCTGTTTCCCACTGGCACAGAATGAGACCATGGACGTCAGAGGCCGTAACCTGGTAACCGGTCTGCCGAAGACGGTAACCGTTTCTTCCGAGGAGACGGAAGAGGCGCTGAAGGAGCCGACACTGCAGATCGTGGAAGCGGTACACTCGGTGCTAGAGAAGACGCCGCCTGAGCTTGCGGCGGACGTGGCGGACCGCGGAATCGTTCTCACGGGAGGCGGATCACTGCTTCGCGGACTTGAGGAACTGATCGAGGATAAGACGGGCATCAATACCATGACAGCGGAGGAGCCGATGACCTGTGTGGCAGTCGGAACCGGAAAGTTCGTGGAGTTCCTGTCCGGAAAGCGCGACGACGATTAAGTTTGACGGCAGTTATGACGATATAAACAACAAAGAGCCCTTGGGATGCGGGAGCGTCTGATGGATTCTGGTGAGAAGCAGGCAGAAGTTACAAGAGGTAACAGGAAAAGGAGCAGTCTATGGTAAAGGGATTGTATACAGCGTATACAGGAATGATAAATGAACAGAAGCGTCTGGATGTGCTTTCCAACAATCTTGCAAATGCAGATACGAATGGTTATAAGAAAGAAGGCACAACGTCCCAGACATTTGCAGATGAGCTGGCAATCAAGATCAAAGATACATCGTCTTACGGTCTTGCGCAGAAGCTGGGTACAATCAGCATGGGCGTTCATATCGGTGAGACGTATACGGATTACAGTACCGGAAGTTTCAAGGTTACCGATAACAGTACGGATTTTGCAATCAAGGGAGATGGATTTTTTGCGATTGCCTACACGGATAAGCAGGGAAATTCATCCGTAAAATATACAAGGGACGGAGCGTTCACGGTCAACACCCAGGGCTATCTGGTGACCAAGGACGGCGATTATGTCCTGAATGCAAATGACGCCAGAAACGGCAATGTGAACGGACGGATTCAGGTGGATCCGACCCAGAAGATCACCGTGGATGAGCTTGGCAATATCTATCAGAACGATCAGCAGGTTGGAACGATCGGCATCGTCGATTTTGCGGATTATGACTATCTGGCGAAGTACGGTGAGAATATGTACGACCTTGTGAACGGAGGAACGGTGACGGCAGCAGACGGCAGGATCGTGCAGGGAACGCTGGAGTCGTCCAATGTGAATGTTGTTTCTGAGATGGTCAATATGATTACGATTTCCAGAGCATATCAGGCAGGACAGAAGGTTATTAACACGATTGATGAGACACTGGATAAGGCGGTCAATCAGGTCGGAAATGTATAGACGGAGGTAGCTGACATATGATGAGGGCACTTTATACTGCGGCAACCGGTATGCTTGCGCAGCAGACGAACGTGGACAATATTTCAAACAATCTTTCCAATGTGAATACGGTTGGATTCAAGCAGGAGAAGGCAGAGTTTAAGTCGCTGCTTTACCAGACCATTCAGACGAAGACAACGAGTGCAAACGGAGAGCAGAAACCGATTCCGGCACAGGTGGGACTCGGAACGAGAGTTGCGGCAGTCACATCCGTGTACACACAGGGAGCGCTGCAGGCGAGTGAGAATGATACCGATTTTGCAATCGTCGGAGACGGATTTTTTGCAGTGCGCTGCGCAGACGGCGAGACACGCTATACCAGAGCGGGAGATTTTGTGTGGGCAGTGGGAACCAACGGCGTTACACTGACCAATCCGGACGGCTATCCGGTGCTAGACAGCAATAACCAGCAGATCGTTCTTCCGGCCAATATAAGTTCCAGCAGTGTGACAGTATCGAGCGACGGCAGAATCGGTTACACGACAGCAAATGGAACTTATGTGAATATGAACCGTCAGATCGGACTGTTCCAGTTTAACAACCCGAGCGGCCTTGAGAAAACGGGTGACAACCTTCTGGAAGTTACAGCAGCTTCGGGTGCGGCAATGAATGAGAATACGACAGCAGGTCTTACCAGAAGCCAGGTTCGCCAGAATTATCTGGAGGCGTCCAATGTACAGGTGGCGGACGAGATGGTCAATATGATTATCGCACAGCGTGCCTATCAGTTGAACTCCAAGGCAATCACAACATCGGATGAGATGCTGGAGATGGCGAACAACCTGAAACGATAAGCAGATGATAAGCGAACGGTAAGCGGATGATAAGCGGAATGGAGCGTAAAGTATGAGTTTTTCGATAGACGGTATTTCGTCATTGGTCAGCAATGCACAGAACAGCGCAGCCGCAGGCAGCGCGTCGGCACTGAAGAATTCGATCAGTAGTGTGTCCTCCGGCTCGAGCGAGGAAGAACTGCTCTCGGTCTGCAAGGATTTTGAGTCCTACTTTGTGGAAGAGGTATTAAAGGAAGTAAAGGAGAATCTCATTTCGGATGATGACGAGGATAAGGATTCTTCTCTCAGTACGCTGACAGATTTTCACATGGACAGCACGATCGAACTGGTGGCAGATGAGATTGTGGATCAGGTGGGAGAAAATTATACGCAGCAGCTTTATGAGCAGATGAAACGGAACTATGGCATAGAATAGATGCCGGCAGTTAAGAATGAACGAGGCAGAGGGCGGTCACCGTTAGAGGTGACGGGTTCTCTGCTTTTTTCGGCGGGAGGAATGATTTGGAAAAGTTAGCAGGATATGTGGAACATATTATATACAGAAATGCAGACAACGGATATACGGTTCTCAATCTGGTAAGCGGGGAGGAGGAGATTACCTGCGTGGGAATCTTTTCGGCAATCGCAGAGGGGGAGAATATTGAGGCATCTGGTGACTATACCGATCATCCTACTTACGGCAAACAGTTTAAAGTCGAAAGTTTTGAGGAGAAAGCGCCGGAAGACGAGGAAGCCATCGAACGCTATCTCGGTTCCGGGGCGATCCGTGGGATTGGTCTGGCGCTGGCAGCGCGGATTGTGCGCAGATTCAAGGCGGATACCTTTCGGATTATCGAGGAGGAGCCGGAGCGGCTGGCGGAAGTAAAGGGAATCAGCGAGCGCAAGGCGATGGAGATTGCGGATCAGGTGAATGAAAAACGTGATCTGCGGCAGGCGATGATTTTCCTCCAGCAGTACGGCATCACGATGAACCTGGCAGTGAAAGTATATCAGCAGTATGGACAGGAGGTATACGGGATTATCCGTGAGAATCCGTATCGGCTGGCGGACGACATTGAGGGTGTGGGATTCCGCACGGCAGACGAGATTGCTGTCCGGGTAGGAATCCGCATGGATTCTGATTTCCGGATCCGGAGCGGGATTTTATATGTGCTGCTTCAGGCATCCACAGAGGGGCATACCTACCTGCCGGAGGAGGAACTGACCAGAAGAACTGGACAGCTTCTTGAGGTAGGGGAGGAGCAGATCGAGAAGCAGTATATGGATCTGGCGATCGAGCGAAAAATCATCATGAAGCAGGGCGAAAACCAGACGCAGATCTATGCGGCGTCCTTTTACTACATGGAGGCAAATACGGCAACCATGTTAAAACAGCTCAATGTCAGCTATGATGTTCCGGATCTGGAAATCGAGGAGCGTGTTCGCAGAATTGAGAAGCAGACCGGAATGGAACTGGATGAGCACCAGATGACAGCGGTCAAGGAGGCGGTGCGCAACGGACTTCTGATTATCACCGGAGGACCGGGTACCGGAAAAACGACGACGATCAATACGATCATCAAGTATTTTGAGATGGAAGGACTCGACATTTTTCTCGCGGCGCCCACCGGACGTGCGGCGAAGCGCATGAGTGAGACAACCGGGTTTGAGGCAAGAACCATACACCGCATGCTGGAACTGAACGGCGGTGTGGACGGTGCGGCGGGGTTTGAGCGGAATGAGCAGAATCCGCTTGAGACGGACGTTGTGATTATCGACGAGATGTCCATGGTGGATATTTCTTTGATGCATGCACTGTTAAAGGCGGTTGCTGTTGGAACGAGACTGATTCTGGTCGGAGATGTCAATCAGCTGCCGAGTGTGGGACCGGGAAGTGTTCTACGGGACATCATTCGCTCGCACGAGTGCAATGTGGTCATGCTGACGAAGATTTTCCGCCAGGCATCCACGAGCGACATCATTGTGAATGCGCACAAGATCAATCAGGGCGAAGAAGTGACGTTGGACAACAAAAGCATGGATTTCTTTTTCCTGAAGCGGTATGACGCGGATGTGATTATCAGCGTGGTATTGCAACTGATCAAGCAGAAACTCCCCAAATTTGTGGACGCGACGCCGTACGATATACAGGTGTTGACGCCGATGCGCAAGGGACTGCTGGGCGTAGAGCGGTTAAACGGAATACTGCAGCGCTATCTGAATCCGCCGTCTCCGCAGAAGCGTGAAAAGGAACACGGCGATATTCTGTTCCGCGAGGGGGACAAGATCATGCAGACACGGAACAACTACCAGTTAGAGTGGGAAATCCGCACAAAATACGGTCTGTCTGTGGATAAAGGAACGGGAGTATTCAACGGAGACATGGGAATTGTCCGGGAGATCAACGATTTCGCGGAGACGATGACTGTGGAATTTGATGAGGGCAGAATGGTGGAATATCCATACAAACTGCTGGATGAGCTGGAACTGGCGTACGCGATTACCATACATAAATCGCAGGGAAGCGAATACCCGGCGGTCGTCATTCCGCTTTTGTCCGGACCGTCGATGCTTATGAACCGGAATCTGCTGTACACAGCGGTCACCCGTGCGCGGAAATGCGTGACGCTGGTCGGCAATGAAGTAACGTTTGCACAGATGGTACAGAACACGTCGCAGCAAAAACGATACAGCGGGCTGTGTGACCGACTGAAGGAGGCATAACACTGCCGTGGAATATTTTGGGAGAAGAAGATATCCGGGGAAAACGAATGCAGGCGAGAAGCCCCTTTGTTTCAGGATGCAACGGGCACAGTCCCTTCTTTGGAGCAAAATCCCGTATTTCTTCCGTGCGATCGTTGTCTTAGGTTCCGTGTCTTTGCCACGTTTGAACACCCCACGGAAGCTGTCCGTCAAGCAGCAGACAATGAGCGGACTTTCTGGCAGCACTAACTGCACTCACGCATAGACATCATAAAACCGCGCGAACCGGAACTCGCCGGCATCTGCTATTGAAAATAGGGCAGATGCCGACTCAGACATCGGCTTCGCGCGGTTATGTTTTATGCTTAGAGTGCAGGTAAGTGCTGCACAAAAGTCCTAAAATTGTCTGTAGCTTGCGGACAGCTTCCGCGGGGGTGCTCCAAACTTGGAAAGACACGGATCATCGCAAAGGCAACGGCCGCACGGATTAGAAATACACGATTTTGCGATTAGAATGGATTGTGTCCGTTGCATCCTGAAACACAAAAGGCTTCCGCCTGCGCTCACTTCATCCGGACAGCTTCTCCTCCCGAAATATCCTGCGGCCGCGTTATGCCTCTTTCCTGCGGTTACGACAGCAGCGCTTTATCGTTTGCAAACTCTTCGCCGCTGACCTTCTCAAACTGATGGAGGAGATCTTCCACCGTCAGTTTCTTCTTCTCTTCCCCGGCAATGTTTAGGATGACCCGGCCTTCATGCATCATGATGAGGCGGTTGCCGTGCATGATGGCGTCCTTCATGTTGTGTGTGACCATCATGGCAGTCAGGTGGTGATCGGCAATGATCTTGTCGGAAATCTCAAGTACTTTGGCTGCTGTCTTCGGATCGAGCGCTGCGGTGTGCTCGTCTAAAAGCAGAAGCCTCGGCTTCTGGATGGAAGCCATGAGCAGCGCGATTGCCTGGCGCTGACCGCCGGACAACAGCCCTACTTTGCTGGAAAGCCGGTCTTCCAGACCGAGATCCAGGGTGGCAAGCATCTCACGGTAGACGTCGCGCTCCTTTTTCGTAATGCCCCAGGAGAGCCCGCGGCTCTGTCCGCGTCTGGCGGCGATCGCCATATTTTCCTCGATCGACATCGTCGTCGCGGTGCCGGTCATAGGATCCTGAAAGACGCGTCCGAGATATTTGGCGCGCTTGTACTCGGAAAGGCGTGTCACATCATCGCCGCCGATATAGATTTTTCCGGAATCCACCGGCCACACGCCTGCGATGGCGTTTAAGGTGGTGGATTTTCCGGCGCCGTTTCCGCCGATCACGGTGACGAAATCGCCCTCCTCGAGAGAGAGGTTCACGCCGTTTAATGCCACTTTCTCGTTGATGGTGCCCGGATTAAACGTTTTCTTGATATTGTCTATTTTTAACATTTCTGCCATGGTGTTACCGCTCCTTTCCTTTGCGTGTGGATTTCAGATAAGGAATGGCAAGGAATACTGCCACAACGATCGCGGAGAAAAGCTTCAGATCGTCGGAAGGAAGCTTTAACCATAAAACCACATTCATTACAATATAATAGATGATCGCTCCGCCGATTACGGAAAACAGCGTGTAGGCGAAAGCGAGATTCTTCCCGGCGCAGAGTCTGCCGAAAATAACTTCTCCGATAATGACAGCAGCAAGACCGATGACGATGGCGCCGCGCCCCATGTTGACATCTGCCGCACCCTGATACTGGGCGTACAGACCGCCGGAGAGACCGACCAGACCGTTGGAGATCATGAGCGCAATGACGGTGTGAAGGTTGGTGTTGATTCCCTGCGCACGCGCCATCTGCTGATTACATCCGGTTGCGCGGATGGCATGTCCCTGCTCCGTGCCGAAATACCAATAGAGAATCGCAACGATTGCAAAACAGAACAGGATGCATGTCGCAAAAATCTGTACACGGGTGCTGTTGGAGTCGGACAGGTAGCGGAGCGAGACCACCAGAGGGTACTTGTCAACGCTGACGGCCTGGTTGGAACAGCCCATGATGTTTAAGTTGATGGAATACAGGGAAATCTGGGTTAAAATGCTTGCCAGAATGCCCGGAATGCCAAGAGCGGTATGCAGGATGCCGGTGATGAAACCGGCGGCCATGCCTGCCAGAAAGGCAAAAATAAGTGCTACCCACGGACTCATACCTCCGCGGATCAGCATGACGGCAACCGCACCTCCGGTTGCAAGAGAACCGTCCACGGTCAGATCCGCAAAATCCAACAGACGATAGGTGATATAGACGCCGAGTGCCATCAGCCCCCAGACCATGCCCTGGGCGAATGCTCATGGTTGGTAAAGAAGCAACAATAAATTAGATATGACAGTACCCCTGCTATTCCGTATAATTTGGGGAACACTCCATGTTTCTGCATTTACAGAAATTGAAAATCAAACACGGTCACGCTATAATATATTTTGTTGATGTTATCTTCAAATATTTTTTGTAACAAAATGTTACTTGCCTACTCTTATTGCTGAAAGGAGGTGTGCATAATTGAATACCCCTAATTTTAGTGACATATATACCTTATATTTTGAAGATGTATATAAATATCTGTTAGCTCTTTGCCACGATGAAGAACTTGCAGAAGAATTAGCGCAAGATACTTTTTTTAAGGCTATGAAAAGCTATGAGAACTTTCGAGGTGACTGTAAAATAACGACTTGGCTGTGCCAAATTGCGAAGCATTCATTTTTCTTGTATGAGAAGCACAGGAAAAGAAATATCGACCTTAATTCTGTAGAGAATGAAATAGTTGATACTAATTCCATAGAGATTTTGTTAGGACAAAGAGAGCAGGCGTTTGGAATACATAAACTGCTACACAATTTACCAGAGCCATATAAGGAAGTCTTTTCTTTACGGGTGTTAGGAGAATTAAGTTATCAGGATATAGCAAAACTTTTTGGTAAAACAGAAAGTTGGGCAAGAGTAACCTTTCATAGAGCTAAATTAAAAATCATTGAACAAGTAAAGGAGGAAAGTTATGAGTAAAATTTCATGCGACATCATTCAAGATATGTTGCCGCTGTATTATGATGAAGTTTGTTCAGCAGACAGCAGAAAAATGATTGAGGAGCATTTGCAGGAATGTGAAAAGTGTTCCAATATTTTTCAGAAGCTAAAAACAGAATGTGTGGTTGATACAAAGGAAAATGCTGAAAGCATACAAAGCAGTGTCATGGGGAAGATGGCACATTCATGGAAACGTTCACTATTAAGGTCATTTATCATAGGAATTGTAATAACGACTATCGTCCTTACAGCGATATTTGGAACATATTATGCCTTGTTTATAAGACAAAATAGCATGGTAAGCCCAGAGCAAATTTCAATCTCGGCATATTCACTGACCGATGAACAGATTACTTTTTAGATTAGAACTACTTGACGGATACTGTGGAGGAACAATTAAGACTTACACAGACGAAAATAGAAACTTGTATATTTCTGTATTAAGAACGGTTATCAAAGAAGAATTATCCGATGGAGAAACCGAAATAATGAATTATGGGTTTAACCATGAAAAAAAGGACTACATTGCTGTATATTATGGTATCGAGTACACTTTCCATGCCTTTTGCAAAGTCGTTATCCGAAATGCAACGATCAACGCAGCGAGGACACGGAGCAGGAAGCACAAAAGAGAAATATCCCTTGAATACCTCACAGACGAAAAGCACTACCCTTTAGGCACGACAGATGAATATTTCCAAGCCCCGGAGCCGGACGAGGAATACATACTTACCCTTTGCGGCGATACGGTCATTTTCAGCAGCGGTTTACTTGCGGAAGCCCTGTCACGGCTGGACGAACGGGAGCGGGAAATGATTTACCTGTCCTTTTTCAAGCGTATTCCACAGCACGAAATTGGCAGACAGTACGGGCGCAGCCGCAGCACAGCGGGCTACCATATCCGAAAAGTCCTACGGCAGCTCCAAGCGGAAATGGAGGGAATGGCATATGAGAAATAATAGGCTTCTCCCCTATGAAACAATCGTCCAAGCCACCAGCGGGGAGCCGGAAGCGGTGGGAACTGTATTGCAGTATTACCGCCGCCGCATACAATGTGCCGCCCGTGTGAATGGACGGGTAGACCAAGATACAGAGGACTACATCACCCAGACGCTTCTCACAGCTATTTTCAAGTTCCGCTTTGGGAGATAGCCCTACCGCCTACAA
>VOFG01001159.1_pt1 | contig 84000 bp, 114 predicted proteins | sample 5384171 | NCBI WGS metagenome assembly VOFG01 (sample SAMN12384726, study PRJNA508395) | human gut metagenome | isolation source: healthy gut F | host: Homo sapiens
AACCGCACATACTGCAACCGGTACGCTGCGCCTTGGTTGTATACAATGTACCGTCCGGCTTTTTCTCAATTGTTCCGTAAATCTCCGGTATCAAAGAATCCGGCATCTGGAAGCACTCCGACATTCTTCCTGCCTTAAGGCTGCGTCACGGTACTTTTCTTTTAAATCATGCTTCCAAAGATCGTCCATCTCCAAGGCAAGTGTTAATATATCCTGTCTGTGGAATATCGCAAATGGCGCTGATCGGATGGTCGATGCCCCAAAATAGTTACATCCATTCATCCGCAGGCTTTTGGCACGTCTGCCGCCCTCGGATGCCATCAGTCCCAAATATGGCACGCTGTTATGTTCCTTGCCCCAATCATCACAATTCTTTTCCTTGAGATAATAACAGCACTTGGAAGATACGAGAAAGTCCGGCTTCTGAAAGTCGCACCCCTCATTTTCATTCTCATATCCCCCAAACAGTTCCAGCCATCTTTGATTAAGCTGCATCTTTGAATTCTTCTGCCAGCCACCGTATTCCCCGGTTTCTCCCGTTATGATCGCATGTCTGACTGTCTTGTTCTTCTCGGTCGGATTCTGCAGCAACTCAATTTTCCCGGCGATCTCCTTGGATATGACCGGAAACCCGAATTCCTGTATAACTTTCGGTTTCGTCCATCGTGTACCATCCTCTCGCAGGAGCGGCGGCACATTTATAATACCGATCGCTTTATGTACCCTCTGGATGCTCTGATCCTCCAAAGTGGATGCCGATACCCCCGGAGCATCAATTCCACACACCTCATGGAGGAATATATATAAAATGATGCTGTCCAGACCTCCTACCGACACATGGCAATTTAGCCCTCTACGATCACATTCTGATCTGAACTCCTCCGCTCTGATCTGCGCATATTTGCGTTTGAAAGCATAATCCTGCTTTTCTTTCTGCATGAACGAAGCAATCTTTTCCTTTGTTCCAAGACGTTCCATTCTTTCCTGTACTGATTCCATTTCTTCACGGAGTAAAGAGCTCTTTAACGCTGGCCAGCAAACCTCTCTCTCCTTTCGATTATTTACGTAACATTTTCACTAACGTTCCGATTGCAAATGCGATTGCCACAATGTACTGTGGATCTGTCACAATAATTGCCATATTATCGCCTCCTTCCTGGGGCAACGATAATATGTCAGAAATTTTTTCAAAAAAGTCATTTTTCGGTACAGACTTGTTTCTCATCCGCAATCGCGTTTTACACTACTTTTTCTTACCTCTCTTGGTCTTGAACTTATACACATCGCTTCTCTGCCGGCTTACCGCACTCCGGTAGCCGTTCAGCTTACTCGCTCTGCTCTTCCCCATGTGCACCTCCCTCTATAGCATCTAAGCATGCGTTCCAGCCTGCATCGAACCTTCCATTGTCGCAATGCTCTGGATGATCTGATCTCTCCGGCAGTTCCACAAGCGGGCACCAATCCGGCTTTTCTCCGTCTGGTACAAGTTTCCCTGTCGCACAGCACAGATATTCGTCATCATTCTCTGTCTCATAGCACAATGTGCATTTCTGGCATACCTGTTCCGGCATATCCATAATCAATACTGCTTTAGCCATAATTTTTTTACCTCCAACTAAGATAATTTATATCTGTCTCTCGCCGCGGAACGAAACATCATAAAAAGCATTTCCGATAATGCTTTTTTCTCTACTTCTGCGCTTTGCTTTCTTGATTACGGTCAGTTCTCTCCAGTTATTCCGCCAAGTGCTTTCTGTTGGCACAATCACGCCAACAAAATATGGGATTTCTTTTGATACAGCCGCATATACTTCCTCCGGCATTACAAGATAGTTGTAGTCACCGATGAAATTCAAACCATGTCCCGAATGAAAATCCTCAACAGAAGATTTTATCTCGTAACAGTAAAAGTCCCCTTTCTCAATCCCAGAGACTGTATTGTTCACAGGCTTAAATCTCATGTAATCCACTCTGATTGCGTGTCCTGTGGCATAATCAAACGTGACTTCTTTAGCCATATAAATTCTTGTGTCGTTTTGGGATTTATATATCTTTCAAGCGCTAAAGAAAGTTCTTTCGTAACTTCTGGTCGTTTGCTCATATTTCCTCCGTGGTCATGTTTTTAATCAAATAAGAAACATCAGATAACGTAGCGTTATGAATGTCACAATTCACTGCTCCATCATCATTGTATTGAGCAAATAATTTTTTCATATTATCGTCAATGTTTTTATTTTTAGCTTCATCGCATAAAGTCTCGGCTTCTCCAATACAATTCCACAATGCTGTATTCAGTTTTGCCAATCTTCTCGCAAATTGTTTGTCTGTCATATATGACTACCTCACTAAGTTTTAATTTACCTCCGGTTTCTCACACCGCTCAAATTCTATAACCCAAACCCACGGTGATGCATCCCAACCGTAACGGTCAAGGTCGGACTTCTTGATGGTACTGTTCCAGACTTCTACGAACTTATCGACTTCATCATATCCTTCATCAGGACATACATCACATCCAAATGTAGCGTTACATCCTCTGCAATTTGATGGATATATTCCTCTGCAATGCATCCATCTTCTGTAATTTCCTGTAACCGCTCCACCCTCACATCCGTAACCTTAAGCCAAATACGCGCGGCTTCTTTCGGCATGTGGATGGATGGTTTTCCACTTTGTAACATCGGCAATGTCATTTCTTTGCCAATCTTCGTAGTAATAGTATCCGTTCGGCGCCTTTTCTTATCAGGATGCAATCTCCTATATAGAATATTGAGCACATCATAAATTCCATATCAGTAATTTCAATTCCATTACCGTAGGCATAAAATAGGATTATAAACCAAACTATGCTCATTCTTCATTCCCCCAATCAATCCTTTGACCGCAACTTGGGCAATAGGTGGAATTATCACTTTTAAAGCATCTCGGGCACGATGGACAAATCATTGCGTTTCCCATAATTCTCGGTCGCTTCGCTGTCTGTTTCTCCACAGCCGCCCGGCATTCTTCTAAAGTTCCAACCTTACGATATTGCCGCCAGTCGCTTAACGCTTCAGCAAAATCTTTCTTCATCTCCTGCAATTCTTCCGGTGTGCCGATTGCGCGGTAAGCATCCCAAGCTGCCGCATCCTCGTAGGTAAGGATTTTGGCGTTTATTGGATGCGTGTTATCCGGTTCTTTCAGATATCGTTCCAGTTCATCCGTTACGTCCTCAAGGGATAGTTCTCCGCCGAACATATCCGTAAGGCGTTTTTCTAATGCTCGATACGGCTCAACCTCAGCTTCCAACTCCTCGATATATTCATCTTTATGGTCGCAGTTCACACAAATCTGCGTCGAACGGTTTGCAAACTCATTTTTGATGTTGGGATTAACAACTGACGTATGCCAGCGCTGTACCTCTTCCAGTGCCTGAATCGCCACTTCACATGACTGAATCTCTTTTTTGCAGTTCTCCAAATTACTGTAATACTCACCCAGGCTCTTTTTTCTAACTGTAAACACTTTTGGAGAAATCAATAATAATTCAGCTAAAGCTTTTTTGACTGCTCCATCGCGTTTTGAATAAAAATTTTTGCTTCATTCTCCGTCATGGCTACTCCTTTCAACTATTTCCATTTTGGAAACAATTCACTCCAACAGTTCCGGGTTGTCAAACGCATTTCCGGCGATCTCTATCTCATATCCTCTAAAACAATCAAAATTCCATTTAGCACCAATAGGCAATTTTTCCGATTTAACGCACACCCACGAAAATTGATAATGATCGTCTTGCCAAAATGCTTTGTAAAGATTGCCTTTATCATTTTTAATAATGTCATTCTCCCAAATCAGCTTACCGCGCTTGTCCTTAAGTCCGGTGCACTGGCAGATAGTGGATGGGTCTACCTCAAATATCCCATTTTCTTCCGAAAAATCCTCAAAGCAATCATAATCGGCAAGATTAGGGCAAAACATGTACGGGATTTCCTGTCCCTAACCGAAAAATACTCCGGTAACAAGACTACCTTCCACCCACTTGCCGTTATCAATCCGCTTTCCGCGATATAAATATCTACTCTCCATGCTATCCCTCCTAATCTGACAGTATCGGCAAAGCAAACGCCCACAGGCACCACGCCGATCCCGTCATCTTGATTCCGGCGATAACCGCAATGCTAACGGCAATCCACTTCACGCCTTTTCAAAGCTCGATTTTCTGTTCTTGCGCTTCTCCCGGCATATATCGTAGCTCGGGCACTCCATGCAGCAATATGTTTTTCCGAGCTTGCATTCTTTTTCGCAACCCATTATTTTTTCCTCACTCTCCCTATACGGCTCTGGCAGTGGCATCCAGGCTATAACTTCATCATCCACAAGATTATTGTAGACTTCATCCGGATTAAAGTGCCTGTTTTCCCACCATCCTTCCGGGACGATGTAACAATCATTCTCTTCGTCATACTCGCCGTCAATGTCTACCCAGTTCCAACAACTATCGCGTTCCGAAATGTTGCCATCTTCGTAAAGCGCTGTGGTGATAGTATCTACACACCTTCCACTCTTATATTTTCTTCTGGCAGTTATCAATACTTCTGTTTCCGGATCCGGCAACCTCTCACTTACCGGAATCCACCGTCCAAACTCCGGCTTTCTCGCTACTGTTCTCATACATTCAATCATTTCCCTGCTCCTTCCCGCACCGCAGCTGATACGGCACCTCTCTGAATCTCTTAAGCGCGTCGCCGCTCACATGCTTGCTCGGGCGTGTCATCTTCTCGCTGATCTCCGCCACGCGCCTGCGGCGCTCCTTACTGTCTCTATGCATTTACCTCTCCCCCTCCCGATCGTAACGGGCACCACCTTGGCGACGTTTTAACCACCGCCAGCACCTCCCGCTCCGCTTCCTTGCAAATCCGCATGGGATCAAACCGCTCCCGCTGGATCTGACCGCAATGCTCACACTCCGCACGGATATGCACCGGCTCATAACCGTCATTTTCTGTGACGTACCGGAGACCGTTTTTGTTCACGTAATACACCAAGCCGCTGTATTCGCACCCGCCGTTCAGCGCCGGGCGTATGATCTCATCGTAAATCTGTCTGATCGTCTTGCCTGCTTCAAGCGCTGCCACAATATCCTCTCGGTACGGGTCATACATGCTCGTTCTTTTTCTTCTCTCCATTGCCTTGTCCTCTCATAACTTTTTCAATCATCTCTTCCTGGTTCCGCTCTGCGATATGGTCCCGAACCGATTCCTCCGGAAAAGCAATCTGATATGTCCGCTCCTTGATCCGGTTGGTGATCCGGTCATCGTACCGCAGGCTGTCCAATGATTCGTTGCTTGTAAAGATAGTCACTTTCTTGTTGATGTACCGCTCGTTGATGATCTGGTACATCTTGTCGTTGATCCACGCCGCCGGGGATTCCACGCCGAAATCATCGATAATCAGCACATCCACCGTGTTAAGTGCATCCAGTAACCGACTCTCACTGTATTCAGCATCCCGCCGCCATGTATTCTTGATTTCCTGCAGGATGGTCAGCGATACTGCAAACTTAACCGCATAGCTTTTCATAAGCTCATTCGCAATACCTGCGGCGATCCGTGTCTTCCCGCTGCCCTTTGTTCGGGACCAGATAAAAAGTCCCATTCCCTGATCCCTCTGGCTCCCGAAATCTTCCAGGTAAGCCTTTATGATCCGGCAGGCATCTGCCACCGTCTTTTTGCTGTCCGGCTGTCGGTACACATCCGTGCGGAAGGTTTTCAAATCCCTCCCCCGGAACGCTTCCGGAATATCCGCAAACCGCAACCGCCTTGACATCGCCGCCCGCTCCCGGCACTTACATTCCACCGCCGTTGTGATACCGTCCTTTTCGGTCAATATCCACTCGGTACCATTGCACAACGGACACACATCAGAATCCCTCGAATTCTCCGGTGTCTCCAAGTTCTCCGAGCCGCTCATTGATCGATTTTTCATGCGCTGTAGTATTTTCTCCAGCGTTTGTTCCATCTGCTCCATTGCCCGCTCCTTTTAGATACTGCATAAATACATTCTCACGAAGCCAGTTTTCCGCTTTCTTGATATACCGCTCCGCCGTTCTGTCCCGCCGACAAGCATCCGCATAATTCTGCGCCGCCCGTATCAGATCATCCTCCGGTACGCCAGCCATCACCGCATTGCAGTATTCCGATTCTGCCAGATAGCCAGTACACTTTTTCGGGTAGGCTGCAGCAAATTCCACGAACCGCTCCACGGGGGATATAGGGGGTGTATTGGTTTCGTTTAGTTTATGTTTAGTAATAGGTACACTTTGTGGTTCACACTGTGGTACGCTCTGTGGTTCGGTTTGTGGTACACTTTGTGGTTCACACTGTGGTACATTTTTAACCTCGTTTTGTACCACAAGACTATTCAGATGATAAACCGCAGCTTGGTTTCCCCCTCGGGAACGCCATGTAATATACCCATCCTGTTCCAAGCGGTTTCTCGCTCTTTTGATCGCCTGTGCATTCAGCCCCGATTTCAGCACCAGGACTGATACGGCTACCGTAAACTCTTGCTGCCAACCCGTTTTATTCGCTATGGACATAAGCGCATGCCATAAGGCGATGGCGGGTGAGGGCAGCGGGTTTAGTTCGAGCCGATCGTAGAATGCTTTTATTTCGGCTATGTAATTCAAGCGATCACCCCTCTTCTAACTCTGTTATTGTGACCTCTGTCCTCGGCTCCCACTTATCAACATCTACATAACTTCCATCCGTAGAAACGATAATTTTGCAATTATCATCCGACAGCACTCCGTAATGCACCAGAATATCATGCAAGGCTTCATGAAGATTCGTAAGATCAACCCTGCGGTTGTTCGGCATGTAATACACCGCTTTCACGTTCACCTTACAATCAATGGTTTCTATGTCCGGCATGAATTTTTCACACTGCTTTTCATATTTTTTATATGCCGATGACGGAACGATTCTCGGACGTCCTGTTTTGTCCTTAACAATCTGCTGACTGTTCTTTTTCGTGATCGGTTTTAATTTAATCGTGAACTTATACTCCATCCGCACCACCCATCCGCATCTGTGCGTTGCAATCATTGATCTGCTCCGCCAGGTACGCCGGAAGCGTATAGCAGTCAACAAATTCATGCGCATCTGCGAGATCCTTTCTCTTCAATGCCTTGTAACTCTTCATCTTGCCATCATCATCGTAGATTCCAAATTCCCGGCGGAGCTGGTTGTAAATATCCCGATACACTCTCTGCCGGATCGCATTGTCCAGATATGCTTCCGTTTTCTTGCCGCCGAGAAGTTCCGCGCCTCTGCGTCTGATATGTGCCGACAATTCATCCGATTCTGCGCCGAACAGCGGCATATCGTTCTCGATGTGGTCGATGCGATGTTCTACCTTGGTCACACGTTTATCCACGATCAGTGCAGCTTTCAGTTCTGGCGACATCCCATCAAGCAGATTGCTGTGATCAAAATAAGAATCAACCAGACGATCGTATACTTCCCATGCCGTATCCGTATTTAAAGATTTTGCATGGAGGAACGCACCCTTCTTTGTCCAGAGGTAAAGTTTATTCAAATTTCTAGCGAAACCTAAATTTTCGGTTTCGCTCTTGAACCGTTTCAGCTCCTCACCATCCAGACAAATAAAATGCTTTCCTTCCACATATCTGCTCTTATTGTTGTTAAAATTATCTGTGATTTTCTTTGCTTCAACGCCATACGCTTCTGCAATCTGCTGCGTTGTCAGCACTCTCATGCCTCTATATTCTGTAACCTTTAATTCTTCCAATTACTTCTCCTTTCCCTCCGGGACGCCCCGGAGGTATCATCATGGCTTCGACAGTTCGTGATATAATAAGTCTCCGCATGATCGGTTTCTTTCGCCCGCAGGCGGGTGTTTCAACCCTATAACCAGCTCCGCCCGAATATCCGCCGGAACTCTTCTCTGCTTCCGTAATGGCTTTCAAAATATTCCTGTGCCATCTGCTTAAGCTTCAGATCCATTTCAGCGGCATTCTTCCCCGCCTGCGTTCCATTCGGATGCAGATCCGGACGAAGCGGTATGACAAATCCATACTTCTCGCTATTCTTCCGGTTCGGATTACCCGGGAAAATATGATGGCGTTCAACCGGCGCCGCGCCGGTAAAATAGCAATGTTCCATATCATCCGTAAATACGCTCCATAATCGCTTCATATTCCCCACCGCTCTTTCATTTCCTGTAGTTCTGCTGGCGTAATGGTATCTATTCCAAGTTCCTTTGCATCCGCTACCGTTCCGTCAATCAGAACCGACATTTCTTTCGTGTCATAGGTATGACTCCCGCGATAGATTTTATATACAGTCAGTTTTCCGTCATACCGAACCGGCATTGCATGGATCGTTTCCTGTTCCCACATATATTCTTCTGGTGCGTTTGACTGATAGTAGAAAATATTTCCATCTGGAAGATATTCGGGCTGTCCATATTTACAGATCAGAACATTTTTAGCTTTTGCCTTTGAAATCGTGAGTACGTCAGCAATTTTTCCAACCAACACATGAAAGTAAGCATTTGCATCAAGGCTCCGTTTCTGCGTATATCTGACAGCTTTTATTTTTAGCTTGTCCTGATTCTGTAAATTTTCAATTTGACCGGCTGCCGAAGCGTCAACCTCAAACGTGAGGATGATGCCTCGTCCATCAAATGTCCGGCTTGCACCAGTTAGCTTTCCGGTAGTCTCCATCAGGCATCAGCTTCTTTCCTTTTCTTATACCAGGTCTCTACCTGTTCGATCAGCTTGTTTGCCAGCTCCGTAGAAATATCAGATGTACCGGAAAAATTGTACATTTTCTTAAGCTGGTTCACGATATCTACCGCATTTGCGTTCTCACACATTTCAGCATAGGCATCCACAAATCTATTGATTTTATGTAACTGCTCTGCTGTCGCCGGTGTAAACTGCGGTGCTGGTGTAACCGGTTCCGGTATTTCTCCGTCCGGGTCCTTCATCTCCTCGGTCGGAATGCAAAATACCTGGAAGCACGCATACTTGAATGCAATCGCCATTGCCTTGTTGGTTGCTTTATCTCCACTGTCCATGCCCTCGCCAACTGTGATTGCTTCAATAGACGAGCCGTCCTCTGCATAGAACGTATATTTTATCCGGCAGATGGAATAGATCAGAACCGCACCCTTATTTGTGGTTCGCTCCTGTCTCTGCTGTTCCAAGACTTCCGGAACAATAAAAACATGATTCTTTACCAGCGCCGGATTGATTGCATTCATGACCGCATCAATTCCACGATACTTAAAGCCCTGCTGTTTATTCACTGCATCTTTACCGACCGCCCCGATCTCTTCCATACACTGAGAGATCGCTTCATATATATTCATTTTTCTTGCTGATTCTGCCATGCTTATACCCTCCGGAATTCAATTCCATACTCGCGCATAGCAGCTTCAAGCTGTGCGATCTGGAACGGATCAGCAATTACTTCATACCGTACGGTTCCCTCAGGCGCCGTTGCAGACCGCACAGCTTTTTCTTCCTCAAGAGCAACATCCGGCACAACTTCCGGTGCCGCCGGTTCTTCATGCACCAAAGTAGCTTTTCTCTGCTCTTCCTCTGCCGCTCTGCGTGCCTCCTCTTCTGCCTTTCTCTGCTCTTCCTCTGCCTGTCTCCGCAGGATTTCTTCCTTCTGCTTCTGGTACTGGTTCATGGTTGCAATGGCATCTGACAGTTCCAGCGTTGCCTTATACTTCGCCAGGCCTTTATCCTCAAACTCCGATTCCATCGCCCGGATAGTGTCCAGATCTTTCTCTACGTGCTCCACATGTGCTGTGATGGCTTCTGTGATAGCTTTCTGCGTGGTCGTGGAATTCTCCCATCTGCTGTCATAGATGCGATCCAGCGGCAGATACTCCATCACGGTTCCATGCTCCGCCATAATCCCGGTATAGATTTCACAGATCATCGCTTTCTTTGCTTCCACGCGCCTACGCTCAAACTCCTCGATCTGCCCGCTGATAAAGTCGATCGGTTCATCGATCAGCTTGTCCAGCTCCTTGACCTGCGCTTCAAAATTGGTATACGGCGCCATAAAATGTTTTCTTGATCTCGATTCGCCTGTCGCTCATGGCCTTTTTCAGCTTACGCAGGCTTGCCACCGTCCTTTTTGCTTCCGGCTGGGATTCTGCGGTAAACACCATCCCCTTGTACTCCTCCAGTTTTGCCGCAAGGGCTACCTTGATCTCTTCAGAGTTGGTCTCGATACTTCCGTTTTTCTGCTCTACTAATAAGTTAATTTCCTGCATCTTCTATCTCCTTTTCTTCTCTAAACCGCTCATCGCGGTCGTATATTGCTGCCAGTTTCTTTCTATGCCGCTGTGCCCGTGCCTGCTCCGCTTCGTATTCGTCCCAGTCCGGCGCATCCGGCGCGATCTCAATCATCGATATACTCCCACTCTCCTTTGTCGCCATTGTCACTGATCTTAAGTCTCACTGCTGTTTCTCCAGAGACAGCCAGCACCCCGCTAATGCTCCCGTCATCCGTAACGGTAATAGTGGCAATTCCCGCAATGCCGACCCCTTCCAGTGTTTCCGGCAATTCCCGCAACACATCCACGAGATTGCACATGTCCTTGTTACATAACCTTGCTTTCATTCAAAAAATCCTCCACTTCCAGCTGCGTCCAATCCGTTGCCTGGATCATCCACTCCATCTTCTCTTCGCGCTCCCGCCGCTCTGTTTCACCGGTAACACAGTCATCACACATACCGTTCTGACCCTCTCCCGGGTCCATTGGATGACCGCAGCGCTTACATTCTCTGAAAATCATAAAATCACACTTTCAAAAACTGCTCTTTTGTGTTACAATAAACGCAGAAATACTTATGTATTCCTACGGTAAATAGCACCTGCGTTCGCCAAAACAGTCAGGGTGCTATTTTTTTTGTCTCATGTTCCAGATACTCCGTTCTTAGGTCGTATAAACTGACACAGTTTTTCCGCTACTTCATCCGCCATCTCATTTCCCGAAAGATTTCTCACATAACTAGTTCCCATATATAACATGTGAGCTTGCGGATCATATCCCAAACGCCCCAATAGACATACGTGCCAAAAAGCTTGTACATAATAGATTCCGTATTGCAAGATGCGCTCGTAAACCATTTTGAACGTGGCTTCTTCAAAACTGACTGTGTATCTTCGCGAATAACCGTTCCTTTCATCTTTTCTAAAATCTGCTTTTCAACCTCAGAAACAATCTCCTGTTTTTCCTGTTCCGTCACTTTCCCACCTCCTCAATCTCGATCCACACAATATCCGGCTTGTCCATCTGGATCACAACCTCGGTGTGCCGCAGCTCTGCCAGCATGTAGATCGCATAGCCCGCGCCGCCCAGGAAGCCACCGATGAACAGCGCTCCCGCAAGGTAGCCGTACACATCCTGCGAGTCCAGACAGCATCCCGCAAGCAGTGCCGTGACCACGCCGACCGCCGTAACGATCTTGCCTATCCTCTTCAACGTTCTCACCTCCCTGCTCCCGTTGTTCTAAATCTCCATTTTTCTACATATCTACAACACCTTGCCAGACATAGCCGGTATCTTCCCATAACTTCTTAGGTGATACATACACATTTCTTCGATTTTCAGAACAGGTTCCATGTCCTATCGGCAGCCATCCCTCGATAATCCCATTTCTTACCCAAGATTCTGATTTCCCATATATTTTCGCAACCAGAGATGTCGGTATTTTTTTATTGGAAAATTCTGGCACCGCTGCAATTCCTACAATTAACCGTGCAATTTTCTCTAATTGATCATTAGTTACTTTCATTTCCTGCAATTCTTCTGGCAATGTTCTCCCTCCTTTCTATTTGCTGTTCAGACTATGTTACCGGAATCCCGATCACGCTCTCCACCAGATCAATATGCTCCGCGGATATGCGCACCTCGGTATGCGGATCATGATTCTTTTTCAACCAGTCAACTACCGGCTGACACAGTTTCTCAAGCTGCTCTGCTTCACTCACTCTTTTTCATCCCCTTTCTTCTATTCATCGCTTTGGTACAATCTCCTTACAGGACGTTGCCGCGTCCGAGTACAAATGTCAAATTCTTCCATTGCTCCAAACGAAGAAAAATGGCAAAGCCGTTGCAAATTTTATGCAGGAAATTTACAACAAATTAGTCGAATTAGATAATAGTGAACTCGACTAGAAAATACTCGGCTCTTGCGGAAACCAGCGCTGCGAGAGCCTTTGTTTTTTCTGAAATTTCTCCCTCACATTCTTTTCCAGACGCGATTACATCACTGATATGCTCCGCCAGTGCTTCAATAAGTGCATCTACCTTTTCCATTCTTCTCACTCCCTTCTTATTTGCTGTCCAGATTATTGGACAGATGATGTGGTAGCCTTTATTCCAGAAGTTCATCAACAGTACAATCAAGAACTCCTGCTACCTTTGACAAATTTCTGTTATAGGTTTTCGTGAATTATATTCACGCATTAAGGTAAAAAAATTTCATCTCTTTCTTTCCTGGTGAGATGCAATACCTTTGTCAACGCAGTAATTTCAGATGCATAAAATTACCGCTTTTCATTCTGTTATAGAGAGTTTCCCGCAATATGCCTGATTTATCAGCTATTGCAGTAACGGTCATGCCAGAATTACTTATTTTTTCCTTAAGCAGTTCCACATTTGCCACTTTTTTATCACCGCCTTTCCGTGAACTAAATTCACTATATCATCAGTGTGAATTTATGTCAACACTTTTTAATAATTTTGTTGAATTATTTTACACAAAGTGCTATTATGATGATACAAAATAATTAAGAAAGGGGTTCTGCTTATGTTACCGCTTTATCAAAACATTAAATCTAGGAGAACAGAATTAAAAATGTCTCAAGATACATTAGCAGAATTAACTGGATATAAAGACAGATCATCCATCGCCAAAATTGAAAAAGGAGAGGTTGACCTTGCTGAATCAAAAATACGCGAATTTGCAAAAGGCATTAAAGGTATCCCCACAGGAACTCATGGGGTGGGATGAACCGGATGAACCAATCACTATTGCCGCCCATTTTGATGGCGATGAATACACTGCAGATGAGTTAGACAGGATCAAAGAATACGCGGCATTTATCAAAGCAACCAGAAGGTAGTCCATTTAATTGGACTCATAAAGAGTTATTATTAGTCCCAAGGAGGGATTACTTTGACAAAATACGAAACATTGTTAGAAAATGCATCCGATGCTGGCGTGATCGTAGATGAAACCTCGCATTTCTGCGGAACAAAAATAAAGGGATTGTACCTTTGACAAACATATTGCTATTAGTAAGGATATAAGCACAGACACAGAAAAGCCTGCATCCTTGCAGAAGAACTCGACACCACTACACCGCAACCGGCAACATACTCGATCAGTCCACCGTAGAAAACCGCAAACAGGAAATGCGCGGCAGGATCGTAGCCTATAATAAGCTGGTCGGCTTGCGCGGCATCGTGGATGCCTACTTGCACCACTGTCAAAGCATATCAGAATCAGCGGAGTACCTTGAGGTAACCGAAGAGTTTTTAATTGATAGCCTTAATTACTACAGAAATAAGTATGGTGTATACACGAAACTGGATAATTATGTTATCGTCTTTGAACCGAATATTGCGGTGCTTGAATTAGTATGATTGAATGCCATAGGAGATACAGCCATGTTCTTTGATAAAATCTTTAACAACAAGCAAAGCCATGCAGATATTTATATTCGTGCAAGCAAACTTATAGACGAAGCTCAAATTCTTTCAAATGTTATTAACACTACTACAAGTGAAAATGAGTTTTTGCTTCTTACGACCGTTTGACTAATATTCTTCTGAAATTAAAAAGCTACGAGAGGAAAATAAAATTTTCCAATAAACCATCTGATGATTTAAGAAACATCCGAAAAAACAAGAGTAAAGCCATTGAGCGATTCAATGCCCGAAAAAATGCTGTGCCAATTCTATTAGATAATCCAGATCCGCACTTTCGGGATGCAGCTGTTCTGATAATAAAGTCAAATAAAAGGTTCGGTAGGGTTACTACAACGTAATTTCAAAATTGGATTTAACAGAGCAATGCGCATATTAGAACAGTTAGAAGCCTTTTGGAGTTGTTGGCCCGAAAATGGAACCTTTCCTCGCGAAGTCCTTATGGATGAATATACGTTTGATACTCTATTCAAAACAGCACACATTACATACACAAAAGACAATAATGATTTACAAACAAGTGAATTTAATCTCGATCAACCTTACAGCAATAACTACGATGCGATGGACGGACATGATTTTGAATATTTTTGCGCGGATTTATTAAAAAAGAACGGCTTTTCTAACGTCGAAGTCACACAAGGTAGTGGGGATCACGGTGTAGATATATTTGCGGAACAAGGCGATGTGACCTATGCAATTCAGTGTAAACGTTACGAGGGCTCCGTACCATATAAAGCAATACAAGAAGCATACTCTGCTAAAGGAATTTTTAATAAAGATGTCGCTGTTGTAATGACAAATTCAACCTTTACCCAGCAAGGTATCGAGGACGCCAAGAGGTTAAGTGTGAAACTTTGGGATAGAGATAAGCTTAACGAATTCATTCGTAATGCCACCGAATAACCTTGCCATCAAATTACATCAATGGTAATATATGACCGTAGTTATATATTATTTTCAAAAGGAGAATACGTTATGAAAAAAAGAATTGTTGCGACCATGTTGATTTTATCAATGGCTCTTTTTCCGGCTGCGGAAGCAGCGGATCAGCTGATACCGCTACTACTTCTGCTCAGAAAGTAGAAGATACCAGCTCCACCGAAGACGCGTTTTCAGAGCTTGATGCTCTGGGGATGTCGAAGTGGACAAAATATTTTCGATGTTACCATCACCGTCCCGGCTGATTACGTTGGAGACGTTACGCAGGAAGAACTCGATGCACAGGCAAAAGAAAGTGATATCCACTCTATTACCTTGAATGAGGACGGAAGCGCCACCTATGTGATGTCAAAATCACAGCATAAGCAGATGATGAAGGATCTCGCTGATAATTGCAATGCTAGCTTATCCGATATGGTTGGATCTGATGATTACCCAAATATCACAGATATTAAAGCCAATTCGGATTTTACAAACTTCACAGTCACTACTACCTCCACAGATCTTGATCTTGCAGAATCAATGTCCATTATTGTCTTTTACATGTATGGTGGTATGTATGCTATTTTCAATGGATCTGATGTCGGCAATATCCATGTTGATTTCGTCAATGCAGATTCCGGAGAAATCATTAACTCCGCAGATTCATCTGATATGGCAGCTGACAATACTGAAAATCAGTAAATAAAAACCGCCCCACCATTAGGCAGAGCGGCAATGCAATTGCTCTGAATGAACAATCGCCCTAAGCAAGCATATTGTATCATTCGGAGCAGCCAAACGCAAGCGGAACACACGTTCCACGCTGGCTGTTATTTTTATACCCATTTTTAAGGAGGATGATACTATGAAATTGCCAAATGGCTATGGCTCCATCACAAAATTAACCGGTAACCGCAGAAAGCCCTGGATGGCTCGAGTTACCTGTAATGAAACCTATGACGAAACGAAACATGATTATGTTCGCAAACGTATTGTACTTGGATATTATCCAACTAAAAAAGCTGCACTCGAAGCATTGTCTATATACAACGAAAGCCCATTCAAACCGGAAGATGTAAACATTACCTTTTCTCAGATTTATGAAAAATATAAAAAGAGCGCCGCCTACGCAAAGCTCAAAAGTTCAGCACTTACCAGCCGGCAAACTGCTTATAAATACTGTGCCCCGCTTTATGATATTAAGATTCGTGATCTTAATAAAGATATGCTGCAGAATGTCATTGATTCGATCCAGCTCGGCAGTTCTTCCAAAAAAAAACGTGCTCACCGTCATGCGCATTGTGATTGATTATGCTTATGATCATAATCTTATTAACAAAAAATATACGGATGGCATCAACATCGAATACAGTGATCCTGTTATCGACCGTATTCCATTTACCGAGCAGGAAATCGCAACTCTGTGGTCCATGTCCGACGATTGGGATGTAAAAGTCCTGCTGATACTTCTTTACTCCGGTATGCGTGTAAACGAATTACTTAAAAACTACCGGGATAATGTAAATTTGGAAGACCGCTGGATTTATGTACCCGCCGAATTGGCCAAGAATAAAGAAAGCTGCCGCTATGTGCCTATTCATAACAAGGTTTATGATCTGGTTAAATGGTTCGTAGATAACTCCGCTTCCTATGGACACGAAAAACTTATGTTGAACCCTAACGGCTCTGTGATTATGTATAATAATTTTGTATCGCGCAATCTGCCGCGCATTAACAAATTTATGAGTGTTGAGCATAAATTCCATGATACACGGCACACGTTTGCTTCAAGAGGTACCTCTGCTGGCATACCAGAATTGTATATGCAGAAAATCATGGGACACACTCCAAGAAGTATTCTTTATAACACTTACACTCATATCACAATACCGGAGCTGCTGGAATGGATTAACCTGATCTCCTGACCTTTGTTACCAACGCGTTACCAACTTGTTACCAATTCTATATTTTATATAGGTTCTAAGTAAAATTGCACAAAAAAGGAAAAAGCTAGGATTTTCAAGCATCCTAGCCTTTTCTGTCATTATCTGTTATGAAACTTGTCCAAAAATCCTAAACTCTGGACAGATACTCACCTGTACGTGTATCGATCTTGATCACATCGCCCTGCTCTACGAACAGAGGTACATATACGGTAGCTCCTGTCTCGACGATTGCCGGCTTGGTTGCACCAGTAGCGGTATCACCCTTGAAGCCCGGCTCAGTCTCAGTGATCTGAAGCTCTACGAACAGAGGCGGCTCTACTGCGAATACGCTTCCGTTGTGAGAGCACATCTTCACCATCTCGTTCTCCTTCACGAACTTCAGCGCATCGCCGATGTCATCTTTGGAGAGTGCGATCTGCTCATAAGTCTCTGCATCCATAAAGTTGTATTAGTCACCATCTGCATACAGATAAGTGTAATCTTTTCTGTCAATGCGGGCAGTCGGACATTTCTCTGTAGGACGGAATGTCTTCTCAACCACACCACCACTCTTAATATTCTTTAACTTAGTTCTTACAAATGCTGCACCTTTTCCTGGTTTCACATGCTGGAATTCGATAATCTGATAGATATTACCCTCTAACTCAATGGTAATACCATTTCTGAAATCGCCTGCTGAAATCATGTAAATTTCCTCCTTAAAAATACGCTCGAGTTTTACTCTCTGATTTTTCTATTTTATAATAAACAGCGCTATATTTCAAGCTTTTTTTCATATACCGCACTGCGCCATGCGAATTTGCACGCTTTTTGCTCTGTTCCTGGCGCAATCTCCCCGGTATTATTAAGCGTTGCGCTTCTCAATCTCATGGATCATATCGATTCTGGTCTGGTGTCTTCCGCCCTGGAATTCTGCATCCAGATATGCCTTGACGATGTCTTTCGCAAGCTCTGTGCCGACGATTCTAGCACCGAATGCAATAATGTTGGCATTGTTGTGTTCTTTTACCAGCCGCGCAGTTGCCGTGTCGGAGCACACTGCTGCACGCACACCGTTGACTTTATTGGCTGCGATGGAGATTCCCACACCGGTTCCGCAGATCAGTACGCCGCAGTCAGCCTCGCCTGCCACAACTGCCCTGCCGACTTTCTCTCCGTATTCCGGATAATTGCAGCTGTCCGTTCCGTCGGTTCCAAAGTTGATAACCTCATGTCCCAGTTCCTTTAAATAGTCCATAATGACAAATTTTAACTCTGTTGCCGCGTGATCATTTCCGATTGCTATTTTCATTTTTTCCTCCATCCCGGGTTTTGGCACCCGTCCTTTTCATTGTCACATGCTGCCACTGTTTTCTGCAGCACAAACTGCTTCTTTTATCGCTTCTGCGCTGCGCTCTGCTGCTTTTGGCATTTTCTCCGATAGAAAAACAGGACGATCTTTTCCAGATAACGCTTTAAGACAATCTGGATCTCCTCCTTCGGATGGATCGGCTTTACCAGAATCGTGCGGATTCCCGTGCGGTTGGCGCCGTAGACATCCGTGAAAATCTGATCTCCCACAAACAATGTGTTTTTCTCATCCGTTCCCATCTGTTCCATCGCTTTTCTGTAATTCGCCGGATTCGGCTTTCCTGCCTTGTAGATATAAGAAACCTGCACCGCGTCATTGAACATTTTCACACGCGGTTCCTTATTGTTCGACAGCAGCATGCAATGATATCCCAGCTCCTTCAAATGTGCAAAAAGCGCGCACGCCCGCTCGTCCGCCGGCGCGCCGTGCGGCACCAGCGTATTATCAATATCAAAAATAACGCCTCGATATCCCTCCTCATAAAGGCGGTCAAAATCGATCGCATAGGTAGAATCTACGTATTCTCCCGGGTAAAACCGTTCCAGCATTGCCCTTTTGCTCCTTTACTCATCTCACTTAGTGCGCATCCTTACATAGATTACTACATTTCTGCCAAAATATCCACCCGGAATTTCCAATTCGCGTTGTTCGTTTTTCTCAGAGCGTTGTTGTGTAATAGGAACGAAGTTTCCTATTACACAAAAAGACTGCATACACATGTGTATACAGTCCTCATCCGCTCATGATTCTATAGTATAAAATTCTCATCCGGTCTGACCGGCTGTACCTCGTCAGGATTCGTTCCCACAAAAAACTGATACTGCTCGAGTACCTGATCCTTACGCATATCCGAAATGGCGCGCTCAACGTCCAGTCTGGCAATATCGCAGTCCACGCCCTTCAACTCGTAGACTGCATCCGGCTGGTAGCTGTTCGCGTAATCGATGGCTCCCTGATCCGGTCCGCTCTTCCTGATGGCTGCAGGCGCAGTATACTCCTCTGCGGACGGTGCCTGATCCGTTACGCTCTGCGGAAGTTCTGCCGGCAGTTCCGATCCCACGGTAACAGTTTGATTCTCTATGGAGTTGTAATCATAAAATCCCGCACTGATGCGGATTCCTGACAAATTCATTAGAAACTCTCCATTGTAACCAGAAAAAATTATTACTATAACTTTTTATTGTATCGACAATAATCGACAGAAACTTTACCTTCTGTTCTTATTTGTCGAGCATTTTTTTCAGCTCGCTCATAAACGTGTTGACGTCCTTGAACTCACGGTACACCGACGCGAAACGGACATAGGCAACCGCCTCAAGATCCTTAAGCTTATCCATCACAAGCTCGCCGATCAGGGAACTCGGAATCTCCTTCTCCTCGCGGTTAAAGATCTCCGTCTCCACTTCATCCACAAGCTGGTTGATCTGATTGACAGAGATTGGCCGCTTATGGCAGGCGCGCAGCACACCACCCTCAATCTTGGAACGGTCATACTGCTCTCTGGTGTTGTCTTTCTTGATCACAATCAGCGGAATGGTCTCCACTTTCTCATAGGTGGTAAAGCGTTTTCCGCAATCATCGCAAAGTCTGCGGCGGCGGATGGAATTGTTGTCATCTGCCGGTCTGGAATCGATCACTCGTGTATTTTCGCTGCTGCAAAATGGACACTTCATTTGCTACCTCCATGGGCAATTTTGCCTATATATTGTAGTATATCTATACATTTGTTGCTTGTCAATGAAATTTACACGATTATATGACCTGTTTTTTATGTATTTTCACGAAATTGTCATTTTTTGTACAAACTTTCTGTTTTATTGTCCCCTACGCCTATTTTACCTTATGTTTTGCTTCTTTCTCATCAATGTCCACCAGAATGATGTCTGGTCCGATTTTCACAATCTTGCACCACGGAATAAACAATTCAAATTCCCTGCCCATACAGCCCATCCACTTTGCCGGTCCCGGCACAATCAGCGCCTTGATGCATCCGTCGCACTCGTCAAAATCCAGATCCCGCACGTTTCCCAGGCACTTGCAGTCATTTACATTGATGACCTCTTTCCTCGCCAGATCGCAAAAACGCATATACTTCCCGCCCGTTTGCTTCCTCGGAAAAGTATATGCGTCTCTTTTCAAAATCATGTATGTCTGAAATTATACGTTAAATCGGAACAGGATCACGTCTCCGTCCTTTACCACATAATCCTTGCCTTCCATTCCGACAATGCCTTTTTCACGCGCTGCAGCGAGGCTTCCATTGTCCAGAAGATCCTGGTAGTTGACAACTTCCGCCTTGATAAAGCCTCTCTCGAAGTCCGTATGAATCTTGCCGGCTGCCTGCGGTGCCTTGGTTCCCTTCTTGATCGTCCATGCACGGCACTCGTCCTCGCCTGCCGTCAAAAAGCTGATCAGACCGAGAATACTGTAGCTTGCCGCCACCAGCTTGTCCAGTCCGCTGGATTCCACCCCTAGATCGTCCAGATATTCCTTCTTCTCTTCCTCTGAAAGTTCTGCCAGTTCCTGCTCGATCTGCGCACAGATAACGAATACCTTTGCGCCCTCTTCTGCTGCCATCTCTCTTACTTTTGCAACATGTGGGTTTGATGCGCCGTCATCTGCGAGGTCATCTTCTGCGACATTCGCTGCATAGATCGTAGGCTTCGCTGTCAAAAGGTTGTATCCCTTGAACCAGATCTGTGCGTCCTCGTCATCCGGCACCTCAAAAGATCTTGCCATCTTGCCGTCCTCAAGATGCGCCTTGACCGCCTCTACAAGCTCGAGCTCCTTTGCAAGAGTCTTATCCATTCTCGCCTGCTTTGCAATCTTTGCGATTCTTCTGTCAAGAATCTCAATATCGGAAAAGATCAGCTCTAAATTGATGGTCTCAATATCTCTTGCCGGGTCGATCGATCCGTCTACATGGATGATGTTGGTATCTTCAAAACAGCGCACTACATGAACGATCGCGTCCACCTCACGGATATTTGCAAGGAACTGGTTACCAAGCCCCTCGCCCTTGCTTGCTCCCTTCACAAGACCTGCGATATCCACAAATTCGATCGTTGCAGGTGTTACCTTCTTGGTATGATAAAGCTCACCGAGCTTTACAATTCTCTCATCCGGCACAGAAACGATACCGATATTCGGATCGATGGTTGCAAATGGATAGTTTGCAGACAGCGCTCCTGCTTTGGTCAGTGAATTAAATAATGTAGACTTTCCGACATTTGGAAGTCCGACGATACCTAATTTCATATATATCTATCTCCTTTATTTCCTTTTTACGGGCTTTTTGCTACATACCGCTTTGACTGCTGCGCACTTCTCCCAAAATCCGTCCTGTGCTTCGGCGGACCAACGCTCCTCGCAGCTGTCTTGTGGCACTATTCTAAGAACCCCAAATTAGCACGATTATTATACACTAACAGGGGCTCGTTTGCAATGTTATTTCATTTTCAGAACGCTCAGGCGTATCCATGGAAGAGATTCTTGGCATAGGAACCGCGCTTGCTCCAACCCAGAACCGGAAATATTTCTCACTTTCTCTTTGTAAAATATTATACTGTATCTTACAATCCCCGGATGATGTTCAAATAATCCGGTCTATGGTCTACGACAGCATAAATAATAGCTTCCTGCTTCTCCTCATTTATCTTGTAAAACACAAGATTTTTCTCAAGTACCAGTACTTTATACCCCTGTCTTTTAAGCACCAGATAACGAAGTTCTACACATTTTGCGGATACTTGCCTAAGTCAAGAAGATTCCGTTCTAATTCTTCAAGTTTTTCAAGTGCAACTTCCCTTCCAAAGTTTTCTGCTACATACAAAATAATCTTTCGGATCTGAGCATCTGCAGTTTCTGTCTGGACAACTTTATAATTCAATATTCTATCCCTCCCGCAGCATCTGCCTCAAATCCTCAAAGGTCTCACCGAGTGGCGCTACTCTTGCGTTCCTCACATCATCTTCTTCCGTATTGTCTCCATAAAATCACCTTTCTCGAATACATCGAATATACCTCACCTGAAATCCATCTGATACGATGACCTTCAGATACAAAGAAAGACCGCTCACTTTCAATTTTTTCTTGAAAATGAACGGTCTTTCATGCCTCTGTTATTTAGTTGAATGATGATGATATTATTTTCTCTTTGATACGTTTCCGAAGCCGCAGTCCAATACGACTGAGACATTCACACCATCTGAAATTACTTTTTTGTATGTTTTTCGGTCACTCTGGTCAAACCTGAAAAACCTCTCAAAGTGTCGGAAGTCGAGAAGTTTTACAAATCTGTCCGATGTAGTACAACTATCGTCTCCACATGAAAGGACTGCTGTCTATGAATTACCATCGTGAAAGGAAACATATCCATGAACCTTTTAACAATAGGTCGAGGCTATCGTTAAAAAGTGTCACCACTGAAAACAATTTTTTAACTGTTCTCTACTTTTGAATTGCTTCTATAATATATGTCTTTCCTTGAAAGGAACCTCATCTCCAAGCCAACAGCAAGTAATTTTTGTTTCTGTGCAAGCAGCTCTGTATTTCCTGGATCAAGTTTTAATAACTTGTCCACGTCCTTTAGCCGCTGCTGTGTACTTTTTATCTGACCGTTTACGCACTTTAATGTTGCTTGTAGTTTGTCGGTATCTCCGCCGATCTCGACAGTAATACCCATAATTCTGTTAGCCACGGCCGATACCTCCTTCCGTAAAAATGGGCATAAAAAAGCACAGATTTCTCCATTCACGAAAAAAGCACCAACCATTTCTGATTGATGCTTTCAAATTATTTTGTTTTTGTAAATCTGTTTAATTGCGTATCCACATCTCGTCCACCGTACATAACACGGATAATCGTAACCACTTGTGTATCATCATCCGGAATATATAGAATAAGATAATTGTCTACTGGCGCTACGCGTAGCCCTCGACTTTTCCATGGTTCCAATTCATATTGTCGATATCTCTTCGGCATATGATCAAGATCCATAATACATGCTTCAAGCCTATCAAGCTGACCACTTGCATTTTCTGGTGCCTGCAGTTCAAAAGCAATGTATTCCAAGATTCCACGAAGGTCTATCTCGGCCTGATCTGAAATCACGATATCATAAATCATAAATTGTAATCCTTGCGGAGATCAGCAAAAACAGATTTTGCTGATCTAGTGCGACCAGCCTGCATATCCGCATATCCTTTCTCTAGTTCTGCATTCATCTGTGCTTCTGATAATGCACTAACGTCTACAGGACGAGCGGATGGCATTTTCACTTCAAAAGGAAGTCCTCTTTGAAGAATAATTTGTTTGTAAAACATATTTATTGCATTGGATGCAGGAATTCCTAATGCTGCTAAGATTCCTTCTGCCTGTTCTTTTACATCAGGCTCAATGCGTGCGTATACATTTGCTGATTTGTTGCCATAGTAAACACTCCTTTCGAGTTTTTCTAACTATATTATATCTATTTGTGCGGACAAAGGCAATACAAAATCAATATTTTACAAATTGTTTATACTCCAAAATCTACCAGTTGATTAAAATTTGTCGAAGTCCTCCTGAGTCGCCACTTTCTTATATCCTTTATAATCATCGTCACTGTTTTCAGCATACATATCATTCACGAGGCCAATGGTAAGCAAATCCAGGTCTCGGATACTAATCCCCAGTTGTACGCAACGAAGCAAAAATAAAGGTGTTGTCATCGGGCGATCTGTTGGACGAACTTTTACGGATTGGAATGTGAGGGAAATTCTCGTGTATTGTGTTAAGCACATCCCTATATCCTGCAATCTCACGCTCATTTCTTGTCTTTGGCATTGTCTTATCCAAAACATTCTTTTTCAAACATTCATCAGAAGTATAGATACCCTCAATTTTATTAGAACTCTCTGTACTTTGAATCTTAGCCACCTCAACAAGACTTTCTAATACATCCGCATGGTGTTCCGCAATTAAGCGCTGTTCCCCCTTGTATTCATGAATTGTTGTAAGGTAACGCACGATTTCTGGCGTAAGCATTTTTTTCCATTTTTTCGTGTAATCAAATTGTCTCATTCTAATTACCTCATTTTGAACTCAACTTCGTCATTTCATTCATTATGACGCAATTGAAAAAGGACCAGCCCAAGCTGATCCTAATCCTCTATCACATCCTCGATTCTATTGTCTCTCAAATAAGAAGAAAAAGCCAGGCCTCATGCTCTGCTTAATCTCCAATGCATTTCATTACAAAAAATGACATCATCGTATAGCAAATACATAAATACCCCGGCACCGCATGCTATATGTGTACCACATCCGAGGCAAACCATACCCTTACACCTCAATCTCACGCCCGTGAATATCGGTCATACACAGCCGGTTTCTCCCCCGCCTCTTCACACGGTAGAGCGTCTGATCCGCCACGTGGAGAAAATCCCAGTTCTTGTTCCCGTTGCTCGGGATGTCATGGCAGATGCCCTGCGAGATGGTCACACCGAAAGCGCCCTCTGTATAGCGCTGTTCTATTTGAAGCGCCATCACATCCTGCCGCAGCTTCTCCGCGCGCTCGCAGACTTCCTCCGCGCTCATTCCACTGTAAATGATGACGAATTCATCTCCGCCGTAGCGCGCACAGAAAATCTGATCCCTTTCCATCTGCCGGATCAGTGCCGCGATGGCACGCACACAGTCATCCCCCGCCTGATGTCCGTAACGGTCGTTGTACTGCTTAAAATAATCAATATCCAGAATCTCAAACGACAACGGTTTATGTTCCGCAAAGCACTGTTCCACGATCTTTTCTGAATCATTTGTCAGACGGTACCGGTTCGCCAGTCCAGTCAGCGGATCTCTCTCCGATTTTTCCGTCAACTCCACCGCATCCTCCTCCAGCTTCCTGCAGCGCTCTCTTGCCCGCTCTAAGGATTTGCGCAGATAAAGCATATTGACAATCATGCTTCTGTTTTCCTGTTCCACGATCTCGGTCAGTTCATAGAATCTGCCAGCCGTCTTAAGATAGCGTTCCCTGTCCTTCGTTTTCTTAACATAATCCATCTCTAGCGCTGTCATCTTCCGCTGCATATTGGCGATGCCGGTCTGCTCCACGAATGCCTTCAGTTTTTCTCCGATATTGCGGCAGACATCACCGCGGTCAATCTCTAACATCAGTTCACAGAAATCATACAGATCATCAAACAAATCCAGAATCAGTACATCACCGGAAAGCTGATTCTGAATATCCGCAATATACTGGTCTCTCATGGAAATATTGCCACACAGATGACAGTAACGTGCACGCATACAGTTTACATAAATGTAATCCATCTCCTCAAAATGCGCTTCGCACTCTGTCTCCAGTTTGCGAATATATTTCTCTGCCTTCTCCAGGCTGCCGCTTTTCATATAACACAGGGCCAGATTGTTGTAAATCGCGGTAAGGCTTGCCAGTCTGCGCGCCCCTTCCGGTACGCGTTTGTAATCGAGATGTGCCTGCTCCAGATAATCTCTGGCATCACTGGACTGTCCGCACTCCATATACAGGGAACCCAGGTTACTCTCAATCCGGCTTTCCACCTCAATCAGCTCATATTTTTTGCAATATTTTAATCCTGCCAGATAGTACTCGATCGCAAACGACAGATTGCCCTTGCCGACGGATACAATCGCCATAAGATTGTAGGCGGCTGCCACCAGTTCCCACTGCCCGGACTGTTCCAGATATCCGAGTGCCTCGCCGATCTCCTCAAACACCTTTCCGGTCTCATTGCTAAGATAGTAGGTTCTGCCCTTGTAATAATGCGAAAATCCAAGCAGCCTGGCATCCCCCGCACGTTCTGCGTATTCCTCAATCTGCGTGCAGTAGTCAAGCATGCACGCCGCATCCGTGCCGCGGCCCTCTCTCACTTTCTGCATCAGATCTTCCATCCGGTCATCGGTCTTATGATTTTCCATAGCAAGACTCCTTTGCTTTTATCTGTTCGTTCGCGCTGCAATATTTTCTTAACTTCTACACAAATACATACTTCCGGAGACGCTCCATCGCTTCCTCCACAAGTGAAAATGGCAGCGCCAGATTCATGCGGATGCCGCACGGGCTGTGGAACGGTCTGCCATCCTGCCAGATCACACCGATGCTGGCGCCCCGCTTCTGCAGCTCATCGATCGTTATGCCATGCTTTCTGCACCACTCTGTGCAGTCTAAGAGCAGCATGTAGGTTCCCTGTGGCATAGCTACCTGTACGCCCTTAAAATGGGATCTGATATAATCATACGCATATTCTGCATTCTTCGTCAATACCTTACATAATTCATCTGTCCACTCATAGCCTTCTTGCTGATACGCACCGATGAGTGCATACATGGAAAGCACGTTCATTTCATTGTAATGTGACAGCGATGATTCCTTTTTCACGCGGTCACGGATAACGGGATTGTAAATAATATGATAACTTCCCACCAGACCCGCAAGATTAAAGGTTTTTGACGGTGCGTACATTGCCACCGTGTGCATTCTGGCATACTCGGAAACGCTCTGCGTCGGCACGAATTGGTGATCCCCGAGGATGATATCCGACCAGATCTCATCCGCAACCACCTCGACCTGATACTTCTCATAGATTTCCATGGCACGCTCGATCTCCCAGCGCTCCCACACCCTGCCGCACGGATTGTGCGGGGAGCAGAAAATTGCCGCATGAATGTGGTTCTCGCAGATTTTTTTCTCCATGTCTTCATAATCCATGCGCCACACACCATTCTCATCCAGCACAAGCGGACTGTGCACGATCTCATACCCGTTGTTTTTCAGGCTGAAGGTAAATCCGATGTAGGTCGGCGAATGCACGAGCACCTTATCTCCCCGCGAACAGAACACATTGAGTGCGCTTAAGACACCGCCGAGCACCCCGTTTTCGTAGCCGATGCATTCTCTCGTCAGCCCCTGTACGCCATTCCTTTTCGCATGCCAGCGGATTATTGCATCGAAATATTCCTCTCTTGGCTCAAAATACCCAAATGCCGGATGTGCGATACGATCTGTCATCACCTTCTGTACCGACGGCACCGTGGCAAAATTCATATCCGCCACCCACATCGGAAGCACCGAAAATCCTTCCTGCACCTGCACGTCCTTGTAGGGAATCTTATCTACTGCCAGTGCGTCTTTTCCTTTTCGATCCATAATCGTTGTAAAATCAAATTTCATCCTTTTTTCCTCTTTCTTCTCACTGCCATGGTCGCCGCAAAGAGCACCACGGCTGCCGCCGATATTACGGCTCCCGTCAGAAATCCGGGGCTTTTGTACCGCAGTTCAAACTCATGTGTGCCTTCCGTCAGATAGGTGCTGATAAAAGCGCTGCCAAACGTCTCACTGTCCCTTTTCTTTCCGTCCACATACAGCGTCCAGCCATCCTCATCCGCGATGGAAAAAATCAGTCTGCCCGCCTGTGTGACATCCACGTTTCCCTTTACCCTGGTATCGGAAACTTCCGTCACTTCCACCGTCTGTGCGGCAAGCGCCTCATAGGCCGTACGAAGCGCCATGAGATCCAGCCGGTAAACCACAAGCTGCACCAGCTCATTGGCGGTGTTAGTAACTTTTACCTCTTCTCCCGACTCACAATATCCCAAATCCAGAATATATCCGTGGGAAACTTTTGTAAAGCCTCTGGTTCTTCCCGAGCTTACCTGCTCCTGCAGATTGTCAACGCCCGTCTTGCTGTAGGTGGCATAATAATATGCGGAATCCTGCGCGACAAAAGAGCTCTCTCCCGCCTTTGATTCGGATTCCACCGCGGTAAGAAGCAGTCTGTCGCTTCCCAGAAGATTGGCGAGCTGATTCTGTGTGCCGATGTCGCCTCCGCCGGCATAGTCCCATTTTTCCGCCACATCTTCATCCATCATGAATCCCAGCGGCAGCACATACGCATTCTCATACAGATACGTGTCTCCACGCTGCGCCACAAGTGTGCGGAGCGGTCCTTCCTCCATCGCATTGTCCGCAAGCACATAGCGGATGGAAAGCATTGCCGAAAGAAGCGGTGTCGCACCGCCGGCACAATAAAAGTTCTTGCCGCCCTCCATTCCGACATCCTGATAAAAATGGCTGACATTCAGATTCATCAGGGATGAGAACTGTGTGCCGGAGTGGTAGCCGGACAGCGCCGCATCATTTTTGGTCTTGCGCTCCAGTTCCTCCGTCCGGTAAAACACGGAATCTTCATCACTTTTTTCCGCCGTCTCCGAAAGAACTGCCCGGTAATCCGCCAGATTTTTCACATAATCCGTCCTGCTTATCGTGTCAAGCCCTGTCAGGTTATAGTTGATCACAAGCTCCGCCACAACCGCAAGGCACCCGGTCGCCAGCATCAGCTGCCGGATTCTCTTTTTTCCTATGAGTATGCCGAGTACAATCACAAAATAGCAGGCAAAGAATGCCCCGCTTGCCCATATGGAGGTCTGCTCCATCGTCGTTTCGTCCATAAAATGATTGCAGAAAAGCAGGAATACAACGCTCATTCCACCCTGCTGCAAACACCTGCCACAGCTTTAATTCACGGATGTAAAGCAGCGCCTCATAAGCAATCACAAGTACCAGAAACGCGTACAAAAAGACTGTCTTCCCGGAAGCGATGTCGGGAAATGAAGACCATGCCAGATAAAATCCAGCATATTATTTGAAAAGCTAAGCCAGAAAAACACGACGAGTGCCAGTCTTGGCAGTTTTTTCTTCCATGGAACCGCTCTGTTCCACACATACAGAAACAGCAGAAAGAGCGCAAAATTCCGCAGTACAGATTGGGCCAGTGGGAATCTCCCGTGTATACATCGACTGCCAGAAGGGACCGCGCCAGCTCCGATACGATATTAAAATACCACTCCATCGTCTCCGGGAACGATATTCCGGATGCACCGCTTAAGGAGAGCACCTTTGCCGTCGGAAGGATCAGCACTGCGCCTGTGGCTCCCGCAAGCAGCGAATACCACGCAAAGCGGATCCATGCCCGGTACCCCGATGCCCGGTGTTCCATCCAGTAGAGCAAAAACCACAGCACCAGAAAAATGCAGATCATGATCGAAATATAGTAATTGCTCAGAATGCAGACCGCCAGCGACACATAATAAAGCCCCGGTCTGTTATCCCGGATCAGCCGCTCTAATCCCAGAATCACAAGCGGTGCAAGCACCATGCAGTCCGTCCACATCAGATTCCAGGCATATGCCGCCATAAACGCGCACAGCGCATACGCCGCGCCGCATACAGCCGCCGCATAGGATGCCACATCTGCCGGAAGCCGCATTGCCGTCTTCTTCTCTGTCCGTGTGACTGCCGCCGCATTTCCGGCATCCTGCCACACGTGAAAATGCTCTCCCAGATAATAGGTAAACGTAAGACCGCTCAGTGCAATCTTAAGGATGGACAGAGCCGTCATAAATTCAATCACATATCCCCTCGGCCACAGAATCAAAAGCCAGTTTAACGGGCTGGCAAGGTAGTACGCATACAGGGATACAAAATCCGCTCCCAACCCGATGTTCCACGAATAGAACGGACTGCCTCCCGTTTTGAGTTTTTCCATCAGCTCTGTAAAAAACGGACAATACTGATGGTACATATCGATATGAAGCATACACTGATCCCCGAACGGATAGATTTCCCGGTTCACACAGATGATCAGCGTGATCAGAAGCGGTATGCAAAACGCTGCCAGTAACGGTCCTCTTTTTTTCATTCTCCAGACTCCTCTTCCCAGTCAAACATGAAATAATACTGAAGTTTGCGGTAAATATCCATCTCGCCGTGCTCTTCCTTCGCCGGAGTCTCACTTCCGTCCGCTTCCACGGTACGCACCGCCGATATCACCGGATATGATTCCTTTAATGTCAGCAGAAAATTCTGATAGGCATCCGTGGGTACCCCGGCGCGCTTTAGCACCTCTGCTCCCAGATAATTTGCGCTGGTGTCCGCATTCTGTTCCTCATCAATATCGTAATTCGCCCAGATGACATACGGCACCTGGTAGCGCAGCTTTTGCTGTTCCTCATCCAGCGCATTCCACTGCATGCCGTTCATGGCAAGAATCGGCGCCGCCACCGTATCGCTCGGCTGATGATCCCCGAAAAAGACGATGACCGTCTTCTCATCCACACCGGAGAAATAATCGATCAGCTGCTCTAATGCCTGATCCGACAGCTTTATCAACGAAAAATACTGGCTGACCGATATGCTGTTCACACCGTCCACAGAAATACCCGGTGAGAAGTTCGTGTAGGTCTGGTCGTATCCCCCGTGGTTCTGCATCGTCACATTAAAGACAAACAGCGGTCTGCCCTCCTCCTTCTGCTCATACAGCTGGATGATTTTGTCCGCACAACTTGCATCGCTCACATAATCTCTGACAAAACGTGCCCCGTAATACTGATCTTTAAAAATACTCTGCTCAAATCCCAGCCACGGATAGACCTTGTCACGGTTCCAGCCGGTCGCATAATAGGGATGGGTCGCCACCGTCTCATACCCGAGCGACTGCAGATAGGATGCCAATGACGGGCGCTCTCCGTTCACATACTGCTGATACGGAATACTTCCCTGCGGCAGGAACGCCATCGTATTCCCGGTCAGAAACTCATACTCCGTATCTGCGGTATTTCCACCGCACACCGAGACATTCAACATGCCGGTCACGGTATTTTCCGCCCCCCTGCTGCAGGCTGTGCAGAAACGGCATATAGTCCTCATTGGTCTTAAAATCCCCTAATACGGACAGATCCGAAAACGACTCATTCATCACGACAATGATATTCGGCATCCCGGTATCTGCACCGCTCTGCGAAGTGTCATCCGAGGCATCTTTTCCCTCTTCCTCCAGGATTGTATCGATCGACTCCTCCGTCTCCTGCGGTTTCTCGTATTTTTTTAAAAATTCCTTTGCCTCTCCCACACTGTATTTCTGCGGTTTCTCAATCGACATATACGCAAGGTTCATCACAAAAGTAACCGGTATTCCGTCCACCTGTGTCATAAAGACGGGTGTAAACAGCTTATTGTAAAGCCTGTGCTCGTTCTGGAAATTCTCCTGCTGCAAGGTTCCCGCAAACATCACAAGCACCGCGCCAAGCACCACGCCCGGCAGGCACCGCTTAAAAAATCCGGGTCTGCCAATTTTAAACTTCACCGGCTGCAATCCAATGATCAGCGCCAGAAACAGAATTGTCACAACGATCATACGCGTATCCGGTGTAAAGTCATAATTGCCGGACACACTTACCGCCGTCCTCCAGGACAGAATGTCCCACGGTACCAGCGGGTTGGTGCGGAAACGCACCACATAGGCATTGGCAAGCCCGAATACCAGCGCCGCGGTACCCTCGATCCGGTATGCTGCCCGGAGCCGTCCGGTGATGCACAAAAAAATCCCCGCGAGCAGTTCAAACAATACAATGTTAAAAAGCTGCGCCCATGGCCGTACCTCCGCAAACGGATTGTGTGTGTAAAATTCCAGCAAATAAAAAAATGCGGCGGGAGGAATCAATGCCACGGTTCCCCACATCACATACTTTGTATATTTTAATAAAGTTTTTTTCTGACTCATTTTAACTGCCTCATATTATTTTGGTTCTTATTTTAGCACACTGCATTTGTTTTTCCTATTTAATTCGCAAAAAATTCACAAAAGCACTTCCGTATGTTCTTCCAGTTTTCCACATACTTTGTCGAATATGACTCATTTTTTTGACACATTTTGTTAATAGACCGCTTTGATTCACACAATTCAAACAACTTTCATTGACATCCGAAAGTTCTTCGACTATGCTTACACTTGTATGATAAATTCATGGAAAAGGTGGCTGTTATGAACGAGAATCTCGAATTGGACCGCTTAGCAAAAGAAAACGATAATTTCAAAAAAATTATTCAGACACAGCAGAATACCATCAACCGCATGATTGATTATTTTATTCTGGGAGAGAAAAAAGCTGGATTGCAAAAGTAGCTTTTTCGTGTGACGATGCTATAATAAGCACACAGAAAACTATCTTTTACAACACATGATTTCACGGAGGATAAAACCATGTTCCAATTTACAGATGACTGCCTGATCGGGATCAAGGAGCTGGATGACGAGCACCGCCGTCTGTTCTCATTGATCAATCAGGCTATGGACATACTCAACCATACCGATTCCAACGACCGCTGCACCCAGATCACCCATCTGCTGGAGGAGCTGACGCAGTATGCCAATACCCATTTTGCACATGAGGAGGCTTACATGGAGCAGATCCGCGATCCGGAGCTGATCCGTCAGCGCATGCAGCACTCTCTTTTCCGCGACAAAATCCGCGATTTTTCCTTTGCAGACATCGATGACCCCGGAAAGCAGCAGCAGGTTGTCACCGATCTTTTGAATTTCCTTGCCAAATGGCTGTATCACCATATTCTCGGAAGCGACATCATGATCGGCAAGCTGCCGCCGTTAGAGGAATGGATGATCCGCGACAACCCGTGTGAATTCACAGACGATTATCTGACCGGCATTGAAATAGTTGATTTGGAGCATCAGCAGCTCTTTTGCATCGTGGAGCGCGCCTATCAGCTGGTAAAATCCAACGACGTCATTACGTGCTACGATGAGCTTTTATCTATCATCCACGAACTCACGGATTATACCGTAACCCACTTTGCCGACGAAGAGGCTTACATGGAGAAGATCGGTTATGAGGGGCTTGCCGCACAGAAAAATGCGCACGCTTCCTTCGTCGCCAGACTTGAGAGCATCAACCTGATCGAGCTGGACGAAAATCCGCAAAAATATATGGAGAGCCTGATCGAATTTCTGCTGGGATGGCTGATCAACCATATCCTCTATTCCGACAAAAAGATTCCTGTCCAGGCATAACCGCCGCGGACAGGCACTGACAATACACCGTACACATTTATGCCGTACGCATTTTAAGTTCTTGAACATGCGCTGCGGATCCAGCATACAAAAGGAGCTGTGAATGATATTCACAGCTCCTTTGTATGCTCTTTTCAATATAATGCCGGCGGCCGGACTTGAACCGGCACGAGGTTGCCCCCGTCAGATTTTTGAGTCTGATGCGTCTGCCATTCCGCCACGCCGGCAGTCTTGCGATCGGATCTCTCCGTCTCGCTCACGCACGATTTATCATATCATACCCTCCTTCATATTGCAACCACATTTTTCACTTTTCACACCTCACCCCCTCCCTTATTCCATTGACAAAAGTTATCATATATGATAACTTTATAGCAGACGATTTTTTACGGAACACCTGTATTTTTCAGGAGAATTGAGGGATTCATGAAGGAACAAAGCCCGCTTACCCCGCGCTATGAGGTCGTGGAACAGCTAAAGAGCGCGCGCAAGGCGCAGAATGTGACGCAGGAGGTGCTCGCAGAGCGCGTAGGCACCAAGAAATCCAATATATCCCGTTTTGAGAGCGGCCGTTACAATCCCAGCCTTGATTTTCTGATTAAGGTTGCCGACAGTCTCGGGAAGCAGATTCAGATCAGGATTCGTTAAGCATGAAGGAGGAGTTTTTATGACAAAAGGAAAGATTTTAGGTGATATTCACCAGATTGACAAAGACGTGGAGCTGTGCCGCACCACCAATGAACGCATCAGCAATCAGGCGGCACAGCTTCTGATTGAGAACCAGATCCCCTTTACCCGGGGCTGGATCAAGGTTCCGTTTTTTCTTCGGGAAAAATACCGCGGTGCACACCAGATCTATGTGATCCGCACGAACCGCAACCGCTACGGGCAGGCAAGACGCACCATCGACCAGCTGGACACTTCTTTCCGGCGCAGACTGATCTTAAGCAACTACTGATCCGTACGCACGCCATGTTCCTGCACTGTTTGCGCCATCAGTTTCTCAAACAGTGCCAGGAACTTTTTTTCCACTTCCCGCATCGGACACTCCCGGTATTCCGGCAGCACCGCCGCCTGCGGTGCCACATCAAATAATTTTCTCCCGTGAAATGTTCAAATTCATAATACAGGCAGGTATCATCCATGCGCTTTACAATCTCGCGCTCCCGCTCCGTCGGCGGCGCAATCAGGTATTTTTCATAGATCATCTCCTGAAGCACCTGCTCAATCCTGCGGTATTCGGGCAGACAGCCCTTCACCGGCCTGGTGATATCCGACAGATATGCCTCGCTCGCATCGTGCAGCAGACACGCCAGAACCTCCCTGCTGCTGCGCCCTTCGGCCTGCGCCATTGCAGCACAGTCCAGGCTATGCTGCGCAACAGAATAAAATACCGGAAAATGCCCGTTGGCACGTGTCATTAACGACAGCGCATGTGCAATATCCTCGATACAGATTTCTTCCGGTCTGGGGTCTGCCGGTGATATATGTATTCCGGAAAATGTGCGAATCTTTCTCTCATTCCGTTTCCTCCATGCTCTTCTTCAAAAGACGATACAATGCTGCGGTATCCACCGGCTTTGCAATATGTCCGTTCATTCCCGCATTCAACGCCGCACTGATGTCCTCGGTGTATGCATTTGCAGTCATTGCATAGATCGGTATCTCCCCGGCATCCGGGCGGCTGCTCTTCTGTGCGCGGATCGCTTTCGCCGCTTCATAGCCATTCATTCCCGGCATCTGGACATCCATCAGGACTGCCATATAGGTTCCCGGTGCTGATTCCATATACCGCTCCACTGCTTCCTCACCGTTCCACGCATGATCCACATGCATGTTCACAAGCTCCAGCAGCTCCGTGACAATCTCCGCGTTCATCCCGGTATCTTCCGCAAGAAGAATCCGTCTGCCGCCAAAATCATAAGACTCTGACGCATCTTCTTCTGCTTCACCTTCCCCCGTCTCTTCTGCTTTTTGCTTTTTCTCATCCACTGCGTGTGCCAGCGGCAGGGATACTGTAAAGGTTGTTCCGACACCCTTCTTCGACTGGCAGGAGATCGATCCACCCATCAGTTCCACCAGATTTTTGGCGATAGAAAGTCCGAGTCCGCTTCCGCCGTGATGCTGTGCCGTCTCGGCCTCCTCCTGCTCAAACGGCAGGAACAGCCGCTCCTGCATTTCCTCGCTCATTCCCTCGCCGGTATCCGTCACCACAAATTTATAGAAGAACTGTTCCTGCTGCATTGGCAGTTCGCTGACCGTCACGCGGATACTCCCGCCCTCTGGCGTAAACTTATAGGCGTTGGAAATCAGATTCAGCAATACCTGATTGAGGCGCAGCACATCGCCTTGGACCTGCTCCACCTGTACCTCGTCCATCTCCACGGTAAAGGCAATCTTTTTCTGCTCACACTGCGTTCCATATACTGCTGAAATTGAATCCAACACCTCTTTTAAGGAAAACGGTGCCTGCGCAATTTTAATCCTGTTGCTCTCGATCGCAGACATATCAAGTACGTCATTTACAATCGCAAGCAGCACTTTGGATGAGGTATCGATCTTATCCAGACACTCTTCTACCCCTCCCCCTTCATCGCTGCGGTGTCTTGCGATCTCAGTCAGCCCCACAATGGCATTGATCGGCGTACGAATCTCATGGCTCATCCGCGCAAGGAACTGTCCCTTTGCCTCATTGGCGCTGTTGGCCTGTGCCACCGCCACAGCGAGCTGCTCGTTTTTCTCTTCCAGCTTGTGGTAATTTCTGCGTCTCAAAAGTTCAAATGCAACCATCCATGCGACAATCTGCAGCAGAAGGATGCCGATCACGGCTATCGGATAACGGAACTTGTACACCATATCGGAGAGTGTCGGCTCATAGGCGGTTGCCAGCGTGTGATCCACCTTAAACTGGGCAATCTCTTTTTCTGATATCATCCCAATGCACTTGTTCAAAATCTTTATCAGCATGCGGTGTTCCTCGCTGTCCAACCCGACGATTCCCGTATTTTCCTCCATAAAAAAAGTCGGGACAGCAGTAAGTTCCTCATAATAGGGATTTGCCAGATACGGCGTCAGCACGCTGACATTCTGCGCCGCAAAATCTGCTTTTCCGTCCAAAACCATGGCCAGACAGTCTTCTAAGTTCTTCTCCTCACAGATCTCAAACTGTGGTGCATTCATCTGGATATAATGTTCCAGCCCGACATAGCTTGCCGGAATTGCCAGACGGTATGAAACATCGTCCGCATCCACATCATATTCCTGTCCGTTTCTTCCGACCAGTGCGACGTCATCCGTATAAAAGCTGTCCGTCAGAATATAGGGCTCCTTCTGGAAATCAGGATTGTCCGAGAGCACCCCTGCAACCAGACTGTCCGGATACTTTGAGAGATAGTCCGCCGTGCGCATCCCCTGCGGCATCATCACATACTGAAATGTCAGACCGCTGCGCTCTGACAGCAGATCCAGAATGTCAACTGTAATACCGTCGATATTTCCTTCCGCGTTCCGGTAGGACAACGGTGCTCTTGAAGCAATAAACGCCACCGTAATCACACCTGACCCTTGAATGTATTCTGCTTCCTCTCTGGTAAAGACGACCTCTCCCTCCGCCTCCTTCTCCCCGTAATATTTCTGATAGAGATCCGTCTGAAACGAAGCTCCTGCCTCGGCAATCTGCCCGAGCGCCTCGTTTACCTCGGCAAGCAGTTCCTTGTTCTGCCTCCCAGTCATAATATAGAACGGATCGGAACCGAAGCGGCAGATGATCTTGTAATCCGTCTTGAGTGCAAGACTTCCCATGGCAACCGCGTCAATCTCGCCGCGATCGAGCGCACCAAAACATGCCTCCTGCGTGTCATAGATGCTCTCCTCGTAGGAAAATCCCTTTTCGGCGGCATAGTCCCTGAATTCCTGATTCTGGAAGCTGTCCCTAAGCATACCTACGCGCATGCCGTTATAGGCGGCATAGTCATTGTAGTAGTAAATATCGTTCTCTTTACTCACGTACAGAACACTCGTCTCCGCCCCGATGGCATAGTCCGAAAAAAGATACTGCTTCTCCCGCTCTTTTGTTCGCTGCGCCTGGCAGATCATATCGATCTCACCGGTCTCAAGTTTTTTTAACTGCTGATCCCAGCTGTCATACTCGAATTCATACTCCCAGCCGGTATATTCTGCAATTTTGCGCAGGTATTCCACACCGTAGCCCGTGTAGGTTCCGTCCTTTTCTTCAGTGATAAATCCGTCGTAATCGATATACCCGACTTTGATTACATGCCTTTTCTCCTGATCCGCCACTGCCGCCGTCACGCTCAAGGTACTGCACAGCACACAGCAAACAAAGCAGATCAGCGCCGCCACGCGTCTGTATCTTCCGGTCACTCTTGTTCCTCCCTCATACCATGCAGCCGCTCCACAAAGGATACCGCAAATTTCTGCACATCCACGCCTACCGCTTCCTCAAAGCTCTCTCCCGTAACGATCGAGTTGGAGATAATGCGGATTCCCAGAAACGGTATGCCATACGCCAGGCAAAGCTCTGCCGGAGCTGCGGATTCCATATCTTCTACCGCAGTCTTATACCGCTCTCTTAGCAGTGCGATCCGGTCCAGCTGGTTGTTCCACTCATCCGCCGAGCCGATCACTCCTCTGCCCACATAAACATCCGTCTGTACCTTCATCGCCGCATCCCCAAGCCTCTCATCACACGGGAAATCGAGTACTTTCCTTGTCTGTCCAAGTGTTTTATCGAAAATTTCAATCGGCAGCGGCTCAAAATCACACTCATCGATTCCGGCTCCCTCGGGCGCGTATTTCCGGATCATGGCTCCCATCGGAACCACGCGCTCCCCCACCACGATGTCTCCCCGATGGAATCGCGCATCATGACCTCCGCCAATCCCCAGGTTAATCACCGCCCACAGGCAGAACTGTGTCATGGCAATGGCGGTTGCCGCCGCCGCATTCACCATCCCCTGATAGGTGCGCGAGATAACGACCGGCTCCGCGTGCTTCCCCAGGAATCCCGTATAGAATTTCCAGTTGCCGCAGGTTATCTCCTCCGGTTCGTCAAGCTGTCCGATCAGATACTCCGTCTCCGTGTCCATCGCTCCCTGAATCAGAAGCACCGGCTGTTTTTTGAAATCGTAATTTGGCATGTTTTCCTCATTTCTGTCTTTTCTTCTAGCACATTCTCATTTCTGTTGTATCTACTATACGTTGTTAAACTTCCCGATGTCAAGGGACGTATTTTTTTCTTGACGGATACCGCTTTCTGTTTTAAGGTTTTAGTAGATACAGACAGGAGGATTTTTATATGGAAAAAATTGCCAGCTTTACCATAGACCACATCAAATTACAGCCGGGTGTCTATGTGTCCAGAAAGGATCATGTCGGAGCGGAAGTCATCACTACATTCGATCTTCGCATGACCTCACCGAACGACGAACCGGTCATGAACACGGCAGAAGTGCACACGATCGAGCATCTGGGTGCTACCTTCCTGCGGAATCACAAGGACTTCTCCGATAAGACCGTCTACTTTGGACCAATGGGATGCCGCACCGGCTTCTATCTTCTCCTTGCCGGGGATTACGAGTCGAAGGACATCGTTCCGTTAATGATCGAAATGTTTGAATTTATCCGGGATTTTCGGGGCGATGTACCTGGTGCCGCACCAAAGGACTGCGGAAACTATCTGGATATGAATCTTGGCATGGCGAATTATCTTGCGAATCGTTATCTGGAGAATACTCTGTATCACATTGATGCAGCGCATCTCATCTATCCGGAATAAAATCTTATCAAAGAAAAAGGGTGTAACGTCTCAATCTCTCAATAAAGACTTTACACCCTTTGTTTTTTATAATTTGATTTAAATATCGTCCAGGGATTCTTTGATCTTATCCATGAATCCCTTCTTTTTCTTAGGCTTCTCCTGCTTATCGGAAGAACCTGCCCCGTCCTGGGCGCCGGTTCGGTTTAAGGAATCACCCGTCAGCGCATCAAACTGACGTAACGCCTCCTTTGCGTCTGCGGAAAGCCCGGTCGGCGTCTGTACCACCAGATCCACATAGTGATCGCCGCGAACCGATTTGTTGCGGAGGCGACGGCACACCTTTTCCTTTCAGACGAATTCTTGTGTTCGTCTGTGTTCCGGCTTCACTTCATACAGCACGTCACCGTCCACCGTATGAATACGAATCTCGCCGCCAAGTGCTGCCTGGGCAAAGGAAATCTGTGCGGTGGAATAAATATTCATATCCTGCCGCTGCAGGGTCGGATGTCTCGATACGACAACCTCTACGAGCAGATCGCCTCTCGGTCCGCCGTTGATTCCCGGCTCGCCCTTCTCCCGGATACGGACGCTCTGTCCGTTGTCGATACCTGCCGGAATCGACACCTGAATCTTTTTCTTGCTTGCAATGTATCCGGTACCCCGGCAATCCGGGCACTTGTCTTTGATGATCTTTCCGGAACCGCCACAGTCTGGGCAGGTCTGCACATTCTGCACCGTACCAAAGAAAGACTGCTGTGTAAATACAACCTTTCCCTTACCGCCACACTTCGGACAGGTCTCCGGCGTTGTCCCCGGCTTTGCACCTGTTCCATGGCAGGTATGGCACTCATCCTTTAACACCATCTCAATCTCTTTCTCACATCCGAAGATTGCCTCCTCAAATGTGATGCGGACACTGGTTCTTAAGTTGGAGCCCTTCATAGGACCATCATTTGTTCTTCTTCTGGAACCACCGCCAAAGAAATCGCCGAAAATGTCGCCGAAGATATCTCCCATATCCATGCCGGAGAAATCGAATCCACCTGCTCCGCCGCCGGTGCCGTCAAATGCCGCATGACCAAACTGATCGTACTGCTTCTCTCTTCTCTGCATCGGAAAGCACTGCATAGGCTTCCTGTGCTTCCTTGAACTTTTCTTCACATTCTTTATCACCCGGATGCATATCCGGATGGTACTTCTTGGCAAGAGTACGGAATGCTTTCTTGATCTCATCGTCCGATGCGGTCTTGCTTACGCCCAAGGCCTCATAATAATCTCTTTATCCGCCATAACTTTTCCTCTATTCCTCTCTACTGCACACGGGGTTTCCAGATGTCACCATCCAGTAAACCCCATGTTTTATACACTGCGTTGAAATATCGTAACACACTCTGGCTTCTTTGTAAATGCCGCAACTTCTGTCAGATTATACTTCCTTGAAGTCCGCATCTACAACATCGTCGTTTGCAGCGCCTGTGCTTCCTGTGCTTCCTGCACCGCCCATATTGCCCATATCAGGACCTGCGCCTGCTGCACCCTGTGCCGCCTGTGTCTGCTCATACATCTTTGCAAATACCTTCTGTGCACTCTGTGTCAGCTTCTCCTGCAAGGATTTTAACTCTGTCACATCCGCCTCTGTCATCTCTTCTGCATTCTGATGTGCATCCAGGAATGACTTCACTGCATTCATGTCGTTCTCTACTTCCGACTTATCGGCTGCATCCAGGTTTGCGCCAACCTGATCCAGTGCCTGCTGTGTCTGGAATACGAAGGAATCTGCATCATTTCTTGCATCGATTGCTTCTTTTCTCTTCTTATCCTGTGCTTCGAACTCAGCTGCCTCTCTGACTGCCTTATCGATCTCATCATCGGACATGTTAGAACCAGCTGTGATTGTAATGTGCTGCTCTTTTCCTGTTCCTAGATCCTTTGCGGATACGTTTACAATACCGTTTGCATCGATATCGAATGTAACCTCGATCTGCGGTACACCACGACGTGCTGGCGGGATACCATCCAGACGGAACTGGCCAAGGGACTTGTTATCTCTTGCAAACTGTCTCTCACCCTGTACAACGTTGATGTCTACAGCGGTCTGGTTGTCTGCTGCGGTGGAGAAGATCTGGCTCTTCTTGGTCGGGATCGTTGTATTTCTCTCGATCAGTCTTGTTGCGATACCACCCATTGTCTCGATGGAAAGTGACAGTGGTGTTACATCCAGAAGTAAGATCTCGCCGCACCGGCATCGCCTGCCAATTTACCACCCTGAATAGAAGCACCGATTGCTACACACTCATCCGGGTTTAATGATTTGCTCGGCTCTTTGCCTGTGAGCTGTCTTACCTTATCCTGTACAGCCGGGATACGTGTAGATCCACCTACTAACAATACCTGACCCAGATCAGCGTTGGTCAGTCCGGCATCTCTCATTGCATTCTGAACCGGGATTGCGGTCTTCTCTACCAGATCATGTGTCAGTTCGTCGAACTTTGCTCTGGTCAGGTTCATATCAAAATGCTTCGGTCCCTCAGCAGTTGCTGTGATGAACGGAAGGTTGATGTTGGTTGTGGTTGCGGAAGAAAGCTCTTTCTTTGCCTTCTCAGCTGCTTCCTTTAATCTCTGAAGTGCCATCTTATCTGTGGATAAGTCTACGCCCTCTGCCTTCTTGAACTCATCGATCATCCACTGTGTCACTCTGTTATCGAAGTCATCACCGCCAAGGTGTGTATCACCGTTTGTAGAAAGTACCTCGATGACACCATCACCGATCTCGATAATAGATACATCGAATGTACCACCGCCGAGATCGTATACCATGATCTTCTGCTCTTTCTCATTGTCAAGACCGTAAGCAAGTGCTGCTGCTGTCGGCTCGTTGATGATACGCTTTACATCCAGTCCTGCGATCTTACCTGCATCCTTGGTTGCCTGACGCTGTGCGTCGTTGAAGTAAGCCGGAACCGTGATGACTGCTTCTGTTACTTTCTCTCCGAGGTATCCTTCCGCATCTGCCTTTAACTTCTGCAGAATCATTGCGGAAATCTGCTGCGGAGAATACTGTTTGTCATCGATTGCTACCTTGTAATCGGTTCCCATATGTCTCTTAATGGAAGAGATTGTCTTCTCTGCGTTGGTGACTGCCTGACGCTTTGCCGGCTCACCGACGAGTCTCTCACCGGTCTTCGTAAATGCTACGATAGACGGTGTTGTTCTTGCGCCTTCCTGGTTGGCGATAACGGTAGGTTTTCCACCTTCCATCACTGCTACACAGCTGTTTGTTGTTCCTAAATCAATTCCGATAATTTTTCCCATGATAGATTCCTCCTCATCATATTCTAAAAACAAATTTGTTACTTTTGCTGCATTTATATTAACGCGGACATCTTACGATGCCGGCACGTCTGACTGATAAAACGGCTGCTATGATACCACTGCAACCATGCTGTGGCGCACAACAGAATCCTTATACATATAACCCTTCTGTAACTCCTGTGCGACCACTCCGGAATCGTACTCCTCGCTTTCCACCTGCATCACTGCATTGTGGAAGTTCGGATCAAATTCCTGACCGACTGCCTCGATCGGCTTTACTCCGCTTGCATCAAGCTCGGTAAGCATCTGTCTGTATACTTTATCCATCCCGACGACAAACGCATCTTCTCGCTGCTCCTCCGGTACTGCTGCCAGTCCTCTCTCAAAATTGTCAATCACTGGAAGGATCTTCTCAATGATACTTTTTGCTCCCATATCGTACATCTGTGTTTTTTCTTTCTCTGTACGCTTACGGAAGTTGTCGAATTCTGCCATCTGACGTTTTAATTTATCATTCAGTTCCTCGATCTGTTCGTCTTTTTTATCTTTCTTTTTCTTAAAGAATCCCTTCTTCTCATCGGCAGGCGCTTCCTGTCCGTCCTCTGCCTCAGATTCCTCTGTCTCTTCTGCCTGCTCGCCGGATTCAGACGCTTCTGCTTCCGTCGTCTCTGTCTCCTCCGCCTCGCTTACCTCTTCTGTCTGCTTCTCTGCGGCATCTTTTTCAAGATCCTCTAATACTTCTTCCATCATTTCTTCTTTTTTCTCTGCCATTCCAATCCTCCATCTATGTCTCCCCTTTTGGTCTGTCCAAAATTCCATCGAGAGAATTCTTCAATACCTTCAGGTTATCCATGACTTTCTCATAATCCATTCGCTTCGGTCCTACAATACCGATGGTTCCGCGAATCCCTTCTCCCAATTCATAGGTTGCTGTAACCACGCTGCAGTCCTTCATCGTCTGAATCGGGCTTTCATTTCCTATATAAACCTGAATCCCTGTGCTCTTATCTTCCAACAGGTTCTCAGTAACAAGTGATGCAAGCTGCTGCTTCTCCTCAAATGTGGAGATCAGTTCACTCGCTTTTTCTGTGGAATCACTTAACTCCGGGTATTTGAACAGGTTCGTTGTCCCGCTCGTGTAGATCCGGATATCCTCATCCTGTCCCATCGTCTCTGCCACGGTATCCAGCACATCACTGATGATGTCGCTGTGGATTCCCGCCTGCTCCTTCAACTTGGCGATCGTGCCGAGATTGATATCCTGCAAGGCAAGACCGTTGAGATTCGAGTTCAGCAGAATATTTAACTTCAGCATCGTCTCATTGTCGATCGGCTCGGATACTGGAATAATCTTGTTCTTGACCAGATTGCCCTCCGTGACAATCACTGCCAGTATCTGTTCTTCATTCACATTGGAAAGCTGTATGAACTTTACCTTGTTGCGATGGTAACTCGGTGCCGACACCATCGTCGCATAGTTGGTATTTGCCGCCAGCATCTTTGCCACCTGCTGAAGAACCTGATCTACTTTTTCCGTGTGTTCAATGACGAACTTCTTCATGTCATCTACTTCACGGTTCTTCTCTTCCATCAGGTGATCTACATAAAACCGATACCCCTTATCGGAAGGAATACGTCCTGCGGAAGTATGCGGCTGCAGGATATAACCCAGTTCCTCCAGGTCTGCCATCTCGTTGCGGATAGTCGCAGAACTCAGATTCAGATCTGTATACTTTGAAATGGTTCTCGACCCAACCGGCTCGCCTGTCTCCAGATAATTGCGGATGATCGCATCTAAAATTTTTATTTTACGTTCATCTAATTCCATCTCGTCCATCGCTGGTCTCCTGCTGCTTTTCCTGCAGTTCCTTTTGCCTTATTAGCACTCGTTGCTATGGAGTGCTAACACCTTACGTACTTAAGATAGCACCAACCTATTTCTTTGTCAACAGGATTTTTCATAAAAGTTGTGTTTTATTTGTGATTTTATAGTTTGTTTATAAATAGCAAAAAATCCTCCGAAGGTTCCATGTCCTCCGGAGGATTCCCGCATCACTTTCTTCTATTATAATAGAATACACATTTCTCTCCATCTATATCCGCCCGTCAGGCGGAAAACTTCCGCTAAAACGGCCGGAAACAGCAACAGTTGCAGAGGAGATCCAGACAGAGCAGGCTTAAGCACCAGTTCCCTGCGCTCGCATACGGTCTGTCGTAGTCACTTCCCATGCTGGTATACCATGTGCCGCCATACTGAAGATGCTGTAAAAACTGCCGGTATTCCATATTGCTCGGCTCCATCTCCACCGCACGCTTTGCGTGTTCCATCGCGTTGATGTTATTGCCCATGCCCTGATTGGCAATCGCGCTGAAATAGTACCAGCGCGCCCGGCGTTCCCCAAACGGAATTCCGTTCAGCACATTCAACGCCTCCACATAGTGTCTGCTTGCAATATAATTTGCAGCCGCCTGCATCTTCGGCGATTCATTCTGACCGAATCCATGGCTGCCGGCGTAACTGTAACCGCCGGAATTGCTGCTGTAGCCGCCATAACCGTATCCACCGCCCTGCTGCTTCTCCTTCATGATCTGGTCATATGCCTGCTGTACTTCCTTAAAATGCTCCTCAGCCTCATCCCTGTTCGGATTGTTCACATTCGCATCTGGATGGTATTTTCTGCTGAGTGCTCTGTATGCCTTTTTTATCTCTTCATCTGAGGCTCCCCGCGATACGCCGAGCACCTGATATGGATCTGTCATATATGTGTAACCTCGCTATTTGCGCGCTTTTTTCTTATTCTTCTCTTCCGCCTTGCGTTTTTTCAGCTGAAGATACTCGTATTTTGACCATACGCCGGAATACAGCACATTCCGCAGTATATCCGCATGTAATAAAATCGGAAGGCGCTCAAACGACTTGGCGCACTCGGACATCATGCTCGTGAGCAGCAGACGGCAGAGCGTATCCATGTCATCCGCACTCTCCCGCATCGCATAGACGAGTGGATTGTACTCCTTTTTCCTGCGATCCTCATCGTAATCCTCATAGGCATCCATAATGTAGATGAACTTTCCCATGTAAAAGCCAAGTGTGCGCAGCTCTTCCTGCCACTCATCCTCTCTCCAGCAGAAAATCTCACCCAGCATCTCTCCGGTCAGACCTGCCACCACATCAAGGTTCGTCTCGCCTCTTGCCTCCACCTCGTCTGTTTTTCGCATGAACTCTTCCACTGCGTGAACCTGGCGCGGATACTTCTCTATCACGCGCGCATAGTCCTTATCCAGCATCTTTGCAAACGCCTTCTTCGTATAGGCTTTCTCGTCCTTCCAGTCGTCAATCAGATTATGATAGGCTACAATCAGATTCATATCCGCCGCATAATCTGTCGCCTCATTGATCCACACCTGCCGCTTCCTGGTCGGATGCAGCGCGCAGGTAATCTCGGAGGATTCATTCGTAAGCTCATACAAGCCCGTCAGAAGAACGATCAGAAATGTCATATCATAGTTGAGCAGCATCTGTCCTTTTGCACCACAGTTGGATTTGAGTCTCTGGCACAGTCCGCAGTAATATGCCTGATATGCCTTCCGGTTCTCCTCTGTCATGATCTTCTGATTGATATTTATGTAACCGAACATTCCAAGTTCTCCTTTGCCCTGCCAGATCAGCTTCTTCTGATGAATTCTCTCCTGCACTTCGGGCAGGTAATACAGATTTTGCCTCTTCCCTTCGGCACCCGCACTCTCTGCCTGCATCCAGGACACTTGAAAAAGCGGTAGGTATCTCTCTGTGCGAAGCGCTTCTTCCACTGATCCCGCTTCACAACTGCTTTGTAGCGCCTGCTCAGATACCGCTGATTCTCCTCGTAACGCTTCGAGACGTTCTTTGAAAACATACGGAAACAATTATAAATCATCAGCGCAATTCCAAACCAGTAAAAAACGGAAAGCACCGGCAGAAGCCCGCTAAACATCGACACAACCAGACTCACCAATACCACGATGTTCAAGGTTCTCCCAAGCTCATCCGCTCCATACCGTCCAGTCATAAAACGCTGCAGTTTTTCTCTCATATCCATTCCTTCCTTTCCGGATCATGAGATCATGTTAAGCCCTGCAAAATAGACTGTCAACCTTCCTATCGTCTTTTTAGAAACATTTTAGACTTTGATTAGATTTCAGGCTGCCTGTCAAAACAGGCGCACCTTTCTCCTCATATCCTCCGGATCTTTTGCTCCTGCGATCGCCGTCCCGGACGTAATGCAGCTCTTCATATAAAGATTGTAAATCGCATCATCCATCTGCACTCTGCCACGCTCCTTCTCTGCTCCGGCGGACGTATCCAGCTGCTGTATCCGGTTCTCCGCAATCAGACTGCGCACCCCGGCATCCGCCACCAGAACCTCATAGGCAGCCACGCGCCCGGCTTCATCCTGCCGCCGCAGCAGCTTCTGCGCCATAGCCCCCGCCAGTCCCTGCGCCAGACTTTCCAGAAGGATCTGCGAACCGGATGTGCTCCCGCCGCACTGTACCAGATGGAGCAATGCCGCCGTCACACTGTCCTCCTTCTCTGCCAGAATCACAAACTGCCCTCTCCTGACTGCTGCAAACAAAAGCCCGGCCTCCCGCTCATTCCCGATTCCATCCAGAAGGATCACATCGGCATCCTGCTGCAGCGCCATCGCAAGGGCTTCCTCCCTGGAAGCGCAGTCCGCTCCGATCTCCCGCTGCACAACCAGTCCCCTTCCCTGCGGAAGGATGTATTCTGTCGTATCCTCCACAGAGACAATGACCTTTGACTGTGTTGCTGCAATCTGTGCGGCAAGTGATGCCACCGTCGTCGTCACTCCGCTTCCTCTGCCTCCCGTGACAAGAAGCAGCCCGCGCCCGTTTTTCACAAGCTCCGTAATCTCCTCCGGTAACAGAAGTTTCTCCGGCATCGGAACCCCGGCCGGATGCAGTCTTACGGACATGGCATCTCTCCCCTGCTGTCTGTATACGGACACGCGCAGACGCAGCGCTTTGGAAAATGAATAGCTGCATACCAGCGCGCCTTTCGTGCGGTACTCTTCCAGCTGATCCCCGGACAAGATCTGCTCCGTCACCTCTGTAAGATCCGCATCCTGCCATTCTGCGGCGTCCTCCTGCCCTGCGGCAGTCAGTTCTCCGTCAATCCGAAGCATCGCCGTTCTTCCCGGGACAAGGTGTACATCCGATGCACCTTTGCCATCCGCATATTCCATAAGATCATTAAAAGTTTTATGCCGTTCATAGAAAAACTCCTTCTTATTGCTTCATAGGGAAATGCAATGCATCCCCGCAGAGCGTTTTTTATTTCTAGGAAGGTTCTACTTTCACACATTAATGTATCACGGTATTCCCTATGAAATAAAAAGAGCCGCTGCGCGACTCTCAGATACTTCTATGTGACAATGATAAGCAGAACGATAAGCCGGGTTATGTCTAAACCGTGGCAAGCCACGGTCGGAATGATCATCTATCTAGGATGACTGTTGCCAGCCACCTCAAGCAACCTACCTAAAGCTGGCGGGCCGCGTCAACGCTTTTGTTCGGTCTTGCTTCGGATGGGGTTTACATATGCCCGCTCTGTTACCAGCGCGGCGGTAGTCTCTTACACTGCCCTTCCACCCTTACCGTATTCCGGCATTACCGGAACCGGCGGTATATTTCTGTTGCACTATCCTTGGAGTCGCCTCCACCGGACGTTATCCGGCATCCTGCCCTGTGAAGCCCGGACTTTCCTCACCCCAGCAATGCTGGGCCGCGATCATTTGTTCTACTTATCACCGCAACTATTGCTTATTATAATGTGCTTTCCGCAAAATGTCAAAGCAATCCTATACATTGAAGCAGGAACCGCCGATGAATTCGCGGATAATCGAATTCTGGCTGATACCGTCGCTCGGCATCGGAAGGAAATAATCCAGAAACTTGAGCAGGCGCTTTGCCTCCAGATATTCCGGACAATCCTTGTCAATGGCAAACAGCAGCGGCTCGGCATACATCTTTAACACTGCCAGTTCATAGATCAGCGCCGAGTTAAACATCACGTCCGCCCCCTCCTGGAACGGGAAAATGTAGCGCTCCTCACCGCGGCGCACCGAATCCCACATGGCAATGGTCTCCTTTGCGGAAGTTCCTCTCGTGCGCGCATCTCTCACAATCCGGCGGATCATTCTGCCGTCCGTTGTTGGCAGGCAGTTGTGCTCGTCGATGTTGAGCTGGGTCAGCGCACTGATGTAGATTTTGAACTTGCTCTCCACCGGGAGCGAGCAGGACAGCCTGTCGTTGAGTCCGTGGATTCCCTCGATGACCAGTACGTCCTCTTTTCCAAGTTGCATGTAGCGGTCCTTGTATTCCCGCTTGCCGGTCTTAAAATTGAAGACCGGCAGATTGACGCGCTTGCCCGCAAGCAGTTCATTCATGTCGTGGTTAAACAGCTCCACATCCAGCGCTTCCAGACATTCCAGATCGAGTTCCCCGTTCTCATCGCGCGGGCACTGATCCCTGTTCACATAATAATCATCGAGAGGGAACGGATGCGGCTTTAATCCCTTCGCAGCAAGCTGGATAGAAAGGCGGTGTGAAAAGGTGGTCTTTCCGGAGGAAGACGGTCCGGCAATCATGATAAACTTTTTGCCTCCCGACTTTACAATCGTATCTGCCAGATGACCGATCCGTTCCTCAAACAGTGCCTCCTGCGTCAGAATAATTTCCTGCATGCGTCCTTCCGCAATCGCGTCATTAAGCGCGCCAATCGTGCCGATCTCTAGCATGCGCCCCCACTCACGCGAAGCCTTCAGCGTGTGGAACAGCTTCCCGGAAGGTGCAAACTCTGCCACTTCTCTTGTATTCTCATTCGGGAACAGAAGTACAAATCCATCCTCATACGTCACAATATCGTAGTAGCGGAGATAGCCCGTAGACGGCACCATGAATCCGTAAAAATAGTCCTTATAGTGATCAAGCACATAGATATTAACTCTGGAACTGCGGCGGTATTTAAAAAGCTTTTCCTTATCCTCCATCCCGAGGTCATGGAACAGTGCAATCGCATCATCTGTGTTCATGCTGCGCTTCTCAATCTCGATATCCTCCGTCACCAGACGGTACATCTCCTTTTTCAGCGCTATGGCGCGCTCTTCGTCCACCGCAATCACGCGCTCCTGTCCGTCTGCCTTTTCACGCAGCTCGCAGTAATATCCCTGACCGATGGAATAGAGTACACGGACGCTGATATGTTCGCTTCCCCAGAGATTGTAGACCGCCTTCTGCATCAGAAGCGTGACGCTTCTGCGGTATGTCTTTTTTCCCGTCTTATCGGCTGTTGTCACAAACGAAAGCGTTCCGTCCCGCTGTGCCGTCTTATTCAATTCCCGCAGCCGGTTATTATACACCACAAGCACGATGTCATCCGGATATTTTTCCTGATATTCCTGCGAAATTGCAAGGAAACTGGTTCCCGCCGGATATTGTCTTACTTCCCCTTCAATTGTCAAGCTGACCATATCTTTCCCCATACGAATCTCTCCCCCTCTGCCTTTTCTTCAAGGCTTTTTGTCATTCATAATACGCAAGCGCCCTGGCGTTCTGCGCGAGGATCTGTTTTACGTCGTCAATCCGGGCTGCAATCTGCTCCGTCGCCGGCTGACCGGATAGCTGTGTTAAAATATCCTGCTGGATCTGCGCTTCCCAGCGGAGATACGCCAGAAGCACCGGATGTTTTTCTGTAAGAAGCTGCTTTCCATAGCGGAATTCCAGTTCCTGTTCTTCTGTAAAGCTGTCTGTATGAGAGACTGCGGAAGCATCAAAGTGAACGCGCATCATGGGGTAATATTTTCCATCCTCCATGACCATCTCTTCTCTCTCTGTGACATAACCGTTCTCCATCAGAAAACGCCGCACCTTCGGAAGCTCTGACTGCGGCTGCAAAACCAGCCCATGTGCCTGCTCACAGATGACTCTCCCGCTCTCCAGAATATGTTTGACCAGTCCGCCGCCCATCCCCGCAATCAGGATGGTGTCCGCCTCACCCGGCTTTAGCGCCGCAACGCCGTCCGACAGACGGGTCTGTATGTAGTCTTCCATGCCGTACATCCGGATGTGTTCCCTGGCACGCTCCAGCGGTCCCGTCCGGATATCCATCGCAATCGCACTGGGGATGTGCTTTCGTTCCACCAGATAAATCGGTACATACCCGTGATCGGTTCCCACATCCGCCAGCCGCTCTCCCTCTCCGATGAGTCCTGCCGCCGTTCTTAAACGTTCTGATATTTTTACCATAGATTACTCCAGATAATCCTTTAATTTGCGGCTTCTGCTCGGATGACGCAGCTTGCGCAGCGCCTTCGCCTCGATCTGACGGATACGCTCACGTGTGACATTGAACTCTTTTCCGACTTCCTCAAGTGTCCTCGCACGTCCGTCCTCCAGTCCAAAACGCAGTGTCAGCACCTTCTGCTCACGCTCTGTCAGCGTTCCGAGCACTTCCTCCAACTGTTCTTTTAACAGGGTAAATGCCGCTGCATCCGCTGGTACCGGAACGTTGTCGTCCTGGATAAAATCACCGAGATGGCTGTCCTCCTCCTCACCGATCGGAGTCTCTAAGGATACCGGCTCCTGCGAAATCTTTAAGATCTCACGCACACGCTCCACCGGCATGTTCATCTCCGCAGCGATCTCCTCCGGAGTAGGTTCGCGTCCCAGCTCCTGCAGTAACTGTCTGCTGACACGGATCAGCTTGTTGATCGTCTCCACCATATGCACCGGAATACGGATGGTTCTCGCCTGATCTGCAATGGCTCTCGTGATTGCCTGACGGATCCACCATGTCGCGTAGGTGGAGAACTTATATCCCTTGCGGTAATCAAACTTTTCCACCGCCTTGATCAGTCCTAAATTTCCCTCCTGAATCAGATCCAGAAACAACATTCCACGACCGACATAGCGCTTTGCAATGCTGACAACCAGACGAAGATTGGCCTCTGCCAGTCTCTTTTTCGCCTCCTGATCGCCGAGTTCCATACGCTTTGCCAGCTCAATCTCCTCCTCCGCGGACAGAAGCGGCACTTTTCCGATCTCTTTTAAATACATACGCACCGGATCTTCAATGGAGACACCGTCCGGAACGGAAAGATCAATCTTCTCGACCTCAATCTCATCCTCATCATCGACGTCAAGAAGCATCTCATCGTCAACGTCGTCATCCGTAATACGAAGCACGTCGATGTTGTTTGCCTCAAGGAAATCAAGAATCTTCTCAAACTGCTCTGCATCCAGCTGCATGTCGGAAAAGAAGTCGCTGATCTCCTGATACTCCAGCATGTTTTTCTTCTTTTTTGCCAGCGCAAGCAGTTCTCTTAACTTTATCTGGAACTTCTCCTGGGCGCTTGCCACCCCGTTCTCTGCTCCCGCATCGGCAGTTTTCGCAGCAGAGTTCTCCTTGTTTTCTCCCAGAACTTCCTTATTGTCGGTGTTTTCTTTCTTTTTTGCCATTTTCGCTTCATCCTCTCATAGTTCGTTACTATTTTGTCCTTAAATGCAGATTTTCATCCACATTCCTGCTTCTTTGCCCGCTCTCATTCCTCCAGCGGAATATGAACCGTTCCCGGCAGCTCATTCTTTTCTTTTGCCAGAGCCGCCATCTCCTGAACGTCAAACGTGTTTGCCAGCTTATGATTGATGCTGTTCTCCCGCACGCGGATCACGGTCTCGCGCAGCGCTTTTTCGCGTTCCTCCCTGGTATCCACCCGGTGGATTGTCGCGTTTAAGATTCCCGCTGCCTCCCGCTGCTGCTCCTCATCCTCGTAGGTGCTGATGATCCGCGCAGGATTGACTGTCCCGTCCTTCTCATACTGTTCAAACAGCATTTTTGCCACACTGTGGCAGATCGGGTCCGTAAAATCATCTGCACCAACATATCTTTGCACCTTTGGAAACAACGCCGGACTGTTCGTCAGCCACGTCAGTAGAAGCTTCTGCGACTGCACCATGCCGTCCTCGCGCTTTTTCGCACTCTTTTTGTATTCTGTGCGCGCACCGTCCTGTGCGTCCGCGACGCTCTGCGGCGCCCTGCCTCCTCCGGCAAGTCCGGCCTTTAATCCCTGCTGGTTGACCAGCCTTCTCAAATCGTCCGGCGAGATCATGTATTTGGCTGCAACCGCCTCAATATAATTATCGCGCTCTAACTTCTCCGTAAATCCGCAAAGCATCTTCGCGACCGCATTGTAAAAGGCCGTCTTGCCCTCCGGATCGTGCATGTCGTGCTGCTGCTCTTCCATGCGCACCTCAAACAGAAAACTGTTCTCCGCCTGGTCGATGCGCTCCTGATACGCCTCCGCACCAAGCGCCTTGATAAACTCATCGGGATCCTTATACGGCTTCATGTTGATGATCTTGGTCGTGATTCCGACTTCTTTTAAAATCGGGATGGCTCTGAGCGCCGCCTTGATCCCCGCCCCGTCGCTGTCATACGTCAGATAGACTTCCTTGGTATAGCGCTTGAGCAGATTGGCATGACCGCTTGTGAGCGCCGTACCGAGCGACGCCACGGCATTGTCAAATCCTGCCTGGTGCAGTGCAATCACATCCATATATCCCTCGCACAAGAGCAGCTGCGGCTTTTTTGTCGCCCGTGCGAAATTGAGTCCGTAAAGATTGCGGCTCTTGTCGAATATCTTCGTCTCGGGGGAATTGAGATACTTTGGCTCTCCATCTCCCATGACGCGCCCGCCAAATCCGATCACCTTATTGTGCACATCCATGATCGGAAACATGGCACGGTTCCAGAACTTATCATGTCCGCCCCGCACCTCATCGATCGTGACAAGACCGGAATCCTTTAGAATCTCGTCGTCATAGCCCTTCGACCGCAGATACCGGTACAGATCATCGCTGTACTGATCCGAATATCCCAGCCCGAACTTGTGGATCGTCTCATCGGACAGCGCCCTCTTTTTAAAATAATCAAGCGCACGTTTCCCGCGTTCCCCGCGAAGCAGCACAAAAAAATACTTTGCCGCCTCCTTGTTGATCTCCAAAAGACGTGCCCTCCGGTCCGCCTCCTGCCGCTGCGCCGCCGTATATTCCTGCTTCGGGAGGTCGACGCCCGCCCGCTCGGCAAGCGCTTCCATCGCTTCCCCGAACGTGTAATTCTCGTACTGCATCAGGAAGGTAAAAACATTGCCTCCCGCGTGGCAGCCAAAACAATAGTACATCTGTTTATTGGGAGAGACCGAAAAAGAACCGGTCTTCTCATTATGGAAAGGGCACAGCCCGAAGTAGGTACTGCCCTTTTTTGACAGCCGCACATACTGCGAAATGACGTCCACGATATCGTTGCGCGAACGCACTTCTTCTATCAATTCATCCGAATAACGCGGCATCTTCCGCTCCTTTCTTTCCGCTTTTTATTTCCATTCTAATAGCCGTCCACCTGCCAGGCCCTGGGACGCCTCAGGCATGACACAGTCTTAATAGCCGTCCACCTGCCAGGCCTGAGGCAAAAAGTACTCCGAAAACTTGGTGATGGCATACTGATCCGTCATTCCTGCGATGTAGTCCGCGACCACGCGCTCCGCGCTCTCGCCCTCGTCCATCATGCGCAGATATTTTGCCGGGAGCTGATCCAGATGCTCCTTGTAAAAGTAAAAGAGCTGCTCGATCATCGCCTTCGCCTTGACTTCCTCTCCCTTTGCCACAGGGTTCTTGTAGACGTTCTCAAACATGAACTTGCGCAGATCGATCATCGCCTCCTCGATCTCCGGCGACATCATGATGTCATCCTTCTCCCTGCTGTTCATGATAATGTTATGTATCAGCGTATTGAGGCGCTGCTTGGTGGAAAAACCAAGGGTCTTTCTGAGTTCAAGCGGAATATCGTCCTCCGTTAAGACCAGCGCACGGATCGCATCGTCAATATCGTGGTTGATATAGGCAATCTTATCCGAAAAACGCACAATCTTTCCCTCGAGCGTATGCGGCATCAGTCTGGACTGATGGTTCAAAATACCGTCCCTGCACTTCCCATGTGAGATTCAGCCCCTTTCCATCCTTCTCCAGCTTCTCCACGATACGCACACTCTGTTCGTTGTGCCGGAATCCATTCTCGCAGAGCCCGTTTAACACGAACTCGCCGGCATGTCCAAACGGCGTATGCCCGATATCGTGTCCGAGCGCAATCGCCTCGACCAGATCCTCATTGAGGCGCAGTGCCTTTGCGATCGTTCTGGCATTCTGCGATACCTCGAGTGTATGGGACAGCCTCGTCCGGTAATGATCGCCCTTCGGCGTCAGAAACACCTGCGTTTTGTTCTTGAGACGCCGGAACGCCTTGCTGTGCAGGATGCGGTCTCTGTCACGCTGAAATACCGGTCTGATATCACACGGCTCCTCATACACATCTCTGCCCTTAGAATGAATGCTGAGCGTGGCATACGGACTTAAGGTCTCGCACTCCATTCTCTCTATTTCTTCCCGTATCGACATGTATTATCTCCTCTTTTTCGTCACGCACTACGCAGTGACTCCATATATATAATTCTGCGTCCGGAGTGGATTTCCTCTATTTTTTTCGACACAGTTTGAAAAAATCATGTTTCCTTGCGCTAAAAATGCTATACTATAACCACCAAATGAACAAGGAGTGTGGTACCATGGTTTTATTTCTGCTCATCATCCTTATTATGATTTCGGTATATTGGAGACCAATGTGGGGAATTCTAAGAGGTCTGCTGCTCGGCTTTCTTTTTTTAATCGGGGGCAGTTCTCTGAACATCCCGGTTCCGGTTTCGTTTGTGGTATTTGTTCTCTACTGCCAGCTGGGCACCCCCTGGCTTCGCAAGACAAACTACCGGCAGACAAAAGCGACGAGAACATTTCACGAATCGACAACCACCGACGCGGATCACTCCACGTACACCACGGAGCAGTACTATTATGCCTATGAGGTGGACGGCACGGATTATACCAACGTGCATAGCATCTATCCGTACAATAAGAAGCTGCATGCGGAAGCCAAAAGCGCAGAATGTGAAATTTTCTACCATCCGAAAAAGCCGAAGAAGATGTTCTGCCCGGAAGATATCGCAAAAGATTACTACACGATATGGATTCTCCGGTTCCTGATCGGCGGCACTATCATTGCAACAGATTTTTATTTTTAATTTATTATAAAATGAGAAAGGCAGGTCAATAAGCATGAAAATAACAATCGCAAGACAGTGTGGAAGCGGCGGGCACAAAGTCGCCGACATTCTGTCCGAAAAACTGGGTATGGAGATTTTTGACAAAAAAAGATTTATCGAAGAGTCTAAAAGAAGAAACGTCTATGATGAAAACGCAAATTTTCTGAACGAGAAACCGATCGACAGTTTTCTTTACAGTCTTGTCATGAGCTACGGTTCCAAAAATCCGCGTGAACGATATATCCGTTTTGTAAAGGATGTCACGGAGCAGGAATCCTGTATTATCATCGGCAGATGCGCAAACATAATCTACAAGGATGACCCGGACTGTGTGTCCGTTTATCTCCACGCCGATCCGGACATACGGAAAAAGAGAATCCAGGAGCGCGACCACGTATCTGAAAAAGAGGCTGCGGAGACATTACGGGAAGTAGATGAAAAGCGTTCTGCATTTCAGGAACAGTGCACGGCAACCCGCTGGGGCGACGGCAACGAGTATGACCTTTGTATTGATACAGGGAAAATCGGTATCGAGAAAGCTGCCGAATTAATTTTGCAGTATATAGAATACAGGAAATGAAAAAACGGGAAGCCTTCACTCTCAAGGCTTCCCGCAAATAAAAAATGCAGGAGATGGGACTTGAACCCACACGATATTGCTACCACAGGCACCTGAAGCCTGCGCGTCTGCCAATTCCGCCACTCCTGCATAATCTCCACGAATATTTGTGATGTAATGCGGAAGATGGGACTTGAACCCACACGTTCGCAATGAACACAAGATCCTTAGTCTTGCTCGTCTGCCAGTTCCGACACTTCCGCATTTCGGTCACTCATCGTGACGACTTGATAATAATAACAAACGTATTTTAAAATGTCAATGCTTTTTTCAAAAAATTTTAAATAAATTGTTCAAACAATTCGTGCAACTACAGATATTTCTCGTCAAACTCCTCTTTATGCAGCGGCTTTCCAAAGTAAAATCCCTGAATCAACTGGATTTTCGTCTGCTTGAGCGCATCAACCTGTTCTTTCGTCTCGACGCCCTCCACACAGACATGAACGCCGATCGTCTGGGCAAGTTCCGCCACCATTTTCACGAAGGCGGCGGAAAATTCATCCTTCCCGATGTCAATGATAAAACAGCGGTCAATCTTGATGACGTCGATCGGCATTTCCCGGATATGATTGAGTGAGGAATACCCCGTCCCGAAATCATCCAGCGCCACACGCACGCCAAGTGCGCGAATCTCGGAAAGAATCTTCTTCATCCGGCTCATATCGTTGATCGCCAGCCCCTCCGTGACCTCCAGGGTCAGATTCTCCGGTACAATCCCCGTCCGTTTGATGACCGAGCGCACCTGCTCTACAATGTCATTCTGCAGCAGCTGCACCACGGAGAGATTGACATTTACCTTGTAATCCGGATGCCCCATATCGTTCCAGTATTTGCACCGCTTGCACGCCTCCTCGAGGACATACGCACCGATCGGGTTAATCAGCCCCAGATACTCCGCCAGCGGTATAAAATCCGTCGGAGCAATCAATCCCAGTTCCCCGGAATTCCAGCGGATCAACGCCTCCGCACCCACGCACGGATTGGATTCCCTGGTCACATCCACGATCGGCTGATAGACCACCTCAAACTCGGAAAATGCATTGTTGGTCGCATTGCGCATATTTTTTTCCATATCGAGGCGGCGGAACGATGTGGACTCCACGTTCTCATCGTAGAACTCCACACGGTTCTTGCCGGAACATTTTGCGGCGTAAAGCGCAATATCCGCCTTCTTGATCAGCTCCTCCACCGTGTCGCCCTCTGTCGGAAAACGCACAACGCCCATACTCATCGTACAGTAGTAATCCGCCCCCTTAAGCATCCACGGCTTGGAAAACAGCGTGCGGATGTCGTTCAGAATCTTCTGCAGCATCATGATCTGCCGATGTGCAAGAATAATGATAAACTCATCTCCGCCCATGCGGTAACAGTTATTTTCCACACCCGGAATCCGACGCAGGCTGTCCGATATATTTTTTAACAGGATATCCCCGTACTGGTGTCCCAGTCCGTCGTTGATATGCTTAAAATCATCGAGATCGATGTAGAGCAGCGCTCCTTCGCCGCCGAACTCCTTTGTCTGTTCAATGCAGTGCGCAAGATCCTGCTCAAACCGCATACGGTTGTAAAGCCCGGTCAAAAAATCGTTGTTTGCCTGCCGTTCGATCTTCTGCTGATACAGCTTTTTGTCCGTCACCTCATAGATGGTATACAAAAATACACTTCTTCCGTCGACCCAGTGGATTCCTGTCCGGTGATAGTCAAACCAGCGTTTTTCCTGCTCCAGATAGATCTCGTGGAAGCAGTCCGTATCAATGCCGCCCGATTCTTCCCGCCAGCAGTTCTCCAACATGTCCGGCGCGGCATCGTCCGGCAGAAATGCGCGCAGCCGCTGGTTGCTGTAGAGAATCCTTCCACTGACCGGATCCTTCACATAGATTCCGCAGCCCACGTTCTCTAAAATCGCCTCAAGGGACGCATACGAACTCGCCAACGAATTTTTTGCAATACGCTTCAGAAGAATACTCTGAATAATCCGTCTGACATCGTTGACGAACTTGACGTCCGTCACTTCCCAGTTCCGCTCCTCGTGTTCTTCCAAAAAGCACAGGTACATCTCCGCCCTGGTATTGACCTCGACCGGCAGAAAAATGCCTGCCAAAAGCCCGTGCGCATCAAAAAACTGCCGGAACACCTCCGGCATCATACTGTTTGAAGAAATCATATACGGTTTTCCGTTAAAAAAGGGCATCTTCTCACGCGACACGCCGGACCATTCCCCACGCACTGAGTCCATTCCAGGCGCCGCATATTCACAGATCATCTCGATCTTCGAGTGCTCTTTGTTCTCTTTTAAGAGCGCACCGCGCGAAATCTCCATATACGCGCAGCATTCCCGCAGAATGTCGTGCACGATCTCCTCAAAGCTGTTTTCCGACTCTAACATCTTTACGATGGAAGTCATCACCTCATTCCTGTGAAGTTCCGCTTCCATCTGCGTCTCAGACTCGCGGCTCTTTAACACCGCCTCCTGTGCCATCAGTTCTTCCATCTTCACGGCGAACATCTGCTTGGACAATGTCTCCAGAAATTCCAGTGACTTATCATACCGTTCCGGCGTCGTGCGCATGACATAAGATGGAACATCCCCGCCTTCCCGATCCATAATTCCGATGACGATCCAGATTGCCGCCGTCTTCCCGCCGATCTTGATGGACACGCCGCACATTTTCACCAGATCATTTCCACAATCCTCTTCGAGCACACTTTCGATTCCGTCATCTAAAAGCCGGTTCATGAGCGTCATATGCCGTTCCACTCCGGTCAGTCCGTGAATGTACGCCAGTTCCTCCTTAGAACCGTATGCCTTTGTGACAACTCCGCGCGTTCTGCTCAGACACACCAGATACACATTATTGGCATCGCAAAACCGGTCCTGCAGATTCTGCATCAATGTCGCATCTAACAATCCCAGATCGGTATCCTGCGACGCTTCCTGATTCATCCCCCTTGAAAGTGCCATATCTTCCTCATCCTTTATACTGAATTACAAACAGATAAAACTGATCCTTTTCCCGGATACACTGCTCGGCAAGCAGCCGGTAAGCGCTTCTTATGCGAAGCTGTTTTCTGATAAATCCCTGCTCATTGGAATAGAGCACAAGAATTCCGTCCGCTTTTAAAAGTCCGGCTGATTTTTCAAAAAATCTGCTGTAAAAAGTGTCCGTCTCTTCCTTTGACTTTCTTCCCCGGACAGGCATATTGGTGATGATCTCGTCAAATAGATATGCATGTGTAAAATCAAAATAATCACGGTTGATAAAATTGATTTTCTCCCCCGCATATGATGCATTCTCCCTGGCTCCCCGGATCGCCTCGCCAAAGATATCAATTCCGTATTTTTCCCGCGCAGGGACACGGATATCCCGCTCGATCAACATCGTGCCGACACCGCAGAACGGATCGAGAATCTGCGCGTTTTCTTTTAAATACGGCTCTGCCAGCGCCACAATCATTGCCGCCGTCGCCGGATGAATCGAAGCTGCCACCGCATTTTTGCGGTAGGCAAAGCGTCCATGCGCAATCGTAAGAAGTTTCAGAAAGCAGGCGTAACCGCCGTCTCTTTTCTCCAGAAGCCGCAGTTCAATCTCATAATCCGACGGTGCATTCACAAGCATCCTGCCGGACAGCCGCTCCAGCTCCGCGGAAAACCGTCTGGCAAACGTGCTCTTTTTGTCTAACGGCATGTGGCTCTTTATTTCCAGTCTGAAATAAAACGGCGTCGTCTCCCGGTGCGCCTGTGTAAGGAGCTTCCGCAGATTGGAATCCCAGACCGCCTCCGCGGCTCCTAAGGCATCTTCCGGCACCGGCTGCGCCGTGCGCACCGGAAACAATAACTCGCGGTAAGTCCTTATCGACGCAAACGGGCGGACGTCCTTCGCATGAACCAGCACACCGAGCGGGTGCAGTTTCTCACTGCGTCTGACCGATGCGGACACCGCTTTTACCTCCTCAAGCGTCACGCCGCGCTGCTCCCGGTTTGTCGCGAGCAGAAAATCCTGCGGCTCTGTGAATCCCACAAACGTGTGACGGGTAATTCCCTCCGCCGCCGTAATGATACGTTCCAGTTCCCGCAGTTCCTCATTCACATGCTTTTTCTCATTCTCGGGAATCTCCCGCGCCAAAAGTGCATCCCTGTGTTCTTTTAACGCTTCCAGATACGGGGATACCTCCATCCCTGACAAAGCCGTGAGATACGCGCTCCTTACGAACAGCGTCTGCTCTCTCTCGTATGCATGAAAAAGAGAACCTGCCGTCTGTAAAAGCCCGAGACTTCCAAGCAGAAGCGCCGCATTTTTGCGCACCTTCGGCTCATCGCTCTCCAGCAGTCCTGTGAGCAGTGCCCCGTCTCCCACCAGAGACAGCAGGGTTTCCCTTGCCTGTGGGTCCTTGCACTCGCTTCGCAGCAGACTCAAGTTCTCTCTTATATTCTGATTGTTCTGTAATTCTTTATAATATTCGTGAATCATACCGTATACCTACTACCCTTGATACTAGGTATTCTACGATATTTCCTCATTTTTGGCAATACCATTCACGTCAATGTAGGTCAGCAGGTCCTGCTTGAACAAAAGCCACGCATCCTCATGCTCCACATAGTATTTCGGGCACATTTTCCCCGTCACATCATAATGGCGGATCACATCATCCGTAGTCAGGTCATAGCGTCCCATCAGCCAGGCGGTAAGCTCTATCAGCGACTGGTAGGTCGCATCGGTAAACTCTCCCGTCTCATCCGGAATACAGCACTCGATGGCTATCGTGTCTTCATTCCGGTCATTCGACGCGTAGGCAATCTCGTTGCACGGAATGCACTGCACAATCTCCCCGTCCATGCCGATGACGAAATGACTGCTGGCATACGTCTCCCCCGTGTCCTTCAGATTCTCAAAATAGCTGCGGTTCTGCTCAGCCGTCGTGCCCGGATTCGCAGTATAGTGGATCACGATGCCGTTCACCTGGGAAAGCGCCGTTCCCGGTCGCGAATATTCGTTGTAATCCAGCAGTTCTACCTGATAGTCCGGCGCCTGTGCCACATACTTTACCTCGTACGCCATCACCGGCTTTTCTTCATATAGAAGCTTTTTGATCTGTCGTGTGCCAAACCAGACCGCCAGCACCAAAAGCAGCGGAATGCCGATTAAAAGCACTATGCGCAGCCGGCGTCTTCTCCGAAGCCTTTTGCGCCGTCTCCGCCTTTTCTCCTCATACCTACGCCGCTCTTCGCGCCTGTATTTCTCTTCCTGTTCCTCTCGCATTGCTCCATCTTCCCATCTGTCCGTTCATTCTGTCGTGCTCTCTTTGCGGTTCCACGCGCGCCTCTTTTTTCATTTTACACAATTTTTTCGTGATTTTTTACAAAATTTTTACTATCTTTTTGTTGCTTTCTTCCAAAACAAGTGCTATACTCTGTCAAGGAAAAAGAAAGGAGGCGTATCACGATGAAATATACCATAGATCCAACTATGACTTACAGCGAAGCAGTTCTCTTTTATGAAGAATATCTCACTGCTGCCAAGGCTGCCGGGAAAAAGCCGGTATCTTTCCTGCACTTTATCACAGGTCGTTACTAGAAGGCTTTTCCCTTCTTTTTTATCTTACATCAGATGAGAATTTCTGTGTTTTAAATTTATCTTAATTTTAATCCTCCGAAAACCGTGTATTTACAACATTTTCTAGTATTTGTTACTAACCCGTCACTAAATAATATCTAAAAACGACATGTTTCCCTTACTCATAATATCAATATTTTAAGCATGGATATATGGATAACCTGCATTCCAGCATGGATAAGCTATGGACAAAGTATTGATAAATCATGGAAAAGCAAAAACACCTTTCCCACAATTTACCAACCACTTTTCCCACAAGCTTCTCCACACTTTCATATAAAACAGGTTCCCCACATACCCACACTTTCTATGATTTCTGCAAATCTCATACTCCCTCTAACAATATGCTCTACACTATTCCCCCATATAACTTAATAAATGCAATTTCACATTTTTGTTCAACACATAAAAAAAAGACCTTCCAACAAGGAAAGTCTTTTCTTTTCTACTACTTCGCATCTACAATCCGCCAATTATCGCCCTTTTCTAACGTAAGCGTATATTCAGCATATTCTGTTACTTTTGCCACCTGATCCAGATACTTCACAAAAACATGTGCCTTAATTTGATCATTTTCCTTATAATAGGCTGCATTATACAACCCATCATAAACATAGTCCGCACCAATCACATCCATCGTTCCAGGCACCGCATAATATGCCAACTCTTTTCTCTGTTGCTGATGGATACATACCAAAAAAATGTTCCAAGAAAGTCTTCAATCTCTGTCATTGCTGCTACATCAACCGTTCCATCTGTCTGATATTCTTTCTCACTGTAATCAGCTTTTCCAGGTACACCACAGGATGTCGGACTGGTCACAACAATCAGTCCCCCTACATTATCTCGGTACACATCCACACGATAATAACTTTCCCGCAACGTCACCGTTGTCACCGTACCATCCGCTTCTGTTTCCGTTGACGTCTTTATCGTCACTGCATCTCCATAAGATATATTTGTCGTTGTCACCGTATCATCCGCTTCCGTTGTTTCTTCCGGCATTTCTGTAGCAAAATCTCCCGCTGTTTCTCCAGTCTGTGTTCCCTCAAAATCATCTACAGATATCTCATCCTGTTGCGATGTCGCAACCATTGGAAGATCATTTCTACTCACAGACGCAACATCACTGCTTCCACTTGCATATATATTCTGACGAACCATATATCTTACCTGATAATAACCATTCCCAAGATCCTGCACATCCGATATCCTCACACCCACCACAGACGAAGTAGTAGGACAATCAGAGGTAACTACAGACGCATTTAACCCTGCCAAAGTATCCGTCATATATGTTCTTAACACTACCTGCCTATCATTCTTTGATTCCTGGCTCGTATCCCATGCATGATAAATGTACGCAAACCGTTCCACAAAGCTTTCCAGATCATTTGTATCAGACACTTCCGGCTCTACAACTACCCTTTCATGCACAGTTTCCTTATCAATCGCAGTAAAGTTCTTATAAATACCAAAAGATAAACTTGCGATCATCACAACCCATAACGCAACAACTCCCTTCTTATTAGTACCAACACGAAACACCGGAAGCTCCGCTTCCCCACTATCAATTTTCTTCTGTTTCCTATCAGCAACAAATCTTTTAAATTTTTCCCTCATTCTCTCCACAAACTGTCCAACAGAATGCTTTTCGCTCACTGCATCAGATACCGCTTTCTTTTTATCTTTCATCTTTTTCCCTCCATTTAGTTATAACGACCACAACACACAAAATGCTGCCTCCAATACCGCCCAGTAAGATCTGCATATCCTATCGGATCTCCAGCATGAAACATCTTATTATCACCAAGATAGATTCCAACATGCGTTATATAATTCCCACTGTTAGTCGTATTTGTAAAAAATACAAGATCACCAGGAACCGCCTCATCCAATGTAATGTGCTGCATGGCATCATACTGTTGCTGCGCCGTACGCGGCAATGACAACCCTGCCACACCATAACACCATGACGTAAGTCCAGAGCAATCAAAAGACGTTGTTGGAGATGATCCTCCCCATACATACGACCACCCTCTATACTTTAACGCCTCCTGAATAATAACATCCATTGTCCCAGCATCCAAAGGATCACCTGCAAGATATTGATGTACAAGATACACGTAAAACATATTTCCATATGCATACCTCCATCCACCATTCGTCCGAACTGCAATCGCATTATTATAAGTAACTTTTGCCCCACGACTCGAACGCGCTGCAAAATCACTCGCCAGTGAATAGCTATGCTCTTTCCCATTTGCCGCCACAAAATCTATGTATCCAGCGCCAAAATTATATGCCTGTATAATAGTATCAATATCAACTCCGGCATTTCTACCCCTCTCCAGTAATCCAGCAAATATAACCACAGCATATTCAATCGACAAATCTGCAGTTTTTTCCTCCTCCGGCACTCCCGCAAGAGATTGCATAGGATCATTCCCTGTACAGCCTGACTCCACCATCATGATAGCCATTAAATAACGCGCATAATCTCCAATTCCATGTTCTCCCGCTTTCTGCGCAATTAAAGCAGCATATCCCTGCACATTCTCATTTACTTCCATACCGCTTTCATACCGCACATTATTTTTTTTTTTGCTTTACTGTAATAACAAGAAAAGTCGCGGAAAACAACGCCACCAAAAGCGGCAGCAACGCTGGCAATATAAAAAGAATTATCTTAAACCTTCTTACTGTCTGCATTCTTTCCAATTACATCACCGCTTTCTCTTTTTCTCTGCGTTCTCTGCTTTCTTCTGTTCAACAGACGTTTTATAGTTTCTTGTTTCTCTCCTCACTGGTTCTGCCTTAACCGACGCTACAATCTGCTCTTTCCTTTTTTCACTTCTCTTTACATATTCACCTTCACCTCCTACACTCCGATCTGGATGTACCTGCTCTACATTTCCTCCTACGCTCCGATCTGGATGTACCCGCTCTACATTTCCTCCTACGCTCCGATCTAAACGCACCTGCTCTACATTTTCTCCTACGATCCGATCTAAACGCACCTGCTCTACATTTTCTCCTACGCTCCGATCTGGATGCACCTGTTCTACATTTCCTCCTACGCTCCGATCTGAAGCCCGTCTCGGCATATGTTCTTTTACACGTTTTTCTGTTCCACGCAATCCACCTTTCTGATCGTCTCTTAAATCTACCCCCGGCGCATCCCACGAGATACCGTCCGCTGACTTATTATCATAACGGCGACGACGGTATTTCTTCTCAACCTTTTCTTTCTCTGGCGGCTGCTTCCACAAGGACGGTCGCACATGCATCCCCTGCGCTTCCTTCCACGAAGCACTCGTAAACTCCATATTTTGAATCTGCGGCGTATTTCTGGAAAGTTTATACTGTTTTTGCGGTTTAAACCGCTCTAAATATTTATCATAAACACGCGCTGACGAAACACCTTTTTCTCTCCCAGTGTGAAAATCTGATGCCTTTTCCTCCGGCATACGATCTGCAAGCGTGTAATCTCGTTCCCTACGTCTCTTCTCCATTTCTGCAGCTTTCTGATTCTTAGCAACCGTCTCTTTATCAGTACCCTTCAATCCATGAAGCTGATGATCCACCGCCCCTTCTGCCTTACGCTTTGCAAATTTTAACTGCATCTTAGCTTCATCTACAGCCTCATGCTGATACTCTTTCGCTTGATCCAACTTTTTATTAACCCATTTACGCGGCGCTTTAGTAATGCGAGCTGCCGCCTCACCAGATCGCACTGGCAATGCCCTTTGTCGCTGTGATCGGCGTAATCCACGATAAATCAATGCTCCACCCAAAAGAGATCCGGCACGCCGAGTACCCGTATCCTCCGGCAATGAGATCATTCCCAATATCTCATTCTTCGCAAAAACACACCAACAAATGTAACTATCTGCAAAAATCCAATGACAGCAAACGAATGTCCCTGCGATATCGAATAAATCATCGTAGACACTGTAAACGCTACCGTAATCAACAGCGTATATCCTGCCCGAAGCATTATGATATTAAACACTTTCACAAGTGACCGTTTCAACATACCTTCACACGCCGGAAACATAGCCAGCACAAAACTAATCACCAGAAACAGAGTATAAATGACGAACAAAATCTGTGTAAAAACCATCAGCCCACACAAGAATATAACAAAAATGCTGATAACAAGATTGATCAGGAAGATGAACAATACCTCACCAAAACGTGCTGTAACTTTCAGCACCGACATCCTCATATTTCCATAGGTTTCAACCTCACCCTTCACAATCGTGTCTCGATCCGTACCATAATTCCCATCGGGCGATGCACTAAGCAATGCGCTCACTCTGTCACTGCCAATCGCATCAACATCCGTAGTCCCCCATTGCATCAAAAGCCACGGCTGATATACCTGAATGGAAAAGAGATTATCCCGAATTAAATCTACACTATCCCCTTCTCCCTGATTACTTCCAGACATAACAACACCCGTTCCAAGATCCAGTGCTGCATGTGAAATATCTGCCGAGAAATCATTCACATTGCGAATACACTCCGGAGCATAAGCAATCAACGCACCAGTAAAAAAGAAGAATCAATACAGTCTTCAATACAGCTCCAAGAGCAACCGACATCTCACGCTTAAACATCCCTTTATACACCACATATATTCCAAGGATCAACAGCACCCATGGCAAAAAACCAAAATAAAATCCATCACTGGATATTCCCGATGTACTTACTCCCGCCAAATGCTGCATATTCGTTCCAATACTGTCTGCAGCCTCATTTATCAGATCAAACGTATATGCTTCCGACACAACTGATCCAGTTGCCGAACTAAGCAGCCGGCTTAGCATCCACACCATATTGGTCAAACAATAGATTCCATACATCACCTGCCGACCAATGGCATCCATCCAATTCCACGGCAACCAGCTCCATGAAGAATCCACATAAAAATCCAGATCATAATTTCCCAGATCATACGTGGAATACAAATACTGCGTATTCTGCGTAAACTCTACCAGACCACTAGCCTTTGCAGTAAGTGGTACAAGCATAAAAAGCAATACCAGCAGTCCTATTGCCAATATTCCAACAAACGCCTTTTTCCCACCCTTCCAAACACTTTTCTTTCGCAACTTAAACAGTTTCCTGAAGTTCATCTGGCAGCACCTCCTCTTCCGGTTCCTGCGGTGGACGAGTATCAAATGCACGGAACAACCAGCCAAATACCACGTCAACATAAATTATAGCTGTCCGTCCATAAAGATCCTGAAACAGACACTCTCCATTCTCCAGTCCCTTAATCTGTTTCTGGTTTCCTTCATCCTCCGGATCAAGTCCAAAAAACGTAAGTATCTTCTTAACCTCGACAATATCTGTCGAACGGAACGCAAACTTTAGACCAATATTATTCTTCATTTTTTCATCGCCAACATCGTCCGTATTCTGCGTTACAATATCAACCGCTGCATTCATCGAACGCCCTGCACGCACCAGTTTTCCAACAAGCGTTTTTCCTTGTGCAACACCCAGCAATGACCACGCCTCATCAATCACAACTTCCTTAAATACACTCCGATCAGAATATATAAAATCCAAAGCAAACGATGATATAACAATCATAGCAGCCACAGACAGGCGTTCGACGCTTGAATACTCGTCCGGTGACTTTTCCTTATCAGGAAGCACCAGATCCTGCACCTGAATGATATTCATATCCCCTTCAAACCCTATCGTCTTCTTCACACTGCCATCCGAAAAGAATAATGATGCAAAATCATAATCAGAAAAGCCCTCAATGTGACGCGCAAGATTTTCTGCAATCGGATTTCCTGCCGTATGCAACTCTTCAATAACATAAAGCATTCCCCTCCGCTCACTTTTCCCTACCCGGCGCACAGCCTCCCGAAGCTCCGGGAAACGCTCTCCATCATTGATCGATACCCCAGTTAAATAAGTAAGCACATCCATTGCAAGACTTTCCGCATCCTTGGCACGACGCATAATCACAAACGGATCAAGCATTCCACGGTTTTCCTCCGCACTCGATAACTCCACAATGCTTATATTCAATCCCAGCGGGTTCAACTCTGTATTCCAGCGTCCACGTTCTGATTTAGGATCGATAATCAGCGTTTTCGCCCCATACACCGTTGCAAGTGTGGCAAGCAAATTCACCGCCATCGACTTACCCCCGCCGAGACTTCCAAGAAACGTCTTTGACAATGCATTTGTTACTGATCCTTTTACTCCCTGCGCTGCAAGCTCCGGACGAATATAAACATGGCGCCCAGTTGTCGTATTGATGCCAATATACTGTCCATACTCTTCCCCAATAATCTGCGCCGCTCCAAATCCAAAACCTGCAAAAAAATCTGCGGTAACATATTGCACATAATCGTTAATATAACGCTTACTTGTCGGTACAAATTCTCTGGATAACCCCAGCATATCCCCAAATGGTCGTACAAGCTTAATATCACTGTCTCCATACAGTTCTATCAGTTCATCCACACGTTCCTCCAACACCTCCAAACTATCAGCAGATACCCGGAGCACATATGACACCTTATACATTGCATCCTTTGTCGCAATCAATTCATCCTCCAGTTCCACCGCTGCCTGGAGTCCATCAAGAACTGTATTATCTGTATCCTGATTATTCTGATATGCATGATTGTCCAGATCCTGCATCTCTTTTTCTTATTCCGCACGGTAGTCAACGCACTCTTATTCGGCGACACCTCAACATTGATACTGACATCAACCGGATAATTCAAAGCCTCCTGCGAATAATACAGCATCTCGGATGATGGGAAAGCCACTTCCGAAATAATTGTATCTATCGTCAAATATGCCGCGTACACGGTTCCTTCCTGCCTTGACAACTTCACATACCGTTGATGCTCCTCACACAGACACCGGGACAATTTCAACAGATCATATTTCTTAACAAGCGTTTCTGTCTGCAGCTTTTCTTTCGGCAGCTTATAATGATACTGATAATACGGTACCGCCACCTGACCATATAAATGTTCAATTAAATACCCAAAATCTTTTTCTGTCATCGGCTTAAACCGGAAGCGCCTATTCAATCGCTTAAACAAATGCTTTTCCATACGCACAAAACGTGCCATTTCTGCATTGTCAACACTATAAAAATCTCCTGCAAGCTGATGGTTTACTTCCTTCACAAAATCTGACAACACACTCTTTACATACTGATGAATACGTTTCATCGACATCTCTTCATTCACAGACACAAGCTTTATTCCAAGAAAAAAGCGATAATCAATCTGACTACCACTTTTTTGCTGCACATTTATTCCATCTTCCACTGCAGACTGTAACGTGTCTTTCACAAGTACCTCCGTCTGCTTGTCAATAAAAGTATTCCGCCGCTTTCTTATGTCTGCTCCTCACACATCGCTTTGAGCGTTCCTGTCTCTCCGTAATACTTGATTCTGCAGCAATCATTAAAAAATGCAACCGCCCAGTTTTATTCGCCGCAACAAGCTGCCGGAACTCGTCATGAATCTGATTTTTCTGCTCAACAGACAAAAAAGAATAATTATACGGCAACATTTCATAGTACGCAAAACATTCTTTTTCATTGTTAAGCACCAAATTATTTTCGATATACTTAATCGGGAACATACTTATAACACCTCACTATCGTCACTTCATCTTGAAGTTTTTCTTTTCTATACTTCACCCGACGTCCTGCGTAAGTAACCTTCGGACGCACCAAGTACAACGCAACACTTCTTAAATAACTGTACGGCTTCTTTCCATCAAATATCTTCTTAGACATAAACCATGCAACACCGACCGGCAGCACCCCATACTTAAAAAGCAGATTATCAATATAGCAAAGCGGTGGGAGTTTTCCTAAAAACAACATTATCACAAAAAAAGTTCCCACGCCCCACGCAATCTGCACAAACGTTGCCGGAACAAGAAGCGGTATATCACCGATCGAGCTCAACACCCGCTCAAACTTCCAGACACTCGAATAACTTTTTACTTTCCGCATGATTTTCCTTTCCCCCCGGTGCAGGAGCACCGGAGTATTCACATCAAATCATCTTTTTCCTTTTCATGATATAATAATAAAATCCGCTTTTAATCCAATACAGGTTAAATAAAAGGTGCAACTCCCATGATCGCACCTCCACCAATAACTGTATTAAACACTGACCGCATGGCATCCTTTGCGCCAGTAGGATTAAACACAAGACCCACAGCAACAATTGCTGCCCCAATAAGCATCACCATACCTACCGTCTTATGCTGTACCAGCAGCACAAGACCAACCACCGCAATCGCAAGCAATACAAGCGGCTGAATATTTGCCATCACAAGGTTAAAAGCATTCTGACCAAAATACATATTCACACTTCCTTCCTGTTGCGACATCGCAACAAATCATTTTCTACGCTTCCATAATTTCTCCAGTATCCGGATCAACCCGGATCCCCATATCAGCAAACCGTTCTGCAAGCATCTCTTTTTACTTCTGTTTGCTGTTGTTTCAACAACTTTTTATGCTGCGGAGATAACTTTGCCTCATCAATCATCCGATCAAGCAGATCTGCTTCCCCCCGAATCTCCGCAAGTTGGTGCAGCATCTTAAAAGATGGCGCCACCTGACGTCTGATCCAGTTAAGCGTCCGCTCTAAAGTATACGGCTCCGGCGCATCCGTCAACTTCAACTGGCGGTCCTCTTCGCCGATAAACCGCGCCCACATAGGATCGACATCCCATTTTGTTATATCCTCCTCTCCGGCTTTTGGCGTCAGAAAAGTCACATACCTGTTAATTATTCCAAACGCTGTTTTTGCGGGATCCTCATAATCAAGAAGATCTTCAACAGCATGTGTCGTGCGATCATCCTTAAGCCGTATCTCAAAACGGTTCTTCACATCTGCATCTTCAATTTCTCGTCCAGTTTTTACGTACTGTTCATAATCTTTTTCATAAATGCAAAAATAAATTTCGCTCTTCATACTGCCAAGATATAACGTATTCCCCATCTGATCCCTGTCATCCTCTCTTGCACGTATAAGTTCGCCGCTTTGATAGTTCCGATACGCCCGAAATATCGTGCTATACTCTTCCTTCCTGCACTTTTCCGCAAGGTACGGAATATCAAGCCAACCAGCTTTATCATTGATCGCTATATCAATCCGCTTGTACACGCCGTGTTCCTTTTCCACCTGCCGAAAAAAGTCAAACCATGTACGTCCCTGCGCTTTTAAAAAGATCTCAAACTGACGGCACCCCTTGCCCTTAAGTTCCAGCAAGCACCCCAACTTCTCATCTTCCGAATGCATCACAACAATATCTCCCATAAGATACTGTGCACTGTAGCCGTATAGCGCGTGATTCTCACGAATCATATATTTAAGCCGAATACCTAAGACATCCTCCAAAATATGCTTTATGTCAGTGCTCGAAAAACGTATCCGACAATAATCCAGCAATATTTCCAATCCGGTATCCGGTCGGTACAAATCAAGGAAAAATTTTATTCTTTCTAAAAGCTTGTCAGATGCTTTACGCCGTCCCGTCTCAATTTCCGCAAGATACGTCGGTGAAATCTGCAACAATTCCGCCAGTTCCTTTTGCGTCATATGATCCTCTTTCCTCCTTTCCCGGATCGTAGCACCTGACAGCCCCATTTCCCTGTCCTCCTCTAATTCATTTTTTTAAGCCGTGGATATATGGATATTTATGCACTCCGGCAAAAAACGCATGGATAACGCATGGATAAGTCGCGGAAAAGAAACTGCATCTTTTCCACCGCTTACCCACCCGTTACCCACCCGTTTTTCCTGCCTGCGTAACCCGCATAAATACCCACATACCCACAGGCTTCGACTGACGTATAAGCTCTACGGCTTGATTGCCGGAAATAAACAGCATATTCTTTTTTTTTCAAAATCCTGATTTTAAAAGTTCGACTTTTTCCACTATGTCGAACTTTTGGGAAATGGCATCAAACCCGCATGTTTTCTGCCTTTGTGACACATCTGGTATGAAAAGTGTACCCCCGTGTTACATGCCGGGGGTCACGCGGGAGACGGCTGCGCCGTCTCCCGCTTTTTCCCTGCTCTCCGCTCCCCAGCTTACGCTTCGCCCTGCCCTCGCTGCGCTTTGTCTCCGACCGCGCGCGGGGCAGGGCTTGCGACGCCCCCGCGCTCGCCGGGAAAAGCTTGCCGGACGTTCCGCCCGCGTGCGCCCCGGCGTAAGCAACGCCGATACTCTCTCTGAAATGATGATCCGACGGCACATATGGCGCGTAAAACTCTGTTATTACGCCATCCCAAAAGCCCTACATAACCACGTCCTTTGATGTCTTTTTTGTAATAAACTGCTTTTCTGTCGTGCCAAACATCATAGTATAGCCGCTATCCGTCATCGCACCAAGGGCTATCCGGAGTCCGAACTGATCCCGGACACCATCCGGCAGATACTTTGCATCCGGACGCTGACAAGACAAGATCACAAAAAATCCCGCCTGGCGTCCGAGCAGAACAATCTTTTGCAGATAACTAATCACTTCCTCGGCTTCTTTTTTCTGCAACATCGACAAATATGCCACGTACTCGTCAAAGATCATAAAACGCGCCTGAAAGCCCAACGCACGATAATTCCGCCCCGGCTCATAATCGGCACAACGTTTCATACTCTCCATGCGGTCGAGCATGTCTTCATAAAACTTTATAACCTGCTCTTTAATATCAGCGGATCCGGAATATACTTCCGGAAGATACCCCGCCAGACCGGAAAGATCTGCATTTTTTGCATCGATCACAACCAAAGCGGCGCCGGATTTAGCGACTGCCTCGATAAAGCTCATCAATGCATAAGTTTTTCCGGATCCCGTCTCACCCACAATCAACGCATGCGGATGCTCCTCATAAGCCCATTTCAGATGACGCATCAGCGGCATCTTTCCGTCATAGCATTTCATTTCCGTTAATTGGATCCGGCTTGATTGCACATCACACAAAAACGTATAATGCTGCCACTTGTGCTTATAGCTTGACGCTATAAGCTCACAGTCCAATCCAGTTTCCACCTTACTATCAAGCTTCAACAGGCTGTCCTGGTACTTTCCCATTGTTATCTTGACCGTAATATAGATCCGCCCCTTTCTCCGCTTATAATAAAGCCGCGGGAAATCCGTGATACTATACCGACGCCAGAAGTACAAATGCGGCACATATGTTATCAAGTCCTGGTCTCCTTTGCCGTTAGATCTCATATCAGATCCATACCACATATTATCGATCAACATACGGGCAAGCTCCTGTCGATTGCACAAATCCTCCCAATACCAACGCTGGCGATGCATAACGCTACATACAACGAGCAACAGCATCACATCAAACAGGCACACCGTTGCTATCTTACTGATTACCGATGCATCCACAAATCGCAACAAATTCTGTCTCCACACAAGCCAGATTCCAATCGCCGTTGATGTGATTAACAAAAAGATGACAGACCGAGCTACCAGTCTGTCATCCCACTTTTTTATGCGCCGTCCCCAGCGCCAAAACAGATCCATTTATTTATGCCTTCTTTTCCGGCTGCTTATCCTGCGGCTTTCCCGCTCCGGTTCCGGATCCACCCGGCACCGTTCCAACCGGCACAAGATCTTTAGCATTAAGATACCAGGTTGCGTCCGCACGATTACGTCCCTGCGCATCCGCCACAGCATCAATCTGCACATCAACAAGCTTCACCGGCTGGTCATACTCAAACTCTTTCAGATCAGCCTCCGGCGGCAATGACACCTGGATCATACGTCCCTGCGCCTCACTCTTAAGATCATATGTACGCTTAACCAACACGCCGGTACTGTTTCCCTCGTCATCACGCTCATACACTTCACGACGCAAACCCGAAAATTTCAGATTTCCGAAAGTCCTTACCTCATCAACAACAATTCCCTCTTTAAGTCTCATATTCTTTTCCTCTCTTCCTGCCGCTTCCTGCGACTCTCTTCATTTCTTTTCAAGTTCAAGTATCACTTACTCTACTGCTTACTTTTCAGACTGCGCAAGCTTGGCAGCCTCTTCCGGCGTCACCATATCATCTGCAGTCATCTTATAATCTGTGTAACCGCTTCCCTCGATATTTTTGCCGCCTGCTGTAAGACGCGCATTGATAAGCACCACCGGCTGATCGTAACCAAAATGTTTCTCGCCGACTGACGCCGGCAGCGTCACCACGACATGATCCGCACGCTGACGGGTGGAAAACAAATGATAACTGCGACCAGTCACACGCGATCTTCCATTAACATATGCCGTTTCGGCCTCACCAACGCCTCCAAAAGTCAACTTTCCGAACGTTTCCTCCATTTTCGGAGCTACAAACTTTAATTCCATAGCCATAATTCTTTTCCTCTCTTCCTGCCGCATCCAGCGGCCATCACTGTTTCTTGTTACTCATGTTCAAACGGCGATTTATGCATCATCCGCATCTCAATCAAAGCACGGCTTCTCTGCAGCTGTGTCATACGGGCATCCACATCCAGGAACTGTTTTACCAGCACTAAATTTTTATCCCGCAAAGCATATTTTAACCGCCAGACAAACGCTGTTTCCGCCTTAAGCCTTTTAAGCAGCGCTTGATCTTCCAGATCAATAAGCATCTGCATCTGATCCGCAACATAATGATAATCCTGGGACATTTCATAAAGCTGCAACGCCCTGGTACCCTTTTCCATAATGCTTTCTGCATCTACCATATAATTTTCATCCATTACCGGCGGCAGCTCCATCATCATATCATCCAGATCTATCCCATTCATCTGCGCTTCCTCGCGCACATCATCCATCGTATATTCGCTAATGGCAAGCTCTGACAGCCAATAAACCATCCGGTTCCGGATGCCATTTAAAATCTGCCCATCCGTACACCTCAAAGCATCTGCACCATACTCCAACACATGCTTCCATTCAGCCCATAACCCAAGCCACCCAAAGCATCTGTTATACAACGAATCATACGGCCTGTTATACAACACTTCATTTACTCTGTCTCTATCCATCCGGTTTCCTCCATCCCGTCATTTTAAAATTAGAACCTCCTTCCCTCGTTACTATCTATAAAAAAATCCACTCTCACGACGGTCTCCAGGTTAAGATCGGCGAACAAGGAGCGAATTTTCTTTTTCTCACGCCACTATATCCCACCGCAAAATCATACCGGCTTACTTTACACTGTGAGCCGATAGCGCAAAGGCGGCGCTTCGGGTCTCGCACCCGAATTTAAACTACAACAACCCAACAGCACCGCCGAGGCGCTCCGACTACAGCGTCTGGATAATACAGCCAAAATCTCCGGAACGATACACGTTAATCTCAGCAGCACTCTTTTCAAAAGTCTTTCCATCATCATCATAGATTCTAAGCCACCCTTTAAAGGCTGCTACCTTTTCATAATGGCTTCCAATCTCTACGTCTGCACCAGTGACCATATACGCCCGGTAGCTTCCATCTTCGCCAAAAAATAAAAACTGATTCTGAATATCTCCGGCACCTCCTCCAACCAGTACCAGCGCCCCAATGTCGCTACTTCCAATAGATTCCTTTGCAAAATCTTTATATGATTTCATCCTGCATCCTTTCTGCCCTCGTAACCTCCGGGGCGGGCTACTTTTTGTTTTTATGATCTATCTAAAGTTCATCGTCTGAATCACTTTACTGCATCTCTCAACGCTGACCCTATACGGTCTCTTTCTCGTATCATTATCTTTTACTATCTGCGCATATACCATTGCCGGCAGTTCAAAAAGTGCAACACAACTTGGATATAACCGCACCGCCTGATTTCTGATCTCCATTTCAATTTCATCTTTTCTCGTCATTACAGTTCCTTTCATGCTATGCAAATTTCAAAAACATCATTTTCAATGTGTTCATATTCGACTTTTTTTCAAAAATTCCGATTCCATAAAAATCAGCTGTCAAGTTTCCGAAATGGTCATATTCCAAAGAAATATTATTTTCCTTAAATACTTTTATCGCGTTGTCATTCTTGCTTCCTTTTTTCCCAGATGAATTTCAAACCAGTTTTCTCATATATTTGTCCTCCTGTTTTCGTTTATTTCCTGTTCCTTATAATGCTATTATATACTTATATAAGTATAATTTCAATATGCATAACTAACAAATTATACTTATATAAGTATGTGTACTTTGTGCACTATTTATACTTGTATAAGTACATTTAATTGTATATAATATACTTTATATAAAGGAGGTAGCCATGACAGAAGAAAACCATCTGGCAAAGCAAGTACACGCGCTAAAAATAAGTACAACGCCAAGGCTTACGATCAATTTTTAATAACCGTTCCCGCAGGGCAAAAAGAAGTCATCAACACCGCAGCAAAGGAACAAGGTTATAGCAGCCGAAACGAATTTATCGTAAAAGCGATAAACGAAAAGATTCAGGCATTCGCAGAAAGAGAGGTATAAAATCCATGAGTGAGAAAGAACGCGCCATCCAACTACTGGATCACATTCCCGACTGGAAAATGAGCTATGTGCTCGGATTTCTGGAAGGTGTCGCAATTCCGGACGAAATTCCAAACGATGAAACCCTACGAGCATTCGACGAAATAAAAAACGGTAACGGCATCCACTTCACAGGCAGTACAGATGATCTTTTCAAAGAATTAGCGGAGGACTAAAACATGCTCGACGTCACATATTCCTCAAAATTCAAAAAGACTTCAAAACCTGTATAAAACGCCATTGCAAAATGGATTTGTTGCAACAAGCCATTGACACCTTACGAGTTCCAGAAAACTTCCAGAAAAAACAAAGACCACATGCTTTCCGGAAATTTTTCCTCATATCGCGAATGTCACATAGAACCGGATTGGCTATTGATCTACCAGCAAACCGACACAGAACTTTTTCTGTACCGTACCGGCACACATTCTGATTTATTCAGCAAATAACAAAGAGGAAGATATCATCACGGTATCTTCCTCTTTCCATCTTCCGGTTCTAATGCGACGTCGCAACGACCTCTTTCTTCATTTCCATTATCTTGTCCGGTTCGGATCAAGATACGATTCATACAATCCCTGCAACGCCCCCGCTTCCCTGCTATTCCCGAATCCATGCGCATCTACATACTCATTGATCGCTTGGCGCGTCTCATAATTGATCCGGTAAGTAGCAATCGGCGTATCATTTTTCAGATTATCAAACGCCGTCCGAAGCGTCGCCACATATTCAGGATCAGTTTTCCAGACCGAATTATCTTCAAAACCTCCTGCTCATAAGACTTTTCATAATATTTTTCGCTAATAAAACGCGTCGTCCCGTCTGGTTTCACATCCACCGCCGCCGTATCCACCACATAAACCGTTATCTGCTTATAATACATACTTCCGGTACTATCAACAACCGTCAGATTCTCCGTGCAGCTTCCTTCATGACGAAACTGTGTAAAATCTGCTGCCTGGTAATCCGGAATCGAAAAAGATGTCCCGTTTTCGTGGAATCCCGGTTCAATCGGGCTTCCGTCCTCCCGATCTGATGCAGTTGCATGACTCAATATCTCACTATCTGTTATAAAGCCTGCTGTGCCTGACTTAACGTATAATAAAGGTTTACCGCCACGATCCACGGGCAATCATCCCACGATGCATACAATGTAATATTCGCACCGTTCTGATCCGTTACACCCAAACGATCCACCAGCTCCGCCACCGTCAGCTGATCCCCTGCCAGATATACCGGATTAAAATTCTCTTTTTCTTCCTCTGTTACCCAGCCGGTATTCACAGACGCATACTCTCTCTGGTCTGCTTCCGGATCTGTCTCATTATCAGCAGCTTCCAGCTCCGGATCTGCTTCTACAGCTTCATCAGCTTCATTTTCCGCTTCCGGATCTGTTGCTTCTTCATTCATTCCGGCATCCGTTTCATCTTCCGGCGCTTCCGGTTCTGCTGCTTCGAATCTCCATCACTTTCTAACCGGATCGCCCCGCTCAATACATCCTGTGTCACATTCTGACCATCAAATGTATATTTCACATAAGCTGCCGTTGCATCCGGAAGCGTGATTTCCTCATCGTACTGTATCACCATATCCTCTATATGTGTGACTTCTGCACCACCATTCGGATCAAAATGCAATGTATAACTGTTCGCCGTCCAGGACGCCGTCAGAATATCCGTAGCGCCATCCTCCGCACCAAACGTATATACTGCATTATTTAAGCTTCCATGGAACGCATCCGACTTTACCCAGCCCGAAAACGTATAGCCCGGTCTTACCGGATCCGGAATTGATTTTGCCACTCCGTAATTCTCGGTAAATCTCTGTACATCAGCACTGCCATTCCAGGTTCCGCCGTTTGGATCAACCTTCAAGGTTGAATGATTGATTTCTGCATCCGCTGTCATAGATACATCCTGCATCGGCATCGAGAACGTGTATTGCTTTGTATCTGTCTCATATGTACCTGTCCAGCCTTTCCAATGATACCCCGTTGCCAATATCGCATTGATCGTCACACTCTGTCCCATCGTGTAAGATCCGGCGCCGCTGACACTCTGGATTCCGGTTCCCTTCTGCAATATCACTTTATAGCGTTTCGCCGTCCAGGACGCCGTCAGAACGTCCGTTACACCGTTATCCGCACCAAACGTATACACCGCATTGTTTAAGCTTCCATGGAACCCGTCCGACTTTACCCAGCCTGCAAATGTATAACCCGGTCTTACCGGATCTGGAATTGATTTTGTTGTCCCATAATCTCCAGAAAAGCTCTGCACATCAGCACTCCCATTCCAGGTTCCGCCGTTTGGATCAACCCTCAAAGTCGAATGATTGATTTCCGCACTTGCTGTCATAGATACATCCTGTCCCGGCATCGAAAAAAGTATATCTTTTCGTTGTCGTCTGATATGTACCTGTCCAGCCTTTCCAGTGATACCCCGTTGCCAATGTCGCATTGATCGTCACACTCTGTCCCACCGTGTAAGATCCGGCACCGCTGACACTCTGAACACCGTTACCTTTCTGCAGCGTTACCTGATACGCATTCTCCGGAATTGTGGCAACATCACTTGTAACATGGTAGGTATCCGACCGAGTTTCAATGTCGCTTTCCGTATAAAGGAACACGCCCTGGTTTCCGTCATAGTAATACGCCGCTGCCATTTTGCTGGCACATTCATCCGATGCTGCAATCTGATTAAGCACATAACCCATACCGGAATAAGTTCTAAAACGTTGATAAGTGCCTGTTGCAGGGTCAAGATATTCAATCAATGGATTTTTAGTATTGTGATTTATGTACTCATTATACCAATGTTCCACCTCACTATCTGACGGTTCACGCTGTAACAAAAAATGATAACAGTCTACAATAAGCTGTTGTTTCGGTCCATTCCGTGTTGCCAAATTAGTATCCGTACTATAATTCAAATTTGAATTGCTGTACTTTGCCATATATTCCGTACTAAATACCATTTCTGTAGCCACACGGGCAGCTTCATTCACCGGTGATATACCAATCCGATCATAAATTTCTAATAAATAACTGTTCTGTGTATGTCCATACAGATGCGGCACCAGGATTGAAACTCCGGCACAGACCCTTCTCTGTGCAAAAATGCCTTATAATCCTCATTCAACAGCGAATATGAATTGTTGATTACCACAGTTACCGCACAACGATACTGGTATCCACCTCTTCCCGTCTTACCCACAGTATAAGAAGATCCTATCGCCCCGGAAATATCCTGCCAGCCACTTCCACAATTTTCCTGCCACTGATAACTCATCTGCTGTCCATCTATCGTCTGATCCAAGTCACAGGTAAATGTAATATCATTTCCACTCGTACTACTGCTTATACTGGCATGATATTCCAACGTCCCCGCTTTTACAGTTACCGGCGATCCGGCAAACATCAAAAAAATCCTATGACAAATGCCACAGCAAAAATACCTTGTATCCACCGTCTCTTTAAATTTTTACTTTCTCGCAACAATAAACAATCCCTCCCTAGCACTCTATTCTTCTTACAAAATAAAAAAGTGCTCTTACAGCTACAACACTATAAGAACACTCTCCTGTTTTAACATATTTTATTCTAAATACAGATTAGTCCCATATAATAACATCCCCATTGCTAATTATATTAACCTTTCCTGTAGCACCTTCATAAGCAATAAACTCATCCCCCTCCACTCTATGGGAAAAAAAAAGTCATCTGCGGGATTTACTAATGTTCCTTCTACTGCCCAACTTACATCTCCTTCTGTTGTTCTATACTCTCCATCTACGTATATATCATAATACATATTCTTTACCATTTCTCCCGTACTCTGTCTTCCCGTGGTGCCATTATCCGCAATCGCACCACCAACCGTAATGCCGGCATTCTGGCAAAGATTTGCAAACTCTGCACTTCCTACAAATCCGTTATATACGGCTTCTCTGGAAGCGCCATTTCTAAGCTGTAACACCCAATCCGTAACGCCCGGTGTATCTGCTTCCCTTCCAAGCATTGTCTTATAAAGCATCAGCACATACTGCGTATCAGATGCATCTTTATTCTTGTATTCCTGGCTAAAAACAAACCCAGCAGCCACTTCGCTGCCCTTCGCACCATTTGCAAGAGCCGTTGACCAATCATTCAGCCCCGCCGCATCCGGTTCACGGTCAAGACAGCAGGTATACAACCTTTCTGCAAACGCCTGAATCTCCGGCGTCACCTCATGACTGCCGCTGTCACAGATCGCACAGCTTCCACTGACCGGAATATTATCTGCGCTCCAGTCTCCCGATCCCTGATCGATTCCATAAGCTGTACACAAATTTGCAAACTCCTGTGAATTCACAAAACCTGTCATAACATGCCCCCTGGTAGCACCACTGTTCAACTGTCCCAGCCAGTCCGCTTTTCCAGCTGCATCCGGCTCACGGTCAAAAAAATGCTTCATACATGGCATCTACATAATGCTCATTGCACAGGTTCAAGTTCCGGAACTCGTCACTGAAAATGAATCCGAAAGCAATATTTGCGCCCTGCTCCTGTCCCGTTGCAAGACGATTCGACCAGTCATCCAACCCCGACGCATCCGGTTCACGATCAAGACAAACCTCATACATTCTTGTCACAAACGCCCGGATACCTGCTTCATCCGCTGCTTTTGCCGTCACCGGCGATCCGACAAACATTCCAATACTAATAGCTGCCGCCGCCACAAATGCTGTCGTCCGCTTCCATACTTCCTTCATCTTCATAACAAGTTCCTCCTTATATCTATCTAATGAAAAATGTAATCTTCTCTCACTACAAGTATAATATCCCTTGTCAGATATATCAACTATATTTTGCGTAATAAATCTGACTCTGTGTTACCGGCTGGGTAAAATCAACCGGATTTCCCTCCACATCCACCCAGCACTCAAAAGTCTTACCGGAAACCGTTGGTTCCGACGGAGCAGATACTGTATCGCCCGGCCATACATTACAGGTTTTATATATCCTTGCATCATCTACAAGGAATCTTACCTGACATAACTCTGCCGGATCGTCCTGCAACTTATTAAAGACTACAGTCCGCTCACACGACACACTGCCCTCCTTTCCGTTCGGATGCTGATACGATGCTACAACCTTTATCGACATAAGCCCCTTTGCTTCATCGATATTCTCTATATTTACAGTTATATCACTATTGCTGTCCAATTTTCTGGACAGATCCTCTACCATATCGGCAATCATCTCATTTTCACTGGTGATATCATAGTTTTTTTCCTCCATCAATTCTGACACGGTTTCCTCAACCGCCGCTGGCAGATTATCTGCCAGCTCCATCTCCCTGTTACTTCTGCCGCTACTTGTCATCACACAAGCCACGACCAGAATCCCTAAAAAAACACTCCAAACATAGCCGCTATATTCTTCATCCGGCAGCACCTCCCTAATTTACAGGAATTGTTAGTTCCTTTATCACTGTACGCTGACTGCTGTCTCTCGCTTCTACCCGCAGCGTGTACATGCCTCGCACTGGAAATGCAAGTTCCACTGCACTTCTATCAATAACTGCTTCACCGCTTCCCGGCAACGTCATTCCAAGCACTACCAGCCTCGCATCATATCCATTGCAGTCCTTTTGCTGTAATTATATCTGATATAGAATACGTTCCGTCGTAAGGGCATCCGCTCTGGAATACTCTACTACCGGATACCCTTTCTGACTTTCCGAAACATACACTGTATACCCGGATGTGTCTGTTGCCCTCCATCCGCTCATCGTACTTCCTATATGGTTTAACAAACCACTCTGACCAGGTAAAAAAAATACAAGCCCTAAAACCACAACCGCACAGGCCGCATATAGTACCACCATTCCAAAATGCTTCACCAAAAAATCCATGCTTCCTCCTATCCTGTCAGACCATTCATATAGGCAAGTACGATTCTGCCAAGAACTCCATTACTTTTCAAAGCCAGAAATACAAGTGCCAGCAATGCAAGACCAGTTCCCATATAAAGCAGCGCCATCCCCAATTCTTTTACGACTTCTTCCATATACGCCTCCTACCATGCAGATATCTGATTCAAGACCCAGACAAACAACCCAACAAAGCCACTGGATATTGCCATGATTAAAATTCCCAGCCCAAGTTCATTTACAACCTCTTCCATAAATGCCTCCTACCTTGCAATCCCTTCCGTCGTCCTCGTCTGTTCAATTCCAAGCAACGGAATCTTATACGTATAGGTCAACGCCACTTCCGCAGACGTCACATCATGTGCCTGATCGTATGTACACGGCGTCACCGACAGATCAAATCCGGATGCACTCGCGCTGGATTTACACGCTTCAATCACATCCGGATTAAAATTGCTGTTCTCAATCTCCGCAACAACCTCTGCTTTCACCCGCTTTGCCTGTGCCGCACGTTCCTCTGCCACAGTAACAGATAACCCCGTACTCATCGTCAAAAGCAGTATCCAGAGTATTGTATATACTTCAATCACTACTTTCATGCCATGCCTCCTATATCATTGTACCGAAAAGCTGGAATAGCAACATTGTACCGGATGCCATATCTACAAGCAGCTTTACCGTAGTAGCAGCTACCGGATACATAACCATCATCCGCGCCTGAAATACTATCTTTTCATTTTTCAACTCCAGTTCCTTTTCCCGCAGTTTATTCACATGCGCTACCAGGTTTGAAATCTGCACCTGCATATTACCCGTTCCATCATTCGACATAGAATAAAGCATCTTCATACAGGTCGCAATTTCCGGAATATCCACGTTTGCAAAGAACAGCAAATAAGATTGAATTTCATCCGGATCTTTGCGAATACGCTCCACCAACGCCATAAGTTCTGCCTGCAAAATCGGCTCTGCATGAGATATCGACTCTGCAAGTGATACCTGTACATTGTTATATTGTAACAACAGCGCCATATCAAACATCCACTCCGGCAATGCCTCATACAATGCATTTTTGACATCTGACCTGTAAACACTACAGTTGACTTTATGCTGAAACAGGATAAACACTGCCAATACCGCAAATATAATTGCGACCGCGATCAGATCAAGCACAACACAGATGATTGCGATAATTAAAAAAGGAAGCGAAAGCAATATGCTTCTTCTCCCTTCTTTTCCAGCATCATAATTTGTCAGATATTCATACGCATGCAGCACATCCTTTTTCTTCTTACCATCCATCCAGTCCTGCACAATCTTCCGTTTGCTACCAGCAAACGTAAACAGGCATATCAGAATCAGCACAAATGAGGTAAGCTGCACAGGCAAAAGCGTAAATATACTAGCCACTTCATCCGATCCCATCGTACTTTTAACCTGATCCATAAGATAAACCGCAAGACCACTTGTCAGCGTCGCACCAACAATTGAAAATATACAATCTGTATGCCCTACCTTTTTATCTTTCTGCAACTCATATACCTGCCGCTTCCAGACTTCGATATCTTCCACCATCAGATCAATAGATGTATTTACATCTCCACCACGTTCTTCCGCACTAATCAGCAATTCATGCACCGTGTGTATCTTTTTTTACATGCATATTTTTTTTTCAATAAGTGCCAGAGCTTCCGGATATACACCCTCTTCAGTTCTGGCATTTCCAGCTTCAATGTACGCTGCTGCCTCTCGGATTACTGCCCTCATCTGTCCATCCGGAAGTGCTGTCTCACACTCCCTCAACGCAGGTAAAATCTTCCGTTCTTTCCGGAAAGAGAACAATATCTGCTCCATATAATCCGTGGCATCCGCAAACCGCTTCTGTTCAAACATACGACGATACATGTCAATGATCAAAACCGGTAACATGGAAAGTGCTACCACTCCAACCGCCACAATGTATGAGATCCTAAGTTTAAAGAACATTCCCACAACACCAATCAGAAGAAATACAAAAAATATAGTGAGCAAATATGTCTTCCACTCAAAATTATACCCATACCTGTGCACTTCTTTCTGCAAATTCATAGGATTCCAGATACTTCCCAACTTCCATTCTTCCCTGCTTTTTCTTTTCCCTGTCCCCTTCAAAACAAACCTCCTCCCGGTTATATTCCC
>VOFG01003684.1_pt1 | contig 83804 bp, 83 predicted proteins | sample 5384171 | NCBI WGS metagenome assembly VOFG01 (sample SAMN12384726, study PRJNA508395) | human gut metagenome | isolation source: healthy gut F | host: Homo sapiens
GAGAATCCTGCGGATAAAGCGCGCACGGGCCGGGCGGGCATAGGCGGTCATGGAGCGAACCGAGCCGCACCGCCCGACGGCGCGCAGCAGCGTCACGGCAAGATCTGCTCCGGATTCAGCGTCCGATGCTTCATATTCCAGAAGCCCCGCACCCATAAATACCAGCCGCTGCCGTCCGTTTTGCAGGTAGACAAAGCGCTTTTGCGCATAGCAGCCGCTTTCTGTCTCAACCCACGCCTCCGGCTTTGGCTGCCGTCTGCGAATGGGGTGGGCTTCCACGGTAAAGATGGAATCAGCAAAGCTTTCGTCACAGGAAAATCCGGTTGGGAAATGCACCCGCAGGCGATGATCGCCGGCGCGGTTCTCAATTTCCAGATGAAACCGAAGCAGCGGGTCATTTTTCCGCAGACTGAGCGTCAGACGGAGCGACTGCTCCGCCTCGTCCGGCTTGCGGCGATAGCGCCAGTCCAGAACGGCGCTGGTGCAAAGCGCACCCTGCTGGATACGGATGGACGGTACACTGGTCGCTGAGTTCCAGACCTTCGCGGTAAGCTCCGGCGAAAACAGGTACGCATCGCCGATATCCGCTTCGTCGGTGAAGAGATTTAACCCCCGATATGCTGTGCCGCTGCGCTTGTTTTTTACGTCCAGCGTTCCGTTCGGCTGAATGGAAACCTGCAGATATTCGTTTTCCAGCGTCTGAAAGCGAACAACCGGACGCTCCGGCAGCGACAGCGGAACGAGAGACGGACGGCAGTATAGCGTCGTCCAGCTCATAGCCGTCTGATGCGGAAGCTGCACCAGCACGTCGGCAAGCAAATAGTTGTCCCAGCTTGGATCACGATCCATTGGGTGCAGAATCACACCGTCTTTTCGCAGGCGGACGATCTGACAGGGAATGTCCTGTCCGTCTGCTGTTCGGATAGCAAGGCCGCGGAGCAGCGTATCTGCCGGCAGCCGCAGTGTAAACGTCTGTACGGCGTTTTCCTCCGGCCACGGGGAAAGATGGAACAGCTGCACCGGAATTTCATCCGCAGGGGTCTGCTGCGTGTCTGTCTGCGCGGCAAGGCGGCTCATGGCCTCCTGCTGATACTGCTGCATAATGTCGCGCGCCCACGCAAAGCGGCGCTCCATATCGCGCGCAACATCGTCGCAGCTGCATCCGCAGATGCTGTCGTGCGGATGGTTTTGCAATAGATATTTCCAGGCGGTGTCCAGATAATGCAGGCCAAGCGGCAAGTGTGCCGCTGCCAGCATCGCGCTCAGCGGCTCGGCGCAGCGCACAAGCCCTGCCTCACACTGCGCATTTTCGATTTTTCTGCGGAATATGCGTGGAGAGTGTATTTTTGAGCGTTGGATTCAAATGGCGGCCTGCGGAATAATTCGTCCGGTTCTGTTCCCCGCAGAGTACGGTAAGCTCACCCGGCGTAATGTGCAGCTCGTCCAGATACTGCGTCAGCGATATCTGATGCAGCTCGTAATCGTCATGCGTTTCATTAAAATACCGGATAAATTCCGGCAGGGCATAATTTGGCGTCTGATGGTCACAGCCGTTCATGAACAGAAGCTGTCCGCCTGGCGAGCGCGGCAGGCGGTCACGAAACCAGTCCTCGAACTGGCGGCTGACAGCCTCCGGCGTATCGGCCAGCGGGAAGGCGTTGAGATAGCCCCGGTCGTCCGGCAGGCGGAGCGTCAGAAGCTGCGTGCCGTCGGGCGCGCGCCAAAGTACCTCATAGGGCGGCTCAGGATCATCTGAGCTCCCGCGCCAGATCACAGCCGCGCGGAAGCCGTACCCGGCGAAGATCTGCGGCAGCTGTGCCGGATGAGAAAAGATATCCGGCAGATATCCAACCGGCGTGCCGCCGCCAAAGCGCTGTGCCAGCGCGAGGCCGCGGCTGAGATTGCGCAGAATAGACTCCTGACCGATGCATTGTAAATCCGGCAGGACATACCAGGGGCCGACGGCAATGCGCCCGGCTTCAATCAGGCGCTGCAGCCGCTCCGCCTGTTCCGGTCGAACCTCCAGATAATCCTCCAGACAGACTGTCTGTCCGTCAAGGTGAAAGTGTGGAAATTCCGGGTGCTGCTCCAGATAGGGGATCAGCGTATCGAGCATATCCACAAGGCGCATCCGGAACAGCTGAAAGGACAAATACCATTCGCGATCCCAATGCGTGTGGGAAAGAACATAACCGATCGTTTTTTTCATGACGGCACCTCCTGCCGTATACATATCACGAAGCGGGTTCAGATACAAGCACGCATGCAAAAGATGTCTTGATTTGATAGCTCAATGTCGGAAATTTATCTTGCGGCGTTTTTCACAAAATTCTATAATGAAACCAGATTGAGCCGTGAGGTGCTGCCGTATGAAAACTGCTGGAAATAGGAAACGAAATATGCACTTTCAGACAAAGGTTCTGATTGTGTCCGTGCTGATTGTCTGCGTGATGGCCGGGGCAATCGGCAGCTTCTGGTATCGGCAGACATCGAAGCAGGCGCAAAGCTCGGCAGAGCGCTATATCGGCAGCGTTCTGGAGCGGCTGAACGGCTCGTTTGAAACGATGCTGCGCGACGTGGACCATCTGGTAATCTGCGCATCCATTGATACAAACCATATTGTGAACCCACTTCGAAATTACAAGACGGCAGCTCCATCCGAAAAGCTGGCGTGCAACCAGACAATTCTGGACACCATGCTGAGTCTGTATCAGTTCAAGACATATCTGGAGGGAATGATGATCTCCAGTGTGGACGGGAACTATTTCCGAATCGGAACGACGCTCCCCTATCAAACGCTGATTCAGCAGCCATGGTTTTATGAGGTGTCGATGGATGGAAAAAAGAGCGCCGTGATCCTGCCGTACAGCAACGGCTCGGAAATGGTGCTTTCCATCGCACGCAACATCTATTCCGGCAGTGAGCAGCTGGGCGTTGTAAAGGCAGATGTGCGCTACACCATTTTAAACGACTGTTATGGCAAGGACTTCAACGGTCTTGGCGCAATTTATATCATTGACCCTGTAAGCGAACGCATTATCTACCCGCTGGACGTGCCGCAGCAGATCGGAGCACAGCTGCTGACAAGCGGCGGGCAGGGCGAAGCAAGCGGCAGCGGCTATGCGGAAATCGACGGTGTTTCCAGTCTTGTGATCTATCAGCGTTCCGAGCTGACCGGCTGGCTGACGCTCGGTGTTGTGCCCGAAGGCGATGTAACGCGTGAATTTCGAAGCGTCAGCCTGACAGCGATGGCAGTCAGCCTGCTGTTCGGCGTGGTAGCAGTCGCATTCCTGGCAGTCTTTTTGTTCGGTGAAACCGCAAAAATCCAGAAGCTATGCACTGCGGTCGCACAGATCGGCGGACAGAATCTGCAAATGCAGCCCGTGATTCACTCCGGCGACGAGATTGAAACGCTTCAAAATCAGATCATCCGCATGGTTGACCGCATCCGGAATCTACTGTACGACATTCAGTGCGCGGAGCAGACGCGCCACAAGCTGGAATTTCAGATTCTGCAAAACCAGATCAATCCGCATTTTCTGCACAATACGCTCAACACCATCCGCTATATGGCCTATGTGCAGAAAGAGGAGAACATCGTGACCGTGGTCGACAGTCTTTCCGTACTGCTTCGGAACAATATGCGCGCAAACGAATATTTGACGATCGAAGAGGAGGCGCAGAGTCTGCGCAGCTATCTGGAGATCCAGACCTTTAAATACAGCGGAAAATACGTCTATACAGTTGAGGTTGAGCCGGGACTAGAACAGTATAGAATCTTGAAAATGCTGATCCAGCCGCTGGTGGAAAACGCGCTCAAGCACGGAATTGCACCATCTGACCGGCCGGGGGTTGTCAAGGTGCAGATGTTTTCGGACGATGGAATGCTGCGGGTCGAGGTCGTGGACAACGGAGTGGGAATGCCGCAGGAGATCATTGAAAAAATTCTGAACGAAAGCGACGACAGGCATATCGGTCTGCAGAACGTGATCGGCCGGATCAAAATTTACTATGGCGCGCCGTATGGCGTGGAGCTCCACTCCGGCGGGTTCGGGACGAGAGTGGCGCTGCTGCTGCCAAAAATAGAAATGAAAAAAGGAACGGAGGCGGCAGAACATGTATAATGTGATGATCGTGGACGATGAGCTCTGGTTTCGAACCTATCTGAAAGAGCTGATCGATCAGAGCGGCAGCGAGTTTCTGGTATGCGCACAGGCGGCCAACGGCGCGGAGGCGCTGAAAATTCTTGCAGCGCAGCCGGTCGATGTGGTGATCGCGGATGTGCTGATGCCGGTCATGGACGGGGTAGAGCTGATGCAGCATCTTTCCGACCTGCCGCACCGGCTGCCGGTGCTTGCGCTGAGCAACTGTGATGACTATCTGCACGTCAGGCAGATGCTTCAGCTTGGCGCGCAGGACTATCTGCTCAAGCATGAGATCAGTGCCGCGGCTCTGCGGGAGCATCTTCAGCGCGCCGCCGACTGGATCCGGCAGCAGGCCACGGTAAGCAGCGAGCACGCGCGCGAACGGGACGCGGAGGCCTATGTGCGCAAAAACCACATGGTTCTGAAAAATGAGTTTCTCCACCGGCTCCTCACGGAGGAAATACCGCCGGAGGAGCTTCGGCATCACATGGACGTTCTTGGCATTCGGCTTGCGCAGGACCAGCTGATGCTGTGCCTTTTGTCGGTTACCCCATGCGCAGACGGCCGGTCTGCATACGCTGCGCAGGACGACCCGCTGTTTGATTACGGTGTGCTTAATATTGTTGAAGAGATCCTGCATGAGAGCGGAGATGGTCTGGCGGGAAGCCTTGGCGACGGCATCTACGTGCTGCTGTTTTCGCATGGCGGACAGGTCAGTCAGGCAAAAATCGACGCCCGGACGCAGAACGTCCTGCAGAGGATCTCATTCTGCATGAGAAATTACTTTAACCGGCAGGCGAACTTCTGCATGGACAAATCGCTGCGGGATATAGCCCACCTGCGTGAGGGCTATCGCTATGTAACGGCGCTGAAGCAGGAGCTGTTTTATCACGACAACACCTGCGTGCTGCGCAGTCCGGAGGAACAGACGCAGTCTGTGCTGATGGGGCTGCCGCTGGAAACAGAAAAAAGCTTTGCCTCCGCGCTGGAGGATGGCACAGCGTATGAGGTGCGGCTGAACGAGATTTTTGACATGATCGAAACACGCCGCGTTGATCTGGAAAATGCCCGCATGATTCTGAATGATCTTCTGGGCGTACTCAATCGTGCGGCAAAAAAGCATCGTGTGCCGCTGGAAAGCGTCTATGGCAGCTGCAGCAGCTTTGATGAAATCTGGAGGCGGTTTTCTTCCGTCGCCGATGCAAAGGCATTCTTTTCTAGTGCGTTTTCCCGGCTGGTTTCGGCGATGCACACAGATGCACCGTCAGCCGGATACTCCCATTATGTCCGTCAGACGCTGCGCCGCATTCAGACGGATTATGCCGACGAGCTGTCGGTCAGCGAGATTGCGGAGCAGCTCGGCATTTCCAGCAATTATCTCAGCAAACTGTTTAAGGAGGAGACCGGGACAGGTTTTGCGGTTTTTCTGACGGACTATCGCATTGAGCGCAGCATCGCACTGATGAAAGAGCACACGCTTCCGCTCAGTCAGATCGCAGAGCGGTGCGGCTTCCGACAGTATACCTATTTTACGAACGTATTTAAGAAAAAGACGGGAAAAAGCCCGCGTGCATACTTGTCCGAAGTGTAGAAGAGTATAAGTTATTGTGGTTTTTTGCAGTTTTTTTCATGGATGGACTGCTTTACAATCATAACAGAAAGAGCCAAAGGCTCCGAACAAATGAAAAGGAGAACCAGAAATGAAAAAGATGCAGAAAATTCTTTGCATGCTTCTGGCGCTGGCCATGCTGCTGTCCTTTGCAGCCTGCGCAGCGAAGGAAGCTGCTCCCAGCACGACGGATACCCCCGCTGCGGATGCGGCAGATGCAAAGACGGAAACCAAAGCCGAGGACACTCCGGCCGAGCAGCCGGCAGCGGAGCTGCCTGAGCTGACGCTGATGCTCCAGACCTCCGACGAGTCGAACGGTCTGCTTGCAGCAGTTGACTATGTCAACGCCCACGCCGAAGAAATCGGCGCAAAGCTCATTCTGGAAAAAGTGCCGGACGGCGATCAGGGCGAGCAGGTGATTCAGGTTCGCTACGCCGGCGGCGAGGACGTGCCCGATATCCTCTACTTCCAGCCTGTGTCCTACACCAACTCCCGTCTGTCCGTCGCCGACAACTTTGTTGACCTGACGGCAAACGACTATTCCTATCTCTACAGCGATTCCTATCTGCGTACCCCCGGCTACCTGCTGGATGGCAAGCTTTACAATCTCCCGATTGCAACCGGCGGTGGTATGTATATGTTCTACAACAAGGACGTGCTGGCCGCATCCGGCATCACCGAAGTCCCCACCACATGGGACGCGTTCCTTGCTGACTGCGAAGAGATCAAGGCAAACGGTATTTCCCCGGTCTACTATTCCGGCGTTGACACCTGGACCCTCCAGTTCTTCGCGCTGATGGGATGGTACAGCGATTACGCTCCCGAGGATGCACAGGCCTTTGCCGACGCAATGAGCACCAACCAGAAGCATTGGAGCGACATGAATGGCTTCATCGACTCCATCGGCAAGATCAAGGAATTGGTCGATCTTGGCTATGTGCAGGAAACCTACCTGTCCGATACCTATCAGCAGGCGCAGCAGGCACTGCTTGACGGCACTTGCGCATTCTATGCACAGGGCGACTGGGTTGTCGGCGAGCTGGAGAAGATCGACGCGGACAAGACCGCTTCCTCCATCGGCGCGTTCCTCATCCCGCTGGCAGATCATCTGTACTGCGGCGTCGGCGTGAACAAGGGCTTCTACGTCTCCAAGAACGGCAAGAACCCCGAGCTTGCGCAGAAAGTTATGGAAGCACTCGTTTCTCCGGAAGCACAGCAGGCATATTTTGATGCACAGTCCGGCATTCCCATTGCAAACGGCGTTACCGCCGATCTGAAAGGTCCGTATGCCGACATCAAGAACATTCTCGACACTGCCGACCTCAGCCCGCAGTGGACGGACTTCTGCAAGTATTCCAAGGGCCCGCTGGAGACCTATATCTCCGAGGTGCTCGTCGGCACCAAGACGCCCGCGGACGTTGCCGCAGCGCTCGACGCTGACTTTGCAAAGGCCGCGATTGACGCCGGCGATCCCAACTGGAATTAAACACAGTCATTGACCACAGCAAGGGCGTCTGCCAAACGGATACTTGGCAGACGCCCTTCCGTATAGCGAGGAAATTGTGAAGTATGAATAAGAACAAGCGCTATCCCGCGTTGTTTATGGCGCCCGGCGTTCTGATTTACGGCGTCTTTTTCATCCTGCCTGTGCTGATCGGCGTCTGGTATTCCTTTACAAACTGGAACTTTACCAGAGCGGACTTTGTCGGGCTCATGAACTACAAAAATATTATCAGCGATCCCAGCATCAAGCGGGCGCTGCTCAATACGATCATTTTTACGGTTGTGACGACTGTCGGAAAGGTTGGCCTTGGTCTTGCGCTGGCCGTATTTCTGAACCGGAAGCTCCACCTGCGCAACTATCTGCGCGGAATCAGTTTCTTCCCGGCCATCATCAGTACCGTTGCCGTTGGCATTGTCTTTACGGCAATTCTGCATCCCTACGGCCTGCTCAACCAGTTCTTCCGCGCGCTCGGACTTGATTTTATGGCGAAAAACTGGCTGACAGATACAAAGCTGGCGCTTTTGTCTGTCTGCGGTGTGGAGATCTGGAAGTGGTCGGGCTTCAACATGGTCATCATCCTTGCCGGGCTTCAGGCCGTTCCGCCGGAATATCAGGAGGCAGCGACCATCGACGGCGCAAACGCATGGCAGCGCTTCTGGCGCGTCACGTTCCCGCTGATTCTGCCGGCGTTCAATAATGCGTTCGTAAACAGTCTGATCGGCGGCCTGAAAGTGTTTGATATCATTGTCGCCACCACAAACGGCGGCCCGGGCGTTACCACGCAGGTCATGAACACCATGATCTATCGCTCGTTTTCGTTCAATATGCAGGGCGAGGCAAATGCAGGCTATGTCCTGCTGGCGGTCATTGTTGCACTGTTTGCCGTTTCGTCGTACAGCATCATTCGCAAGCGGGAGGTAGACCTGTGAAAAAGAAATGGAAATCCATCGCGGCGGAGCTGGTCGCGCTGCTGGTAAGCGCAATCTTTGTCGTCCCGATCTGGATGATTTTTGTAAACTCCCTCAAGGACTCCAAGCATGCAAACCAGCTCAGCCTGTCCTTGGCAGGCGTCAACCTGAAACAGGCAGCGCAGAACTATGCGGAGGTGTTCCGCGTATCCGGCCTGACCACGGCGTATCTCAACAGCACGATCATCACGGTTTTGTCCGTCGCGCTGATCGTGCTTACGGCAAGCATGGCCGCGTTTATCATCCAGCGCCGCAAGCAGAAATGGGTCGGCCGCGTCAACAGCCTGATTATCCTTGGCATGACCATGCCCGGCTTTACCGTTCCTACATACTTTCTGCTGAAATCACTCGGACTGCTGCACACCTACCTTGGAATCTGCCTTGTCTATACGGCAAGCTTCTTCCCGCTCGCTGTGTTTATCTTCACGGGCTATTTCCGCAGCATTCCGGATGAGCTGGATGAGTCGGCGCTGCTGGACGGCTGCACACCGATGCAGATGTACTGGAAGATCATCCTCCCGCTTATCAAGCCCGTCATGGTGACGGTTATCATCATTGCCGGTATGTCGATCTGGAATGAGTTTGGAACGGCGCTGTTTCTGCTCAACTCGCCGAAGCGGTATACCGTCTCTTTGACGATCTATTCGTTCTGCTCACAGAAGAAATCTGACTGGAATCTTCTGTTCGCGAATATCACCCTGATTTCCCTGCCAATCATCGCAATCTACTGTTTCCTGCAAAAATATATCGTGTCCGGCATGACTGCCGGCGCAGTGAAAGGATAGACGATATGCGTTCAAACAGACAAATGAGACGATGGATTTCGGCGGCGCTGTGTCTGCTGCTGACATTCTCGGTGCTTGCCGGTACGCTTCCCACCGTCCGCGCGGAAGCGGTTTCGGCCAATACAAAAGAAGTTGTCCTCAATTCAATGGACAGCGCTGCGGACTGGCACGCAGAGAGCAGCGACAGCGTCGCAATTTCGGCCGAAGCTGCTGCAAGCGGTGATCGGACAGCGCTGCGCGTCACCGGCACCTATAAGCAGAAAGCCAGCGCATTTGCGAATCTGATCTGGAACGCGGGCGGTCTGAATCTGACCGGTGCGCAGAAGCTGCTGATCGACGTATACCCGGAACAGACGCTTGCACCCAGAAGTCTGAATCTGAACATCTCAAACGGCGGCAGCATCATCTATATGGGCAGCCCCTTTGCCGATGCGCCCAAGGGCACATGGACAACCGTTGCAATTGACCTTTCCGGCAAGGACGTCAGCAATCTGACGGAGCTGAAATTCTGGATCTACGGCGACGATATGCCCCGCGATACCGAATGCTCCATGGCGTGTCTGCTGGACAATATCCGCGTTGTCCTGCCCAAAACCGACGCAGAGGAAAATGAAAAGAGCGTTCTGATCTGCGGCATGGAGGACACGGATGCGTGGAAGATTGACGGAACGGAAAGCGTCCGTATCACGGCGCAGAAAAGCGAGCTGCACACACAGGGCAGCGCCGCGCTGAAGCTGACCGGCACATATTCATCAAAAAGCGGCGACTTTGCCACAATGGTGCTTCAGCCGGGCGAACTGGATCTGACTGGTGCAAAGCGTCTTTTGATGGATGTCTACCTGGAAATGCCGCTTTCCGGCGGCAGCTTCAATATGAACCTGACTTCCGACAGCGGAATGGTCTATATGGGCGCTGCGTTCCCGGACGCACAGGCAGGAAAATGGACGACGGTTGCCATTGACCTGAGCGATAAGAATGTTACAAAGCTGACGGAACTGAAATTCTGGCTTTACGGCAACGACATGCCGGGTGATTCCGAGTGCTCCATGACCTACATTGTGGACAATATCCGCATGATCTGCGAGAAGCAGGAGACGCCGCCGGTGCTGGAAGAAGTCGTGCTGAACGCAATGGACGATGATTCTGCATGGCGGACAGAGAATGACGCCAGCGTCGCCATCTGCACAGAGCCGGCACAGAGCGGCGATCGGACAGCGCTGCGCGTCACCGGCACTTACAAGCAGAAAAGCGGCGCGTTTGCCAATCTGATCTGGAACGCGGGCGGTCTGAATCTGACCGGCGCGCAGAAGCTGCTGATCGACGTATACCCGGAACAGACGCTTGAACCGAGAAGTCTGAATCTGAACATCTCCAACGGCAGCGAGACCATCTATATGGGCAGCCCCTTTGCCGGTGTACCGAACGATACGTGGTCAACGGTTGAGATTCAGCCTTGCCGGTAAGGACGTCAGCAATCTGACGGAGCTGAAATTCTGGCTCTACGGCAATGATATGCCCCGCGATGCCGAATGCTCCATGGTGTATCTGCTGGACAATATCCGCGTTGTAAAGCAAAAGGCCGCGCCTGCGGTGACGGCTTCTCCCGCAGCGGGCAAGGTTGCACCCGGAACGACAGTAACGCTCGCTCTGGCGGAGGCCGCAGAAAACGCGGTGATCCACTATACAACGGATGGTACTGACCCGCGCACATCCGTAACTGCCGCCGTCTATACCGCACCGATCTCCATCACCACCAAAACGGAAATCCGCGCTTACGCAGCGGCGGAGACCATGGCAGACGGCAGCGTGGAGAAATTCCGCTACACCGTCGGTACGGACGCAGACGATGAGCTGTATCATGGCCTGACGAACTTTGGCTCCGGCCGCTATCTGCCGGTTCTTCCGGCAGCTGGATTGACCATCGACGGCGATTTCAGCGACTGGGATACCGCAGCCGGGATTACGCTGGCGCTGGACAAATATTTCCCCGCAAAGCCCGAGGGCTTCTCCATGACGGCACGCGCCGCCTATGACGAGTCATATTTCTATATGGCTGTGGACGTAATGGACGACGTGCTGGACGCGGACTACGGCTACGGTATGTATGGCGGAGACTGTCTGCAGATTGCGTTCAGCGAATACGGCGATGACTATGGCGCGGAATACGGCTTCTCCAACTATAATGGCCAGCCGGAGATCTGGCGGTGGTATGACGGGAACGCCGCGCTTGAGATGCAGAGCGTGCAGTTCAAGACCGTCCGCGACGAAGAAACCGGGCATACGCGCTATGAGATCGCATTCCCGTGGCAGTCGATTTTTGCCGCAAAGCCGGACGGCTCGTTCTATATGACCATGCTGGCGGGCGACCGTGACGGCGGCTCGAGCAAAGCAACGCTTGAATGGCGCGCCGGTATCGGAAACGGCAAAAAAGCAGACGATTTTGCAAAAGTCGAGCTGCTGGACGTGAATACCGACTGGTGCCTTGCGGCAGCACCGCGCAGTGTCGGAGACAGCTCTGCAATGGTGGACGGCTTCCTCGTGAATTTCTCCGATCAGACTGCCGCATATCAGTGTGAGTGGGATGGTCAGACACAGACCGTCACGGTTCCGGCGCATACGGCGTTCCGCAAGACGTTTGCACTGGACGCGGCGGCAGACGGTCTGCTCCAGCTGAAGCTCACAGCCACGGACGCACACAATATGCAAAAGCAGGCGTCGTGGGCGAATCGAAATGTACAAACAGCGCTGGATGCAGCGGAAATTGCGGCCCGCAGAGATGCGCTGCTGCACCGGCTGGGCGAAGCGCTCACGCTGGAAAACGCGCAGATGCGCTTTGCAGTTTCCAAACAGACGGGCAGCTTCCTGCTGTATGATCTTGCGACCGGCGTTGTCTGGTCATCTGGCGTGCAGACAAACGGCGTTGGTACGGCATCCTATCAGCATGGCGATCAGCAGCATACGCTCGTTCTGACCGCACCCGACGCGGCAGAACTGGAAAACGGAAAAATCCATCTGAATTGGACGCGCAGCTGCGGCACGTTCGACGTGTACTTTGAACAGCTGCCGGACGGCAGCGGTATTTCCGCCAGCTATACGGCAGCACCGGCCGACGGCTGGACGCTTACGTCGGTTACGCCGCTCAATCATGCGCTCTGGACGCTCGATACGGAAAACGGCTATGCCGCTGTCCCGGAGAGCATCGGCAAGCTCTATTATGCCGACGGAAGCGAGCAGTTCAACAAGGTCTATCAGACCTATGGCAACTACTCCATGGCGTTTGCCGGCGCAGTCAAGGACGGTAGCGCCATGCTGATTGACTGGACAGATCCCGATACGGCGCTGAACGTCCACCACAGCCGGATCGACAGCCCCTATGCCGGCGGCAGCGATCAGCTTTCGTTCTCGCTGAGCATGACGCAGCACAGCGGCGTATTCCAGATGCGTGTGCTTGGCAAGGGCGGCTATGTTCAGATCGCTAAGGCATACCGCGCAGCCGCGTCTGCGCGTGGACTGGTGCGCACGTTCGCGCAAAAAGCACAGGAAAACCCCGGCGTGACGAAGCTCTACGGTGCGGCAACGGCAAAGCCGGATACCATGATCCGCAGCCGCGGCAGTGCGGGCTATACCTCGCACACGTTTGCGGAGCTTTCGCAGGTCGCGCAGCACTGGAACGATGTGCTTGGCTTTGACCGGGCACTGATGACGCTCGGCGGCTGGATCCGGATGGGCTTTGACAATCAATATCCGGACATTCTTCCGGCTTCTCCCGAGGCCGGCGGCAACGAGGGCCTTGCCGCACTTTCCACGCAGGTTCGCGATTACGGCTGGCTGTTCGGTCTGCACGATAACTATCAGGATATGTATGACGACGCGCCGTCGTTTGATACGAAATACCTGATGTACAACAAGGACGGCCGCCCGCAGACCGGCGGCGTATGGGCAGGCGGAACGCCCTATCTGATGGCGTCGGACAAGGCAATGGAGTTTGCTTACCGCAATCTGCCGCAGGTCAAGGATCTGTTTTCGCCAAACAGCTATTTTATCGACACAACGTTCAATGTACCGCTTGCCATCAGCTATGCGCCGAATGCGCTCAGCCGCAGCGAGGATATGCACTGGAAGCAGACGCTTGCCGGATACGCGCAGGACACGTTCGGTGTGTTCGGCTCGGAGGGCGGTGTCGAATGGGCCGTCCCATATGGAGACTACTTCGAGGGCATTCTCTCCAAAAAGACGCAGGCCGAGCCGGGAAGCCATATCGTGCCGCTGATGGAGCTGGTCTATGGCGACTGCGTGGCGCTGTATCCGCACATGAGCGAAAAGATCGGCACAAACGGCTATAACACGGCAAAGCATGTAGCGACAGATATTCTGTATGCGGAAAATCCGCTCTATCAGCTGACCGACGGCGTGTACTATGAAAACGACGACGTTGTTGCGGTGAAGCCCTCCGTCAGCGAGATCAAGCAGACCGGAAGCAATACATTCCAGATCACCTATCAATGGGAGGCGCTGGAGGACGTTTCGGTTGAAGCGCAGACTGTCTTTACGCACTTTACAAGCGAGGCAGCAGCGTTCCAGGAGGCAAAGATTCTCTTCCAGGAGGGTCATAATCTTGCAGCAAGCGCATCGACGTGGAAAAAGGGCGATATCATCACAGACGGCCCGTATACCGTCACCATCACGAACAGCTCCAGCAGCCGGATCGCAGTTATGACGATGCTGCTTGGCGCAAATGGCCAGCGTCTGCATCTGTCGGACGGCAACGGCGACGCGTTTGGCCGGTATCTGCTCGGCTATCTCTGCGTCGGCAGCGATGGCGCGCTCCGGTTTGAAGAGGCAGCGCAGCTGATTACGGATGACTATGAGGTCTTCTCTCGCAATGATGCCGGCTACGGAGAGGAGCAGTCGCTTGGCTATTTCGATACGCTGATGAAGAACTCCTATGAGATGCTCTCTCCGCTGAACCGTCTGACAGCAGAGCGGGAAATGATGTCCCATTGCTTCCTGACGGCAGATGAGTGTGTGGAACAGACGACATTCGGCAACGTTACGATCACGGTCAATTTTGGCGCGCAGCCGTACACCTGTGCGGACGGAAGTGTCCTGCCGCAGTATGGCTTTACCGTTGTATCGCCGTCGCTGGAGGCATTCTACGCAGTGCGCTATAACGGCGTGGACTATCCGGACGGCGCAATGTTCGTGCTCAGCACGGACGATGGGAGCGCAATTCGCTCCGCGTCGAAAGTGACCGTTTACCACGCGTTCGGCGACGGCAATATCCGCTGGCGCGGCAAGCTTTATTCCGTTTCCGGCAAGCAGGAGCTGAGCGTCTCTGATATGCCGGTTGTGCCGGTCAAGCCATCCGCTCCGGCCGGCTCGGGCGCATCCGGAACGAAAGAACCGGCGGCGCTCCCGTTTACCGATGTCACAAAGCAGGACTGGTTCTATGGCGACGTTGCGTATGTCTATGAAAACAGCCTGATGAACGGTGTGTCAAAGACAACGTTTGCACCGGGACAGAAAACCACCAGAGCCATGATCGTAACCATTCTCTGGCGGCTAGAGGGAAGCCCGGCAGCAAAAGAAGCATCCGGATTCCATGATGTCCCAGCAAGCATGTACTATGCAGATGCTGTTGCATGGGCAGCGGAAAACGACATCGTCAACGGCTGCGGCGGCGGACGGTTTGCACCGGATAACGCGATTACAAGAGAGCAGCTCGCAGCAATTCTGTACCGCTACAGCCGCTATTGCGGCCAGAGCACCGCTGTGACCGCATCGCTTGAAGGCTTCTCTGATGCAGGCAGCGTAAGCGGCTATGCGCGTGAGGCGCTTGCCTGGGCATATGAACAGGAATCGTGCGCGGCACAAGCGGCAGCCGGATCAATCCGACCGGCTTTGCGACCCGTGCGGAGACGGCGGCCATGCTGCACCGCTATTTGAAAAAGTAAAACCATTTGGATAAACGGAATCCGGCAGACGTGCAAATTGTCTGCCGGATTCTGATAAGGAGAAAGAATATGGAGTTTCCCGAATCGTTTATTTACGCAGGCCCGGCGTTTTCTGCACCGGAGCAGCCCGTCCCGCACCGTATTTCCGCAGACAGTTCCGACTTGAACGTGTGCCGGAGCAGGCGGAACTTTTGATCTGCGGCATCGGCTTTTATGAGCTGTATGTGAATGGGCAGCGCATCACCCGCGGCCGTCTGGCACCGTACATCTCCTCACCCGACGTTGCGGTCTATTATGATTCCTATGATATCACGCCGCTGCTCAAAATCGGAGAGAACGTGCTCGGCGTCTGGCTTGGAAACGGCTTTCAGAACAATCCGGGCGGCTATGTCTGGGATTTTGACAAGGCACGCTTTCGCGGCGCGCCGCGTTTTGCGCTGCGTCTGGACGAATGCAGCGGAGAGAAACGTCAGGCCATTTTGGAATCGGATAAGGCGTTTCTGACCGCTCCGTCGCCGCTTTTGTCCGATGACTACCGTGTGGGCGAGACTTATGACGCACGGAAAGAAAGGCCGGACTGGCTGCTGCCGGGTACGCCGTCCGGCGAATGGAAGCCTGCGCTCTGCGCCGAGCGTCCGCGCGGGGAACGCGTTCTCCGCACGATCGAACCTGTTACGATCGAAAAGGAGCTGCGGCCTGTTTCCATCCGAAAGGTGGACGATGGATATCTGTACGATTTTGGCGAGAACAACGCGGGCGTGTGCCGCCTGCATGTGACGTCCGAGGCAGGACAGACAATTACGATGCACCACGGCGAGCATCTGATCGACGGAAAGCTTGATCTGACAAACCTGACGTGCGACCGGACGACCGGAAGCCAGAAAGACGTTTATATCTGCAAGGCCGGCGAAAATGTCTATACGCCGACGTTCACCTATCACGGATTTCAGTATGTGTGGATTCGCGGCCTGCGCCCGGAGCAGGCAACGGAGGATGCGCTGACGTATCTTGTGATGCACACGCAGCTGCCGGTTCGCGGCGGCTTCCGCTGCTCGGATGAAACGGTCAACCGGATTCATGAAGCATCTATGCGCTCAACACTTTCCAATTTCGTCCACTTTCCGACAGACTGCCCGCAGCGCGAGAAAAAAACGGCTGGACGGCAGACGCTGCGCTGTCCGCAGAGCACACATTGCTCTATTTCGCGCCGGAGCGCTGCTATCATGAGTGGCTTCGGAATATCCGAGGCGCACAGGCACCAGATGGATCGCTGCCCGGTATCGTGCCGACGGCAGGCTGGGGCTTTGCGTGGGGCAACGGTCCTGCGTGGGACTGCGTGCTGTTCTGGCTTCCGTATGCGCTGATGCAATACCGGAATGATCTGGATGCCGTGCGGAAAAACGCGCACGCCATGCTGCGCTATCTGGACTATCTCACGACAAAAATCCACCCGGATGGTCTTGTGGCGTTTGGGCTTGGCGACTGGTGTCCGGCTGGCCGCGGCTGCGGAGACTATCTTGCGTCGCTGGAGCTGACCGACAGCATTATGGCGATGGATATCTGCCGGAAAGCGGCAGAAATGTTCCGCAGGATTGGCAGACAGAAGCAAAGTGCCTTTGCCGCAGAGCTTGCCGATGCATTCCGGCAGTCAATCCGTTCAAATCTGATCGACTGGGAAACGATGCTTGTGAAAGGCAATTGTCAGACGTCACAGGCGATGGCGCTGTATTTCCATGTGTTCGAGGAAACGGAATGCACACAGGCGTTTGCGCGGCTGATGGAGATCATTGAGGCTGACGGAGAACGCATGAATGTCGGCGTGCTTGGCGGGAGAGTGCTGTTCCATGTGCTTTCTGCGTATGGGCAGAGCGCGCTGGCGCTGCATATGATCACAAGACCGGATTTTCCGTCGTATGGCAACTGGATTATGCGCGGCGCAACAACACTCTGGGAGGAATTCCAGCCGGAGCGCGATGAGGTGACCTCGCTCAACCATCATTTCTGGGGCAATGTGAGCAGCTGGTTCATGCAGGCACTCGCCGGCATTCGCTGTTTTTCCGCGCAGAACCCGGACAAAGTATGCATCCAGCCGTTCTTTCCAGACGGCATGACGTTTGCCGAGGGCTGGCACCAGACGCCTCAGGGCCGTGTGTTTGTACGCTGGGAGCGCGCAGACGCACAGATCTGTCTGCATATTGAAGTGCCGGACGGCGTGCGCGGATGGATTGTTCTGGAGGGCGGATACAAATTTGCCGATACGGAAACGACGAAACGACCGCTGGAAAGCGGAAGCTTTTTCGCAAAAGATCATTAAACGTTTGTTCCAGCGTTATCATGGAACGGCGGCGGGAAATCCTGCCGACAACAGAATATTCCGAAGCGCACCATGAAACGTAATGAAGGAGCACTGCGACCGAGAATGGCCGCAGCGCTCCTTTTGGTGCTCTTTTTAGGGAAATTTGGAGGTGGGAACACAATCCCAAACAACTGAATAACCAGCAACGCGGACAACACCGCAGCTTGTTTCGACGCAAGACAGGCTTCCGTGGCAGGGGTTGCAAGCAGTCAAGACCCCTTCCACAAGCTGTGAGAGCTGCCAAGCTCTGTCCGCGCTGTTCCCCATTGCCGGGGTGCGAGCTGCAAATACGGCGTAGGCGTAAAAGAAAACCATAGCGACTATTGTAGCGACTACAAAAGGCAAAAAACCGAATTTCAAATTCTCATAGTGACTAATAGCGACTAATGTAGCGACTACGGAATCTGAGGTGCAGAAATTCTAGGTTTTATGTGCTGCACGGAACGAATAATTGAAAATTCTTTCTTGGCAGCATGAGAAGCAGGCTGCGTTTTAGGCTTTTCTTGCTGCGCAAGAAAAGCGCAAGCATCGCGTTAAGGAGGTAGACATGATGCCGAAACGATGAGCCAATGGCGAAGGTAATATGCGTAAGCGGAAAGACGGACGCTGGGAAGGCAGATATACGGCGGGCTATGATGCAAACGGGAAGGTGATCACGAAAAATGTGCTTGGCAGAACGCAGGCGGAGGTCAAGGACAAGCTGCGTACCGCCATCGAGGACAGCAGGAAGCTGGATCCGGTGAAAGCTGGGAGTTATACATTTGAACAGTGGCTGAAGCTGTGGTACTCCGTTTACATTGAGCCGCAGGTTCGATACTCGACCAAAGAATTTTACCACGACGCCATCGACCATCATATCATTCCGAAACTTGGAAATGTAAAGCTGGAAAAGTTGACGATGCTGCAAATTCAGCAGTTTTAAAACGAGCTGCTCAAGAGCGGTCGTGTGCAGAAGAAAAACCAGCCGGAATTGAGAGAACATGGACTCAGCCCACGCATGGTGCAGTGCGTTCATGTAGTACTCAACAAAGCGTTAGAATATGCAGTGGAAGAAAAGCTGATTCTGGCGAATCCGGCAAAGAAATGCAAAATTCCGAAAAACACGCGCAAAGAGATGAACATCCTGCCTGAAGCGTTGATCGGCCCATATTTGAGTGCGTCGAAAGAGCATGGGATTCTCGCACCGATGTATCTGGAACTGACCACAGGCTTGCGTCGCGGAGAACTGCTGGCTTTACGGTGGGAGGACTTGGACGTTCAGAGCCGCACGTTGTCCATCAATAAAAGCGTCGCGCGGCAGAACGGAAAACTGGTCATCAGTACGCCCAAAACGCCAAATTCCATCCGAACGGTGTTGCTCCCAGCAGATACGATAAAACTTCTCGTGGAAGAACACGCAAGACATCCTGCAAATCCGTATTTGTTCCCATCTCCGCGCACGGGAGAGACGTGGGACCCAGACGGCTTCCGCAGACTTCACGACAGGATCATCAAAGGAGATCGGCGCGGAACATATGAGATTTTATGACATGCGACACACATTTGCAACCTTATCGCTGAAAAGCGGCGTGGACGTGCGAACATTGTCTGAAACGCTGGGTCACTTCAGCGCAGGATTCACACTCAGCACCTACGTTCACTCGACGCCGGGCATGAAACAGAGCGCGGCAGACGCGATCGGAAGCACCATCCGAAACGCGATCTGACCCCAAAACCAAAGCGGCGGCTGCAAGTTGCAGCCGCCGTTAAAATATTCGGAAAACGATTGAAAAATAGTATATTCGTGCTGTTTTGTCAAATAAATCTCGATAAATCCACCGCGCTTTCGCGCCCGTTTGGGTCAAATCTGGGTCAGGTCGCATGACTGCAAAAATGCGGTTGATTTTCGAGAAAGGAAAGTGGAACGATAAGCGGGATACTCCGCCGGCTTCGCCGCCTCCGTGCCGATTGCATTTTCTTGTGTTTTCTGCATTGCATGCAGAAAAAGCGGCGCTTTTGCGCCGCAAAAATGCATTCGGTCGAACCACAGCGCTTCTCGCGCCACGTATGCCCAGCCAAAACAAAAAAGCCATTCCTTACGGAATGACTTTTTGTTTTGGTGGAGATAACGGGATCGAACCGCTGACCTCATGACTGCCAGTCATGCGCTCTCCCAGCTGAGCTATACCCCCATCGGCGGAATTATTCTATCAGATCTTTTCGGAAATTGCAAGTCTTTTTTTCGGATTTTTGAAAAAAATCTGCGTAGGCGGGCGGAGGCTATGTACGGTCGGCGTTTTCGAGCAGCTGGAGGACGCGGGCCTCGGCGGAAAACAGGGTGTAGAGATCAGCTTCTGTGTTCTCGGAGCAGACGAGCAGGTGCGCTGTTTCGGACGCGGCGGCGTCCGCCGCAGAGACGGGGGAGGACGGCGCGTGGAAGACGCAGTAGCTGTCTGGAGCCTCTGCCTCGGCGGGCAGGAGCGCGAGAAGCGTTTTCTGGCAGGTGAGGGCGCAGAGCGCGTCGTTTGCGCGCGTGAGCGCGTCGGAGAGATCCTCATCGTCTTCTCCTGCTGTGATGCCAATGGAGTGGCCTGCGGCGAGCAGCTCAAAGACCAGCGACGGGTCGGCGAGAATTTCCGCCTCCGTCAGGAAGAACGTTCCGTGCAGCTTGTAGGTTTCCAGCGCAGCCATACTGGCGCGCATGGTCTCACTGCCGGTGAAGGCGAGGTAGACGGTTGCCGGCTTTTTTTCTGCGGCGGGCGGCTCCTGCGTGCCCTGTGAGCCGCTGTTGGGGCGGTCGGTGGGCCTTTCCGGGGACTGCGAGCCGCTCTGGTTCTGCCGGACGCGGTAGGCAATCAGATTTTCGGCCTTCTCTACAAACAGGGAATCGTCATAGACCTCGCTGCCATCGGTGAAGCGCAGGATCTGATAGCCGCCTGCGGATTCGAGCATTGTGGTCTTGAGGCCGAAATGCGAGGCGCAGAACGTGAGCGGCAGATAGAGGATGCCGCTGCGGTATAGCACGTTCGCGGTCGAGACGCTGCCGCTTTCGTCGCTGACGGTCCCGGCAGCCAGATCGAAGATCATCTGCCGGGTGCGGCTGAGCAGAACATAGGTCTGCTTGGCCTGATTGTACGACGGCGTAACGCCGCACGGCTGGCTGTCGAAGACCTGATAGGGCACGTAGAGCGTGCCGCCGGAGTAGGTCGGGAAGACGCTCAGCGTCAGGGGAATGGTGTCGTTGACGGCGACGAAGAACAGCTCGCCGTCGGCCAGCGCAGGCGCGCACAGGCACACGGTCAGCACAAGACACAACAGAAAACAGATCCATCTGCGCAGTTTCATTCCCTCGCCGCCTTTCCTCCTGAGATTCCTACACAGTATACCATAAATCGCGGATAAGAGCAAGGATTTCAGTTGCTCCGGAAAAAAGAGTATGATATACTAATCAGAAATCAGAACATTCGGGAGGGACGCGCCATGGAACGGATCGTAAAGGAGAATTATTATCTGGACATCGCCGAGACGGTGCTCGAACGCTCGACGTGCCTGCGCCGGCAATACGGCGCGATCATCGTCCGCAACGACGAGATCGTCGCGACAGGGTATAACGGCGCGCCGCGCGGACGGAAAAACTGCTCCGATCTCGGCTATTGCGTGCGCGAGCAGATGCGTGTGCCGCGCGGAGAGCGCTATGAGCTGTGCCGCAGCGTCCATGCCGAGGCGAACGCCATCATTTCCGCCTCCCGCAACGAGTGCATCGGAGGGGACATTTATCTCGTCGGCCACGATGCGAAGACAGGCGCGATCTTGTCCGACGCAACTTCCTGCTCGATGTGCAGGCGCATGATCATTAACGCGGGACTGCGGCGTGTGGTCATCCGCAACACAGAGACAGAATTCACGGTCGTTCCGGTGCAGGACTGGATCGATCAGGACGATACCTTGGAACTGTAAGCATGAAACTGGGAAATTTGGAAATCATGGGCGATCTGGTGCTTGCGCCGATGGCGGGGGTAACGGATCTGGCGTTCCGCACGATCTGCGCGGAATTGGGCGCGGCGGTGACGGTGACGGAAATGGTCTCGTCCCGTGCGCTGATCTATCAGGATAAAAAGAGCAGAAGTCTGCTGCACAAAACGCCGCTCGGCGTCTGCGGCGCGCAGATCTTCGGCAATGACCCGTCCGTCATGGCGGACAGCGCGGCGCTGGCGCTGGAGGCGTCGGGCGCGGATTTTATCGATATCAACATGGGCTGCCCCATGCCGAAGATCGCGAACAACGGCGACGGGAGCGCGCTGATGAAGGACCCGGAAAAGGCTGCGCGGATCGTCGAGGCCGTTGTGAAAGCCGTGCCGGTGCCGGTCACGGTCAAGATGCGCAAGGGTTGGGACAAGAGCTCATGCAACGCGCCGGAGCTGGCCGCAATGCTCGAGCAGGCGGGCGCGTCGGCGATCGCCGTCCACGGCAGGACGAAGACCATGCTCTATTCCGGCGTTGCCGACTGGGACTGCATTCGCACGGTCAAGGAGGCCGTGAAGATCCCCGTGATCGCCAACGGCGATATTTTTACGGCGGAGGACGCGGTGAAGTGCAAGGCGCGCACGGGAGCGGATCTGCTCATGCTGGGCCGGACGACGTTCGGCGACCCTTGGGTGTTCGAACAGGCGCAGGCCGCGCTGCGCGGCGAGGCCGTGCCGGAAACGCCGCCTCTATGCGACCGCGTCGATACGGCTCTGCGGCAGTTCCGCCTTGCGGCGCAGGATAAGGGCGAACACATCGCCTGTCTGGAGGCGCGGAAGCATTTCGCATGGTACCTGCGCGGCGTTGCGCACAGCGGCTATTATAAGGAAAAAATTTCGGCGATCTCGACGATGGACGAGATCGAACGGATCGCAGACGGGATCAAGAGAGATTTGGGGTGAAGCTCTTGCAGGATGACAGCCTGATCCGCAGAGCGGCCGCGCAGGACGCGGCTGCGTTTGAGCAGCTGATGCTGCTGCATCAGAAACCGGTCTATAATATTTGCTGGCGCATGGCGGGAAACGCCGAGGACGCGCTCGACCTGTCGCAGGAGGTGTTTCTGAAGCTGTGGCGGACGCTGGCGCAGTATCAGTTTGACGCGGCGTTCTCCACCTGGCTCTACCGGATGACGCAGAATGTCTGCATCGACTTTCTGCGCAAGCAGAAGCGGCAGCAGCACGTTTCGCTCACGTTTTCCGATGATGAGGACGAGGGGAAGGAGCTGTCCGTTCCAGACCCTGAACCGCTGCCGGAGGAACGCGTGATCTTCAACGAAAAGCAGGAGGCCATCCGGAATGCCATGAACGCGCTCCCGGTCGATTTCCGCGAAATTCTGGAGCTTCGCGTGGTGCGGCAGCTGCCGTATGAGCAGATCGCGCAGATCATGGATCTTCCGGTCGGAACGGTCAAGTCGCGTCTGGCGCGTGCGCGGCTCCAATTGAAAAAAAGATTGGACGCCGGGAACTTTTTTGAAACCGGCGCGTCTAAACGCTCGGAATAAACAGGAGGTGGGTGCGCCATGAACTGTGAAAACGCGCTGGAGCTTATGAACCGGGAGCTGGACGAGGCGCTGACAGCGGAGGAATCGGCGGCGCTGCAGGCCCATCTGGACGCCTGTCCGGACTGCCGGGAAACATGGCGGCAGCTGCACGAGCTGGACGCGCTGCTGCAGGAAAGCGAGCTGGAGCCGCCTGCGGCGCTGCACGAGGGCGTGATGCGGGAGATTCGGCAGGAGCAGAAAAGGAAGCCGCGCCGCGCCTGGCTTCCCGCTGCGGCCATTGCGGCGGCAGCAGCGCTCGTGCTGCTGGCGGGCAAGGCGGGGCTGATCGCGCTGCCCGGCTTTGAGCAGACCGACGTGATCTCGGTCAATATCGGCTCGGCGGTCGAGCAGATCTTTGCGCAGACCGGTGCGGAAGCACCGGACGAAGCCGCCGTACAGCAGGCGGCGGAGCTTTCCGCCGAGACAGGGCTGGACGTGCTGCTGGTGTGGAACAGCGGCGTTCCGGCTGAATTGGAAACAATGCCGTATGAAGCGGCGCAGAACGGCGCGCGGCTGTACCGCGTGACCGGCCAGCTGGCGCAGACGATTCTGGACGGATACATCACGGCAGCCTATTCGCCCGACGACGTATTCTCCGATCTGCCGGAAAAGGAAGCGGCATACGTGCTGGTGCTGCCGTAAGGCTTGACAGAAGCCCGAAAATATGAAAGAATAAACGCAACACAACGAAAGCAGGTGCCTTTGATGGAAGAAATGACGACCGGTCTGTGCCCGAAATGCGGGCATACGCTGCAAATTCCGGCGGAGCTGGAGCGCTTTTCGTGTATGTACTGCGGAGAACGGCTGACGAAGCGGCAGCTCCTTACGCAGCCGGAGGAAGCGTCTTGTTCGGAGGAGGACTGCGCGGCGAGCTTTGACCATGCCGTGTCGCGGCTGGGCTGGTGCGTGCAAAACTTCCGCGGCTACCAGAAAAAGATCCTGCGCGACGCGTTTTTTGAGGCGTTTGAGACATATGAGACTGGCTGTGCCCCGGTCATTCAGGAGCTGAACAGCGGCGTGCGCCCCGAGCGGCAGACAGAGCTGCTTGACCGGGCCGCAGAGGCCATGCTGGACGAGCTTTCCGCCGGATGGGAAAAGAAAAACGATATGGAGGACGAAAAGGTCATTCTGGCGATCTTCTTTGTGCCGATGGTGCGCAAGCTGCAGCTGCCGGTCAGCGAGGAATTTGTGTCGCTGCTGCAGAAAAAATGGGTCGAACGGTATCCCAAATCCCCGTTTTATCTGGGCGACTACGAGTCCATTTCCGGCGGCTTCCGCAAGAAGTTCCTCGGACTGTGCTTCATCACGACCGCCGTTTGTCAGGAGCTCGGTAAGCCGGATGACTGCGCGGAGCTTACCGCTTTCCGCACCTTCCGCGACGGCTATCTTGCCGCGCAGCCGGACGGCGAAGCACTCATCCGCGAGTATTATAACATTGCCCCCGGCATCGTGACCTGCATCAACACCTGCTCTGACCGTCACGCGTCCTATGAGCGCATCCGTGAGCAGTATCTGACTCCATGCTACGAAGACCTGCTGGCCGGACGCAATGCAGACTGCAAGACCCGCTACGTGCAGATGGTGCGCGATCTGGAGCGGAAGTATCTGAACTGAAGCAAATACTGCCGCAGCCAAGCCTCCCCTGAAAGGGGAGGTGGCTCGGCGAAGCCGAGTCGGAGAGGTCATGCAGCAACGCGCTGCAGATCTTATATTGATTTTCGGCGAATTCGTATGCATTTGTGTATGCAGCTGTAGGGGCCGATGCCCACATCGGCCCATCGGGGAGTTTCGAATTCGCCGAAGATTTCCGTAAAATCGGTGCAGTCTGCGTGGGCCGATGTGGGCATCGGCCCCTACAACGCCTTTAAGAACAGGGTCGGAATTTTTGAGCTGTTCTTAGTTTCGCGGGAAAGATCCAAGAAAACCGAAGCGGTTTTCCTGGTCGGTTCAAGGAGGTCCGGGGGGAAATCGAAATCCCCCGGGCCTCAAAATTTCAATATGTGTTCTTACCTTGACACGTACATCGCTGACCGCAGAATGTTACAGCGCTCAGGTGCACCTGAACGGTATGGAGCGTTACAGGCAGGTCTGCAGGATGCACAGGATCATCTGCGCGTGGCCGCATTCCTCCTCGGCGATCTTCAGCAGCATACAGCGGTGCGTTCCGGCGTTTTCGGCGAGCGCTTCATACGCCTCGTGCGCGGCGTGCTCCTCGGAATAGCGCTGGCGGAGCGTTTCGTTGATGCAGGTGACGCACGGCGCATCCGGCCTGCCGGGACAGGCCTTTTTGCCGGTCTTGAGGAAATAGACCGCGCCGAACTGCTTCGCGTGGCAGGCCTCCTGCCGGGCCATCTCGCGCAGCATCGCCTGCGCTTTGCCCTTCATGCGGCAGGCGAGGTGCGCGTAGAGCGCGCTGTCGGCGCGTTCATCCCGGATCAGCTCGAGAAGCTTTTCGGGCGTCAGAGAATCGGCTGCGGCGCTGCCGGAGCCGGTTTGCTCGTTCATCTGGGCAGCCGGGACAGCCTGCGCATTCATCACGCGGCTCCAGACCCGCTGCGTCTGTTGTTCTGTGAGTGGTTGCATGGGATCTCCCTCCTTCGCCCCATCGTATGCGCTGCGGGGCCGGATTGTGCGGTTTCACAAAAAATCCCACACGGAAACGGCAAATTTGCACGATTTTCTCACAGAAAAATCTTGTATTTCCAGTATGTCTGTGTTAAAATTCTTTTTTGTGAGATTTTTATGTACGAAACTTTCAGGCAAAGAAGGAAGGGGCGCCAAGTATGACGCAGGATAAAATTCGGAATATTGCAATCATCGCGCACGTTGACCACGGCAAGACCACGCTGGTCGATCAGATGCTCAAGCAGGGCGGCGTGTACCGCGAAAATCAGGCGGTCGTCGACCGCGTGATGGACTCCGGCGATCTCGAACGCGAGCGCGGCATCACCATTCTCGCCAAGAATACCGCTGTCCACTATAAGGATTATAAGATCAACATCGTCGATACCCCGGGCCATGCCGATTTCTCCGGCGAGGTCGAGCGCATTCTGAAGATGGTCGACGGCGTTCTGCTGCTCGTTGACGCAGCGGAGGGACCTATGCCGCAGACGCGCTTCGTGCTGCAGAAGGCGCTGGAGCTCGGCCACAAGGTCATCGTCGTCGTCAACAAGATCGACCGGCCCGACGCCCGTGTGCATGAGGTCATGGACGAGGTCCTCGAGCTGCTGCTCGACCTGAACGCCACCGAAGAACAGTTCGATTCCCCGACGATCTTCTGCTCGGCCCGCGAGGGCACGTCGTCCTACGGCCCCGACGACAAGGGCACGGATCTTATCCCGCTGTTTGAGACAATCGTCAACTATATCGATCCCCCGAAGGGCGATGAAAACGGGCCTCTGCAGGTGCTCGTCTCGTCCATCGACTATAACGAATTCGTTGGCCGTATGGGCATCGGCCGCATCGAACGCGGCACGATCCACCAGAACCAGGAGGTCATCGTCTGCGATTACCACGACCCGTCCGTCAAGAAGAAGGAAAAGGTCGTCGCCCTGTACGAGTTTACCGGCCTTGGCCGCAGCCCCATCCAGCAGGCGTCCGCCGGTGAGATCGTCGCCTTCTCCGGCATTTCGGACATCACCATCGGCCGTACGCTCTGCGATCTGGAGACCGTTGAGCCGCTGCCGTTCGTCAAGATCTCTGACCCGACGATCGAGATGACCTTCTCCGTCAACGATTCTCCGTTCGCGGGCCGCGAGGGCAAATACGTCACCTCCCGCAACCTGCGCGACCGTCTGCAGCGGGAGCTTCTGAAGGACGTCTCCCTGCACGTGACAGAGATGGGCACCGACGCCTTTAACGTCGCGGGCCGCGGCGAGATGCACCTGTCCATCCTGATCGAGACGATGCGCCGCGAGGGCTATGAGTTCCAGGTGTCCACGCCGCACGTGCTGAACAAGACCATCGACGGCAAGCTCTGCGAGCCGATCGAGCGCATGATCGCGGACGTGCCGGAAAATTCCGTCGGCTCCGTGATCGATAAGATCTCCCAGCGCAAGGGCGACCTTGTCTCCATGACCCCGATCGGCAGCCGTATGCGGCTGGAGTTCCTTGTCCCGACGCGCGGCCTGTTCGGCTACCGCAACGAATTTTTGACCGACACGAGAGGCGAGGGGATTATGGCTTCGACGCTCGACAGCTACGCACCCGTCAAGGGCGAGATCTCCCGCCGTCTGACCGGCTCGCTCGTCGCGTTTGAAACGGGCGAAACGACCGCCTATGGTATCGGCGGCGTGCAGGATCGCGGTTCGATGTTCATCGGGCCGGGCGTGGAGGTCTATGCCGGTATGATCGTCGGCCAGTGCAACCGCAACGAGGACATGGCCGTCAATGTCTGCAAGAAAAAGCAGCTGACTAATATGCGCGCTGCAGGCTCCGACGCCGCCATCCGCCTCGTACCGCCGACGGTTCTGTCGCTCGAGCAGTGCATGGAATACCTTGCCGACGACGAGCTGCTGGAGGTCACGCCGAAAAGCCTCCGTATGCGCAAGCGCCAGCTCGACCATTCGGCCAGAATGCGCGCTCTGATGAAATCCAGACAGTGCTCCTCCGTATGCCGTAGCATACGGAGGAGATTGCGGCCTTTTTTAAAGTCAAAAATTGAAATACGGCAGGCCGCGGTATTTCTCCGGCAGTTCCTCTTTGCAATATACATTGTGAAGTGTTGTGACGAGCGAAGACGGCTCTGCACAGATATAGCGGTTCAGATACTCGATAAAGTCCTTTTCGGTATAGCATACCACGACCGCAGAACCCCTTTTCACCCGATATCTTGCAGCATCGGGGCTTTCGTGCAGCCAATGACAGCTGAACTCCAGACAGTATGTTTCGAGATCATCCGCCACTGCACCCGGAACACAGTACACGCTGATCTCGCCGTCTGCGCTTAAAAGAACCTGTTTCATAAGCCCTCCAAATATTGTTCCTCCATTCGCCGTAGGGGCCGATGCCCACATCGGCCCGGCAGAATGCACTGTTTCTACGGAAATCTGCGGCGAATTCGTAATTTCCCAATGGGCCGATGTGGGCATCGGCCCCTTCCATATATGTCAGTGCATACGGGGCACTGGGGGATTTCTGTAGAACAGGTGCTCCTCTCTCTGCGCGCGGTGGACAGAGTCGTCGGCCCCCTACAAATCACCTGCTGATCGTCAGAACACCGGCGCAGGGGGATAGCTGCGTAAATAAAGGTCTGGAAAATCCCTTTTTATTTCTTCCGCGACGAAATAGATTTCATCGACATCCCAATCCGCTCCCGCTTTCTGCCTGCACCGGTTCAGCGCGCCGCGGGTTTTCAAATGCAACTTCGCCGATCAGAATTTTTCCGTTTTCGTTCAGACAGCCGCGCAGCGCGGACAGAAATACGACCTTCTGCGCGTCTGTCAGATGGTGCAGCGAATAGGTCGCGACGATATAATCATAGCGGCGATCTCGCAGCGGCTCCACCAGACCCGGCGTAAAATCGCCCTGATATAGCTGTGCGTCCGGCATTTTTTCGGATGCCAGTTCGAGCATTCTGGATGAGAAATCCTGCCCGTAGATGGTGCAGCCCTGTTCATACAGCTTCGCCGTCAGCACGGCGGTTCCAAACCCGATGTCCAGCACAGAAGCGTTTGGGATCTGCATGACAGTCTGAAAAATTGCAGCGAGTACCTTTTTGTATCCGGCAAACGGGTAGGTATTCGCTTCGTCAGAAAGACCGACGCTTTTGTCATATCCGTCCGCCCACAGGTCGAATCCTTTGTGGTTCAGCATAGATGCCTCCTGAAATTTTGAATTGTCATTTCTTCCAGATCTTCGGCTGGTACTGCATATTGGAGACGTTGTAAACCGTAATAAACGCCTTCGGGTCCTCGCGGTTGATGAAGGTCATCAGGCGCTGGTACTCGCTTTTATCGACGATGGTGATGATCTCGTTGTGGCGCTGCAGATTGTATGCGCCGATGGCTTCATAGATCGTGGCGCCGCTGTGCAGCTCGTTGATGATGAACTGCCGCAGCGCTTCCTCTTTTTCGGTGATGATGCAGACGCGGCGCTTCTTGTTGTGGTCGAAAATGAAATGATCCAGAATAATGCCGTTGAAATACGTGCCCAGAATGCTTAAGACTACCGTCTTTTTGTCGTAGACAAGCGCGGCGGACAGCGCCACGCACATACCGGACAGCGACATGGCCCGGCCCAGATCCATGCGCAGGTATTTGTTCAGGATCTTTGCCACGATATCCAGTCCGCCGGACGAGGCGTTCCGGTTGAACAGAATGCTCAGGCCGATGCTGACCACCAGAATGTAGCAGAGCACGTCCAGCTCCTGACTGCCGGTCATGGACGTGTAATCCGGGAAAACAAGCTCAAAAAGTCCTAAAAATACGGGCAGCATCACACTCGTATAGACGGTTTTCGCCCCGAATTCCTTTCCGCAGGTGAGAAAGCCGATGATCAGAAGGACGATGTTCAGGATCATCGTGATGGCCGACAGGGGAAGGGGGATGAAGTTGGACAGTACGATGCCGAGGCCGGAAATGCTGCTGACGGAGGTGTGGCTCGGGGACAGGAAAAAAAGACCGCCGCCGCGATGATCGCCACCGCTGCGGTCAGAACGGCCGTTTCTCTGATGATCGCTGTGGAATTCAATTTCTTCTGGTTCATTGTGGTATCTCCGAATCTTGATTTGTCTGCGCTGCGGTAGTTGTCTGCGGCTCGTCGTGGTAGTCAGACTTCGGCAGGCTCCAGTGGTAATATGCCGCCAGCAGGCGCAGCACAACGATGGCTGCCGCGCCGAAGAGCATGGCCGCGTTCGCGCCCAGCCGCTCCCAGCACAGCGCGCAGATGAGCGCGCCGATGATCGATGCGCAGGCGTAGAAGTGCCGCACGAAGATATACGGCCGCTCGCCGGAGAACACGTCGCGCAGCACGCCGCCGCCCACGCCGGTGATGAGGCCGACGAAAACGGTCAGGAACAGCGTATCATGCTCTGCCTGCCGGTACGCGCACTGGACGCCGACGACCGTGAACACGCCGAGGCCGACCGCGTCCATCACGAGCAGCAGCCGGTCGAACACCGGCTCGTGCCGGCCGACGCGCGCGCGCACGTGCGGCAGGAACATAAGCACGGACACGGCAGCCGCCGTGAGGGTATAGACGGGATCGTGGAACGTCGCAGGCGGGGTCACGCCGAGAATGACGTCGCGGACAATGCCGCCGCCGACCGCCGTGCAGACGCCGAGGACGATCACGCCGAACAGATCCATCTGCTTTTTGATGCCGACAATGGCGCCGGAAACGGCAAACGCGGCCGTGCCGATCAGCTCTAACACAAAAACAAGGATATTGGACATAACGGAAACCTCCGGAAGCTTACACGCGCAGCGATTTTTTCTGCACGGCCAGCGCGCCGAGCGCGATCAGCACGCCGATGAACGCGCAGCCGGTCGAGAACCAGAGCATGAGCGTCGTGCCGCCGAGATCGATCAGATACCCGGAGACGAGACTGCCCAGCAGCGTACTGAGCGAGATGGCGAGGATCGTGCGGATGGACTGGCCCTGCACCCGGTCGGCGGGGTCAACGGATTCGTTGGCAAAATAGACCGAGGCCGGGAAGAACAGGCCGTAGCCCAGCATCTGCACCGGCTGCACGGCCAGCAGCACCCCAAGCGAACCGGACGCGAGGATCAGCAGCGGCTTGACCACCATAAAGATGATCGAGATCAGCAGAATTTTCGCGCTGCTCATCTTCTTTTGCAGCAGTTCGAACACCAGCGCTGACGGCAGCTCCGAAGCGGCCATCAAAAACTGCGCGACGCCGAGCGCCGTGCTGCCGCCGCCGTGGCTGTTTACAAGCGAGACAAGGAAATTGCTGATCGGCATCACGCCCATCATGCCGAAGAAGCAGGCGATGAGCATGAGCGTAAAGACCCTGTTTTTCTTTAAGATCTGCCAGATCGAATGGCCGGAGGCCGACTTTGCCTGCGGCTGCGGCAGAAGGCGCGCCGGGATGCTCGGGAATGCCAGCAGGCAGACAATCAGCAGAAGCTGCTCGGCGCAGTGCGCCAGAAGCGCCGCCTGCATACCGAACCGCGCCGTCAGCAGCCCCGTCACGACGCATAAAACTGCGTAGGTCAGCGAACCCATCCCGCGTGCGAAGCTGTAGGGGATCTTGACGCCTGCGTTGACATACTGCATCCCCATCGAGTCAATGAGCGGATAGGAGTTCGTCTCCAGCACGCCGAACAGGAAAATGATCAGCGCTGTGAGCGCAAAGCCGGGGCGCGTGAAATAAAAGACGAGATTGAGCGCCACGGCAGGCAGCAGCATGACGATCAGCAGCTGCTTGATGGGCACGCTCGGGTGCCGGTCGGCCCAGCCGCTGATGACCGGCTGCGTAAAAAGGCTTGCCAGATAGCACAGCGCGCAGAAAATTCCGGCCTGTCCGGTCGTAAAGCCCCGGTCGAGGACGATCGCGGCCTGATAGGCGCAGATAGAGCTGATCATGCCCCAAAAGCTGGCCTGCAGGAGGACATAACAAAGAACGATTCGTTTTCTGGACGCCATGGCATTCGCTTCCTTTACAGTCGGTATGACAGACACTATTATAGAGCGCGGAACCGATAAAAACAAGCGGATTTTCCTGAAAAAATGCTTGATTTTCGGCGCTCTGTGTGCTAAAATACATTGGTCTGTGAAAAAGAATGGTCCTCTGCCGCAGCCGGCACGAAGGTGCAGCGGCATTTCCTTGCGGTATGAACGTTCTTAATTTGAAGGAGGACACAAGTATGGATCTCATGAAGGCTCTGACCAGCCAGTACATGAAGCAGGAGCTGCCTGAAGTTCAGGTCGGCGACACCGTTCGCGTTCATGTCAAAATCAAGGAAGGTTCCCGCGAAAGAATCCAGATCTTCGAGGGCACCGTCATCGCCAAGAAGCACGGCGGTATCGAAGAAACCATCACCGTTCGCCGCATCTCCTATGGTGTCGGCTGCGAGAAGGTTTTCCCGCTCCATGCGCCCAACGTTGTCAACGTCGAGTGCGTCCGCCACGGCAAGGTTCGCCGCGCGAAGCTGTACTATCTGCGCGACCGTCTTGGCAAGGCTGCAAAGGTCAAGGAAAAGGTCTGATCCCAACCATCCAAAAACCGCCGGTTCCACACGGAGTCCGGCGGTTTTTGCTTTACCACGAACGGCTCCCGTATGCAGCTGCATACGGGAGCCGTTTGCCTGAAACTTCTGAATTAAATATCCAGCGGGTCCATGCTGAGGACAGGGTGGCCAACCTCGGACAGGAAGGCGAGCAGCTCTTCTGGATCGCCGTTCGGGCAGTTCGTCTCGTCGGCAACCATATCGGCAAAGTTGTCGATATCGTACATATCCTTGGCAGTCTCATTGAGCTTGTCGCGGATCTGATCCTTCAGCTCCTTCGGCAGCCAGACCAGACGGCCGACGCCGCCTTCGGCCTTGAGGAACTTGTGAGAGGCGATGTAGTGCTTGCCGTGGCCCATGAAGCCCGGAGTCTGCACGCCGCCGCCGGTCATGGAGGCCATCTCGGAGAAGGTCATGCCGAGCGGAGTGATGCCTGCGTATTCACGGCAGGTGATGACAACGCCCATCGAGCACGGCTCGATGCCGCAGATGCACTCGAAGCAGCCGCAGGAGGTCATCGGATCCTCGAGCAGGGAGTACAGCGTGACGTGCTCCAGCGCGCCGTGCGAGTACTGCGCGACAGCCTCGTCGACGTCTTCATAGCGGCCGGTGCGCTCGTCGGTGCAGCGCTCCTTGGTGACGACCTGGCAGGGACCCTGCGGGTCAAGCTCGTTCGTAGCCTTCGCGTCCAGCCAGGACACGGCGCCGCACAGGCCCAGACGCTCCGGGGTGACGATGCAGACGTGGCTCGGGGAGAACGCCTGGCACATGATGCAGGAATAGAAGACGGGCACGGATTCGTCGGTCATGGACTTCAGACGCTCGTCGCGCTTGTCGAAGACCTCGTTGGCGTGCTTGCGCAGCGCGGCGTTCGGCTCGTCGCCGACGACGATGCGGACCTGGCACTTGTCAACGACCGTGTCAAACTCGGACTTGATCTTGGCGTAGAGCACTTCGCCGATGTGGCGGAACTTGAAGCCGGCCTCGAAATCAGCCTTGCTGATACGGACGCGGATCATGTCGCGCTGGCCGGTGTGCATCAGGCCCTCCACGCAGTTGAGGAAGGAGTGGATCTTACGCTCGAAGACGGGCTCGAAGTCGGGCTGCATATTCTTGCCTGCGACCTCGACGGTGTAGCTCATGGAGATCTTGGAGCCGACCGGGATCTCGTCGATTTCGGGGCCTTCGACCACGATCTTGTGATCCTCGACCTCGGAGGCGTCCTTCGTAGTGACAAGCTCGAAGCAGTCTTGCGGGAGCCGTCGATCTCGACCTGCATATCGCCCTTGCGGATGATCTCGCCCTCGAATGCGGAGGAGAAGGAGACGGGGATGTCGATCTTCGTGATCTTCAGCTTGATGCCGCGCGCCTCAATGGAGGTATCGATCCAGTCCTTGGTGTTATCATAGATGATCAGGGACTTCGGAACGGCCCACATATCGTCGTGGTCGTTGGTGATGACCGGGAAGCCCAGCTTGATGGCGCCTGCGCCGCAGGCGACGGTAATGTCGTTGACGGGCTTATAGGCGTTGACGAATGCGTTGATGCGGTCGAAGGTGTACTTGTGGAAGCCCTCGACGTCGCCCGGCTGGATGGCGCCGAAGATCATGGCTGCGCGCACGACCAGAGAAATGACATGGCCGACGGACCAGATCTCTTCGCCGACGGGAACGACACGGACAGGGAAGCTCATGGAAAGACCGGCTTCCACAGCCTGCTCGATGATGCCGCCGATCAGGAAGACGAAAATGCCGCGGGACTGGTAGCCCTTGATCGTCTCGACCGCTTCCTCGGTGGAGGGAGCCGGCCCGATCATGACGACGAAGCCGGGGATATCGCCGGTGACAAGGGGAACGCCCAGCTCACGGACCTCTGCGTCGGTGAAATGGCCGTGATAGTGCGTGCCCTCGTACGGGGTCTGGGTCTTGACATATTTGCAGGCCTCGATCATTTCAGCGGCGATGGCGGTGCCGACGCCGGACTGGAAGATGGAGTTGGTGCGCGGCTCGCGGAGCATCATGGCCTTGACATCGGCCAGAGCATCCTGCAGCTCGCCGGTCGTGGTGACCTTCTTGCCGATGTAGGCATAGATGCAGGCGCAGAAATACGCGGTGGAGGGAAGCGTCAGGGGAGCGTCGCGGCCGACTTCAGCCACGATCTTGTTCACTTCTTCCTCGGCCTTGGCGAACATCTCGTCAGAGCCGTCGAAGACGCGGTTAAACAATGTCTTCATTGTGGTTTCATTCCTTTCAGATTCATTCTTTGGCGTCAATGGCAGCCTTGATCGCGCGGATCTCATCCAGCGCGTCGGGGCTGCAGTCGTAGGGGGAGAGGCCCTTCCGGTCCGCGTCGATGACGGTGGGACTGTAGCTGATGAAGCCGAGCAGATCCTCGGCCGGGATGCGGCTGCGGATAAATTCGCGGTCGGACTCGTCGCGGATCTTGTTGGCGACGACGCGTACCTTGGTCACGCCGATGTCCTTTGCAAGCTCCTTGATGCGCACATAGGTCTGTACGCTCCGCGCGCCCGGCTCGATGACCACGATGAACTGATCCATCATGCTGGCCGTGCCGCGTCCAAGGTGCTCAAGTCCCGCCTCCATGTCCATGATGACCACGTCGTCCCTGCGGAAGACGAGATTCGTCAGAATCGCCTTGAGCATCACGTGCTCCGGGCAGACGCAGCCAGAGCCGCCGGTGTCGACCGTGCCCATGACGAGAAGCTTCACGCCGTTGATATTTTTGGCAAGCTTGTCGGGCAGATCGGAAACGTCCGGGTTCAGCTTATAGAAGCTGTTCTGGTCGTTTGCACCTGTGCGCTGCTTGGCAAGCTGCTTCATTTTGGAGACCGGGACAATGGAATTGACCTCTTCCTCCGTCAGGCCCAGCGCCAGACCCAGATTGGCATCCGGGTCGACGTCGGCTGCGAGGACGGTGCGCCCTTCGTCGGCGTAGAGACGTGCGAGCGTGGAGGCCAGCGTCGTCTTGCCGACGCCGCCCTTGCCGGTGATAGCTACTTTCATATCGGTAAAGACCCTCCGGGAAGATCTTAGATGCCGAGTGCTGCGCGCTTGGCCTCGATTGCGGCGATCATCTTGTCGCCGAGGCTCTCGATGTTGGTATCGACGACGAAGTGCGCCTCGACCCACTCCTTGCAGCCGCGGGTGTCGCCCTGCAGAAGCTCGGTGATCTCGCTGGAGCCCTTGGAGTACGGGTCGACGCCGAGGTAGGTGTCGATGCCGGTGGCCACGACGTAGTTGCCGATGGAAACAGCCTTTTCAGACATCCATTCCGGCGCGCAGCCGCAGAGCGGAATCTGGGAAATGTTGATGCCCCAATCCTTTGCAAGATCGGAAGCCAGGATCATCATACGGGAGATATCCACGCAGGAGCCCATATGCAGGACCGGCGGGATGCCGACCAGCTTGCACACGCGGCGCAGACCCTCGCCGCAGTATTCGGCGGCGTCGAGATCCATGAGGCCCGCCTTGGCCGCGGCCTGTGCCGAACAGCCGGAGACGATGACGATGATATCGTTCTTGAGGAGCTTCTTCATCAGCTCTATGTGGGCGCGGTGTCGGGGCGGACCTTGGGGTTGTTGCAGCCGACCATTGCGACAGCGCCGCGCAGGACGCCGGCCTTGACGACGTCAGCCAGCGGCTTGAGCGTGCCGAGGGCGTCAACGTGGGAGTTGCACACGCCGTCGAGCTCTTTCTTAATGGCCTCGACCGAGTAGCCGACACGGGCCTTGGTCTTGAGGTTCGGAATGTTGACAAGCTCGGGCTTGCGGTTTTTGAAGTTTTCAATCGCCATGCGGATGATCGCCTTGGCGTTGTCCGCCGCAGTGTCCTCGTGGAACTCGATGAAATCGGAGTCCGGCATACGGGCGATGGGAGACGTGGTGATGAACTTGGTATGGAAGCACTTGGACAGCGGGCCGAGGGCCGGGAAGATGCACTGCACGTCGACGACGATGGCCTCGCAGGCGCCCGTCAGAACGACGTTTTCCTGCTGCAGGAAGTTGCCGGCCATCGGGATGCCCTGACGCATGGCGACCTCGTTGCCCGTGCAGCAGACGCCGGCAATGTTGATGCCCTTCGCGCCGACGGACTTGGCAAGCGCGACCATCTCGGGATCCTGCGAATACATGACGATCATCTCGGACAGGGAAGGATCGTGGCCGTGGACGATGATGTTGACCATGTCCTTTTCCATGACGCCGATGTTGGCGGTGGTGTCAACGGGACGCGGGGTGCCGAACAGAATGTCGGAGAACTCGGTGCCCATCATGGAGCCGCCCCAGCCGTCGGACAGACCGGCGCGCAGGGACTGCTTGATCAGAGCCTCCGGCAGCGAGGAACAGCCCATATGCGTCATGTGCAGCGACTGCGAGACCTCACGGTCGATCGCGCGCGGCTCGATGCCGGCGTCATGCCACAGCTTCTGGGTGTGCTCCGGGGCACGCTTGAGGTAGCGCTGCACGCCGAACGGCTTGCCGTACTCGAGAAGACCCGTCTCGGCGACCTCGTGGGCCAGATCGTAGATATCCTTGCCCTCGGTCTCGATGCCCCACTCGGCGGCGATCCGCTTCAGCTTTTCGGGGTCCTTGACCTGGTAGGAGCCGCCCTCTTTCGCCTGATAGAGCGTGTGGCAGATCTGACGGCCATGGTCGGAGTGCGTGGCTGCGCCGCCTGCGGTGAAGCGCAGGTAGTTACGGCCGACGATGCCGTGCACGTCGCAGCCGCAGATGCCGCGCGGCGCCTTCGGCGTGATGCGGCAGGGGCCCATGGAGCAAATGCGGCAGCAGGTGCCGGCTTCGCCGAAGCCGCAGTGCGGCGTCTGATTCTTGACGCGCTGCTGCCAGGAATCCGCGCCAACTTTTTTGCCGGTTTCAAGCAATTCGTTGGTCGCTGCTTCCATCTGTTCAACTGTGATTAAGCGATCCCAATCCATCGATGATGTATCCTCCTAAAATATGTTCTGAACCGGCCTGCGTACACCGGACGCAGAGCCGAAAGGGGCGGCGGACTGCCCGTGCGGACAGACCGAGCAGGCGCAGCTGCGCTTTGAAACCAAAAAGCGGCAGGATGCACCTCATATAGCTTGTGTCCATTTTACCAAGCGCCCCGAAAAAAGTCAACCGATGCGAACCCCCTGCGGGGGATCATCGGAAATCCAATTTTACGGAGAGAATAAAACATTAAAAATAGATAAAGTCAGAATTATCTACAAAATAATAGATAATTCTGACTTTATGCAGAAAATGATATGCGGTATCCGGATATTCCTTTTTTTATGATCCCATATGAACATTGATATGCGGATAGCACATGGTGATCCCGGCAGCGGAAAAGACCTCCTGCATCCCGTCGAGCACATCGTTATAGCACGTCCAATAATCCTCTGTGCGCGCCCAGAAGCGCAGGACATACTGGATCGAGCTGTCGCCGTAGGAGAAGACGTGCGCCTCGACAGGCCGGTCGCGGAGCGTCTTTTCATGCGCTGCCGCAGCGGCGCAGAGGGCGGCGCGGACCTTATCCGCCGCATCGTCATAGGACGCCGAAACCGTCACGTCGATCGCGGCGCACGTCCTCGCTCGTCACGTTGACGATGCTGCCCGCCGTGATCTGGCTGTTGGGCAGATAGATGATCTGGTTGTCATAGGTGCGCAGGCTCGTATAGACCGCGCCGATGGTGAGCACGGTCCCGGCCTTGTCGCCGATCTGGACATAATCGCCCGACCGGAAGGGCTTGGCCGTCAGGATCATCAGCGCGCCCGCGACGTTGGACAGCGCCGTCTGCATCGAGAGCGAAACGGCAAGACCGGCGACGCTCAAAATCGCCAGCAGAGAGCTTGTATCGATGCCGAGCGTCCCGGCCACAAGCATGACGGCGATAAAGATCAGAACTGCCTTGGCCGTCGTGCGCAGGAAGCCGAAAATGGTGTGGTCAAGCTTCGAATGCGAAAACAGCTTGTCCGCTGCCTTCAGAATCAGCTTGATGAGCACTGCGCACAGAACCAGCAGCACCGCCGCATACAGCAGCTTTTCAAGCGTCAGCTTCGAGAAAAACGACTGCACCTGTTTTTCGTCAATGGCAGCCGAGTCAAGAACAGAAGAAAGAACATAAAAACCTCCTGTGCGTTATGGGTAGTACCTGCCCTACAGCCGAATGGGCAGGTATATACGAGTTTGCCGCAGACGTTCAGCTGCGCAGTGCGCTCAAGATCTCCGGGAGCAGCACGTCGCGGTTCTCCTCCGATACCTCGATCAGGCGCACGTTCGGGTGGCTGCGGATGGCGGCGGCGAGCGGGGTGTCGGCCTTTTTCTGCACCACGCCGAGAATGGGGACGCATCCATCCAGAAGCGTCCGGATGCGTGCGGAATACGTGTCCGCGTGCCGCTCCATGCGGCCGATCTCGTCCATCAGCACAAGGTCGCAGTCCTCCGCGCCCTTCAGCGCGTCCATGCCCGCCGTTTCAAACGCGTCCGGGAACGACGCGATGCCAAGTTCCGGGCGGCGGATGCCAACGCGGTTCTGTGCGCCGCAGAGCAGATCCTGCGCGGCGGCGGGATGCAGATAGACGGGCCGGCTGCCGTCCGCCTCCGGCTTTGCCGAGACGGTGCGGAAGCCGCCGAGCCGCTCCGGCCGCAAAGCCTCCAGCGCGGCGGCGATCAGCGTGCTTTTCCCGATCTGCACAGGACCGGTCAGAAATACGTGCATCCTTACCCCTCCTCCCGCGGCTTTTTCGCGGTCCCGGAGCGCTTCGCCCGGTGCAGGATCATCTCCGCCGCGATCGACACGGCGATCTCCGCCGGGGTCTGGCCGAGGATCTCCAGTCCGATGGGCGCGTGGATGCGGGCAAGGTCCGCCTCCGGGATGCCGTTTGCCGTGAGATACTCATTGGTCGACGCAATTTTATGGCGGCTGCCGATGCAGCCGATATACGTCGCGGGCGAGCGCATCGCCTGCAGCAGCACCTCGCGGTCGGCCTGATGGCCGGGGGTCATGATGCAGACGTAATCGTTTTCCGTGAGCGTCAGATGCGCGCCAATGTCCAGATAATCGCCGAGAATGACGCGCTCAGCCTGCGGATAGTGCTCCGGCGTGGCAAATCCCGGCCGGTTGTCATAGACCACAACGCGGAAATCGACCGAAGCCAGCACCGGCACGAGCGCTGCGCCGACGTGCCCGCCGCCGAAGATATACGCGTAGCCCGCCCGCGTGAGCGGCTCGACGTAATAGCGCGGCTCACCCTTTTTCGTGACCGCGTCCGCGCGGAGCATCGGGCGCAGCTCGTCCGGTGTGATGCAGTCCGTGAAGCGCAGACCATGCGCCTCGTCATAGGTCCCCATTGCGCTGACGCAGCCATCGTCCATGCGGTAGACGAGCCAGCTGTTCTGATTGCCGTTCAGAAGCTCCAGAATGCCGCGCAGCAGCGCGGTATCCGCCTCGGCCTGCGGGTCAAAATACTGGAAGAAGACCGTCACATTGCCGCCGCAGATCATACCGATGTCCGCGACCTCGTTGGGGGCCAGGCAGTAGCCGTGCACGAGGGACTGCTTCGTTTTCAGGACCTCCATCGCCAGCTTCCCGGATTCCAGCTCGACCGCGCCGCCGCCGACGGTGCCCTCCGTATGGCCGTCGGCGAAGACGGCCATTTTTGCGCCCGCACCGCGCGGCGTGGAGCCGGACGAGGCGAGAATGCTGCACAGCACGACACCCTCGCCCTGCGCGAGCGCCTGCAGCATGGATGTGAAAAGCGCTTTCATACAAGATCCTCCATTCTGATCGTCAGGATGCCAAGCCGCTTGGTCTGCGGCAGATAATACGGGTACTGCACATTTCCGTCCGCAGCAAACGCGGCAGGACGGCCTCGGGCGTGATCGCGCCGGGCGTTTCGTCCCGGCTGTAGATGCGGAAGAACCGGACGGCTTCGTCCAGCGACGCAAACGGCTGTCCGTGCTCCAGCTCCTGCGCGTCAAATTCGAACGGCACGCCCAGTTTGCGGAGCGTTTCGAAGGCGGCGGGAGTCGTCTCGCCGCGAATGGGCTGCTCTGTCAGAGAAAACCGGTGTAAATCGTAGTTCTTTTTGATGATAATGACCGTTTTCGCGCACTGACGGCGCGCGACGGGAAGAATTTCCGCAAGACTGCCGAAAAAGCAGAAGACCATCGCGTCGTACTGCGTTTTGTCCTCCGACGTCAATAAATCGCAGTGCAGCGGCGTGATATTTGTGAGCTGCCGCGTTCGGATGGTCTGCCGCAGCACGTCCAGCGCCTCGTCAGACACGTCCGCCGCTGTGATTTTCTCGAAATACGGACTCAGCGCGGCGGATAACGCTCCCAGCCCGCACCCCGCGTCGCAGAGCGTGCGGCAGCCGGAGAGCCTGGGCGCGAGAATGGCGGCAAGGCGCGCGTGATAGTCGCTTTTTTCATTCGCCGCCTGCATGAACCGGATCATGTCCGGTGTCCAGACAAACATACCTCTATTCCTCCTGGGCGTAGGTAACCGCAGACGATTTAATCATCGGTTACATAGGGCGTACAGACGGAAAAGACGCGGCTGCCGGCCTGCACCTGCGTGACGGCGACCGGAACGCCGTAGAGCGTCTGCAAAAGCTCCGGCGTGAGCACCTGTCCCGGCAGGCCGAAGGCCAGCACCCGTCCGTCCTTCAGCGCCAATACCTTTGTCGCATAACGGAAGGCCTGATTCGGCTCGTGCGTGGAAAAAATGACGCTGTAGCCGCCGGCGGACAGCGCTTCAATGCGCTGCATGACGCGGAAGCTGTTGCCGTAGTCAAGACTCGCCGTCGGCTCGTCCATGATGAGCGTGTGCGCGTTCTGGATCAGCGCCCGGCCGAGCAGCATCAGCTGCCGTTCGCCGCCGGAGATGCGCATACACCCGCGCGAAGCCAGCGCGCCGATGCCAAGCTCGTCCAGAATCCGCTGCGCTGCGTTCGTCTGCTCCCGCGAGGGGCTGTCAAACGGCCCGAGCTGCGCGCCAAGGCCCATCAGAACGCTGTCGAGCACCGTATGGTCGAACGCCGGACTGTAGGACTGCGGAATATACGCAAGCTCCGCCGCCAGCGCGCGGCGGGAATAGTCCCGCACGTCGCGGCCCGCGATTTTAACGCTGCCGCGCTTCGGCTCCAGAAAGCCGAGCAGGCAGCGGAACAGCGTGCTTTTTCCCACGCCGTTCGGGCCGAGCACGGCGATGCGCTCGCCCTTGTCCGCGCAGAAGCTGACGCTTTTTAATACGTCCGCCTCGCCATAGGAAAACACAAGGTCAGATACCTCAAGCTGCATCCCGCGCGCCTCCCTTCACAATTAAATAGAGGAACAGCGGCGCGCCGACGAGGGCCGTGAGGATGCCGAGCGGAATTTCGTCCGTCGTGAGACACCGCGCCAGATCGTCGACCAGCATGAGAAAGCTTGCGCCCAGCAGCATCGAGCACGGCAGCAGAAGCCGGGTGTTCTGTCCGACGAGCAGACGGCAGATGTGCGGGATCACGAGTCCCACCCAGCCGATCATGCCGCTAATGGAGACGCTGGCCGCCGTTGTAAGCGTCGCGCAGACAATGACAGCCAGCCGCAGGAGCTTCGTATTGACGCCCATGCTGCGCGCCTCAGCCTCGCTGATGGTCAGCAGGTTCAGCCGCCAGCGCAGGAAAAACAGCGGGATCAGGCCCAGCAGAATGGGGACCATCGCAAAATGCAGATCGTCCAGCCGCACAGCGGTCAGTGCGCCCATCAGCCAGTAGGTGATGGCGGGCAGCTGCTCGTTCGTGTCGGCGACTAATTTAATAAAGGAGGTTCCGGCGGAAAACAGCGACCCGACCATCACGCCCGCCAGCACCATCGCCAGATTCGAGCGCATGCGGCTCAGCCGCCCGACCAGATACGTCAGCCCCACCGCCGCAAGGCCGAAGAGGAACGAGCCTGCCGTGATGACGGCGTAGCTCGCGCCGAGCAGAATCGCCAGCGCCGCACCGAAGCACGCGCCGGTCGACGCGCCGAGCAGATCCGGCGACACCATGGGGTTGCGGAACATGGCCTGATACGACGCGCCCGCGGCCGAGAGCGCCGCGCCGATGAGCGCGGCGGACAAAATGCGCGGCAGGCGGATCTGGATGACGACGGAGGCCTCCTCCGGCGTCCATGTGGGCGCGAGGCGCAGATGCCCGCGCGAAACGCCCGACAGCGCCCGGTCCGCCAGCAGCCGCGCGGTCTGTAATGCCGAGACGCGGTACCAGCCCAGCAGGAACGACAAGAAAAAAGACCGCCGCCAGCAAAATCAAAAGGATCAGGACACACCGCCTGCCCGTTTTTTCAGGTTTCATCAGCCTACTCCAAACAAAAGCGTTGTTTTTCATACCGTACCACCCTTTGCGTCTTCCTGTCAAGCAAAAGCGCCGGATTTTATTCGGAATTGCCGAATCTTACAGAAAATCCGCCCCTGCGCGGGCCGGACGAGCTGAACAGGCAATATGCGTATTTTATTGCAGCATATGCATTGCGATTTCGTCCTCAATCAGCACGTTTACACTGCTTCAGATACTCTTCTCTTGTAATCATCATGTGGAGAAAACCGTCCTCCACGCCTAACTCCCGAAAGCCTGCCCTGCGATGGGTTTCCCATGCGGTGATTTCGTTCCGGGCGACCTCGAAGTCGTTATGGATCCTGGAGATCCCGCAGACACGGAACGCGTGATCCAGCATCAGCTTCAGCGCGGGAACGGCGTAACCCTTCCCCCGGAAGGGGGCATACATCACGATGCCCATATCCCACCAATCCTTTTCGGGTGTATAGTGGAAGTTCACATCGCCGATCCATGCGCCGTCCGGGCTGCGTTTGATATAAGCATAGAAGCGCTCCGGCTCCTTTCCGACCCATCTATCGTACCAATCGGCAAGCGCCTCGTCCGGGCAGTCGATGCAGCCGGTGTCCCGATGGTAGCCCGCATAGGCAACATCCCAGCCCGCGTTGTAAGCCATCGTTTCCGGGTCAGCCATCATCTGCTGATAGAACCACAGATCTTCCCGCTTGGGGATGTACAGTTCAAGCTCTCGTGTAATATATGCCATAACGCGCCTCCGTATTTTTAGGATAATCTATGGTCGATCGTGTTTTATCATATTCTTATCACGCCATCAAGCGACGATACGCATGGCGGCTTCGAAAAATACCGCTGCTTCGTTAGACACGCGCTGTGTCCGGCGATTTTATAGACGGACAATTTATGGGGAGGCGACAATTTCTGCGCCTCTCGCAGAAGGCCGCGCGATAAACCGCCGCAGACATTCGTTGATGCAAATATCTGCGATGGGCCAAAGTATTTATCGCGTATGCAGGACCTGCGCCGCCCGATCCGGGTAATCCGTGATCAGCGCGTCCGCGCCGACGCTGGCGAGATAGGCCATGTCTTCCTCGGCATTGACGGTCCAGTACTGAATGGCCAGATCGTGGGCATGGGCAAAGTTGATGACCGTTGTGGTGCCGAGGTTGATGCCGAAGCTCGACTCCGCGTTGCCGAACGGCAGCTGGAGCACGTCGTAGGAGCAGGTGAAATCCGTTTTGCCGGTCAAGGCGGCAAAGTAGAACTGCACGACCTCCGCCGGGCTGGCGCTGCGGTGCATGTCCGGGTAGTTCGCCGTGATGTAGTCCGCGACCTCATCGCGGAAGCTGCCGACGATGACGCGGTCGAGCAGATCTCGCTCGTTCAGCGTCGCATAAAGCTGATCTGCCGCGGCCAGACCGACGTCTCCTCCGTCCTTGATCTCGATGATATAGTGATAGTCCCCGGCAGAGGTCAGATAGTCCAGCACCTCGTCCAAAGACAAAATGCGCAGCTCGTCCGGCACGGCGTCGCCGTGTAAATCCGTATACGGCGTTTCGCCCGCGTCATTTACGAACTGCGCCGCTATGTTCAGATCCTTCAGCTCTGCCAGCGTCTTATCCCGGACAAGCACGTTTTCCGCTCCAAACACGGTCACGGCATCCGACACGCGGTCGAGCGTGGAATCATGCGAGAGCACCAGAACGTCGTCCGCCGTCATATGCAGGTCGAACTCGAAATAATCCACCTGCACATCCGGGTTTTCCGCACAGCCGCGGAACGCCGCCAGCGTCTCCTCCGGGAACTCGCCCGCGCCGCTGCGGTGCGCCGAGATCGCCGTTTCACCGGTGATGAACGGGTTGTTCGTTTCGTATTGCTTCAGATTTTTCGGATTCGAACGATGATGGAACTGCGCAATGCCGATAATTGCAATCACAACTACGATGCAGAGCAGCACGAGAAGGCTCCTGCCGATGACTTTTTTGACTTTCATGATGATTCTCCTGACTGTCATATTTGCATAATCTATGGTCAATCGCATTTTATCATATTTTCCGCCGCGCCATCAAGAGGCGATACGCATGATGGCTGCGAAAAATGCCGCAGGCTCGTTAAAACAATGCGGCATCCGCCGTACATCGGCCGGGCTCATACTCCCGTGTCAGCGGGCATATACTCCAATAGCATACACAGCCTGGAGGTGCCCGTATGACAGAGGACTTACTCACCAGAGCCAGGGAGCTGGCTGTGTACATCATCGAGACCCGCACCACCATCCGGCAGGCGGCAAAGCACTTCGGACTTTCCAAATCGACCGTACATAAGGATCTTTCCGAGCGGCTGCCGATGGCGAACCGCGCGCTGTATCTTTCTGTGCGGGAGATCCTCGACCAGAACAGGGCCGAGCGCCATATCCGCGGCGGTCTGGCTACGAGAAAGAAATATAAGGGGTTCTGAATCTTGTCGTTTTCCGGGCGTTTTCCCGTTTTTTGGGGGAAACGTCCGGCTTTTTATACAGCTTGCTAAAAATTTGTGAGTTTCGATAAAATTTTTTGAGAAATGGGTTGATTCTTTGATGCGGAAGGTATATACTTGGAATCAGGAAACAACTCCATTCAACAACAACACAACGTTCAGGAGGCAAAGAGTCATGAAATATGGTCGTACATTCAATTTCTCCGCAGGCCCCGCAATGATGCCGGAGCCTGTGCTCGAGGAGATCCGCGACGAGATGATGAACTACCGCGGCAGCGGTATGTGCGTCATGGAAATGAGCCACCGTTCCCCTGTTTTCCAGCAGATCATCGACGAGGCCGAGCAGGATCTGCGCGACCTCATGGGCATTCCCGACAACTATAAGGTCCTGTTCATTCAGGGCGGCGCTACGCTCCAGTTCTCCATGATCCCATGAACCTGATGAAGAACGGCAAGGCCGTCTACATCGAGACCGGCGCATGGTCCAAGAAGGCCATCGCCGAGGCGAAGAAGGTCGGCGAGGTCATCGTCGCTGCTTCCTCCAAGGACAAGAACTACACCTACGTTCCCGACTGCTCGGATCTGGATATCCCCGAAGACACCGACTACGTCTACATCTGCGAAAATGAGACCATCCATGGCGTGACGTGGAACAAGCTGCCCAACACCAAGGGCCATGTTCTGGTCTCCGACCAGTCCTCCATGTTCCTGTCCAAGCCCTGCAACGTCTCCGATTACGGCATGATCTACGCGGGCGTGCAGAAGAACGTCGGCCCGGCCGGCATGGTCGTGTGCATCGTCCGCGAGGATCTCATCCGTGACGATCTGACCGATCTTCCCATCTACCTGCAGTACAGCACCCACTCAGGCGCAGGCTCCATGTACAACACCCCGAACTGCTGGGCGATCTACTGCTGCGGCAAGGTCTTCAAGTACCTCAAGAGCATCGGCGGTCTCGAGGAAATGCACAAGCGCAATCTCGACAAGGCAAAGGTCTTCTATGACTTCCTGGATTCCTCCAAGATGTTCAAGGGCACCGTCGAGCCCGAGTTCCGTTCGCTCATGAACATCCCGTTCGTGACCGAGTCTGCCGATCTCGACAAGGAAGTCGTCGCTGCTACCAAGGCTGCGGGCTATGACAACCTCAAGGGCCACAAGTCCGTCGGCGGTCTGCGCGCGTCCATCTACAACGCCATGCCGAAGGAGGGCGTCGAGGCCCTCGTGAAATTCCTCAAGAACTTCGAAGCAAACTACGGCAAATAAAAAACCTACAAGGCGCGGCATATTCTGTCGCGCCTTATTTCACAGAACAAATATAAGGAGAGTTTATCATGCGTATTCTCGTTACCGATGGAATGGACAAGACCGCTATGGCGCAGCTGCGCGAGGCAGGTCACGAAGTCGTCGAGCAGTTCTATGAGCCCGAAGAGCTGGGCGCTGCCCTGCGTGAGTTTGACGCGGTCGTCGTCCGCTCCAAGACCAAGGTTCGCGCGAACCACATCGACGAGGCCAAGGGCGGCAAGCTCAAGCTGATCATCCGCGGCGGCGTTGGCGTAGACAACATCGATGTCAAGTACGCAGAGGAAAACGGCATCACTGTCAAGAACACCCCGAAGGCTTCCTCTCAGTCCGTCGCGGAGCTGGCCATGGGCCATATGTTCTCCTGCGCGCGCTACCTCTCCATCGCGGGCCACACCATGCGCGAGGGCAAGTGGGAAAAGAAGGCCTACGGCAAGGGCATTGAGCTGCAGGGCAAGACCCTCGGCATCGTCGGCTTCGGCCGCATCGGCCAGCATCTCGGCGTCATGGCCAAGGCCATCGGCATGACCGTCATCGCTTTTGATATCTTCCACATCCCCGGCATCGAAGAGAAGCTTGGCATTCCGTACGTGGAAATGGACGAGCTGCTGGCCAAGTCCGACTTCATCTCTGTCCATGCCCCGGCAGTCGACGGCGGCGCACTGATTAACGCAGAGCGCATCGCAAAGATGAAGGACGGCGTTGTGATCATCAATACCTCCCGCGGCACCAACGTGACGAGGCCGCGCTGCTGGCCGCACTCGAATCCGGCAAGGTCCGCGCCGCCGGTCTGGACGTCTACGCTGACGAGCCCGCCTCCAACTCCGCGCTGTACTCCCATCCGATGGTCTCCTGCACGCCGCACATCGGCGCTGCCACCGTCGAGGCGCAGAAGCGCATCGGCGCGGAGATTGTGGATATTATCACAAATTTCGGCAAATAATTTCAGTCATTTCGCACAGGCATCCGCGCTTGTATTTCTGGCGCGGATGCGATATGATAATTTTGAGCAATCTGCAAAAAGATCGCAATAGATTGGTACAATTTTTTGAGGAGGATTTACCAACAATGAATGCTTATGTAGCAAGTGTCATCGACTACGTCAAGCAGACCCACGCCAACGAGCCTGAATTCGTCCAGACCGTTGAGGAAGTTCTGTCTTCCATCTCCCCGATCATGGATGCACATCCCGAGTACGAGAAGGTTGACCTTCTGAAGAGAATGGTCGAGCCCGAGCGTATGTTCACGTTCCGCGTCTGCTGGATGGACGACAAGGGCGAATACCACACAAACCGCGGCTGGCGCTGCCAGTTCAACGGCGCCATCGGCCCGTACAAGGGCGGCCTGCGCTTCCAGAAGAACGTTTACGAAGGCGTCATCAAGTTCCTCGGCTTCGAGCAGACCTTCAAGAACTCCCTGACCGGCCTGCCCATGGGCGGCGCGAAGGGCGGCTCCGACTTCGATCCCGCCGGCAAGTCCGACGCCGAAGTCATGCGTTTCTGCCAGAGCTTCATGACGGCTCTGTACCGCTACATCGGGCCGGACATCGACGTTCCCGCTGGTGATATGGGCGTTGGCGGCCGCGAGATCGGCTATATGTTCGGCCAGTATCGCAGACTCAAGGGTGTCTGGGAGAACGGTGTTCTCACCGGCAAGGGCATGAGCTACGGCGGCTCCCTGATCCGTCCGGAAGCGACCGGCTACGGCGCAGTCTACTATCTCCAGGAAGTCCTGAAGCACGAGAACGACACCATCGAGGGCAAGCGCATCGCCATCTCCGGCTACGGCAACGTGGGCTGGGGCATCATGAAGAAGGCTGCCATGTTCGGCGCGAAGGTCACCTACTTTGCCGGTCCCGACGGCTACGTCCATGATCCGGATGGTGTTACCGGTGAAAAGCTTGACTATATCCTCGAGATGCGCGCCAAGGATCCGATGCACTGCAAGCCCTATGCCGACAAGTACGGCGTGGAATTGTTCCGGGCGCAAAGTGCTGGGGCGTGAAGGACGTTGACGTCTATATGCCCGCCGCTACCCAGAACGACGTCCGCATGGAGTCCGCAGAAAAGATCGCGGCTTCTGGCGTCAAGTATTACATCGAGGTCGCCAATATGCCGACCACGAACGACGCTCTGAACTTCCTGCGTGAGCAGAAGCACATGATCGTCGCTCCGTCGAAGGCTGTCAACGCTGGCGGTGTCGGCGTCTCCGGTCTCGAAATGAGCCAGAACTCCGAGCGTCTGGTCTGGACGGCGGAAGAAGTCGATGCGCAGCTGCACAAGATGATGAAGAACATCCACAAGGTCAGCGCAGAGGCTGCCGAAGAGTACGCATCTGCGCAAGACGGGGTCGCCTTCAACGTCTAGGTGCCGCTTTATCTACGGTCGGGCGCCAATATTGCCGGCTTCAAGAAGGTCGCACAGGCCATGTACGAGCAGGGCGTGTTCTGATCTATTTCCATTCCATACACAGCAGCCCCAGCGGTTTACGATCTGGTCGCGCGATATCGCAGACGATCTCGACGGGCGCCAACATCGCCGGCTCGCCCCAGTTGAAGGTCGCTGCAGGCCATGTAGCGTTCGCGCACGCGGGCGGCGCGGTGGGCCATGTCGGAGTGGATGAAAATGTGCAGGCAGTCCGGCTGATCCTTCAGGATGAAGTCGGCGCAGCGGCCGACGATAACGCACGGACCCTTGCTGGCAAGATCGCGGATGACGTTCGTCTGGCAGACGTAGAGCTTATCCGACACGGACATGGTATCGACCAGACCCATCGGGTGCGAGGAGACGGCAATATTAAACAGGAAGCTGCTGGTGACAGAGGCGTATTCGCCGATCTCCTCGATGAACTCATGCGAGAAGCCGCTTTCTTTGGCGACCTTGTCGACCAGCTCCTTGTCATAATAGGGGATGCCGAGCTTCTCAGCCACCGCCTTGCCGATGCTTCGTCCGCCGCTGCCAAACTGGCGGCTGATGGTGATGACCGTTGACAAATAAAAAAATAGGAATTTACGGCAAATTTTGTGCGCAGCAATCGCCCGCCCCAAGGTTCGGTTACAGATACGGCCGCATATCCTTGACCAGCTGGTCCTCCAGCCGGATGAGCGACTGGGCGAGGCCCCGCGAGTCCTCGTCCGCTGTGGGGTACTGGTTGCAGTAGCGGGCGAGCGACTTGATGCCCATCGAGCAGCCGGTCGAGATGAGGTCGGCTGTCGTCGCGTCGCCGGGCTTCATGGAAAGCATCGCCTGCGTTTTCAGATACGACATGGCGCGCGCAGCCGGGTCTGCGCGCTTCGGCTCCTTGCCCTGGCCGCGCAGCCGGTCCGCCGCCTGTGCGGCAAGCTGCTCGTGCTGGCGCTTGCTGTCAAGCAGGCGCTTTTGCAGCGGGCCTTCCGCGCTGTTTTTCAGCACATCCTCCAGCGAACGGATGGCCATATCCGTCCCTGCCGCGCACTCCGACAGCAGATGCAGGGTATCTTCGTTCATATACATCTCCTCCTTCTGCGAGTATTGTGTTCCAAAATAGAAAAAAGTATGATACAATACGAAAAAAGGAGGCGCTGCTATGCGTATGGAACGGACGGTCCGCGAGATCGCGGGCGATTATGCCGTGCTGGAAAACGAGACAGGCGGCACAACGGAGGTCGCGCTGGCGCTGCTGCCGGACGGCATTGCCGAGGGCACGGTGCTGATTTTTGAAAATTTTGAATACCGCATAAAGGAGAATATGCCATGATCCGTCATATCGTCATGTGGAAATTCCGCGAGGGAGAAGCGGAAAACCGCGAAAAATTCCTGTCTGGCCTGCAGGCGCTGGACGGCGTGATTCCGGAGATCCGCCATATGGAGATCCACCGCAGCTGCAAGCCCGGCAATCCCTACGACGCCTGTCTGATCGCCGATTTTGACGATCTGGACGCGCTGTCCCGTTACAAAAACGACCCGCGCCATGTCGCGGTGTCCACGCTCTGCAAGTCCATCCGCGAATCGCGCGGCGCGATCGACTACGAGCTGTAAGCCCGGTATATCGATTTACCGTTTCAGGAGGGAGCTTCATGAAGACCAAACATATTCAGAAGCAGCTGGATTTCTTCGTCCGCGATAAGGCGCACCATGCCTACCGCAAGCCCGCAGGGGACGCGCACGCGCTCGCAGAGACGTTTGCGGCACAGGGGCTTGACGATATGCAGCGCTCCGTCGCACGGCTGCGCTATGTGCTGGCGCAGGAAACGCCCGTCGTTTTCCCGGATGAGCGCATCACGCTGCTGCGCACCGTGCGCACCATCCCGGAGATCCACACCGAAGAAGAGGACCGGAAGCTGCACGAGACGCACGCGTTCCATGAAAACGGCCGCGTGTTCAACATGTGCCCGGATTACGGCATGCTGATGGCGGACGGCTTTACGAAAAAGGCCGAAAAGATTCGCACGCAGCTGGAAAAGGCAGAAACGGCGGAGCAGAAGGAATTTCTGCAGGCCATGCTGGACGTGCTTTCCATCGTGACGGACTTCGCCGCGCGCTACCGCGAGGAGGCGCTGCGCGTAGGCAACCAGACGGTTGCGGACACGCTTTCCAAGATCCCCGCCAACGCGCCCAAGACGCTTCTCGAAGCGCTACAGTTCCTGCGCCTGCTGCATTACGCCATGTGGTGCAACGGCAACTATCACAATACCATCGGCCGTATCGACCAGTTCCTGTACCCCTATTACCGGCACGATCTGGACGCAGGGCTTCTGACGAAGGACGAGGCGCTTGAGCTGCTGGAGGAGTTTTTCGTCTCCTGCAACCGCGACAGCGACCTTTACATCGGCATCCAGCAGGGCGACAACGGGCAGACCATCGTCCTCGACGGCTCGAACGCGGACGGCTCCGACGCGTATAACGACCTGTCCGAGCTGTGCCTGATCGCCAGCCGCGACCTGTGCCTCATCGACCCCAAGGTCAACCTGCGCGTGCACAAAAACACGCCGCTGTCCGTCTATGAGCTTGCCACGACGCTCACACAGAAGGGCCTCGGCTTCCCACAGTATACGAACGACGAAATTGTCATTCCCGCGCTGCTGCGCTGGGGCTATGAGAAAAAGGACGCCTATAACTACACGCTGGCCGCCTGCTGGGAAATTCTTGTGACGGGGTATATGGATCTTGTCAACTGGGACAGCCTGAACTTCCTCAAGACCGTGCAGGACGCCTGCGAGCATCTGCCGGAATGCAAAACATACGAAGAATTCGCGGCGCTTGTGAAGCAGAATCTCGAGGCGCAGGCCGGGGCGCTCATGGCGGAGACGAAAAACGTCTATAAAGAGCCGTCGCCCCTCGTGAGCCTCATGTGCCCGGACTGCCTCGAAAAGATGCGCGATATCTCGAAGCCCGGCAAGTATAATAACTACGGCTTCCACGGCGATGGTCTGGCGACCGCGGCCGACTCCATGGCCGCCATACGCAAATACGTCTATGACGAGAAGACCTTCACGCCCGAAACCATGCTCGACATGCTGCACGCCGATTTCAAGGGCTATGAGCGCGAACAGAATATGCTCCGCTACGAAGGCCCGAAGTTCGGCAACGACGATGATTTTGTCGATTCCATCGCTGTGCAGCTGCTCGACTGGTATGCCGACGCGCTGGAAGGAAGAAAAACGACCGCGGCGGCTGCTTCCGCGCGGGCACGGCCTCGGCCATGTATTATATCTGGCATTCGAAGGACGCGCCTGCCTCGCCTGATGGCCGCAGCGCGCATGAGGCGCTGCCCTGCAACTACTCGCCGTCCCTCTTTGCCCGCTGCGAAGGCCCGATCTCCATCATCAATCCTTTGCCAAGCCGCATCTGACGCGCGTGGCCAACGGCGGCCCGCTGACCGTCGAGCTGTCCGACACCATGTTCCGTAATGAGGACGCCATCCGCAAATGCGCCATGTTCGTCAAGAGCTTCATGGACATGGGCGGACACCAGATGCAGATCAACGCCGTCAACCGCGATAGGCTCCTTGACGCGCAGAAGCACCCGGAGAATTACCGCAACCTCATCGTGCGCGTCTGGGGCTGGAGCGGCTACTTCGTTGAGCTGAACGAGGTCTATCAGAACCATATCATCAAGCGCTCGGAAATGAGCCTGTAATACTGGAAGGAAGGAAAAACACTATGCTGAAAGCACTGAAAGAACAGGTATTGAAAGCCAATCTGGCCCTGCCAAAACACGATCTTGTCACCTTTACCTGGGGCAACGTCTCCGCCATCGACCGCGCGAGCGGCCTCATCGCCATCAAGCCCTCGGGCGTGGAATATGACGAGATGACCGCCGACGACATCGTGCTCGTGAGTCTTGAGACGGGCGAGCGCGTCGAGGGCCGTCTCAAGCCCTCGTCTGACACGCCGACGCACGTAGAACTGTACCGGGCCTTCCCGTCCATCGGCGGCATTGTCCACACGCACAGCCGCTGGGCGACCAGCTTTGCGCAGGCCGGCGCCGGCATCGACGCCATGGGCACCACGCAGGGCGATTATTTCTACGGCCAGATCCCCTGCACCCGCAGCATGACGCCCGAGGAGATCAAGGACGCGTATGAAAAGAACACCGGCCTTGTCATCATCGAGGAATTCAAGCGCCGCGGCATCGACCCGGCACAGATTCCCGCCGTGCTCGTCCACAACCACGGCCCGTTCACCTGGGGCAAGGACGCGGACGAGGCGGTCTACCACGCGGTCGTGCTTGAAGAGGTCGCGTTCATGAACTTCCACGCCAAACTGCTGAACCCCGCCGCAGGCCCCATGCCGCAGGTGCTGCTCGACAAGCATTACCTGCGCAAGCACGGCGCGAACGCCTATTATGGACAGGGCTGAGGCGCAGAAGGCGCTGCAGGCCTGCATCGCAGATGAGCAGGCCTATCAATTCACGAGCTTTTCCCACCGCGACGCGTGGGAGCTTGGCCATGTGCTGGTGGACGCGTGCGAAAAGATGGGCGCGCCGCTTGCCGTGGAGATCGAGATCAATCACGTGATCGTCTTCCGCTATTACCCGGACGGCACGGGCGCATATCACGAGCAGTGGCTGCGGCGCAAGCGGAATCTGGTCAACCTGCTTGAAAAAAGCTCCCAGCGCGCGTATTACGAGCTGGAGGTCAATTACGAGGATCAGGAACGCGACTGGCGGCTGCCGCACAGTGACTACGCCGCGTGCAGCGGCGCGTTCCCCATCCGCATCCGCGGCGGAAGCGTCATCGGCGTCGCCGCTGTCTCCGGCCTCCCGGATCCCGGCGACCAGACCGCCCTTCTGAACGGCCTGCGCGCTTATTTTGAAGCGCATTCATAAGGCTTATTCTATGCGCTGTCACAGAGACTTCTGTATCCTGCACAGTTCAGCGCGCGCTGAATTCTGCGGCAGAATCCCTCCGCTATTGACGCGCCGACAGAACAAACGGCTCCCGTATGCAGCTGCATACGGGAGCCGTTGGCTATATGGATAAGCTGCTGCTGTCGTGGCAGCAGCGCCTCATAGGGGATCTGAAGCGCTTCGTGGAGCGCTTTTCATTCATCGGGATAAACGCTGCGCTGGCCGCATTCGATTTTTGCCAATGCACTGCGGGTCAGATCACAGCCTGCAAGCTGTGCCTTTGCCGCAAGCTGCTCCTGCGTCATGCCCCGCGCAAGCCGTGCGGCCCGGATCGCCGCGCCGACGGCCTTACTGTATTCCAAATCCATGCGAATATCATCCTTGCTCTTAATATGCCGAAAAATCCGCCGTGGAGCGGATTTTTTGGTTTGCAGATCACTCGGCAAGCTGCCACATGAGTTGGGCCAGAAGGTTCGTGATGGTTTCCATGTCGTCTGCGGGGATGTACTCAAAGCGGCCGTGGAAGTTTTCGCCGCCGGTGCACAGGTTCGGGCAGGGGAGGCCCTCAAAGGACAGGCGTGCGCCGTCCGTGCCGCCGCGGATGGGGACGATCTTCGGCGTGACGCCGACGGATTCCATCGCCTTTTTCGCGTTCTCGATCAGGAACATACACGGGGCGATCTTCTCCTTCATGTTGTAATAGCTGTCGCGCAGCGTGAGCGCTGCGGTGCCTGCGCCGTAGCGGCGGTCAATTTCCGCGCAGGCTTTTTCCATGACGGCCTTGCGCGCTTCAAATTTCGCGCGGTCGTGGTCGCGGATGATGTATTGCAGCTCCGCCTGCTCCGTCTCGCCGCGCATGGCGACAAGATGATAAAAGCCCTCGTATTTTTCCGTGTAATACGGCGTCTCCAGCGCCGGGAGCAGGCCGTGCAGTTCCATGGCGACGAGCGCGGCGTTGACCATCTGACCTTTTGCGGAGCCGGGGTGGATGGACTTGCCGCGAAGTTCGATTTTCGCACTGGCGGCATTGAAGTTTTCGTATTCCAGTTCGCCGAGCGCGCCGCCGTCAACGGTGTAAGCGTAGTCTGCGCCGAAGCCCTTCACATCAAACCGGTCGGCCCCGCGTCCGATCTCCTCGTCGGGCGTAAAGGCCAGCCTGACGGTTCCATGCGGCTTTTCGGACGTGAGCAGCAGCTGCGCGGCGGACAGGATTTCCGCCACGCCCGCCTTATCGTCCGCGCCGAGCAGCGTCGTGCCGTCCGTGACGATCAGGCGCTTGCCGACAGAGTTTTTCAGCTGCGGGTATTCCTTCGGAGAAAGCATGATGTGCTTCTCTTCGTTCAGCACCACGTCGCCGCCGTCATAGGGCTCGGTGATGCGTGCGCGGATGTTCTCGCCGGGCGCGTCCGGCGCGGTGTCCATGTGGGCGATGAGGCCGTAGACAGGAATGTCCTTTTCGCAGTTTGCCGGGACAGTGCCGTAGACGTAGCCGTCCTTGTCAACGCGTGCGTCTGCAATGCCCATGTCCTGCATCTGGCGGACAAGCTCCTGTGCAAGCGCAAGCTGCCGCGCGGTGGACGGGCACGTCTCGGACGCTTCGTCCGAGGTCGTGGGATAGGAAACGAGCTTCAAAAAGCGTTCAACGACTGTCATGTGTGTGTTCTCCTTTGTGTCAGTATTGGAAAATGCTTCCGCCGACAAACTCGCGCACGATGGAGTCGCGCGGGACATACGGCGTATCGAGCGGCGGCAGGCTCCGCACCACGTCCATCAGGACGGTCAGGCCGTGCTCCGCAATAAACGCGTCGTCCAGATCGGACGCGAACTGTGGGATCTGGCGCAGGTATTTTGCCAGAATGCACAGCTCGTAATCGTGGAACGAGTCGATGTGGACGGAGGCGTTGGGTTTGTTGGGCGCGATATACTTCTGTTCGCCCGCGTTGACGGATTCGGCGCGGAGGATCGTGTCGCGCAGGGAATTGCCGCGGCCCTGATAATTGCGGATCATGCGGCGCGCCACGCGCACCTGCTCGGGGTGGATGATGCGGTCGCCGGGCGTGATGATACGCGTTCTGGGCGCGACGTAAATGCCGGTGGCGCGGTCGCGGATGGGATCGAAGAGCAGGGGATTGAGCATATGGATGCCCTCGGCGATGATCACAGCCTCGCGGCTGCCCTGCATGGGGGTGTAGCCGCCGGTGCGGTTGTTGGGAAAGTCGTACCACGGCACCTGCACCGTCTCGCCGTTCGACAGCCGGTCGATGGTGTCAAGCAGCAGCTCCCGGTTGACGCACAGGGGCGACTCCCAGTCCGTTAAGTCCTTTGGCCGCTCGGAGAGCGGCAGAAAGAAATTGTCCATGCTCAAAAGACAGACCTTGACGCCCAGATTTTCGAGATACGTCTGTAGGCGCATCGCCGTCGTCGTCTTGCCGGAGCCGGAGGGGCCGGTCAGGCAGACGAAGGGCTTGCGCGGCTGTGCGCTCAGGATCGCGGCGGCAGCGGAGCTGATCTTGTCGTGAAAGACCTCCTCACAGCGCAGAACGAACTGCGTCTGGTTCCGCATGGCATAGACAACGTCTTCAATGTCAATAACTCGCATTTTCTTCCTCCTTATGCGCGTTCCACCGCGCCATCATGCGGCGGTAGATCAGAACAAAGCAGAGCACGTGCACCGCGCTCGTCACGACCCAGCTGACGGGGTAGGACAGATACAGTACGTCAAGCGTGTGGTGCGTCTGGAAGATCGTGTAGATCCAGATGATGCGCAGCACGCATGCACCGAAGATCGTCACGACCATCGGCATCCAGCTCCGGCCAAGCCCGCGCACCATGCCGCAGCACGTCTCCATGATGCCGCAGACGAAATAGGTCATGCCCATATACGTCACGCGCACCATGCCGCTGGCAATGACGGAGGCATAGGCCGGGTCGTCCTTTGCAATGTAAATGCCGAGCAGCGGCTGGCCGAAGAAGTACAGCAGCGCGCACATCGGCACGCCGATGAGCAGGACTGTCAGGATGCAGTCGCGGTAGACGGGCTTGATGCGCTCCGGCTTGCCCGCGCCGAGATTCTGGCTGGTAAAGGTCATGGAGGCGTGATAAACGGAGTTGCAGGCCGTATAAATGAACGAGTCGAGATTGCCTGCCGCCGTGTTCGCCGCGACCACGTCCGCGCCGAAGGAGTTGATCGAGGACTGGATCATGACATTGGAAATATTGAAGATCACGGACTGAAGACCCGCAGGCAGTCCGATCTGGATCATGCGCAGGGCCTCGTCCGGGTAAAAGCGGAGTTTTTTGAGTTCCAGCTGCGCGCAGCCCTCCAGCCGCATCAGGCAGATGAGCACGAGCGCCAGCGCGAGATACTGCGAGACGACGGTTGCGATCGCGACGCCCGCCACGCCGAGACGGCAGACGATCACGAAGAACAGATTCAGCAGTACATTGACCGTGCCGGAAACGGACAGGAAGAAAAACGGCTTTTTTGTGTCGCCGAAGGCCCGCAGCACCGCCGCGCAGAAGTTATACAGAAGCGAGGCGGGCACGCCGATGAAGTAAATTTGCAAATACCGGTCGGACAAGGGCAGAACGTCCTCCGGCGTATCCATCAGGCGGAGCAGGGGACTGGCCAGGAAAAAGCCCAGCAGGAAGACCACGACGCCAAGCCCAAGCCCCAGCACGACCGAGGTGTGCACGGAGCGGGAGACGCGCTCGTCATCCCGGCAGCCGAGATAGCGGGCAACGAGGATGTTGACGCCGACGGAAATGCCGATGAACGCGCCGATGAGCAGGTTGATAAGCGACGTTGTCGCGCCGACGGCGGCAAGGGCCGTGCTGCTGTCAAATTTGCCGACGACAATGACGTCGGCGGCGTTGAACAGCAGCTGTAAAATGCCGGTCAGCGCCAGCGGGACGGAAAAGCGGATGATCTGCGGCAGGGGTCTGCCCTCGGTCATCACGATCGAATTTGCTTTTTGTTGCTGCCATGGGGATGGTGCCCTCCTATTTCTCTTTCAGAGTGTCAAAAAATGCGAGCCACGGTTCAGCCTGCGGCGGGTCATGCGCGAAGACGAGGCGTTCATTCGTCTGCGGGTGGAAAAACGCGATTTGATACGACCAGAGGCCGAGCGGGCCGTCTGACTGTGCGCCGTATTTCCGGTCGCCGCAGAGCGGCAGGCCGCGGGAGGAAAACTGCGCGCGGATCTGATGCGTCCTGCCGGTTTCCAGCCGGATACGCACAAGCGCGCGCCCGTCCTTCACGCCAAGCACCCGGTACGAAAGCCGGGCAGGCCGTGCGTCCGGGCCGGGGGTGTGCGTGACGAAGGTTTGCTTTTTCGCTGCGTCGCGCGTGAGAAGATCGGCCAGAACGCCCTCCGGCGCGTCCGGGATCCCCTTCAATACGGCGAGATAGTCCTTTTCAAATGTATGCGCCTGCACCTGCCGGGACAGGATGCTGTCAGCCATGCGCGACCGCGCGTAGACCATCACGCCGCCCACGGGCCGGTCGAGCCGGTGCACGACGCGCACGCAGCCGGTTTCGTCCTCTCCCAGCGCCCGGCGCAGCAGCTCCGGCATACCGCCCGGCTCGTCAGTGGACAAAACGCCCGCAGGCTTGAGACAGACGACGATTCGATTGTCGGTATATAAAAGCTCCATTTGCGGTTCCTATGGCGGGTGATTTGTGAGGTGATGCACGGGCGCGTGCATCTATGCTCAAGTCATTATAGTATAGCACGCTTTCCACGTTTCGTCACGCAGTTTTGCGCACGGGATAAAAAATGTCTTAAAAATTCTTAATTCTGCCCGGAAGCTTGCGGAAGTGTGATATAATAGCGCCACAAAAAGGAGGGAGCAGCCATGGAAGAGGCGATCCGCATTCTGGTGGTAGACGACGAGCCGGATATCCGGCGTATCTGCCGGATCTTGTTGGAGACGGGCGGTTATACCGTGTTGGAGGCCGCGACGGGCGCGGAGGCGGTCGAGCAGGTCCGGCAGCACCCGGAGCTTGATCTTATTTTAATGGATATCATGATGCCGGAGCTGGGCGGCTACGACGCCTGCAGCAGCATCCGGTCGTATTCCACAGCCCCGGTTCTGTTTCTGACCGCGAAGACGCAGGAGGGCGACAAGCGCCGCGCGTATGATTCCGGCGGCGACGATTATCTTGCCAAGCCGTTTTCCCACGCGGAGCTGATGATGAAGGTCGAGTCGCTGCTGCGGCGCTACCGGGTGTATAAGAGCAAATCGAGCGGGCGGACGCTCCGGCCCGGCATCGTGCTCGACGAGGAAAACCGGCGCGTGCTGGTAAACGGCCAGCCGCTGGAGCTGACGGAGACGGAGTTTTCCATTCTCCACTGCCTAGCGGAGAACCGGGGCCGCGTCGTGCCGGTGCGCACGATCTATGAGACGGTCTGGCATGAGACATATATGCCGGCGTCAAACAATACCGTGATGGTGCATATTGTGAACCTGCGCAAGAAGCTGGAGGAGGATCCGGCCAACCCGCGCCTGATCCGCACCGTCTGGGGAAAGGGCTATCAGATTGACTGAAAAGAAGAAGCATTTTGTTTCGCTGAGCGTCAAGCCGCTGTTTGTGCTGCTGCTGGGGCTGGTACTGGGTGTGTGCGTCTGCCTGCTGGCGAACTTCACCGGCGAGCAGATCATCGAACGCAGCTATATGAGCGACAAGGCTGTTTTGAAGCGCACGAACAGGGCTGCGCAGGAGTTCCAGTCCTTTGTGCGGCAGAACAGCATCTCCACGCGCGACACGGATATGCTGGCCCGCTGGGGCGAGACGAAAAAAGACTATTATATCATGCTCTACCACGACCAGCGGCAGATCCTCGAGATCGGCTGGTGGGGCGCGGACAGCGCGGCGGTCGACGCGTATTCGCTCAAGGAGCAGATGGCCAGCGTCGTCTATCCCATCGTGTTCCGCGACGGCACGTTTTACGCTGTGATCTACGACAATTCCGATTCCGGGCTCTACGATCTGTTGTGGATCGTTTCGCTGCTGCTGGGCTGCGCGGTTCTGGCGCTGACGCTGCTGGCGTATAACCGCCGCATCGCGCGCAGAGTCGTCGCCATCTCGCAGGAGGTGCAGTCCATCGGCGCGGGCAATCTCTATTTGCAGCTCGAGCCGAAGGGCAGCGACGAGATCTCACAGCTGACCGCGAGCGTCGAGCAGATGCGCCTGTCGCTCCTGCGCAAGACCAGCGAGGAGCAGCGGGCGCTGCAGCAGAACAGCGATCTCATCACCGCCATGTCGCACGACATCCGCAACCCGCTGACCGCGCTGCTGGGGTATCTGGATCTGGCAAAGACCGGGCAGTACCGCTCGGAAGACGAGCTGCAAAGCTATCTGGACGCTGCCTACGGCAAGGCCGAGCAGCTCAAGACGCTGACGGACGAGCTGTTCCGGTATTCGCTGCTGTTTGGATGCAAGGAGCTGCCCATGCAGATGGAAATCTATGACGCGCGGCTGCTTCTGGAGCAGCTGCTGGGCGAGAGCCGCGCGCAGCTGCAGCAGCAGGGCTTTACGGTCCAGCTGCTCCTGCCGCAGCAGGACGTGCAGATCGAGGCCGACGTGACCTACCTGAAGCGGGTGCTCGACAATCTCTTCGACAACATCCGCAAATATGCCGACCCCGCCCAGTCTGTCGCCATCGCCGCCCTGATCGAAGACGGCGCGCTGCACATCTGCCTGTCCAACAGCGTGAACCCCGCCTCCGGCCGCATCGAGTCCAATAAGATCGGCCTGCGCACCTGTGCAAAGATCATGGCCCAGATGGCCGGCGGCTTCAAGCGGTACACGGAAAACGGAAAATTTACCGCCGAGGTCATCCTGCCCATCCGGGCAGCCGAAGTCAGTTCTTAAAAAAATATGAAAAATGCAACGCCGGGCTTTCTTTTACGTCTTTGTTTTGGTATGATACAGACGGCAAGATAGGCCGCCTGTACTGTGCGTCAGCACAAGATATAGATTATGGACATTGGGCATGAAATGAAAAGGAGTATTACATGAAAACAAAACGGATTTTTGCGCTGCTGCTTGCGGCGCTGATGATCGTGGGCCTGTTTGCGGGCTGCTCGAAGGACGGGACGAAGGACCCCGGCAAGACCGACTCCAGCGGCTCTCTGATCGACCAGACCAAGCCCTCCCAGACAACGGCAAAATACGCCTATAAGGCCGATTATCTCGACCTGACCATGCCGGACGGCGTGCAGTACCTCAACCAGATCTGCGCTGCCGGAACGACGCTCTATCTGACGGCCAGCATGCAGGGGGAAGAAATCACCAACACTGACCCCGACACGGGCGAAACCTGGTCGTATTACGACTCCTGCTTGGGCGTTCTGACCATTGACCCGGATACCGGCATATGCACAGAGCTTTCCAGCCTGCAGCTGCCGGAGGTTCCGGAGGGAGCGGAGGGCAGCGTCAACTGCTACAACATGATCGGCTCGGACGACGGGACGCTCTGGATGCTTGTAAACGTCTATGCGACGCAGTATGAGCTGCCCGACGATTTTGACCCCAACACGGACAGCAAGTGGAACTACCCCTCCACGGATATCAACGGCTCGTATCTGATGCATATTGCCGCCGACGGCAGCACGATTGCAAGCATCGATCTTTCCGATACGAATGCAGATGACACCGAGGACGGCATGAGCAGCAATCTTTCGTCGTTTGCTGTCGACGCCGCCGGCAATCTCTACGTCAGCGACTATAATAATATTTACGTCCTCGATGCAGAGGGCAACGTGCAGTTCAAGCTCGACGGCAGCCAGTATAACGGTAGTCTGTACCGGCTGAACGCACAGCAGGTTGGCGTTATGTGGTACAATTACACGGACGACGTGAATGCCGCCGATGAAAACGGCCAGTACTTCGTCCCCATCGATCTGGAAACGAAGGACTGGGGCGAGAAGGTCAAGCTGCCGCCCAACGTGGGGAGCATCTTCCCGGGCGACGATGCCTATGACTTCTACTACACCTACAATAATAACATCTATGGCTATACCGCCAAAACGGACACGAAGGAGAAGCTCGTCGACTGGCTGGCCTGCGACGTTGACACCAACAACATGACGGGCTTCTCCATGCTCTCCGACAGCCGCGTGGCCGCCCTCATGCAGGACTGGAACACCGACCCCACGACCTATCAGCTGGTCCTCCTGCACCGTGTGGACGCGTCTGAGATCAAGGAAAAGAAGGTCCTGACACTCGCGTGCATGTATCTCGACTGGAACCTGCGCAGCATGATCGTCGAATACAACAAGACGAACGACGAGTACCGCATCAATGTCGTCGACTACAGCGAGTACGCGACCGACGACGATTATAACGCCGGCGTCACCAAGCTCACCACCGAGATCATCAGCGGCAGCGTGCCGGATATTTTCCTGACCAGCAACCTGCCGATCGATAAGTACGCCGCCAAGGGCGTGATTGCCGATCTCAACACATTTATGGACGGCGGAAGCGGCCTGAGCCGCGACTATTTTGTCCCACAGGTCATGAGTGCGCTGGAAAAGGACGGCAAGCTCTATGAGCTGCCCACCAGCTTCTCCGTGCAGACGGCCTACGCGCTGTCCTCCATCGCGAGTCAGTATGACACATGGAACGTCGCTGCCGTGCAGGACGCCATGACGCAGCTGCAGGAGGGCGCGACGGTCTTCTCCAACGGCTGGACGAAGAACACGGCTCTGTCGAACTGCCTGTCCCGCAACCTGTCTGCTTTCGTCGACTGGACGACGGGCAAGTGCGAGTTTGACTCCGAGGCGTTCCAGCAGCTGCTGGCCTTCTGCAATTCCTTCCCGGCAGAAACCAGTGACGGTGACGGCGCGATTGCCTATGCCTCCTCCGCCGATATCGCCGTTGACGACGCGATGTGGGACTCCGACGCGACCCGCATCACGAACGGCAAGCAGCTCATGTCGACGATCGGGATGTACAGCTTTGACTCCTATATCTGGAACGTCTACGCGATCCGCGACAAGATCACCTTTACCGGCTATCCGACCGAGGACGGCTCCGGCAGCTCGTTCGAGCTTCAGATGCCGATGGCCATTTCCTCCGTCACGAAATACCCCGACGCCGCGTGGGACTTTGTCTGCTCGATCATCAAAAAGATGAACACGATAGACGAGAACAATTACTATTACGGCTTCCCCATCAGTCAGGCCGCGTTTGACGCAGAAATGACCGACATCATGACCGAGCAGTACCAGCTGGACGAAAACGGCGAACAGGTCGACTGGGACGGCGACGGCGAGCCCGACAAGGCTATCCGGGGCAGCTATGAGACCATGGAAAACGGCGAAACGGTCTATAAGGATGTCTATGCGCTGACGCAGGAGGACATTGACCAGATCCTGGGCGTGATCAACAGCACGCACAGCGTCTATGACTACGATCAGGAGATCCTCGATATCATCACCGACGAGGTTGCCGCCTACTTCGCCGGCGACAAGGACGTCCAGACCACTGCCAGCATGATCCAGAGCCGCGTGAACCTGTACGTACAGGAGCAGCGGTAAAACAACAAAAAAAGCTCCCCTTGCCGCGCCTTACGCGGCAAGGGGAAAGCTGCGGAGCAGCCTGTAGGGGCCGACGACTCTGTCGGCCCGAGCAATGCTGCGAATTTGCCGTGGATTTCCGAAAAGTCACTGCATACTGCGGGCGGACAGAGCCGTCCGCCCCTACGCTGGAATGCGTGAGTATACGAATTCCCTGAAAAACGAAAATGCCGATAAATTCCGATTGAGATTCAGTCGGGAGCTATGAGCATTTTCCAACGCAAAGGAGACACGCAGACGTGCAAAAGCTATCTCTCCGGTCGCGCGGGAAATATGAAACAAGACCGTCCGGGAAAGGGCTATGGACGCGGATGAACAACAGGGTGCGCGATTTTCTCGCGTCGATGTGCTTCTCCGGCCCGAGCTTTCTCGGGATGCTGGCGTTTTATATCATCCCGTTTCTGATCGTCATCTATTATTCCTTCACCGTGGGCCTGACCGACCACAGCTTCGCCGGGCTCAAGAACTACATCAACGTCTGGCAGAACGGCGCGTTCAAGATCGCGGTCAAAAACACGTTCACGTTCACGGGTCTGTCCGTGCCGCTGGCGGTTGTGCTGTCGCTGGGACTGGCGCTGCTGCTCGAGGCGCGCATCCCGCTCAAGAGCGAGTTCCGCACGTTTTTTCTCAGCCCCATGATGGTGCCCATCGCGTCCATCATTCTCATCTGGCAGGTGCTGTTCCACTATAACGGTGTCGTGAACGAATTTCTCGCCGTGTTCGGCGCGGACAAGATCGACTGGCTGAAATCGGATTACTGCATGGTCGTCATTGTCGTGCTGTTTCTGTGGAAAAACCTCGGCTATAACATGATCCTGTTCATGGCCGCGCTCAGCAATATCCCGCGCGAGCTTCTTGAGGTCGCGGAGGTCGAGGGCGCGTCGGCGGCGTACCAGTTCTTCCACATCAAGGTCCGGTACCTGTCCCCGACGGTGCTGTTCGTGACGATTTTGTCCATCATCAACTCGTTCAAGGTCTTCCGGGAAATTTATCTTCTCACCGGCAATTACCCCTATGACGGGCTTTACATGATGCAGCATTTCATGAACAACATGTTCAACTCCGCCGACTATCAGCGGCTTTCCGCCGCGGCAGTGCTGCTTGCAATCGTGATCGTCATTCTCATTGCGCTTTTGTTCTTTGTGGAGAACATCTTCGGAAAGGACGTGGAGGGATGAGAAAGAAAAAGCGGTATTTTTCCCGTGCGACGTGCTTTATTCTCTGCGCTGTCTTTGCACTCCTGTTTCTGCTGCCGACGGTTCTGACGATCACGAATTCGTTCATGACCCAGAGCGAGATCACAGCCAGCTACGGTCAGGTCTTCGAGAACGCCAACGACGGCAAGAGCTACATCTCCAAGACCATCAACCTCAAATTCATCCCCGACAAGGTCAGCTTCACGCAGTATTTCACGGTCCTGCTCAAAAGTCCGGATTATCTGCTGAAATTCTGGAACTCGGTGATTCTGACCGCACCGATCGTCTTCGCACAGCTCATGGTCGCGTCTATTGCGGCCTACGGCTTCACGCGCTGGCGCGGCAAGGTGCGCGACAGTCTGTTTTTCTTCTATGTGATCCTGATGCTCATGCCGTATCAGGTCACGCTGGTGCCGAACTATCTGGTCAGCGACTGGCTGCACCTGCTCAATACCCGGTGGGCGATCTTCCTGCCCGGCGCGTTCGCGCCGTTCTCGGTGTTTCTGCTCACCAAATTCATGCGCCGCATCCCCATGGCCGTCATTGAATCGGCCAAGATCGACGGCGCGAACGAGTGGCACATCTTCTGGAACATCTGCCTGCCGCAGTGCCGGAGCGCCCTCTATTCCATTGCGATCCTTGTGTTCATCGACAACTGGAACATGGTCGAGCAGCCTCTGATCCTGCTCAACGACGTCGAAAAGCAGCCGCTTTCGATGTTCCTGTCCAGCATCAACGCGGGCGAGATCGGCATTGCATTTGCCGCCGCTGTCATTTACATGATCCCCGGCCTTCTGCTGTTTCTGCACGGCGAGGCGTATCTGGTGGAAGGCATCGCACATTCTGGCTCTGTGAAAGGATAAGGGAAAAGAGACATGGAAAACAGTGTAAGAAAACGCGAATGGGTCAAAACCGCGGCCATCATCCTGCTGGCCGTGCTGCTGGTGCTGACCTTTTTCTCAAAACGATCATGAACGCCTCGCTGCCAGAGGTCGCTACGCAGCAGGTGTCCTCCGGCGCGATCAACGCCCGCATCCGCGGGCAGGGGACCGTCGAGGCCAGCGAGGTCTATAACGTCACGATCAAGCAGACCCGCAAGGTTTCCAGCGTGCTGGTCAAGACCGGCCAGGAGATCAACGTCGGCGACACGCTGTTTGTGCTGGAAGCGGAGGATTCGGATGAACTGAAGCAGGCCGAGACTGATCTGGAAACGCTGCAGCAGAATTACGACAAGAGCCTGATTGAAGCCGGAAACACGGCGGCGCAGGAAAACCGCGATGTACAGAATGCACGCGATGCTTATAATGAAGCGCTTGCGATTTACCGTCAGTACAGCACCATGGACGCTTCGCAGCTCGCCACGCAGAAAGCGGCGTCCGAAGCGAAGCTGAAGGAACTTCAGACGGCGAAGACCACAGTCGACAATCAGATCACGAAGATCAAGGCCGAAAAAGAGTATACGGATGCACAGGCAACGGTCACGGAGCACGAAGCGACGGTGAAGTCGCTGGAAGCGGAAAAAGAAAAGCTGCTGGAATCACTTCCGCTGTCGTACAAAGATTGTAGCAATGCATCGTATTATCAGACAGAAATAGATAAAATACTGCAAGATAGACTATATATAGAGAACCTTACACGATATGAAAAGGTATTTGCGGCGTTTAGTACATTGTGTGACAATGATTTCGCAATTATGAAAGAGTGCTATGAGGATAGATCAGATGTCTCAATGATTAAACGAATTGAGGGGAATAGTTCGTCTGCAAGGTATGATAAGGATGGAAATCCAATTGAGACTCCATCTGGATCGACAGAAGAAACTGTAATCAAATATCGTGAGGCGTTTGCCAAACTTGCTCCTTATTACTACGGCTATGAGAACCCGCGAACAGAGGGACTGCTCATTTTGCAAGATAAGATAAAAGTTGCGACAATCAACGATAAAATTGAAGCGGCCCACAGTGAAATGAGCACCGCAAAAACCATCGTCGGCAATTATGAGCGCTCCATCGAATCTCTGGAAAACCAGAGCGAGGCGCTTGACACGCAGATCACCGATCAACAGACGGCAGTGGACAAACTCACCAGCGCGTCTTCCGCAGCTGAAACGGTCAAATCTACGAAAAAAACCCTTGAAGACCTTGTTTTCAAGCAGAATCTCGGTGATTCGTCCTCCATCGACATGGAAGCGTCTAAGAAAGCCATCGAGCGCAAGCAGGAAGAGGTTGCAAAGCTCCGCGAGAATGCCGACGAGCTGGAGGTCAAATCCAGCGTATCCGGCACCATCGCGTCCATCAGCGCCTCGGCGGGCAAGTCCATCGGCGGCGAGGAGCAGCCGCTTGCGACCATCAACGTGACCGATCGCGGCTTTACCGTCAAAATTGACGTCTCGTCACAAACGAGCAGGCCAAAAAGGTCAAGGTCGGCGATACCGCCGAGCTGGTGAACTTCTGGGGCGGCGACGCCGTCGCGACGCTTGACCAGATCACAAATTCCCAGTCTTCGGGCAATCGCACCCTCGTCTTCACGCTCACGGGTGACATTCAGGCCGGGCAGAATATCACGCTCTCCATCGGCCAGAAGAGCTCGAATTACGACGCGCTCATCCCGCTTTCGGGCCTGCGTGAAGACTCCAACGGCAAATTCGTCTATGTCCTGCAGTCGAAAAACTCGCCGCTCGGCAGCCGCTATATCGCCACCCGTGTCACCGTGCAGGAGCTGGCCCGCGACGATAAGTCCGCTGCCGTCTCCGGCATCAGCCAGGGCGATTTCATCATCACGACCAGCAATAAGCCCGTGGAGGCCGGCAAGCAGGTACGGCTTGCGGATAACGGATGAAGCAGCGCGGCCGGTTTGAACGGCGGCACAGGCTGCCGAGACTCCACGGAGGGAAGCTGGCCCTCCTGATCGCGTGCCTGATCCAGACGGCGCTATCGGTATTTTGCTTCGCCATGCTCGGCCATGTGCGCGGCATGCTCAAGACGCAGTCCGCCGCCGACGTCTGGCGCGGAGACAGCGAGGACCGCTTTGCGCAGATCTCCGCATTCCTGCCTACCACAGAGACAAAGACCCTTGACGATATCCGTTCGTTCCGCGCGACGCTTGAAAACGAGTTCGTCCAGAACTCCATGGAAGCGCCTGAGGGCGGCAGCCTCTACACCGACGCCTACAGCGGCCGGACGAGCCTGTCCGTCTCCGGCAAATCGCCCGGCAGTGTGACGGTCACGGCGGTCGGCGCAGGCGGGAACTATTTCCTGTTCCACCCGCTGACGCTCCTGTCCGGCGGCTACATCTCGGACGAGGATTACATGGCCGACCGCGTCGTGCTGGACGCGCAGACGGCGTTCAACCTGTTCGGCAGCAGCGACGTGGCCGGAATGGAGGTTACGATCAACGGCCGAACCTTCCCTATCGCGGGCGTGGTGCAGAGTGAGTCCGATTTTGCGACGAACGCCGCCCTTGCTGCCGGGAACGAAGCCTCGGGCGATACAAGCGGTTCGAGCACGTCCACAGCCATGATCTACATGAGCTACAGCGCGCTGAACGCCATGGCGGAACTGCCCATCGACTGCTATGAGATCGTCCTGCCCGACCCCGTCTCGGGCTTCGCGAAAGAAGCTCATGACCGAGAAATTCCCCATCGGCAGCGGCGCAATCGTCCAGAATACCGGACGCTTCTCCGTCTCCGGCCTTATTTCCGTGATCGGCGCGTTCGGCAAGCGCGCCATGACGACGAACGGCGTCATCTATCCCTACTGGGAAAACGCCGCCCGCATGGCGGAGAGCTACGCGGCATTGTACCTGCTGCTGGGGACGCTGCTGGCCATCATGCCGGTCGTCTGCCTGACGATCGTGCTGGTGAAATTCGTTACGAGTGAAGTTCGCAAGGGCTATTATAAAGCCTCCCACGCCATCGAAGACCGTGTGGAGGAAAACAAACGCAAACACTATATCGCAGGCGGCATCTGAACACAAATCGCCCGGCTCTATCCAAAGAGCCGGGCGATTTTCAAAGCCTTCCCTGCAGGGCATCTGTTATTTAACCTGTCACCGCGTTCAGCCGGTATCCTACGCCCCAGACGGTTTGCAGGAGCTTGGGGGCTGCCGGATCGTCATGCTATCATATCCTTTGCAGACGGTATAGCATAAATCCCGCGTTATTTTGAAACAGATTTGAAACAAACGCGCTTTTTGCACACGCAGGACAACAGCTATACGATGCGATCTACTCCGCATACCAATCTGCCTGCGGGGTGATGGGCTGGGAGATATCGTAATAGGTCAGGCCAGTTTCGCCGATGACGGACAGCTGCACGGCGGTGATGCTGTCCAGTGCGCAGAGCGTGGCGGCGATGGCGCGCACGGCGTTCGCGGCCTGCTGCGCGGAGACGTCGCAGCTCATGAAGTCGTCGGACAGGACTACGCTGGCCGAGCCATTCGTGACGGAAAGATCGAGCACCTGCGTCCGGTAGGGGATGGCCCGCGTCAGATTCACGGGAACCTCGCGGCTGACAAGCGCCTGCAGCGCAAGCAGCGGAAGCTGCTCCGGATCGGCGGTGCGGACAACAGCATCGCGCGCGGCGAGCAGGCCGTCCCTGTCTGGGTAATACAGGCGCACGGCATATTCCGGCTGGTCGGCGGATGTGTCGTACAGTAAAAACTGCTCTGCCGTATAAGTGACTTCCGTCTGCCGCTGCGTGCGCACAAGGCGCACACGGTCCACGCCGTCCAGCTGCGTCATGGTGAGCGTCAGACAGGCTGCCGCCAGCGACGCCGGAAGACCCTCCGGCGCGGTTTCGTCCAGAAGCAGCGTCAGCGTGCCGTCCTCGCAGGAATCAAAGGCGCAGCTGCTGCTGAGCCCGTCCGGGAGGGAGAAGCCTTCCCCGGCAGGCGCGGTCAGATATTGCTGCAGCACAGCGTCCGGGCGTTCGTCCGGCACAGACACGGGACGTGCGGCAAGCGCGCCGATCCCGGTATCCGCGCCTTCGCCGGTGCAGTAATAGAACTGAAGCTGCGGTTCATCGGTGCTGCGGGGATAGACCGGTGCGGAGCAGCTGCAGAGCATACACGCCGCCAGCAGCACGGCAAGCAGGCGGAGCTTCTTTTTACGCATCCGGGTCGCCCTCCTCTCCGGAACCGAAGCTTGGAAACGTGACGGTAAAGCACGAGCCCTCGCCGACTGTGGAGCGGACTGTGATCGTGCCGAAATTCCGCCCGACCATCTCATGCACGATGGAAAGGCCGAGTCCCGCGCCGCCGGCCTGACGGCTGCGGGCCTTGTCGACGCGGTAGAAGCGGTTGAAGATGGACTCCAGCGCGTTTTCGGGGATGCCGCTGCCGGTATCCTCCACATCGATGACAACGGTATCGTCCTCCTGCCGCACCCGGACATGGACGCTGCCGTTTTCCCGGTTATATTTGATGCCGTTTTCCACGAGATTGAACAGGATCTGATACGCATCGTCCTCAAAGGACAAAATCGTGCAGCCCTTTTCCACACTGGCCGTCAGCTTGACCGACTGCCGGTCGGCCAGCGGCACAAGCATACGGAATACGCGCGAGAGCGTCTGCCCGACGTCGACGACCTCATGCTCGCCGCCCTCCGTCTCGTCGGCCGAGGCCCGGCTGAGCGTGAGGAGCTTCTGCGCCATGCGCGTCAGGCGGTCGGACTCCGCGCCGATGTCGGCGACGAACTCGCGCATCGTGTCGGCGTCCATCTCGTTTTGCAGGATGGAGTCGGACAGGAGCTTGATGGAGGCCAGCGGCGTCTTCAGCTCGTGCGAGGCGTCGGAGACGAACTGCCGTTCGGTGATCTCTGTCTGCTGCAGCTTGTCGGTGAGCTTATTGAACTCCGCCGCCAGCGTCGCGTACTCGTCCGAGCCGCGCATTTGAATTTTGTGGCTGTATTCGCCCTCGCGCACGAGGCGCATGGAGGTCATGATCCGCCGCATACGGCTCGAACCGGTCACGGTAAACACGACCGCGCACAAAAAGATGATCCCGATCAGCACCAGCGAGCCGCGGAAGATCGTGCGCTCGAGACTTGCGATGATGCTGCCCTGCGAGGCGTCGTATTCCATCAGATACACGCACCCCACGACGGTATCATGCAGCAGAACCGGCGAGGCAGCGTAGCTCTTGAGCGTGCTGTTTTCATAGACGCAGTGAAAAAAGTCGCTGCCGCCCAGCGCCTGCACGACAGGCTCAAGCAGGACGAATTTGCCCTCGGCATTCTGGCCGGGGACGGAATCATAGAGCGCGCGGCCCGACGCGTCGGTCACGATCAGGCGCGTGACGTTCATATCGCCGATGACGGCGATGATCTGCTCCGCCGTCTCCTGCGTCAGCGCGTCCACGCCGGAGAACGAGGACGTGACGACCTTCAGCTTATCCTGCGCGGACGAGCATTTTGCCTTGAACATCAGATCGCGCGAGGCGGAGGCGGAATAAATATTCAGAAACACGAGCACGAGGACCGTAACGGCCATATACGCCAGCGCGTTGCGGATCTGCGAGCTTGACGGCATGAGCCGCCTGCGCCGTTCAGTACTTGAAATAGTAGCCAACTCCCCACTTGGTCAGAATATGCTCCGGCTGGGCAGGATTTTTTTCGAGCTTTTCGCGCAGCCGCCGGATATGCACGTCCACCGTGCGGATTTCGCTGCTGACGTCGTAGCCCCAGATCGCGTCGAGCAGCGTCTCGCGCGAATATACGCGGTTGGGATTGCGCATCAGAAGCTCCATGAGGTCGAATTCCTTCGCCGTCAGATCGACCGGCACGTCCTCGCGAAACGCGCTGCGGCTGCTGCGGTCAAGCGTGATGTGCCCGCAGACGAGCGTCTGCTCCGGCGTCTGTTTTTTTGCCGTACCGGCCCGGCGCAGAAGCGCCCGGATACGCGCCTTGAGTTCGAGAATGTTGAACGGCTTTGTGAGATAGTCGTCCGCACCGTGCTCAAAGCCCAGCAGCTTGTCCATATCCTCGGACTTGGCGGTCAGCATGATGATGGGGACCTGCGAAAACTCCCGAATTTTCGTGCAGGCTTCCAGCCCGTCGAGCCGGGGCATCATCAGATCGAGCACGATCAGATCCGGCGTTTCGCTCGCCGCCAGCTCCACGGCCTCCATGCCGTCGCAGCCGGTCACGACCTCGTAGCCGTCGTTTTCCAGATTGAATTTAATGCCCTTGACGAGCAGCTTTTCATCATCTACAACCAGAATTTTCATTCGCTTTCCTCCACATAGACGTATGGCCGCAGCTGTTCCAGCAGTCCCTCTCCAATCCCCTCGACGTCCAGCAGCTGTTCGACCGTGACAAATTTCCCATACGTGTCCCGGTACGCGAGAATGCGCTCCGCCGTCTTTTCGCCCACGCCCGGAAGGGCCAGAAGCTCTTCCTTTGCCGCTGTGTTCAGGCAGACGCGGGCGCTTTTTTCGGCGGCGGTGGCCGCCTTTTCCTCGACCCGGCTGCGCCATTCATCCTGCGCCGTGCTGCCGGGCGCGGTGCGCTGCGTTTCGAGAAGCGGCCCGCGCAGTGTCGCGCGGCCGAGAAAGAACGCGCCGGCGAACAGAACGATCGCCGCGCTCCATAGAACCAGCGCCGGATCAACACGCTTTTTCCGCATACAGCTGCCTCCATTTGACATACCGGGCCATCCTGTTATATAATGTGTAAAACAGTATACCATATTTTTTTGCTTCTGTACAATCCGAACAGAATAAAATGGAGATAAAAATGAAAAAAACAAAGGCTCTTTCCCTGCTGCTTTCCCTGCTCCTGCTGCTGTCCTCCCTGACGCTGCCGCTTCTTGCGGTGGATGCCGAGACGGCGGCAGACCCGGAGCAGACGCAGACCGACAGCGCGGACGCTCCCACAGAGGACGACAGCGTCCCGGAGGATCGGCTGCTTTCCTCGCGGACAAGCTTCTCCGTCGCGGCCAAGGCCGCGCTTCTCATCGACCTCAACACGGGCCGCGCCGTCTATGAGCAGGACGCGGACGAGCGCGTGTATCCTGCCAGCCTGACCAAGATCATGACCTGCCTGCTGGCGCTGGAAAACGGCAATCTGTCCGATGTTGTGACCGTTTCGGCCTCCGCGCTCGACGATCTGGACGCCGATTCGAGCGTCGCGGGGCTGCAGGTCGGCGAGCAGATGACGCTGGAGAATCTGCTGTACTGCATGATGGTCGTCTCCGGCAACGACGCCTGCAACGTCATTGCCGAGCATATTGCCGGCTCCGTGGCGGATTTTGTCCGCATGATGAACCAGCGTGCCTATGAGCTTGGCTGTCTCAACACGCATTTCAGCAATCCCCACGGTCTGCACGACGAGAGCCACTACACCACTGCGCGCGATCTGTCCATCATCACGCAGGCCGCGCTCAAGAGCGAGAACTTCCGCCAGATCGTCGATACCTATGAATATCAGCTGCCTGACGACAATATGCGGCAGAACATCCCCAAGCTCAAGACGACCAATATGCTGATCTACCGCTCCCTGTCCAATACGCTCTATTATTCGCGCGCGCACGGCATCAAGACCGGCTATACCAGTCAGGCAGGCCGCTGCGTCATTTCCGAGGCGACGGGCGACGGTCTTGATCTTCTGGGCATCGTCTGCGGCGCAGCCACGACGGTGCTTGACAGCGGCGATCTGCTCATGGAGAACTTTACGGAGTGCGCACGGCTGTTCGACTATGGCTTTGACAATTACTCATACCTGCCGATCATGTCGCCTCTGTACCCGGTCGACCAGGTGAAGATCAACAACTCCGCCGGCGCCGAGGCGGTCGCCGTTGCGCCGGAGGACGAGATCAAGGTTTTGCTTCCGAACGACTATGACCCTGATAAGATGGTCACGGATATCCAGCTCAACAGCGAAAGCGTCGACGCGCCCGTCCGCGAGGGCGATGTGCTCGGCTCGGTCACGGTCAGCTATGCCGGGGAGATCCTTGGACAGACGAAGCTGCTTGCCATCACCGATGTGGCGCGCTCGGAATTTTCGTCCGCCGCAGCCGGGACGGAGGCATATATCCAGAAAAACTGGTGGAAGTGGGTCGTGATCGCGATCTTTGCCGCCATCGGCGTGATTCTGGTGCTGATCGTGCTGTACCAGCTGCGCAAGCGCCGCTACCGCCGCAAGCGCATGGAGCAGCGCCGCCGCGCATTGGAGAACCAGCGCCGCCGCTTCCGCGAGGGCTACGACCTGCCGGTCGATGAGCTGGAACAACGGTAAAGGAGGGCGCTTCATATGCTGAACTGGGAATCGCTGCAGTCCGCCTGCCTGTCCTGCACCAGCTGCCCGCTGTCGCAGACGCGGCACAACGTCGTCTTCGGCGTCGGCCCGCAGGACGCGGAGGTCATGTTCGTCGGCGAGGGGCCGGGCGAAAACGAAGACCTGCAGGGCGAGCCGTTTGTCGGCGCGGCGGGGAAATTTCTCGACGAAATGCTCTCGATCATCGATCTGGGCCGGGAAAACTGCTATATCACGAACATCGTCAAGTGCCGTCCGCCCAGAAACCGCGACCCGATGCAGACCGAGCAGGATGCGTGCATCGGCTTTCTGCGTGCGCAGACGAAGCTCATCCAGCCGAAGATCATCGTCTGCCTTGGCCGCATCGCGGCCATGCGCCTCATCCGTCCGGATTTCAAGATCTCCTGCGAACACGGACAGTTCACCGAAAAGGGCGGCATCCTCTTTACCGCCCTCTATCACCCCTCCGCCCTCCTGCGCGACGAAACCAAGCGCCCGGACACCTTTTCAGATCTCAAGGCCCTCCAATCCAAAGTCCGCGAGGTCTGCACAAGAACCTTATAACCGCCAAGGGACGCGCCGCAGGGCGCGTCCCTTCCTGCTTTGCGGCGCGGGAGCGCGCAAGGCTTCCCCTCGGGAAACTGGCTGCGGAGCGAAGCGGAGCAGACAGATGAGGGACGACAGCAGCCGCGTTTTGCTTCAGATTATCAGAACTTCGTGCATATCATACATTTGAAATAAAAAGTTCTTGAGTTGCAATGATTTTCGGCTGCTACATATTTTTACAGTGGAAAATGAAGACCAAAGTGTATATAATAGAGTAACATCGCAGAGGAGGCTTTTGGTATGCAGATCGATCTATCGAAAAAAGAGTTCCGCCGTCTTCTGGATATGGTTTACATCGGAAACTGGATCCTCAACTCGACCCGCGGGGACGACCGCTTTGCGGATTACGACGATTTGGAATCCAAGCTCTTCGCGCTGTGCCGGGAGCAGGGCATGGATACGCTCGTCGAACGGTACGAGGGGACGGATGTGCCGTCCCGCGCCTTTTCCGACGGCGGCATCCACGAGGCCATCATGGACTATGAGGACACGGTGTTCTATGAAATTCTGGCCGAGGAGCTTGCGCGGCGCGATATGGAGTATCAGCCGGTATCCAACGACAATTACGAGGAGCTTGTCTCCCGCATGGACGACTACATTGCGGAATTCGAGGCCCACGGGACGGACAATATTCTCATTTCCGACATGGATCAGCCATAACAGAAAACGCCAATGCCGCATCGGGCATTGGCGTTTTTACGTTTCTGCATTATCCGGCGGCGCGCCAGTATGGGTCTGCGCCGAGCGCCTGCAAGGCGCTGACCGTCTCAGCGGCGGACAGGGGGATGGAATCGACATACAAACTGTCCGTCTGACCGGGAACGTCCGTGCTGACGGTGAAGATCAGGGTCAGGGGCGTATAATTGCTGCCATCGCTCTGCTTTGTGCTGCCGCTCACGTCCGCCGCGCCGAGGCGTCCCGCGTTGATATCGTCCAGACAGGCCTCGTAGACCCGCCACGCGTCGCTGCCGGTCAAATCGAGGCTTGCGCCGGTGTCGTAGGAGGAGACGTAGCACGAGAGCACGCTTTTCTCCGTGCGCGGCGTGTCGAAGCCCGCGCGGGTGCGGACGCAGACGGGACTGTTATAGAGCGCGGAAAAGCGCGAAATGAGGCTGTCCGGGTCTTTCAACTCGGCGTCGTTGTAGACGATGCTGTAATAGCGCTCGGTGAGCGTGCCGTCTGCCATACGGTAGGTGATATAAAACTGCTCCGTGTAATCGGCGCCGAGCTGATATGCGTGTCTGCGGTGCTCCTGCGCGCCTTTTTCCGCAATGGCCGCCGTGTGCAGGGCAAGAACATCCTGCACAAACGCATCGTCCTGCGTGGTATACAGGCCGCTCGACTGGTAATGCGTCAGCCCGGCAGCCTGCACCGCGCCGCGCTCCGGCAAATACCGCGAGTAGCCGAACAGGTCAAACTCCGCCGCGCCGAAGGCGAGCAGCAGCGCAAGACAGCAGATGCCAAGCCCCAGCCAGCCAGACCGGAACACGTGGATCGTCTTCTGCAGAAGCATTTTTCCCACGAAATAGCCCACGAACGCACCCACAAACAGAAACAGCAGCACATACCAGAAGTTATCCGCTGTTTGGCTGGAAAACAGCTCTGCCATCAGTGCGCCGAGCACCAGCGCGCAGCCGATCGTGAATACATACAGCGCGACCGGGCGCAGCCAGCCGACCGCGATCACGTCGCCGCTGCGTTCCATTTCACGGTGCTTTAAAAGCAGGAACGCGCACAGCGCGAACACCAGCCCCAGCGCGGCCAGCGCGCCGAGATAGCCCCAGCCCTCCAGCTGCGGGTTCAATTCCATATAGTACATACCGTCGCGCTCGGCCCAGTCCGTCGCAACGCGGAAGCCGCCCTGCAGCAGCCCCAGCACCGGCGTGGCGTGCAGCGCAAACGACTGCATGGTGCTGCTCTGGCTGTAGGGCATACCGTAGACGAACGTAAAAAGCAGGTGCCGCACGATGGCTTCCAGAACAAAGAACGTAAAATTCAGGATCACATAGACGATGGGCATCGCAGCCATCTGCCCCACAACGCAGCAGACCAGCACCGCGAACGAGAAAAACAGCAAAAAGCCCAGCATCGCCGCGGCAAAGACCTGCATCGCGGGCACGAACGCCGCCGCGCCGAAGCCTGCGCCCACCGCCCATAAAAGCAGCGCCGACAAGAGCGCGGGCGCAGCGCACAGCAGCACGCCCGTCAGATAATTCGTCAGAAACAGCGTCTCGCGCCGCACGGGCAGCGCAGCGTAGAAATAGGCCGTGCCCGCCCGGAACAGCCAGGAAAACAGCACCCATGCCAGAAGCCCGCCGAGCAGGAACGGAACGATGGAGGCGTTGAAGCGCGCATAGCTCAGGAGCGTTTTTTCAATCTGCACGATATAATTATCCGCACCGGACGAAAGGCCCCGGCAGAAGGAAAACAGCCGCAGCGGCAGAAGCAGCTCGTAAAGCGCGTACAGAATCCAGACCGGCGCGGTCATTTTCAGTGCCCGCCGGAAGACTGCGTGGTCAAAGCACGAGATTTTTGACGTCATAGCCGGTCCCTCCCAACTCGTAGATGAAGATCTCCTCCAGACTCAGCGGCAGCAGATCGCAGAGCATCGGCGCGCTGGCCGCCAGCTCGTCCGCGACGGTCTGCGGATCGCCGCGCAGGATCAGCGTCTGCACCCGGCCGAGCGTGCTTTCATGCAGGATTTGGAGCGATTGCGGCAGCGGGTTCTCCGTGACAAGCTGCACCTTGACGAAATTGTCCTGCAAGTCGGACAGCGACCGCTCCAGAAGCATATGGCCCATGTGCATGATGCCGACATGGTCGCAGATGTCCTCCAGCTCGCGCAGATTGTGCGACGATACCAGCACCGTCGTGCCGTAGCCCGCCACATCCTCGAGAGCCAGACTCCAGATCTGCCGCCGCATGACGGGGTCAAGCCCATCGACCGGCTCGTCGAGCACGAGATAGTCCGGCCGCAGGCTCAGCGTCAGCCAGAAGGCCGCGTGCTTCTGCATCCCCTTGGAGAACCGGCGCAGCGGTGTTGCCTCGTCCAGCCGGAACACGTCGCGCAGCGCCGCGTAGCGCTTTGCGTCAAAGCGCGGGTACATCGTGCGGTAAAAAGCCGCCAGCTCCCGGAGCGTTCCACCGCCGAATACGCCGAGATCGTCCGGGATATAGCCGATGCGGCTCTTGACGGCCGGGTTTTCATAGACCGGCAGACCGCCGATGGTCACGCTGCCGGAATCCTGACGGAAAATGCCTGTAATATGGCGAATGGCGGTGGTCTTTCCCGCGCCGTTTGAGCCGACAAGCCCGTAGACCGCGCTCTGCGGCACGGTGAGCGTCAGATCGTCCAGTGCGCGCGTTGCGCCGCCGAAGGTTTTTGTCACGTGCGAAAGTTCAATCATCTGTCGGTTCCTCCTGCGTCAGAAGTGACGCGAGCGCCTCTGCGCTCAGTCCGAGCGCGCGCAGCCGCTGCGCCGCTGCCCGGAATGCGTTGAGGGCCTCCTTTTTCTGCTGCTCGGCAAGCCGGTCGACCTGCGCGACGAACGAGCCCTTCCCGGCGACGGAAAGAATGTACCCTTCCGATTCCAGCTCCCGGTAGGCGCGCTGGATGGTGTTGGGATTGATGGCCAGCTGCCCGGCCAGCTCCCGCACGGACGGAAGCCTGCTGCCGGGCGGCAGCGCTCCCGTCAGCATCAGTCTGCGCAGCTCGGCCTGGATCTGCTCATAAATGGGCCTCGGATCCCGGTAATTGATCGCGATCACGGAAGTTTTCCTCCCCAACTGTATGAACTGTATTGATACAATTATATCACACGCCGCGCATAAAGTCAACCGCATTCGACAGCACCCACCCCTGCCGATTGCGCCGCCGCTGCGGTTTGGGTTGACGGAACGCACTTCCGCGCGGTATGATAAAGAAAAAAGAAAGGCGGACAGTGCAATGAATGAACCGTATGAATTTTATGAAGCAGGCGCGGACTATGTCCGGACAAGAATGCCGTTTGCGCCGCAGATCGCGGTGATCCTCGGCTCATCGCTTGGGCCGTTTGCGGAAAGACTTCAGAATACCGTCGAGATCGACTATCATGAGGTCCCGAATTTCCCCGTTTCCACGGCCCCCGGCCACGCCGGAAAGCTGATGTTCGGCGAGCTGGCCGGAAAGAAGCTCGTGTGCCTCGCGGGACGCTTTCACAGCTACGAGGGCTACGATTTCGAGCAGCTGACGCAGCCGGTGCGGCTTTTGAAGCTGCTCGGCGTCCGTGCGCTGATCGTGACGAACGCGGCGGGCGGCGTGAATCTTGCCTATCATCGCGGCGATTTCATGCTGATCGCCGACCACATCAAGCTCAACGGCTCCAGCCCCATGCGGGGCCGGAACGTGGACGAATTCGGCCCGCGCTTCTTTGACGTTACGCGGATGTACACGCCGGAGCTGCGCGAGCTGGCGAAGTCCTGCGCGGCAAAGCTCGGCTTTTCCGTGCACGAGGGCGTGTATTTCTTCATGCCCGGCCCGCAGTTTGAAACGCCTGCCGAAATTCGCGCCATCCGCCTGCTCGGCGGCGACGCCGTGGGGATGTCGACTGTAACGGAGGCACTGACGGCGGCGCACTGTGGTCTGCCGCTGCTGGGCATTTCCGTGATCACCAACATGGCCGCCGGCATCACGGGCGAGGCCGTCTCCGGCGAGGAGGTCAACGAGACGGGCGCGGCGGTCGCGGAGCGGTTCAGCCGCTATCTTGAAAAAATTCTGGAGGAGATGGATGTATGACACAGTTCCGGGCCGATGAAGGGCTGGCCTTCATGCTGCAATATGAAAACGTTGCATGGTACGATGCGGGCGAGGTGCGGATTCTCGACCGCCGGATCTATCCGGCGAAAATCGAGTTTGTCCGCTGCAAAACGCACGTGGAGGTCATGCAGGCCATCCGCGACATGGTCACGCAGAGCGCGGGGCCGTATACGGCGGCGGCCATGGGCATGGCGCTGGCCGCGTATGAGTGCCGGGAAAAACCGGCAGAGGAGCAGCTGCGCTTTTTGCAGGCGGCGGACGAAACTATTTCGAACGCGCGTCCGACCACGTACAAGCGGATGAAGCTGGTCTGCGACGGCTGTCTGGCGGCGGCGAAGCTGGCGCTCCGCGAGGCGCGGCCCGTCGATCTTGCCATCCGGGAGCACGCCGTAAACGCCAACAACCGCCGCTACAGCAAGGTAAATGAGATCGCAAGGTATCTCGTGCCGCTCATCCCAGACGGCGGCACGGTCATGACGCAGTGCTTCGGTGAAACGATCGTCGGCATGATGCTGAAGGAGGCGAGGCAGGCCGGGAAGACCTTCCGCCTGTTCTGCCCGGAGACGCGGCCGTATTTTCAGGGCGCGCGCCTCACGGCCACGGTCTGCCGTGACATGGGCTTCGACGTGACCGTCATCACCGACAACATGCCCGCATTCGTCATGGAGCGCGAGCACGTGGACCTCTTTACCTGCGCGGCGGACGCGATCTGCCTCGACGGCTATGTCGTCAACAAGGTCGGGACGCTGCAGATCGCCATCTGCGCCAATCACTTCGGCATTCCAACCTTCGTTACCGGCGCGCCGGATATCGGCCACGAGACAAAGGACACCGTCAAAATCGAGATGCGCGACCCGGAATTTACCCTGCAGGCCATGGGTGTGCGCACGGCGGCGCAGGGCGTGAAGGGCTATTATCCCGCCTTCGATATGACCCCGCCGCACCTCATCTCCGGCATCGTCACCGACCGGGGCGTGTTCTCCCCATTCGATCTGCACCGCTACTTCGCCGGCGGCGGAGCGGGGGAGTACGATACTGTAGTCTGAGGCTGCGGGATCCTGCAATTTGCGCATAGTCAGACCGCACGCCTCTTGCGTTTCCGGCGGGGCTTTGCTACAATGTGTGCGGACAAATGCCAGACAGAAGGGAAGCGATCCTCATCGCAAGCACAAATGCCAGCCGGCCGTCCAAGAAACGGATCCTGACGGTCTGCGTCAAGCTGTTTCTTGAGCAGGGCTATAAAAAAACCACCGTCGCCCAGATCGTGCAGCAGGCGTCGGTTTCCAACAGTATTTTTCAGAATATTTTCCGCGCCAAGGACGGCGTACTGACCGAGCTGGCGCAGTTCATGTTCTCCAATCAGTTCGCCATGGCCCGCAGCACGGCGGGCACGCAGCTGCCGCCGATCTATGTCTACGCCGTGGAGACGGCCATTCAGATGACGCTGACGGAGCTGAACGAAAATCTGCGCGAGATCTATATTGAGGCGTACACGCAGAAGGAAGCGTCGGACTATATCTTCCGCGAGACAGCAAAGGAGCTTTACCAGATCTTTAGCCCCTATCAGCCGGAGCTGACCGAGCAGGACTTCTATTTTATGGAGATCGGCTCCGCCGGGATCATGCGGGGCTTTATGGCGCACCCGTGCGACGAGGCGCTGACGCTGGAAAAGAAGCTTCGTACGTTCCTCACCATGAGCCTGCGGTCGTACCACGTCCCGGAGGACGAGATCAAAAAGGCCGTGGACTTCATCGGCGGCATGGACATCCGCGCCGTCTCCGAGCGCGTCATGCACGAGCTGTTCAAGGCGCTTGCCATGCGCTTTGAATTCACACTGTAATAATTTTAGAACGAGGCCGCTGCGCACTGCAGCGGCCTCGTTTCTGTTACGATCCCTCAAGCATCGAATCCATCACCAGGACGAGCGCACGCTGCTGCGGGGGGACAGCCATTTATCCAGCATATCGCGCTGTCCGGCCGTCAGAGCAAGCAGTGTCTCGCCGCCGGCAAAAAACTGCGAGAGCGTCAGCCCGAATGCATCGCAGATCTTTTCCAGCGAGGAAAACGAGGGCGTCATGCCCTTCTGGTACCAGGACGAAATGGTAGACTGCGGCAGACCGGAGCGCTCGGCAAGCTGATACTCCGTCCAGCCTCTGGCTTCCCGGTTTTTTCGGATCAGCCCCAATATATCTGTCACGTGCTTCACCGCCTACGACTTTTCGTTTATTATACTTTGAAAAATCGTTGCATTTTAATCATAAATGTCGTATTATTTACTACGACATTACTTACCCCTTTAAAGGAGGCAGCAAACCCGCATGGAGCACGAAACCAACAGACGCTTTGAGGCATGGCTGGATGACGAGCGCTGCGTCATATCCTTTCACAGCATTCCGGATGCCCGTTATTTTACTGCGCCGGAACCCATCTTCTGGCCTGCAATCCTCGAACTCGTCCTGAGCGGATACCGGATCCAGTAAATATTTAGGAAAAATTAAGAGATTTCAGGGAAAAGCTGTGGTATACTGGAAGAAAAATAAGGAGGAATGCATCATGAAACGCTGTCTGATTTTCATGCTGCTGCTCGGCCTGCTCCTGACCGGCTGCCGGAAGCAGACGCAGCCGGAGCAACTGCCCACTGCGGAGACAATTGACACACAAGCCAACACCGAACCCGCTGCACAGACACCGGAGCAGACTCTGACGCTCGGTATGATCGACTTTGACTCGGAAAAGAGTGTGCTCCGCAGTATGATCCAGAGCTATAATTTCTCCGGCGCACCGGTCAGAATCGAAATCCTCAACTACGCAGACGGCGCGGAAAGCCGCGCAGACGCCATGACGCGCATGACGACGGAGCTGCTGGCCGGAAACGTGCCCGATCTGCTCGATTGCAGCGATCTGAGCGGCGCGCAGTACGCGGGCTACGCAAAAAACGGCATTCTGCTGCCGCTGGACGGGATGCCGGACGCGGAGCTCCTGTCCGGCATTCTGAAGCCATGCTATGTGGACGGGAAGCTTTATTCCATCGTCGGAGCCTTTGCGCTCGACCCGCTGTTCGGCCCGGCGGAGAAGCTCGGCGCGTCGCTGGAAACGTCGGTCGAGGACGTGCTGCTCGGCGCGGTCCCGGACGTTAGCTTTTTCTGGGGCGGCGAGGACCTGCTCAGCGTCTACTGCCGCCACGCGGCGGAGCAATACCTGGACTACGACAGCCAGACGGCCTCCTTTGAGAGCGAGAAGTTCTTGAATATTCTGACGGCCTGCGCAGCCATTTCTTCCGCAGTGCCCGCCCCGGACAGCATCATGCAGCAGCCGATGCGCTCCGCCGCAATGTATCGGTCCATGCAGATTTCCTGGTACCAGCAGACCGGCGGCGCGTTCCGTGTGCTTGCCCTCGACTCGGACGGCGGGACGGCATATCAGCCGGTTCTGCAGCTTGGCGTCTGCGTCGGCTCCACCATGCAGGAAGCGGCGGAGGAGGCGCTGCGGAATATGCTGCAGGAAGACTTCCAGCTGACCATTGCAGACGCGTTCCCGGTCAACCGCGCCGCGCTGCGCGAGCTGATGCAGAAGGAGATCGAAGCGCAGAGGGCCGAGCAGCAGACGGCCATCCGAGAGGAGGGCCGCGTCGAGATTGGAGAAGCGGGCGATCTTGCGTTCCTGTTTGATGAAGCTGCCGCGGATGATCTGATGAATGTACTGGAGCACGCCGACTGCCGTTCCTGCGGCAATCAGGAGATTCTGAAAATCATCCTTGACGAGGCGGACGCCTTTTTCAAGGGCCGGAAAACCGCGCAGGAGGCGGCACAGGTCATGGACAGGCGTGCGGCGCTGTTTATTGCGGAAGCAGGATGATACAGCCGGGCGGCAGCGGATATGCCGCCCGGTTCTTTCTGTTGACAACCGTAATCAAATGTGCTATGTTATGATTACAGACGTAAACAACAGGAGGGCGACACGGTGAACAGAATCGATCTGACACAAGCGGAATGGCAGCTTATGGAGAAGCTCTGGGACCACGCGCCGCAGAACGGAGGCGAAGACCGGCTGGAACCGCTCGACGACGCTGACGCTTCTGCGGCGGCTGATGGAGAAGGGGGCGGTGCGCTGTGACGCGCAGGGACGCAAAAACGTCTTTTATCCCGCCGTCCGCCGCGAGGATGCAGCCGCGCAGCAGACGCGTGATCTGCTTGGCCGCGTGTATAAGGGGAGCCTGAGTATGCTCGTCAGCGAGATGACGAAGCGCGAGGCGCTCCCACAGCGCGAGAGAGCTGCACCATGGCAGGAGATGGAGGAGAAAAAGCACCATGACTGAATGGTTTGTTTCGTCTGCCGTGCTTGCGGCGGTGCTCATCGGCGCGCACTATCTGCTGCGCGGGAAAATCAGCGCAAGATTGCAGTACGCGCTCTGGCTGGTGCTGCTCGTGCGGCTGCTGCTGCCGCTTTCCGTCGGGAAAACCGCCCTCAGCGTGGCAAATCTCCTGCCGGAGGCCGAACCGGCCGCTGTCATACAGGCGGAACCTGCCGCTGTGCCGCCCGCGCAGGCGGCCAGTACACCGGAACCGTCTGCGCCCGCAGCGCCGCTGCAGACGCCCGCACAGCCGGTGCAGCGCCCGGCGTCCATGCCTGCGCAGACGGAAACGAGCAGCGCGGAACCGGCAAAAGCTGCACAGAAGCCCGTCGTTTCCGTGCGGAAGATTCTCATATTTGTATGGGCCTTCGGCGCGGTTCTGCTGGGCTTATGGTTCCTGTTCTGCAACCTCCGGTACGGACGGCAGCTGCGGGCGGGCGTTTTGCGCGCGATTGCGCCGAAGGAGGGCCGTCCGGTTGTCCGGCTGACGCAGACCGCGCTGTCGCCATGCCTGTTCGGGCTTTTC
>VOFG01004646.1_pt1 | contig 83600 bp, 106 predicted proteins | sample 5384171 | NCBI WGS metagenome assembly VOFG01 (sample SAMN12384726, study PRJNA508395) | human gut metagenome | isolation source: healthy gut F | host: Homo sapiens
GGTTATTATAAACTTACGAATAGCTCCTTTCTTTTATTGTCTTTTATTGAAGGTGACAATGCTTATTATGCCACATTTCAAGCATTAATAATGTCCATGACAGGTATTAATATCTGACTTTTCAGGTATTAACATCTGACAACTCAACCATTAATACCTGAGATGTGGGATATAAAAGACAGTAGATCACTGTACCTTTATCATAATGAGCATTGAGTTTACTACTAAAAAATTGTATCTTTGCCTATGTTGGTACTCTACGCAAACATTGAAACCTGCATAAATGTTATATCAACAGATAAAATTTAAATAGAATAAAAGATGAAATACATTGGAGCACATGTAAGCGCATCCGGCGGCGTAGAATTCGCCCCTGTCAATGCGCATGAGATTGGAGCAAATGCCTTTGCCCTGTTTACTAAAAAATCAACGTCAATGGGTGAGTAAACCATTGAAAGAAGAAAACATCCGTCTTTTCAAAGAAAATTGCACTAAGTACAATTTCCAAACAGACTATATTTTACCGCATGACAGTTACCTTATTAATTTGGGACACCCCGAAGAAGAAGGATTGGAGAAAAGTCGAGCTGCCTTTTTAGATGAGATGCAACGCTGTGAACAATTAGGACTGAAACTTCTCAATTTCCATCCCGGCAGCCATCTGAATAAAATCTCCATAGAGGATTGTCTCGCACTCATTGCAGAAAGTATCAACCTGACTTTGGAGAAGACTAAAGGAGTAACGGCCGTTATTGAAAATACTGCGGGGGCAAGGCAGTAATTTAGGAAGTGAATTCTGGCAATTAAGATATATCATCGACCGGGTGAATGATAAAAAGCCGTGTAGGTATTTGCCTGGATACTTGCCATACATATACAGCGGGATATGACATAGTGAATGATTACGATAAAGTCTTTGACGAATTTGAAAAAAAGTAGGTTTCGAGTATCTGCGTGGTATGCACCTGAATGATTCTAAAAAAGAATTAGGCAGTCATGTTGACCGTCACGATAACATAGGCCAGGGACTGATCGGGAGTGCATTCTTTGAAAGATTAATGAAAGATTCAAGATTCGATAATATGCCACTTATTCTTGAAACACCCGATGAAAGCAAGTGGGCAGAAGAAATTGCATGGTTGAGAAGCGTTGAATAAACGCTTCACTTCTTTTTTAATAAATATTCGCCATACTGACTAACGGCTCATAGAGTTTTCTCGATATCCTGCGAGTCCATTTCTATCTGCACCCTGATCCCCGGCATCAGTTTCTGCCCTTTGGGAGGCCAGTTTTTCCGGTCACGATGAACATTAATAATAATACAACGTTCCGGCAGGCGAAGTTCATCCACGATTTTACCATCCAGGTAAGAACCGCTCATGACCTCTACCGATAAAGTGTAGCGGGCCTCTTCTTTAAACGCAGGAGAATTAATCATATCATCATATAAAATCACATTGAAAGGTTTTATCTGAAGCATTTCCGTGAAATAGTAAGTCAGTCCTCCCACTACAATAGAAGGATAAAAGACTTCCAGATGTCCCGTAATCTCAGTAATCAGCACAATAGCGGTGAGAGGTGTACGTATGACCGCAACCAGAAAAGCAGACATACAGATCAACATGATATAACTGATATTTTCATAAGCAATCACTCCTTGCTGAACCAGAATCAATGCAACTATTTGCCCTAAAAGCCCTCCTGTCACTAATGTAGGAATGAAACTTCCTCCCGGCAGTCCTGACGAAAAAGAAAAGGTACTGAATACAAAATGCAACAACATCATACCGACAATCCAAAGAATATGGGTATCGGGATGCATGGCCTGTGCCAACAGAAACTGTTCCCCACCTCCTGTCAGATTGACTTCTGCCATAGAGATGAGATAAGCAATAAAGAGCAGATATAGCATTTTTTACGTATTCCGGATGCTTGATGGCCGGATAGATACGTTTGACCTGAAGCGTAGTGACAGAAAAGAACTTTCCGAAAACAGAAACCACAGCCGCCAAAAAGAAGAAACAACTTTACCTGTGACCAGAAAGTCATTCCCGGTACAATCGCATCAATCTGAAAATACGGATTGATAGGAAAAAGCCAACTGGCGACTCCTCCGGCAACGACTCCTGCCAGCAAGGTAGTAATCGCCGTCTTTGGCGCATCAAACCGTTCAATAGATTCTATAACCAGCAATGAGGAAGCCAACGGAGCAGCAAAAGCAGCCGCCAACCCGGCACCGGCACCCGCCGCCAACAATTGTTTCCGCTCGCCGGCAAGCACTCTCCCCATTTAGAAACCAGACATCCTACATACGAACCGATCTGCACCGAAGGTCCTTCACGTCCCAAAGACAAACCGGTGCTTAGCGCAAGTATTCCTCCCACAAACTTGGCAATCACCTCAATGAAAGGATGTTTATACGCAACTCTTCCATTGATAACTCCACGTGTTTGTGGAATACCTCCTCCTGTGATCAACGGCATCTTTTTCACCAGCCAGGAGACAAATATAAGAATCCCCCATTAACAGAAAAAAGAGGAAGGTACCAATACCATTTAGGATGAGAATCAAAGAAGTCATGGCGAAGATTGAAGAAGAACTGAAGCAGGTAATGATAAGGCACAGCAATAAGCCCCGTCAGTAACCCGACAAAGATACTGACAAAGTAAAGCCGCGCATCAATCAATTTGAGTTTGAAGATACGCCAACGTCCTCTGTCCTTTAATTTTTTTAATCAGTCGAAACTCCATTCAGCAAAGTTTTCATTGTTTTCGCATGGATACAACAATTAATACCCCGCAGAGGTTTCAGACTGATAAATATTTAATCGCTTTTTATCCTTCCAGCAGATTCAGACGCAGAATACCATGTATCATGAGTCAGCATCAACTACACGTCCGGCAAAGGCTCTCTTTGCCGGACTGTGCATAAACTGCCAAAACTTATCAGTAACAAGACACAATGAATAATCAAACGATACTGAAAAGAATAGATATATCTGCCTATGCCCAATTTGTGTTGACTTTAGTAAAATAAAACACTATAATAAATAATACCTAATCCATTATCTACTTTTTGAGTTTGATGAGGGGTATGCTGTCTTTGTCTCTGGCGGTCTTGTCCGGGTTTGTGACCTTGTCCCGGTTTCTGTCCTTTTTCTACGGTCAAACTCTTTTTCTGAATTTATTCATATTGCTCTTTTCCTGCTGATAAATCTTCATGATCTGCTTTTGAGACAGAATCTTGCTGAACTCATTATAATACTTCTCACGGATGTCCAGCATCTTACGACTCTGCGCAAACTGATCTTTCAACATTTTAGCGATTTCCGCATCTGTCATAACCGGTTTTGGAGTTTCTTTGGCAGTATTGGCTTCCGTACCTTTGAGCTGCATCTTTTTCTCGCTCTGGGTTTGAAGTTCATCATACGACACTCACGAAGTTCTTTCAGATACTTCTCGTATATCGGAGTAAACTTGGCTGCCGTTGCATCATCCAGCATGAGCGCTCTCACCATCTGATTGGTCTGCATCTGCATCATCTGCTCCGGTGTAGGACGCTGTTTTCTTTCTTTGTTTTCTTCATTCTGTGCAGAAAGGGTCATCTGGCTTCCCAAAAATAAAGCCATCAACACTACATAAATAAACTTAGTCTTCATAATCTTTACGTTTTAATAATTAATTGAGTTATTCAGTTTAAAAAAATATATCGTTTTCAGAGAAGCTGACGAGCTCTTCCAACTCCCTCATCTGACAATTCCTTAATCCATTTATCTACCGGATCTGTTGTTACATTATTTTTATCGACAGCCAATATATTTGAAGCAGATGGTGTGTCGGTATTCATATAGCGGAGAGACGGCGTAAACAAAATCCCGGCCAATACTGCTGCTACAGCAATCACAGTAGGAATAATCCTTTTCAGCCGACGCTTCTTGCGTTGCTCGTCAACCGTACGTTCCAATATCTTACGCTGTGTCTCCTCAAAAAGTTATCGGGAGTGCGATAAGGTGTCCGCTTACCAATATTGTCAAAATCAAAATCCTTATCCATGATGTTACCTGTTTAATATATATTCCTTTATCTTATCTTTCGCATAGTGATAATTCACTTTCAGTGTCTCAACCTTACTATCCAGAACACGGGCGATATCTTCATATTCCAGTTCATCGTAATAGCGCAAGTTGAAAACGATCCGCTGCTTTTCCGGCAAAGTCAATATAGCTTCCTGAAACTTTACAGCCAGTTCATCTTCGTAGTCGACATAGTCAGAAGCTTTCAGTTTACTCATCAGTTCTTCCTGAACATCTTCCGCTGATATTACTTCTTCTTTACGACTATTCAATAACCGAAGACACTCATTCGTTGCAATTCTGTAGATCCATGTACTCAGCGAACTTTCATTCCGGAACTGATCCAAATGGCGGAATACACGAATGAAGACTTCTTGCAGCACATCTTCCGCATCTTCGTGAGACACTACCATTCTCGGATATAATTATATATCGGTTCCTGAAAACTGTCCACCAGCAACCTGAATCCCCTCGCTCGCGATCTGAGGAACAAAAGCTTTTTCGGATTTTATCTTCGTTTATCATCTATTATTTCTGAGAACTTTGGTTATTAGAACGCCGAAAAGGAACGAAGTTAAATGCACAAGAGCCGATTTTACATTTATTAATAGAAAAGAGGAAATATGACATTGGCATACAAGGAATAAAAAACGCCTCCATAATCTTTTTCAAGACCATGGAGGCGCTGTTAACTCTTTATATACAAGCCGAAGTTGACTGAAAATCACCAGAACTTATTATGTTCCGCACTATATTCAAAACCTGCAGGCTTTCAACTGACTGACAATATCTTCTCTGCTTACATCCATATCTTCGCAAAGCTCATCTAGCGAAGAATAACAGTCACGCAACTTCATATTGATGACACTGAACAGCACCATCGGATCTTTAGGCAATTCCATATTCTACAATCTTTTAAACCGGGCGCAAAGTTACAGCAATCCCGGCGAATGGCAAAACAAATCAAGGGCCGATTTCTTCTATTTTCAAAGAGATTCTCTCAATCAGCTTTTACCAAGTTCCTCTTCCAGAGGTATCACATTAAAATCCCTCCAGAAGTCTTCATCATATTTGAAATTCAAATCAGAGAAGATAGTACGCGTCGGTAATCTTTCTGCCCGTGGGAATGCAGTCACTTGTTCCGTATCCACTTTGCAAGTGATCATTTCAAACCAGATCTGCATCTGCGGACTAGCAGACAGCAACCGTCGCCGTTTCACCTTGAAAGAAAGGTCTCCACGGATATGATGAATATAATAGATACCTTGCCATGGTTTGTAGGAAATAGTATAAACCACCTTTTGCGGTATTATCTGAATGCCATGCGTGCGCCTTTCTACAAACATTTCCGACGCTTTCTTTACACGCTGGGGATCTACCTCAAAAAACGAGTCTTGTAACAAGGCATTCGTCTCGGCATCAATATACAAATCTCCGCAATAGAGAGGCTCGATAATCTCCTTTTGTGCAAAGTGTATGACATTCACACACCGGTCGTCTATGAATGTCACTCCCTGCGAAGTATACAGATAACCGTTATCACCTGCGTCAGGTATCAGGAATGAAGGCATATCCTTCATTATATCCATCTGAAAACATGCCTGAATGCCGGACTTCACCTTTACAAGCAGACTGTCTTTGGCTTCGACATTACTCAGCCGACTCATCTTCAACAGCCTTCGCCTGATCGGAAACGGGAGAATGCGAAGCGATCTTATAAACTTTGAAAACTGCTTCAGTAAGATTCTGAACCTATTTTTCAATAAAACTCCTTCACGGTAAAATGTGGTCAGGTAGGCAGGAGAATGAGAATAGTTCTGCTCTCTTTGCCTTCCCATTTCTTTCAGCGAGCTTATAAGGATCGACCCATTGAACCACTACTTCCTGTAAAAGGAACAACCTTTGGTTCCAAAGGCTCAGAATATGATGGCGACCTGCCAAAACAGAAACTTCCAAAGTTTGTAGAAACATATCCTATATGAGAAAAAACAACCGAATCGTTTTGCAAAGAATCCGGTAAGGAAAGTCTGAACTCTCCTTCCTGATTAGTAACAATCCCCACAGATGTCCTCCGGACTCCAACGGATGCAGAAGCAACAGGCATTCCGGTTTCCTTATCCAGTAAAGTTCCGGTAAGCATCAGATTTACAGGGTGAACGGATGAAGGTTTCGCCTGTTGCTGTTTGGTCGGTGAAGAAGAAGTTATCAGAATATGAGTCCCTATTACTTTAAATTCCAGGCTGGTATCTCCTGTTATCTCATAAATAGCCTGACGAATGGTTCGCTCTCCTTTCCGTATCTTCACCGTTACATCATTATCTACTACTTTACTGTCATAGATAAACAGATAACCTGACTGCTGAGAAATATTGCCTAACAGTGAATAGACCGTTCCTTTCATCTTCGGCAGGCTGATCATACGCTCCAGCACATCTTCTCCGTCAGCTCTCAACGTATCCGGTACGATAAAGAACAAACACAGAATCACCATATAGCGATAAACCAGCCTCATCTCACTTTTTTTTATTTATTCTGTCAGCATGAATGTATCCCCCTGCCGTGTACACTTCAAATTAAGCGCATAGGCTATCAATGTAGCCACAGTCTCTGGAGATTCATTGGAAAATTCAACTGTCAGCTTTCTTTTTCAAGCGCAGGAGAAGCTACACGTATCTGCGAACTGCCTGCATTCATATTCATTACTTTCAGAATATGCCCCAAAGATTCATCTTTAAAACAGACATGCTTCAGATAGCGATTCAACTCTCCGGCATTTTCAGTCGAACTGAGCAAAAGTTGCTGTGATTGCAATACCACTGTCTCACCAGCTTTGACATAACATTCTTTATTTCCCTTTTTAGGGTTACTCTGACGGTTCCCCGTTGCACCGAAAGACGGAACGGAGTATCTTTGACGCCTTTACACTAAAAGCAGTACCCAATACTTCAATCTTTACTTCCTTTGTATCAATCCAAAAGGTTGCTTCTGTTTCTTTGCCACATCAAAAAAGGCATCTCCTGCAAACTGACTTCCCGTTTGTCGGAAACAAAATGTTCCGGATATCGGATAAAAGTCTCCTTTGCCAAAAAACACGACAGAACCATCTTCCAGAGTCGTGACCAATGTAGGAACATCTTGATTCTCCTGTGTTATAAAGTCAGGTAATTCCTCTTTTTGACCGAATCCCCAATACAAAGTACTAAAAACCAAACCGACCACCATCGCCGCTACAGTGCCATAGCGTACCCACATCGGGATTTTAGGCATCCGATGGTCTTCTACAAGCAGATGATCTTTATCCAATCGGTCGTACAACCGATTCCAAGCCTGCTCCGTCTTTATTTTATGAATATACGTTTTCATCATTTCATTTGAATATAATTTTCTATTTCTTTTCGCAAAGTTCGTAAAGTCTTCGTCATTTCCGCTTCCACCGTTTTGACGGAGAGAAAGCTGGACTGCAATTTCCGCATATTTCTTTCCCTCCGTCCGGTGCATTTTTAAATATCTGCATTCTGCGTTCCGGCAATTTCTCAAAGGGTATTATTTATCATTCTGAAGTTCTTCATATTCCATCTGCTGATGAGGATCTGTCGCCTGTTCCGAAGAGGATGCAGTCAGCACAGACTCTCTATACCGCTCTTTGACCTCTTCATGCTCACAGTATTGAATTGACTGATTACGTGTCGCCCTGTAGAGGTAGTTTTTTACAGACTGGAAAATCTGTAACTGTTCCCTATCCTTCCAAAGCACATAAAACAGTTCCTCAACAATTTCCTCAGCCACCTCCATCCGTCCGGTAATGCTTGCCGCATACCAACACAAGGGAGAATAGTAACAGCGAAATAGTTCCTCAAACGCTTTTATGTCACCTGCCTTTATTTTTTGTCAGTATGAGCAGTTCATTCAGCATACTTATCATTTTACGATTGTTCCCAAATATAAGAAAACAATTCTGATTTTAATTAGATTGCTTTTTCAATTTATCGACAGCATGTTCCAGAGACTCCGTAGGTGCTATGATATTATAATTTCCCCAGAAGTCTTCACTCCAGTAATTTCCGACTTTATCATAGAAAATCTGATTGGAGGTAAATACTTTATTCCGCGGAATTATCTCGGACGGGCTCTCCCTCCGGTCTGTCACCACCATTTCTGAGGTTACTGCATAGCTCGTAGAGAAAAGCCTCCGTTTCCAGTCGCATTTAAAACGAATATCATTGCGGATATAATTCAGATAAGTCCTTCCATCTATCGTTTTATAGGTTATCAGAAAAGATAACTCTTGCGGTTTGAATCTCAGTCCAAATGGTTTCTGATGAAGAATAGCAGCAATTGCTTTCGATTTATTCTGCATATCCAGATTCATCTCGATACGTGTAAACGACGAAGCTTATCACAATCTACATACAATTTCCCATGAAACAGCGCATATGGTAAAAAGAACTCTCGGACGGAAATTAATAACATATTGTATCCGGTTATCGATCAATGCCGATTCAGCCATCCAGAACTCATAGTTGTTCAATTCTTCTGGTTCCAGCAGCGCCTCTTTTATTCTTTACGATATCCAAAACTACAGATATATTAGGACCACCCATAACCTTTACTGCCAATGTATCACTAACTTTCTGACTTAGCAGACGGCGTCCTTTCAGAACCTGTAGTTTATCATAATCCGTAGTGCGATTGGTGTATGCTGTTTTCGACACATCAAGTACAGGCCTTCCGATACACTGATATAACGGCGCCCTTTCTGCACAGTCTCCCGATAGAAGGCTGGTAAGCATATTCCGGTTGGCACTATAATTTACCGGAATCTTCTCAATCGCCTTTTCTATAATTGTACGCGGATTATTGGCATAAACGACCACTTCATTCAACTTGTTAGTATGAGGTATCATCAGACCGTCAATTTAGAAGAATTATTCTTATCTAAAGATACATGACTATTGATATAGCCTATGTGAGAGATTTCCAACTCTCGCGGCACTTCTTCTTTCCTGACTTTCAGAGCAAACTCTCCCTCTGCATTTGTCACCGTACCGATATTACTTCCTTGCACAGATACATTCACGTTTTCAAGTGTTCTCTTATTTTGCTTATCCTTCACCATTCCGACAATCGTGAAATAATCTCTGCATCCTGCGCCCATATATCAGCACTCCCTATCCATAGAAAAGCTAATAACCATCCAACCAAAAGTATAACTGACTTTTTCATCTTAATAAAGTTTTAAAGTAAATAATTCCTGCTTCTATAAATAAGATCGTTCAATCTGCAAATACCCTATTGTCTGAAATAAAAAAATCAGTATCTTGCCCGACAGACAAAAAAAATTATATTCTCAACAAATGATTAATTATGATACGCAAATTAGATAAAGCAGAATTTCAGCAGGCGACAACTTTAGCATTAGAAGTATACTTGCAATGTGGTCAGGATGATTTCGAAGACGAAGGTCTTGAGAGTTTCAAAAGTTTTATATTCAACGATAAATTGATGAATGAACTCTGCATTTATGGAGTCTTTCGAAGAAAATAAACTAATAGGTATTATGGGAACCAAGAATGAGGGCAAACACATTTCTTTGTTTTTCATCAAAAAGTAATTCCATAGAAAAGGGATAGGCAAGCAACTGTTTGACTATTCCCAATGTGATTGTCCGGCAAATGAAATAACTGTAAACTCATCTACATACGCTATCAGGTTTTACGAATCTCTGGGATTTGAAAAAACAAACGACAGGCAACAAACAAACGGAATCAGTTATACTCCGATGAAACTCATATCAAACAAATAAAGAAGAAGATATTACCATTAGATTCCAGTTCCCCGGAGCCCAAATCTAATTGTTAATTATACTTTCGAATATGTATTTCTTATAAAAATAGTTTCTACATTTGCGACTGTTATGGCGAAATACATTTTCTGTATATTATTTGGTATATTTCTGATATGGGGATGCAATTTAGTGCCCGATAAAGAATTACAGGAGTTCGGACAGAGGCCGGTACTACCACTATACAATCCCATAATAAGTCACAGAGTTACCGATCCAAAGGCGTAGTCAAACAATCCGGTAAAGAAAACAACTCCTTCCAAGAAGGGAAATATGATGGAAAATATGATTGCAACATTGCCGATGGTATTTTAGGAAACTCACTTTTATCCGTACCACTTCTCTTTCCAAGATTCTAAGATTCAACGTTTCTTCCGTTACAATTCGGATACTAAGTTCCTTAAAATATCAATTTCCGAAAGAAAAATGGACTGGTCTCCCCTACTACACAAATCTCACCAAATTCTCATATAGATATTACGTCTATACACTAGGACGAATACTTATTTAAATATCTCTTTTCCTTCTATGGGATGAGATGAGTGTATCTTCATGCCCATTTTATCTCTTTATATTCAAGGCAAGAAAGCAAGAAGAGTCTTTTCCATTGCCGGGGAATATGCATACGATTTCACTTTTACATATTAATAACTTGATATATAATGGAATTTATATTAGACTTTATTCTCCACATTGATCAATACATGATTAATATAGTGCAGGATTACCATACTTGGGCATATGCTATCCCATTCATCATTATATTTTGCGAAACCGGGCTTGTAGTCACTCCCTTTCTTCCTGGTGATTCTTTACTTTTCGTTGCAGGAGCCATTTCCGCATTACCCGGTATGCCGATCGATATCCATATTCTTGTTTTAATCTTATTTGCAGCAGCCGTATTAGGTGACTCCTGCAACTACATGATCGGACATTTTTTCGGACGCAAACTTTTCATAATCCCAACTCCAGGATATTCAAACAAAGTTATCTTGATAAAACGCATGAATTTTATAAAAAATATGGTGGGAAAACGATTATTCTCGCCCTTTGTGCCTATCGTCCGCACTTTGCTCCATTTATAGCCGGAATGGGAAAAATGCATTACTATTATTTTATGATCTACAATTTGATAGGTGGAGCTATATGGGTAGTTTTATTTTGCTATGCAGGCTACTTCTTTGGCGATCTGCCGTTCGTACAGGAAAATCTTAAACTCTTGATTATCGCTATTATATTTATTTCAATATTGCCTGCAATAATAGAAATATTACGAGCGAAGTTAGGATCGAAGCAATAAAAAACTTTATTCATTTGTTTATTAATAACAACGGCCATCAAATTAAACATCTCAAAAACAATTTAATGTACTCATATTTATGAAAAATTCTTTTTTAGTAAATTTACGCCCAAAGAACCAAAGTTCTTTCCTCTACTGAAGCAGTTATCAGATGTTTTATCTGCCTCATCCGTTCTACTTGTTGAAAGTATGGAACATGATCTGCCCACAGAAAGAGCAGATTACTACAAACAAATTAAAGACATGGAACGTGAAGGTGACAGATTGACTCATTTAATCTTTGACGAGTTAAGTACGACATTTATCACCCCCTTCGACCGTGAAGATATTCACGACTTGGCTTCCTGCATGGATGATGTTATCGACGGAATCAACAGTAGCGCCAAGCGTATTGTAATCTATAATCCTCGCCCTATTTCCGAAAGTGGCAAAGAACTGAGCCGTCTGATTCACGAGGAGGCTATCAATATAGGTAAAGCCATGGATGAACTGGAGACTTTCCGCAAAAAATCCAAAGCCATTACGCGACTATTGCACCCAATTACACGATATAGAAAATCAGGCAGATGACGTATACGAGAACTTTTTATCACCAAACTCTTTGAAGAAGAAAAAGACTGTATCGAACTGATTAAAATAAAAGAAATCATGCATGAACTGGAAAAAGACAACCGATGCAGCAGAACATGTAGGGAAAATATTAAAAAACCTGATCGTAAAGTATTCATAAAAGCAGAGCAAGACACATGGAATTATTAGTGACTATCATTATACTAGCTCTGATATTCGATTATATCAATGGCTTTCATGACGCAGCAAACTCGATCGCTACCATCGTATCGACTAAAGTACTGACTCCTTTTCAAGCGGTATTGTGGGCAGCATTCTTTAACTTCGTTGCGTTCTTCATAGCCAAATACATTATAGGGGGCTTTGGCATAGCAAACACTGTGTCAAAGACAGTTGTTGAACAATACATCACGCTGCCTATTATCCTGGCGGGCATTATTGCCGCTATTTTCTGGAATCTGATTACCTGGTGGAAGGGTATCCCGTCTTCTTCCTCCCATACGCTTATAGGTGGTTTCGCAGGAGGCTGCTATCATGGCAAACGGCTTTGAAGCTATTCAGGCTCAATATCATTCTTAAGATTGCCGCTTTTTATCTTCCTGGCTCCATTTATCGGTATGATTATCGCTTTCGGATTTACTCTACTTGTGCTCTATATCTGCCGACGTACAAATCCGCATACCGCTGAAATGTGGTTCAAGAGATTACAGTTGGTTTCTTCCGCCATGTTCAGTGTAGGACATGGTCTGAATGACTCGCAGAAGGTAATGGGTATTATCGCCGCCGCAATGATAGCTGCCCACTCTATGGGTCTGGGAATGGGAATAAACAGTATTTCTGATCTGCCGGACTGGGTAGCGTTCTCCTGTTTTACTGCAATTTCACTGGGAACGATGTCCGGAGGATGGAAAATCGTAAAAACGATGGGAACCAGAATCACTAAAGTCACACCATTGGAAGGTATGGTTGCCGAAACCGCAGGTGCTTTTTACTCTTTATATCACCGAAATGCTGAAAATACCTGTTAGTACGACTCATACAATCACCGGAGCAATTATCGGTGTCGGAGCAACCAAACGTTTATCTGCTGTTCGCTGGGGAGTAACTAAAAGCCTCATGACTGCATGGGTACTTACTATTCCTGTCAGTGGACTCCTAGCTGCATGTATTTATTGTGTAGTTTCTCTGTTCCTGAAATAAATTCTGCTTCAAGGGAAACAACTCGAAATTTAAACAAGAAAAATAGCTACTCTTAACATCCCTCTACAGTATTTTGTAGAGGGAATACTATAAAATGATACACATAGAACCTTAAATATTTAACGTCTCCTTCGAGATATAAAGAATTTCTTCAGAAAAGAATTATTAAACATAAATCTTTTATTATTATTTTTTTAATACTATCTTTGCTTTCATTGTGTAATGCGACAGGCAAATTTAAGTAATAATTCTATGTTCACTCAAGACGAAAGTTATATCAAATGGAAGTTATTTTTAGAAGGAGATGACCAGGCATACATTTGGATATATACTCATTACATCCAAGTGCTCTATAATTATGGCTTACAAATCACTCCTGATTCTGAAATAGTGAAAGACTGCATTCAGGACGTATTCGTAAAGATATATAAAGCCAAAAAGAAACTTACTGTACCTCAAAATCCTAAAGTATATTTAATGATTGCTTTAAAAATAACATCTATAATACTTTCAATCAAGAACGATTGCAAAAAAACTATGCTTTCAGTTTATACCAAACAGAAGAGCAAAGCTTACTGTTAAAAACGAATTCATTGATCAGGAAGCCCGGCATGAAGAAATGAATAATATTAAAAAGAATGATGAAAATCCTGACTCCCAGACAACGGGAAGTTATTTATTACCGCTTTATAGAAGAACTGAGTTACGATGATATTTGCCAGATAATGGGGCTCAATTACCAATCGGCTTATAACCTTTTGCAACGCTCTCTACAAAAAATAAGAGAAGCCTATGGAGTCACTGGAATATGGATGTTAATACTCCATCAACTGACCTATTTACACTAAAAAAATAAAAATCTCAAAAAAAATAAAGAGCAGTTGAGTAGATTTGTCAATTGAGATTGTCCTAAGATAAATCAACATTGAAAATGGACATTAAAAACAAATATACTCACTACTCTGCAGATCAACTACTCAATGATTTCTACTTTTTGGAGTCTGAGCAGCATCCCAGCCCAGAAAGTATCGCTTTTTGGGAAACGATGCAGCAAAAAGATAAAGCATTAGCAAAAGAAATAAAAATAGCACGTTCTTTTCTGCATGATATTCGACACATTCCTGTTTCACACTTACCGCAAAAACGAAGTAGAAACAGTGTGGAAGAATATTTCCAGACTCAACAATATAGAAAAACAACGAAAAAAGAAAATTCTTTTTATTAATCATAGTATATTAGTTGCCGCCAGTTGAGCTCTTATACTCTGTTCGGCATGGTATTTTCAATCACAACTCAGCATTATGCAAGAAAAAAACGGAACTGGAAATAACAGCTGTAAAAAGGCCGAACGCTACTCCTACTGATAATATCCAACTCGTACTTTCGAAAAAAAAACAGATAGATATTGATGGAAAAGAAAGTCAATTACAATATGATCATCAGGGCAAGATTAATGTAAACTCCCAAACCATTATTCAAGAAACTGATGACAAGGAAAAGACTAATATTTATAATCAATTAATCGTACCTGCCGGTAAACGTTCATCTATCACTTTCACCGATGGTACATGTATTTGGTTAAGCGCTAACTCAAGAATCGTTTATCCTGTGGAATTTAAACAACACAAACGAGAAATATATAGAGGGGGAAGTTTTCTTTCCTCAGTGTATCTCATGACCCGAACCGGCCATTCATCGTGAAAACAAGCCAAATGGACATTCAAGTATTAGGCACCACATTCAACGTCAGTGCTTATGAAAATAAACAAACGCAAAGTGTTGTATTAGTAAGTGGTAAAATAAAAGTAAAAACCAGCAAAAATGAAAGTAAGACACTTTCTCCCAATAACTTATTAAGTTATAATGAACAGGAAGGCATCCATATCCAATCGGTAGACGTACAAAAATATATCGCCTGGAAAGATGGTTTTACCTCTTCCAAACAGAAAAACTAAAAGACATTGCTACAAAACTCAGCGATTACTATGGCAAAAAGATCATGATAGACAGTCCATTGAAGACCATTACCTGCAGTGGTAAACTAGATTTGAAAGAAGATCTTGACGAAGTTCTTCAGACACTAATACGGACTGTCCCGGCAAGAATAGAAAAAATCAGATGGAATTATCCATATTTATGTAAAACATTAATTAAAATCGAAAGCCTATGAATAAACATTATCCTTAAAAAATAAGGCCGAATAATACCCTTAATATCATCCGGCCTTTGATTAAATTACTTACACGTTAATATTAATTAATCTAATCATTACAAATGTATGAAAAAGCACCGATTATTTAGTCACCAAAGGACTAAAGATAAACAACTATTACTAATCATGAAGTTTTTTTCACTCTTCCTTCTTATCGGAATAGGAAACTGTTTGGCTACAAACACGTATTCGCAGAATAAACTATTCACCATTAAATCATCACAAAAGACTATAACGGAAGTCTTTCATGAAATTGAGAAAATAGTGAATATATTATTTTCTACATGGACCAACTCATTGATACGAACCGCAAAGTGAATATCAATGTCAGAAAGCAACAAGTAAGTGCTATCCTAGATCAACTTTTTGCCGGAACCGATAACACTTACAGTATCAACGATCGGCAAATTACCATTTACCGCAAAGGAGAGCAGCCAACTCCTCAACAAGAAAAAAAATAAATTTGTAATCACCGGTGTTGTCACTGATTCACAAGGAGAGTCAGTAATCGGAGCATCTGTGAGAATCAAAGATACAACCAATGGAGTAATCACCGATATGGACGGACGCTATACAATTACTGCACCCGGAAAAACAGTATTTTGGTAATTTCATATATTGGCTATTCAACTGAAGAAGTTAAAATCAATGATCGTCGAAACATCAATATAAGATTGCGCGGAAGACAAAAAAAGCACTGGATGAAGTTGTAGTAGTGGGATATGGACAGCAAAAAAGGAAAGTGTAGTTGTATCCATGAGTTCCGTCAAAGTTTCAGACATAACAGCCCAACAAGAAATCTGACTAATAATCTGGCCGGACAAGTTTCCGGTCTTATAGCAATACAACGATCCAGTGAACCGGGATTTGATGATGCCGAATTTTTGGATTCGTGGTATCAGTACATTTGCAAGCAACTCGGCAGCTTCTACTCCCCTAGTTTTAGTGGACGGTATTCCCCGTAAAATTACAGATATCGAACCGGATGAAATTGAAACTTTTTCCATCCTAAAGGATGCTGCTGCAACAGCTATCTATGGTGCAGAAGGTGCAAATGGAGTTATATTAGTCACTACCAAACGCGGTAAAGATGAAAAGCCGAAAATTACTTTTAAGACCGAGCATTCTATTTCAAGTCCCCAACGTTTGCCAGAATTTGTGGGATCTGCCGATTATCTAGGATTATATAATGAAGCATTGCGTAACGACGGTGAACCTGCTTTATTCAGTGACGAAACCATAGAAAAGTTTCGTAACAGCACTGATCCTGACCTCTATCCTAATACAGACTGGATTAAAGAGTTGCTCAAGAAAACTACAAATAATCATCGATACACACTAAATGTCCGTGGCGGTTCCGCACGTGCAAAGTACTTTGTTTCAGGTGCATATTATAATGAAAGTGGAATTTACAAAGGCAACCCTACAGACAAGTATGATACAAATATCGGACTTGACCGTTTTAATCTTCGTTCAAACATTGATATGGATGTCACCTCAACAACTAAAATTTCTGTTGATTTGGCAGGACAATACTTGATAGCTAACTATCCAGGCTCATCTTCATCCAGTATCTTCCGTTCCATGTTAATTACCCTCCATACTGTTTTTCCTGCTGTATACAGTGATGGCACAGTAGCCACTTATGAACAGGAACGAGGAGTTAATATGAGGAATCCATACAATCTGTTAATGAACTCCGGATATACCCGCCAATGGCGGACAGGAATCCAGTCGAAAGTAGGCGTACAACAAAATCTGAAATTCATAACCAAAGGATTAAGTGCTAAAATGAATATCAGTTATGACTTCGACGCAACTTTCAAATCCATACGTTCATACAATCCATCACGTTATCATGCAACAGGCAGAGACGAAAACGGGAATCTTCAATTCGCACAAGTAGTTTCCGGTACTCCAGAACTTAGCGACCTGAAGGACAACGGTATCGAAGCGAACAAAAAAATATATATTGATGCTTCCATCAACTATAAACGGACCTTTGCTGAAAAACATGATGTAACCGGAATGTTGCTCTATATGCAAAAAGAAACACAATATAAAAACCGAGCCACTACCATACCGTAAACAAGGTGTAGTAGGACGTAAGTTATGCTTATGACGGACGTTACTTTATTGAAGGTAACTTCGGATATACCGGTTCGGAAGCCTTCGCCAAGAATCACCGGTTCGGTTTCTTCCCAGCTGTAGGAGTTGCTTACTATCTATCCAATGAGCCATTCTATCCCAAAGCAATAAAAGAAAATAGCCAATAAGATTAAAATCAGAGCCTTTCTGTCGGAAAAACCGGTAATGATACTACCGATAAACGTTTTGTTTATAGAGCTACTTATAATATGGCAGCCGGTTCGTGGTCACAAGGTATAGGAAGTAACGGAGGTACCAATGCAATAGGCAATGCTATCATCGAAGTATTCCCGAAACGCTGGATATCGGTTGGGAAATTGAAACTAAACAAAATTACGGCTTCGACCTAGGACTGTTTGACAACAAAGTTGATTTTGTATTCGATTATTTCCGCTCTGAAAGAAGTCATATTCTGATGCAAAGAAATACTACTCCTACTGTAGGCGGATTCCGCGTCAATCAATATGCCAACTACGGTATTGTTAATAATCATGGCGTAGATATGTCACTGAATATTCATCAGCAAATAGGAAAAGTAAAACTCAGTGCACGTGGAACCTTTACCTATGCAAGAAATAAGATCGTTGAATATGATGAATTACCACAAAGATATCCTTGGATGGCTCAGACAGGTATGAGAATAAACGAAAATTATTTATATATAGCAGAACGTTTATATACAAAAGAAGACTTTATTGTCAGCAAAAACGGTAGTGGCATCGAAACTTATACTCTACGTTCTGAATTACCCCAAAGCACATTGGGGGACTGTTAGGTCCTGGTGATATCAAATATAAAGATATAAATGGAGACGGCATTATCGATAGCTATGATAAAGTAAGAGGTGTAGGACATCCCAAAGTTCCAGAAATTGTATATGGATTTGGGCTAAATATAGAATATAAAGGATTTTATGCCAGCGCATTCTTTCAAGGTGCCGGCAACTGTTCCGTTTTGCTGGGAGGTAATACCCCTGAAGGATGGTTTCCTTTCTCATGGGGAGTAGACCAATCGAATTACCGTACATTCGCTTTAGACAGGTGGACTGAAAAAATCCAAGCCAAAACGTATTAATGCCACGCTTACATAAAGACAACACCAATGCCGCTAATAATAGTGTAGCAAGCACTTGGTGGTTACGCAACGGAGGATTCTTACGTCTCAAGAACGTGGAATTAGGTTACCATTACCCAAAAACTCTTAAGTAAAATAAATCTTCAGGCAGCCAGAATCTATCTGATGGGATATAACATTGCTTTTATGGGACGATCTGAAATATTTTGATCCGGAAGCTGGTAATGCCTAATGGTGGTAATACATACCCCAAAGCACGGACATTTACTTTAGGAATTGACTTTACATTCTAATTAAATTTATTAAGTATGAAAAAAAAAGAAACTATATAGGAAAGTACTGATAGTAGCTTTTACGCTATGCAATCTCTGTTCATGCAACTATCTGGATGTATCAGATGAACTAGCCGGAAATCTTCAATCGTTGGATGAGATATTTGACAATGTCGCCTATACCAAAAGATGGTATGCCAATATTTTTACTGCTATCCCTGATTATTCGGGTATCGTCGCTGCAGAAGGCAACGTCACAGGCTTCAAAAACCCTTGGGCTGGTATGTGTGACGAACTAACCGTTGGCTATGGAGACAACAAATTATACAATAAAACAGAAAAAATGCAGCAAACATGGGTTTTCACCGTTGGGGAAATTGTTATAAACAAATTCGGCAAAGCTAATATTTTTCTGGCCAATGCCAAAAACCAATAGTTGCCAATGGCACCCACGTCGATGTTCTGACAGAAGAGGAACTTATAGAAATGAAAGCTAATGTCCGTTTTATGAGAGCTTATTATCATTATCTTTTGTTTGAGCAATATGGACCTATTCCTCTTGTAAAAGACGCCATTTACGAAAGAGATGATGACTTAGATATTCCACGTAGTCCGATTGATGAGATTATAGCTTACATTGATCAGGAACTGAAAGAAGTATCCAATGAACTGTCACAAGAAGCTTCTACATGAGGATGACCAACACAATGCGTGGCCCACAAAAGGTGTAGCACTGGCAGTCAGAGCTAAACTATGGGTATATGCCGCCAGTAAATTATTCAATGGCGAGTACAAAGAAGCATTATCGATTACTAATCCTGACGGACAACGGCTTTTCCCAGATAAAGATCCCGGAAAATGGGAGAAAGCAGTAAGTGCTTTGAAAGATTTCATGACATTCGCTGAAGATGAAAACAATTATGAATTGTTGGAAAATGAAGAGAACCCTTCACAAGCATTGTATGATTTATTTCAAACTTACAATCGAGAAATTATATGGGCCACTGCTGCCAATACCTGGGGTGGTATGGATGGAGATGCCTTTGACCGCAGATGTACCCCAAGAAGTGAACAAAAATGGAATGGGATGTACGGGTGTCACTCAAGAATTGGTAGATGCATTCTATATGAATGATGGTTATCCGGTACAAGAAACAAGTTTCCTAAAACAGTCTACACTCTACACAAACCGAGGGAACAGACACTTATAAGGAAAAAGTCGTTACCAGCAACAATAAGAAAGTAAGTGATGCCAAGAATGTCAGCAATCGATTCATGAATCGTGAACCACGTTTCTATAATACCGTATTCTTTCAAAACAGAAGATGGCACGTCAGTAATAACGTTACCCAGTTCCATAAAGGAAGTCCTAATGAACTTAGTGGTACTATTTATACTCTTACGGGCCATATGCTGTATAAGAGATTTAATCGTGAGGTTAATAAGAAATCACCGGGAGTTACATCAAAATTCCGTCCTTCTATCATTTTCCGTCTAGCCGATTTTTACCTGCTATACGCAGAAGTTTCCTGTCAACGAAATCGATCCTAACGATGCACGAGTATTGACCTACCTGAATAAAGTACGTCACCGCGCAGGATTAGAAAAATATAGAAATTTTGAATCCTGACATTGCAGGCAAACAGGATCTGCAAAGACTGGCTATACAGCGTGAACGCCGCATCGAACTGGCTACTGAAGGACAACGTTATTTCGACGTACGCCGCTGGATGATAGCTGACCAAGAAGGTGAAGGACGTCAATATGGATACGTGCATGGTATGAACATGAATGGAACTGAAGATAAATTCCTTCAGGAAGTAGAGGCCAGCCCCATCGTATTCAGACGCAAAATGTACCTATATCCTATTCCGGATAGTGAAATGAAAAAGTCTGATGGACAACTTGTTCAGAATCCGGGATGGTAATCTTAATTATATTTCATGATTAAAAATATAATAACAATATGAAAACGATACATACCTTATTAGCAGCAATGACTATTGCGATGCTGGCAATAAGTTGCGAGAATGAATTTGATGTCTCCGATAAAGCAGACAGTCTGATATCTGTTACAGTCAACACCTTGAATAATCAAGCAGCCTATAATGTCGGAGAAACTGCCCAAGCGGAACTATGGATACAACGGGGAGGACTGAAAGATGCCTCCGGTAAAGTTCAATTCGTTGTAGACCCTCTTTTGCTTGACTCGCTGAATCAAGAAGATAAAACTAATTATGAGTTATTGCCGGAAAATTGTTATGAAATGACAAATACAGAATTTACGGTAGATAAAAACGAGTTATGCGGTTACATCACGTACCATCCTGAAAAGATACTGGCTTTGTCAGCGTATAACGAAACAAAATATGTATTGCCATTACGACTCATTTCTAACGATCTGGCTATTAATCCAGCAAGAAATACATCTTTTCTTGCATTTACCATTTTGGAACCTATCGTTCATATCAGTAATGCTGGAGTATATAATATCAATCCGGATCTAACTTCTACAATGGATATACAGATCGGAGTACCCTTTACCAATAAGTGGGATATTCTTTTGTAATCTGACAGAAGATTTATCATTGATTGACGAATATAATCAGATTAATAAAGTAAATTTCACTTTACTTCCCGAAAATGCCTATACTGCTCCTGAATCCGTAACTCTTTCAGGAAGGAGTCAGTCAGATAACCGCCTCCTACCAACTAAAAACAATCTGGTACGGGAAACTATATTTTACCTATAAAAAATAGGAAGTATCACGGCAAGCCAAGGAGGAGTTCCGAATAACTCACTGGTAATAGATGAGGAAAGCAACGTTTTGTTCTGTATTGTAAAAAGAAGGGAATAAGATCAACAAATCCGGATGGGAAGTGATAGAGTGCAGTTCTGAACATGCAGGGAATGAAGCTACATACATGATTGACGATAATGAAAGTACATACTGGCATTGCAAATTCAAAATGAAGCAGGATCATCTGTACCTCCCTTCCATTTTATTATTGATATGAAAAAGAAATTACAATCGCTCAAATTGACTTACTTAATCGTGGAGACGGAGCCTGCCAATAATATTAAATGGGTAGAATTTTTATGCCAGCAATAACAATAGTGAATGGGATAAAATTGGTGCCGGTGATTTTAATGATAGAAGGTACCAGAGCAACCTTGCGATATTATGTAAAAGTCTACCAAAAGCACGATATCTGAAACTTATAATTCCTGAAGGATATGGAAATAACTGTCCTCCTGCCGCCATTCGCGAATTGACTGTTTACGGATTAGAAGGTAATAATTAAAAATCAGTATTATACTCAAAAACTTATTTTATTTAAACACATGATGAATAAAGATCCCTCAATCTGCTGCCTTGTGTCGCAGTTCTATGTTCTTGTTCTTTGCCCGCGTATGCCGGGCAAAGTTCAAAAAAAAAAAAAACAAAACCTAATGTTATTATCATTCTCGCAGACGATTTAGGTTATGGTGATCTTGAATGTTATGGTACCACACGTGTACATACCCCAATGTAAATCGGTTGGCTTCTGAAGGTATACGGTTTACCAATGTACATGCTACCGCTTCTACCAGTACTCCTTCCCGCTATGCTTTGCTGACCGGAGAATATGCATGGAGAAAGAAAGGTACCGGAGTAGCTGCAGGTAATGCAGGCATGATAATTCGACCAGAACAATATACTATAGCCGATATGTTTAAATCGGCAGACTATACCACCGGAGCTATTGGTAAATGGCATCTAGGATTAGGTGACAAAACGGGTACACAAGACTGAACGGGACAATATCTCCTGCACTCAAAGATATAGGATTCGACTATTCTTATATCATGGCTGCTACTGCAGACCGTGTTCCTTGCATTTATATTGAAAACGGTAAAGTAGCCGACTATGATTCCACCGCCCTATTGAAGTCAGTTATCAGAAACCATTTGAAGGTGAGCCGACAGGAAGAAAGAATCCTGAATTGCTTTATAATCTCAAGCCAAGCCACGGACACGACATGGCAATCGTAAACGGTATCTCGCGCATCGGATACATGAAAGGAGGAGGTAAAAGCTTTGTGGAAAGATGAAAATATAGCAGACACCATCACCAGTCATGCCATCCGTTTCATTGAAGAAAACAAAGAGCGGCCTTTCTTTCTTTATTTTGCGACCAATGATGTACATGTTCCCCGCTTCCCACACGAACGTTTCAGAGGTAAAACCCGATGGGATTACGAGGTGATGCCATTGTACAGTTTGACTGGAGCGTGGAGAAATCATGAAAACGTTAGACCGGCTGGGATTGACTGAAAACACACTCATTATTCTATCCAGCGATAACGGTCCGGTACTGGATGATGGTTATGATGACAAAGCCGTTGAGCTTGCTGGCAGTCATAAGCCGGGTGGTCCTTTCCGTGGTGGAAAATACAGTGCCTTCGAAGCGGGAACATGTGTTCCGGCCATCGTACGCTATCCGGCACAGGCGAAAAAAGAACCAAACTTTAAACACATTGCTAAGCCAAATAGACTGATCCAATCATTGGCTTCTCTAGTAAATGTCACTATTCCCCAAAGTAAAAAGTGCTCCGGACAGTCAAAATCATTTAGACAGTTGGTTAGGAAAAAGTAAAAAAAGATCGTCCTTGGTTATCGAGGAATCTAATATTCTGGCATTATCCGTACGCAAAGGAAAATGGAAATATATCGAACCTTCCAATGGTTCCCCATGATCACTTGGGGTCCGAAAATAGAAACAGGATATGCACCTTATGATCAGCTGTTCGATATGAATAAGTCCGAGTTTGAAAGCGAAAATCTGGCTCCGAAATATCCAGCCATAGTAAAAGAAATGAAAGATATATTGGTGCAGGAAAGAGCAAAAGGGAAAAAGTGACATTTATTGAAACAACAAAATATATGGCTTCACCAAAATAAACAAAAACCTTTCTATTTATTTTCAATAGGCTAATTATAAAATTCAAAAAGGTGTGTCAGAAAAAGTTCTGACACACCTTTTATATATACTAATTCAGCTAATCTTACTTCACTTCCTCAAAATCAACATGATATACCTATCAGCAACTTGCGTACACGTGTTGCAAATATAACACAAACCCGAAAATAAGCATCCATAAGCAACACACGCTCTTGCTCACAAAAAGTACGATTTTTATTCATAAACAACGAGACATAAACGCATAAAAAATCAAAAAGAAAGCGATGTTTTTAACAGATTCTTCGGTTTTATCCTTACCTTTGTGTATGATATTGGGATATTATACATTGATAGTGGAATGCTCGGCTTACGATTTCAAGGAAATGCTGGAACGTAAGAAAGTAAAGTCATGGCTTAAATCCGTGTCGGCTTTTGCCAATACGGACGGTGGCAGTTTGTTTTATGGAGTGAATGATGAAGGTGTAATTGTAGGGTTGGAGAATCCACAAGCCGATGCTGATTTTATCAGTGAAATGATGAAGGCACGACTTGACCCTGTGCCGGAAGTTCAGCTTATTCCGATAGAACACGAAGGGCATACCCTGCTTGAAGTGAAAGTAAAGGCAGGAACGCTTACACCTTATTACTATTATCAGGATGGGACACGTACCGCATATGTACGAGTTGGCAATGAAAGTGTAGAATGCAACTCCCAACAATTACTTTCGTTGGTATTAAAAGGCACGCACATGACTTGGGATTCACTGCCTACCCAAGTGGATGCCAGCAAACATTCTTTCATCATTCTCGCCAATACTTTCCGTGAGCAAACCCATCAGGAATGGAATGACAAGTATCTGGAATCATTCGGACTAGTAACTCCTGACGGCAAACTGACCAATGCCGGATTGCTGTTTGTGGATAATTGTACCGTATTCCAATCACGTATTTTCTGTACCCGTTGGACTGGACTCTATAAAGATGATGCCATCAGTTCCGTGGAACATCGGGCTAACCTTGTATTGCTATTGAAATATGGTATGGACTTCATCAAGAACTATACCATGAGTGGTTGGGTGAAGATGCCGAACTATCGTCTAAACCTCCCCGACTATTCAGACCGTGCTATCTTCGAAGGATTGGTAAACCATCTTATCCATAGAGATTATACCGTGATGGGCGGTGAAGTACATATTGACATTTACGATGACCGTGTAGAACTGGTATCACCGGGCGCAATGCTTGACGGAACACAGATTCAAGACCGTGACATATACAAAGTGCCGTCCATGCGCCGTAACCCTGTCATTGCAGACATGTTCACACAGTTGGATTATATGGAGAAACGTGGTTCCGGTTTACGCAAAATGCGAGAGCTTACAAAGAAGCTACCCAATTTCCTGCAAGGAAAAGAGCCGCAATATCAAACGGAAGCGACCTCTTTCTACACCACGTTCTATAATTTGAACTGGAACGAAAGCGGAAGAATACCTGTAGAGGAAGTAGCCAACAGGGTAAATAGTACCCTCGAAAAGTACCCTGTAAACGAAGAAAGTTCGGTCGAAAAGTTCGGTGTAAACGGACAAAAGAGTTCGGTGGAAAATGAAGAAAGTTCGGTCGCAAAAGATTCGGTGTAAATTCGGATAAGTTCGGAGATAATATGGAAACACAGAAGAAAGTAACTAAAACTGCAAAAAAGATAATCGACCTCGTTATTTCAGATCCTTCAATCACAGCTGGATGGCGCATTATTGTTAAACCATAAACAGAACAAAAATTGGGTCTTTCATACTAAACGCGCAATCATAGAGAAAAAATATCGCCTTAGGGGTATGGGAATTTTGGTTCACGAAGGTAAACCATAAAGGCGGATATTGAGTGCTTTATTGTTAAACCATAAACAGCCATTATCATGCAATCATAGCCCGCCTCTTTGCCAAAATTCAATGTTCTTAAACGAAAGAACCAAGCATTGGAAAACGCCTTGACAGAAAAGCAACAAGAAAATGTGGCAATCCTATTGGAACATCAAAACGAAAAGCAACAAGCACTTCAGCAAGGAGAGCTTGAATGGTTAACAGAAAAAATCAAGGTATTTACTGAAGAAGAACAGGAAGCTATACTTGCCAGTGCTCTATCATTTGCTGAACATGACTTGATAGTTGCTCCCTCAATAAACATACAGCCCAAAGAAACATGTAGTCAGCAAGAACTAATGTACTTTGTCTGCTCTGCTTTTTACAATATGGATAAAAGCCGTAGTAAAATTGTGAGTTTTTTGATGAAAATTTTTCCTCTCTATTTTCCTGCTGGAGAAAGTGTATTGGCTAAAAAGATGCCGGGATTAGAAAAGGTTAGGGAGAGAAGAGAAAAGAAACAACAGCGCTAGTGTCACATTAAAACCGGAACACTAGCGTTTGGCAATTAATTTAATTTCCCCATTCAAGGCATATGTTTACTCAATTGGATTATATGGAGAAACGTGGTTCTCCGTCAGGTACGACTTTTTGCCGTCAGCTATTTTGAATCAGGAGGACAGTTGATAGAAAAATCTTAAGTCTATTCAAGAGATGAGTAGAAAGAGGCAACATCACCATCCTTCATTATATAAGAAATCTGCTTATTCTTCTCCGCTATAATCTTTAATTGCTTTTTTCTTCTAAAGTCCAGTTCTTGATTTTCTTAAGTTCTGAAATTATTGAATGAGTTTGTTTAAAACTGTTGCTATTTTCCAAATCCATAATAAGTTTCTCTTTTTCTTTGTCTTCCTTATTATCTATCTGTTCATTATGGCTTACCTGCTCTTGCTTATTTATGTAATGGACAGCCATCAATTTTTCATTCGATGCAGTTGTATCAATAATGGTTTTGACTAATATATCCAATTCTGATCCTTCTGTATAGTCTGCTGGAGTATAATATTTTATGCGCTTATCCTCCATCATTTTATAGACTTTTCGTTTATCTTTTGTTTCCGGATTATAAACTCCAATAGAATGACCTGAATAAGAATTAATGAGTTTCATACAAGGAATATCCGTATCACTATCACCTATATAAACCATATTTCTGAAAGGAATACGAATGTCCTCTGGCTTAAAATAGTCATTGACGCCTGAATCGTTCACATCTAAAGTCCCTTTTTCTATTCTAAAAAGGAATTGAGTCTTACTCGTATAATTAATAACTTGTGCTGGCCATTGAGCAACACCATCTTTATCATAATAGAAGGAACTGGCATAAATCTTTTCAAATTCATTAGCGACTTTTGTACCTTCTATCATTTCCTTAAGACCTGATGAAATGATATAATGCTCTACAATAACTCCTCTTTTCCATGCCATAGTCTCTAATGCGCTTAAACCAAGTCTCAACACCGGGGAATAATTGTACTTTCGCCCCATAATCCATTAATGCCTTTTTATTAAATATGACTTTTCCATGCGCTTTCTGAATCATGGTAAACATGTAAGCCAAATTTTGATCCATGTCATTCTCTTCAGCTAACCCATTGGACTCTTTCCAAAAAGATTCGACTTCATCCCCAACAGATTGTATATACCCTTGCGCTTGCATGTCATCTGGTGATAATGTCTTATCAAAGTCATAACATATTGCAACAACTGGTTTACTTTCCTTTGTTTTTCTAATAAATTCTTTATTCATATACTACAATAAAAAAAAATGAGACACAATTACTATTAATTATGCCTCATTTATGATTTATCTATTCAGTAATTTCTTACTTTACTACTTTGAATTACTTATTATTTGACTTCCTCAATTATAAATTTATGGTACAAATATGACTTATTTTTTGTGCGATACACTCTAAAAATGATGACATGAAATGCCTCTCATAACGACAATAAAACTTTTATGATTATTTAACAGAAAATTTTCTATTTGCAGATGTTTTCATTTGCTACCAGATGTTTTCACTTGTTATGCTTTTCTTTTCACAAATAGCGCAAAATGAGCTTATTATAAAATTGTCACCTATTGTTGTCTTTCGTTTTTTATGGAAATCTGTTATACCTTTGCAAAACAATCATAAAGAAAAAATAGGCATGGAACATAAACAACATACATTCCACTCCATAGTAATAGAGGTGGTAACAGTGTTATTGGCAGCAATAATATCGTTTCCTGTATGTGATATTGCTGGTGTAGAATTAAGCATGCTACCATTCGTTGTAGTGGCATGCTATGTTGCCCTAAAGTTCCTATACCATTTATGTATCTCTTTATCGGCACATATAATGGACTGGAGTTCTATTTCAAGTCAAAATCCGATGATAACTACTCAACAGAATAAAGGAAAATGTGTTTCTGAAAGTATTCCATCAATTATAGAGAACAATGAGATTCTAACGAAAAGGATGGAGCTATTTCATTACGAATTTCAACACGAGCAACAGCAATATCGACAACAAAAAGAAAAAGAAGATGATGAGAAACTTGATGCTATAATGAAATACACACGAAACACATTCAAACGATTAGACTTTGACGAAGCAGACATTTTCCAAATCTGTGAATGCGTTGGATACTTTGTCACCAATAGGCGAGTTCTTAGCACGACAGAAATTCATATCAAAAAACGCTCTTCAGTTACACAAATCTCATTGAAAAACTTTGCATGGAACATTGCATTTCAATATAACATTAGTGGTGACATTACAGCAAAGTTTGTCTTGCAGACTTTCAATGAATGGTTTTCCAACTCTACCATTGATACCATAAGGAAGAACTTACGCACGACTACTGGACAACACAAGATTGAAATAGATGAGAACATCATATAGGGATAACAATAGATATTGTGCATATGGTTCTTGATAATGACCATAAAATCGCATATTTACGCCTATATTCAGTCATTTTTCGCTTCCTGATAATAATTATTATCGGAAGTTGCTCTGTTGTCAAACAAATTATATAAATTTGCTCTCAGATTAAAACATTTTACCTCATGGCTAATTTTAATAGACTAAAAGTAGTACTTGCTGAGCAACAGAAAACAGGAAAATGGCTTGCTGAACAGATAGGGAAATCCAACTGCACTGTGAGTAAATGGTGTAGTAATTCTGTTCAGCCAGACCTCAAGACACTTAATGACATAGCTAATGCCCTTAATATTGATGTAAAAGATTTGATTGTTAGTAGTGCAAATAATAAATGATTATTGCCATGGAAGTAAACAAGAAAGAACTCAAGGAACAAGAGATACGCACTCTGTTCATTACTCCTGCACTTCAACAGAAAGGGTGGGCAGTAAGCGTAAATATGCGTGAGGAATACTATTTTACGGATGGTAGAGTACTTGTTGTTGGCAACCAGCATTCTGTGGCGGAGGGTAAAAAAGCTGATTATCTATTATATCATAAAGGTAAACCTATTGCGGTAGTTGAAGCTAAAGACAATAAACACGCTGTTGGAGGTGGTATTCAACAAGCTATGGATTATGCCCAAATCCTTGACTTGAAATTTGCGTACTCCAGTAATGGTGATGCTTTCTTGGAACATGACTTTATCACTGGAAAGGAAACCGAAATCAAGTTAGAAAACTTCCCGACAGAAGAAGAACTATACAATCGTTATCTTGCATCCAAGAACTACACTTCGGATGAACTTAACATAATAGAAACACCGTTTTATTATGATGCCCATAGCCATGAGCCAAGATATTACCAACGTATAGCAGTTGACCGTACAGTGGAAGCTATTGCAAAGGACAGCAACGTGTACTTGTCGTAATGGCAACTGGTACTGGTAAGACTTTCACTGCTTTCCAGATTATCCATCGTCTCCATAAAAGCGGAGCAAAGAAAAAGATACTTTATCTTGCAGACCGAAATATTCTCATTGACCAAACAATGGTGCAAGACTTCAAACCTTTCAAGAAGTTTATGACTAAGATAACTTCTGTTGGAGAAGGTGAAGAAAAAATTGACTCATCATACGAGGTATATATGGCTTTATACCATCAACTGGTCGGAAAAGAGGGCAAGCCAGATCCGTTTTTGGAGGTGCAGCCAAACTTCTTTGATTTGATTATCGTTGACGAGTGCCATCGTGGTAGCGCAAAGGACGATTCTGCATGGCGCAAAGTATTGAGTATTTCAGCTCGGCTACCCAAATCGGTATGACTGCTACCCCGAAAGCTGATGAAGGAGCAAACAACTTGGATTATTTCGGAGAGCCGGTATATACCTATTCCCTTCTTCAAGGAATCCAAGATGGTTTCTTGGCTCCATATCGGGTTACTGCCGACTTCATCAACGTTGATTTGCAGGGCTGGACTCCCGATGAAGGTGAAATAGATTTATTAGGAAAGGAGATTGAACAGAAATTATATCAAAGACAGAATATAGGTCGTGACCTTGCCATTAAGTTAAGGCGTAAAGTAGTAGCAAATAGGATAACCCAAATGTTATACGACATCGGTCGTATGACAAAGACAATCGTGTTCTGTTCAGATATTGAGGAAGCCGCCGAAATGCGAACACTGCTTATCAATATGAATAGCGATTTATGTAAAAAATCTCCTTACTATGTTACACGTATTGTTGGTGAGGATAAAGAAGGTAAGAAACAACTGGACAATTTCATTAGTGTAGATGAGCCTTATCCTGTAATTGTTACCACATCTGAACTTTTATCTACAGGAGTGGACTGCAAAACTTGTGGTTTAATCGTCATAGACAAAGAAATTGGTTCTATGACTGAATTTAAGCAAATCATTGGACGTGGCACACGACTTAGAAAAGACAAGGGCAAATGGCATTTGGAAATCCTTGATTTCCGCAATGCTACCGCAAAATTCAAAGATCCAGCATTTGATGGCGACCCGGAACCACCAAAAGGAGGAGGGAAAAAGCCCAAGCCTTACAAAATTATTGATGCTCCAGAAACTCCAATAGTATCTGAGCCTCGTGAGAAATATCTTATCAGCGGTAAGAATATTCGCATTGCCCATGAAATCGTTTCAGTGTTAGGAGAAGATGGCAAGACCATGAGAACGGAAAGTGTTCAGTCGTTTGCCAAAAAACAATTATTGCGTCATTATCAGACTTTGAATGATTTTATCCAAACGTGGACGGAGGCAGAACGCAAGCAAGCTATTATAGATGAGTTAAAGGAATATGCTATTCTGATAGATGCAGTACGTGAAGCGAATCCTGCATTGAAGGATGCTGACATTTTTGATGTGATATGCCACGTTGCGTTTGACCAACCACCATTGACCAGGAAAGAAAGAGCGAACAATGTAAAGAAACGCAACTACTTCGGAAAGTATGAAGGCAAAGCTCGCGAAGTATTGGAGGCTCTTCTTGAAAAATATGCAGAGAATGGTATTCTCGACTTTGAAAAAGGCAAATATTTTGGAGATACCGCCGTTCAACAGTATTGGGAAACCTACTAAAATCATAAAACTATTTGGTGGCAAAGTCGCCTTTGAACAAGCCATCAGAGAATTGGAATATCAAATATATAAATCAGCTTAAAAATGGCAGTAAACAATATCATAAAGCGAATCCAAAATATCATGCGTCAAGATGCAGGTATCAATGGTGACGCACAGCGAATAGAGCAAATGACTTGGATGTTCTTCTTGAAAGTCTATGATACTCAGGAAGAGACATGGGAATACAAAGATGAGAAATACAAGTCCATTATCCCCGAAGATTTGCGTTGGCGCAATTGGGCAGTAGACGAAGAAAGACGGCGAAGCGTTGACAGGAGAAGCATTGCTCTCTTTCGTCAACGAGAAATTGTTTCCTGCCTTGAAAAATCTTCCGATAGATGCCAATACACCAAGAGCCAAAAGTATTGTTCAGGAAACATTTGCTGACTTGAACCAGTATATGAAGAATGGAACGCTTCTGCGCCAAGTAGTCAATATTGTAAACGAAATTGAATTTGACGATGCAGACGACCGTCACACATTCGGAGATATTTATGAGGGAATCTTGAAAGACTTGCAATCAGCAGGCAATGCAGGTGAGTTCTATACTCCACGTGCTTTGACAGACTTTATCGTGATGATGCTTGACCCGAAATTGGGCGAGACCTTTGGTGACTTCACCAGTGGTACAGGTGGCTTCCTTACTTCTGCTCTCAATTATATGAGTAAGAGCGTCGGTTCTGCCGAAGATGGAGAAAAATTGCAAAATGCAGTTGTAGGTCAAGAATGGAAACCGTTGCCGTATCTATTGAGTATCACAAACCTGCTGCTCCATGATATTGAGGCTCCCAACATAGCAAACTGTGATTCGCTTGGAACAAATATCACTGATTTCAAGGAAAGCGATAAAGTGGATGTTATCGGTATGAATCCTCCGTATGGCGGTAGCACGGAAGATAGCGTAAAAAGCAACTTCCCGGTGCAATACCGTTCAAGTGAAACTGCGGATTTGTTCATCGCACTTATCATGTACCGCCTTAAAGTTGGTGGTAGATGCGGTGTGATTATCCCAGATGGTTTCTTGTTTGGTACGGATGGAGCAAAACTTGCACTTAAAGAAAATTTACTCCGCAAGTTCAATCTGCATACTATCATCCGTTTGCCGGGTTCTATATTCTCTCCATATACCTCTATTGCAACCAATATTCTTTTCTTTAATAATGAGGCAGCCGATGGCTGCAAAGAAGGGTTCAAGACCAAAGAGACATGGTTCTATCGTTTGGATATGCCGGAAGGGTATAAACACTTCTCTAAGACCAAACCAATGAAGGTAGAACACACACTGCCTATTCAGGAATGGTGGAAAGATAGGAAAGAAATCATAAATGACGAAGAGGGAGAAAAGAGTCGTGTGTTTACTGCTCAACAACTGATTGACTTGGATTGTAACTTTGACCAATGCAAGTTCCCGAAAGAGGAAGAAGAAATACTCCCTCCAGCAGAACTGCTCAAACAATATTTTGAGAAGCGTGCCGCACTTGATCATGAAATAGACAAAACGCTTTCTGAGATTCAAAAAATTCTCGGTATGGACATAAAATCGTGTAACTGATAATTGTGAAGTGATATGAAAGATTTGACAATCTCAAACATAGAAAGACAAAATGTACTTAACAACCGTTTTGCAGTCAGCAAAGTACAGGAGCATCTTGACATTGAAGGAATGCTCTTTGAGGGAGAGTATCGCTTTACAAAAAAAATGGTTGCCGATTTCTACGAAGTAGAAGAACGAACAATAGAACGCTACTTGGAAAAACATTCCGATGAATTATCGGCTAACGGTTATGTTTTATGTAAAGGTAAACATCTGAAAGAGTTAAAGTTACAATTTGCTCCCGTCATAAATGTCGGGAGCAAAACGACCCAGCTCGGATTGTTTAACTTCCGCTCATTCTTAGACATGGGTATGTTGCTTACAGAGAGTGAGAAAGCTAAAAAAGTCCGTAGTCTTATCTTGGATTTTGTGATTACCACCATCAATGAAAAGACGGGTGGCGGAACAAAATACATAAACCGCAGAGATGTGCATTATCTTCCTGCTGCAATTACAGAGGAGAACTATCGTAAAAACCTCACTTCCGCTATCAATCAATATGTGAACGGACATCCCACATATAAGTATTCCCAGATTACAGATTTTATCTATAAGGCTGTTTTTAAAGAGAATGCCAAAGAGTATCGGGAAGTATTGAAGTTGGATTCAAAAGACAATGTTCGGCATACCTTGTATTCAGAGGTTCTGTTGGTTATCTCTTCTTTTGAAAACGGCGTGGGTGCTGCTATCAGTGAACGATTTAAAGGGAAATGGTGGCAGGATACTTACCATTGACGAGGTAGAGCGCATTGTGAATGAACTTGCCGAACATCCGATGCAGAAACCTTATTTAAATGATGCCAGAACCAAAATGGCTTCAAGGGATTTCAGCTTCCGGGATGCGTATCATGGTAATATAGCAGATTATCTGCAAGCTGTTACTCCAGAAGAGTTTGAACGATTCATTGGTGACCAGTCTATTGATTTTGACCGTATCTTAGCGGACAATAAAGATGTGCTTAAACGCTTAAAGCAGGCAGAAGATGAGTAAGGAAATTATTTACATAGATTACGACGAAGTTTTAAGCATCTATGGCAAAATGATTGATGCCAGTGATGGTGGTTTTGAAGGAGTGCGTGATGAAGGAGGTATTCGTGCAACATTGGATTTTGTACAAAATGATTTATACTATCCGACCTTTGCTGACAAACTAACCTATCTGATGTATAGATTCTGTTCCGGGCATTTCTTCAATGATGGGAATAAGCGTATTGCACTGACTTTGGGTACATACTTCTTACATAAGAATAAATACTACTGGCACGCTTGTATCATGTATGCGTACATTGGAATCTATCATATATCACGTGGCGGCATCAAACATCGACCAAGATTTGTTGCTGCGTATCGTCAATAGCTTTTTTGACGAGTAAAGACTATGACGAGGAACTGAAAATAGATATTGCCAATGCCATGAGTAAGGGCGAGTTAGGAATACAAGGCGAAGATTACGAAAAAGATTAAATATGAAAACTATAAAAATTATCTTATTACTGTTCTGTATTATTTTAGGAATTAACGCTAAAGCACAAACAGTAGGTTATACTTATAAAGCACTCGCAGCTGAAGGTTGCAATATGAAATACAGCGTGGCGAAACAGGACACAATGTATTCCATCGTTGCCACAGTACGCTCAGATAGGATGAATTTTCTAAGTGAGCCAACAATGAAGATAAGGACATTCTCTGGCAAATACCTCGAATTAAAAGGGACTGTAATTGGCAATGGGAGTCAATCTGCGAGTATCATCAGCGGCAATGTCGTAATACCCGTTACAGAGATAAGTTCTACCGCACAGTTTTGGATTACTCCACAGCAGTTTGAAATCTTGAATGAAGGTGTGGCTAAAATTCGTTTATCTATGACACCAATGAATCATGAACGTACCTTCAAAAAAGATAAGATAGGGGAAGAAACTCTATCAGTTCTATCTGAAGGAAAAACAAAAAGACGAAAATTTCTAAATCAGATAGAGTAAGATGAATGGCAAACAACTAAGAAACAGCATACTTCAATGGGCAATACAGGGCAAACTTGTACCGCAAGACCCCAATGAAGAACCGGCATCAGTGCTTCTTGAACGTATCAGAGCGGAGAAAGCTAAACTAGTGAAGGAAAAGAAAATCAAAAAGGACAAAAACGAATCAATTATTTACCGTGGTGACGATAATTCCTATTATGAGAAGTTTCTCGCTACTGGGGAGATAAAATGTATTGATAAGGAGATTCCGTTTGAAATTCCACAGGGGTGGGAATGGGAACGTTGGGAAATATTCAGTCTATTGGTACGGTTATAATGCACCTGCATTAGAAAAGGTGTTACAAGAATATTATGGTATTAATATTCATGGCTTAGAACTGGTGAACTCAATAATAGCATTGTGAATGATACCGAGATAAAAATCACAGATAAAGCATTAAAAGAATGTTCGTTAAGAATGAATAAAGCCGGAGATGTATTGATAGCAATTATGGTGCTACGATTGGTAAGGTTGCTATAGCAGGGTGTGAATTAACAACGAATCAGGCTATTGTTGCGCATGTACCCCTATAGGAATCTTTATATTACTACCTCTTTTATTTTCTTATGGAAAGTCAAGTGGACTTCATCAAGAAAGGACGAAGGGGGAGCTCAACCAAATATTTAATGGAGAAAAATTAGTAGCTCACTTAATGCCTATCCCACCATAAATGAACAAAAATCGAATTGTTGAAGAAAAGGACGTTTTCTCCATTTATAGAGCGTTATAGTAACTCTCCCAAATAGCTTTGGATGAACTAAAAGAAGAATGCTATTAATGACAAACTTAAAAAGTCAAATTCTCAAGAAGCTATTCAAGGCAAACTCGTACCTCAGATTGTAGACGAAGGCACTGCGCAAGAATTGCTTGAACAGATAAAACCGAGAAAGCAAAAACTTGTCAAAGATGGCAAATTAAAAAAGTCTGCTTTAACTGATTCTGTAATTTATAAAGGTGACGATAACAAGTATTATGAGAGGATAAACGAGCAAATCATTGAAATTGAGCTTCCTTTTGAATATCCCAATAGCTGGGCTATATTACGTTTGAAAGATATATGCCAACTAATAGACGGAGAAAAGAAAATAGGAAATGGTATTTGTTTGGATGCAAAATACTTGCGTGGAAAATCATCTACGACTATTATTGAGAAAGGAAAATTTGTTCATTCCAGAGATAGCATCATTCTTGTAGATGGTGAAAATTCAGGAGAAGTTTTCACTGTTCCACAAGATGGATATATGGGGAGTACATTCAAACAACTTTGGCTTTCTTCAGTTATGTGGAAACCTTATATCTTGGCTTTCATTCTGTTTTATAAAGAGGAGTTACGTAATTCAAAAAGAGGTGCGGCTATACCACACCTCAATAAAGAGTTATTCTACAACCTGCCTATTGGTATTCCACCTTTATCTGAACAAAAACGTATCACAGAGCGAATAAATGAATTATCGCAAATGCTCAAATAGTTTTTCTATTTGGGCAACAATGCGGTATTGCTCTTTTAGTGGAGGCAAAGGTATAAGAGTATTATGTAGAGCTTTGGACGAAAAGCCTTGAATACCTATACCTTTACCTCCGATCAATCCAGTCAAATTGTACAGATTGAAAATATAATAGAAGAATTTTGTACATACCGGAATATACGGACGCAACTTGTGTATGTGGTTTTGTAGCATTATCGGGAAGTCGTAATTCCAAATGCAGGATCGTCCAATATCTCCACCTTCGCAAACCAACAAATCCCCTTTGACAGCCATACAGCGTTCTATTTCATTTTTTTCAAATGGCATTTCCTTTAGGTTATCAAGAACAAATCCATCCCAATAGAGATTGGATGTTGTTATGTATTTCATTAACTTACCTTTGGAATTTCCTTTATTAAGTTGTTTCCCGTTGTTGTGCATGAATATAGTTCCAATTCTACACCATTGCCATTTGTCTGGTAAATCAAAAGAGTATATCTTCTGTTATTTCTTTGGTTTCCTTACCTACCTGCTCATAATACTTGCTATTAGCTTTAATCTGCTTTTCGATTCGGTTTTGCTCTTTGCAATGGAGGCAAAAGGGAAAAGTTTGTTTTCTAAGTAGCCAGATATTATCCGCTGCTGGTTTGCTGTACCCTTTAAAAATTGCTTCATCTATGAAATATGGACTTTCAAGAAAAAACAAGAGATACCATCTATTTATAGTTTCACCGAATTGCCGAACTTTCAATTCAGTAGTTCCAGCTCCAATTCCATTAGGCAAGTTACAAAATATTACTGATTTTCGATTTTGAAAACATGGAGTTATTTTAGCAAAAGCGACGTCACCATCAGCGAAATGGGTATAACCTGTTTTAATCGTTTTCCATTGTACCTCGTCATAAGAGAACTCAGACCCATAAGTTGCACATATTTTTTCCATCGGAATAAAGGCTGAAATACAATTATCTTCTGCAATATTCTTAGGGTTTATTTGAAATATATCTTTGATACGTACCCATTGCCATGTAATAGGTATCTCAAATGGAATTTCGTCTGTTACTTCTGTGACTGTTTTACCAATCTTCTCGAAGTACTTGTTATCGTCACCTTTATAAATTACAGAATCAGTTAAAGCAGACTTTTTTAATTTGCCATCTTTGATGAGTTTCTGCTTCTCCAATTTTATCTGTTCAAGTAACTCTTGGGCTGTGCCTTCCTCTGCAATCTGTGGGACAAGTTTTCCTTGAATTGCCTCTTGTAATACAGATTTCTTAAGTTGCTCTCTAATTTGCATATTCATTAGATTAAGAGCATCTTGGCTTTTACTATAACGCTCTATAAATGGAGAAATTTTATGCAATTCTTCAACAATTCGTTTTTTGTTCATTTATGGGCGGAATGGGTAATAGCATTTTTGCAAGTGTTTTTCCATTACAATTAGGTTGTGCTGTCGCTATTGTACCATTCTTTAACTGCTCCCAGTACAATTGACTTTCCATGAATGCTTTCATATAATGAGGACAGAGCAATGAACTATATCGAGTCCTTATCAAATAGCCAGCATAAATTGATTTCATTGGAACATCTTCTACCAAAAATGATTTTCCCACTGTACCACCTGTTCTTGCAAATAAAATATCGTTTATTTTTAATAGATATGTTTCAATATCTTTCTCTTCAATCATACAGAAAGGGACAATATTCCAAAGTACCTTATTATCCTGAATGTCGCTAATACGCACCATTCTTATAACACCTTTTTCTAATGCAGGTGCATTATAACCGTACTGAATAGACTGAGAGATATTTCCCCAACGTTCCCATTCCCACCCCTTTGGAATCTCAAACGGAATCTCCTCGTCAATGCACTTCACCTCCCCAGTAGCGAGAAACTTCTCATAATAGGAACTCAATGAATTTGTAAATACCATACATTATTAATGATAACGAATTGTTTAACTAATAATGTATCTGACATGAACATTGAAAATTTTGAAACGTATCTTCGTCAAGGGAATATGGCGGAGAACACGATTGCGGCTTATCTATATGCCGTAAAAGAGTATTATTCCCGACACAAGGAATTGAACAAGCGCAATCTGCTTGTTTATAAAACCTATCTCATTGAAAAATTCAAGCCTAAAACTGTAAATCTTCGTATTCAGGCAATGAACAAGTATCTTGACTATATGAACAAATCTCGTTTGAGATTAAAATCTGTCAAAGTACAACAGCGTAGCTATCTGGAAAATGTAATCAGCAATGCCGATTATACTTTTCTAAAGAACAAACTGAAAAAGGAAGAAAATCAAGAATGGTATTTTGTTGTTCGCTTTCTCGCAGCTACAGGTGCAAGAGTCAGTGAACTAATCCAAATGAAGGCTGAACACGTGCAGATGGGTTATTTTGACATTTATACCAAAGGTGGCAAAATACGTCGTATTTATATTCCTAAATCACTCCGCAAGGAAGCTACGGAGTGGCTCAATAGTACCAATCGTACAAGCGGTTATCTATTCCTCAATCGCTTTGGCGAGCGTATCACCACCAGAGGTATTGCCCAGCAGTTAAAAAACTATGCCACAAAATATGGCTTAAACGAGAAAGTGGTTTATCCTCACTCGTTCCGTCATCGCTTTGCCAAGAATTTCTTGGAGAAGTTCAACGATATTTCTTTACTTGCTGACCTAATGGGGCATGAAAGCATTGAGACCACTCGTATTTATTTGAGGCGTAGCAGTGCCGAGCAGCAGGAGATTGTGGATAAGATTATAACTTGGTAAAAGCAATTTATCTGTGTCGCTGTGAGTTTTTCGTCTTCTGTTCTCCCCAAGGGAGTTCAGAAGATGAACCTCCGCTACCTGTTCCGACATGGACTTGTGCCTGCCCACCTGTAGCAAGTTCACAAGCCACTCCAAGTAAGTTGGCTTGTGCTTCATTGACCTGTTCCTGAGGCTCAAATACATCATTTATCAATTCATAAATGGTAGCTTCATCTTTGATAAAACTTTCCCATATCGGATTGAACCAATCAACATATTTTATAGAGTCGTATTTCTCATTACCTACCTGTGTCCAAATATGCAGACTGGGATTATTATAATTGGGGATGAAATGGTGGATAAGTTCCGCACCGGATGACAGACTGTAACGCTGAGGATTAGCCTTACGGTCGAGCTGGTCAATGCGTAAGTTCAACTTATCTATAACAGAATCCTTTTCTTTGGATTGTTGGTCGGCTTTTTCTGCCATATGTATAGCCTTGTCTATCTCTTTTTGATAGCCATTCCTTAATTGTTCAATCTCACCCCTGTGCTTTTCTTTCAGTTGAGACTTTTCAGCTATGAGGGTTTTAATCTGGCTTTTGAGTTTGGCAATCTGCTCATCCCTACTGCAAGTTCTTTTTTTCGCTTTAGCTAAATCCCCCTTACCAAACCACGAAAGGATTGTGTTTTTCCCCTCTTGTGCTTTTTTCAATGTCTGCTTGCAATTTGGCGATGTCTTCCTCATACCGATTTATCTGCTGCTTATAGTATTCTGAGTTTGTCAGATGTTTTGCTGTAGAACCAACAATGCCACGTTGCAATCCGAATGGTTTCATGGCTACTGCATAACTATTCTGGTATTCGTGCAGCTTGCTACGTCTCATCACATCATCTGCCGATAGGCGTGCCCCGGACTTTGTTGCATACTTCTTTCACCCTCACGCTTCTTACGAAGCCGTTCTGTTGTTACAATGGGTACGATTGTGGCGTGTAGGTGCGGAGTTTTCTCGTCCATGTGCAATACACAAGAAACAAGATTCTCGCTTCCGAAAGTATTTTTCAGCCATTTCAGATTGGCATCTATCCAATTATCCAACTTGCCTTCTTTGGCAATTTTCATCATCTGTTCATGTGTTCCGGTCAAGATAATGCGGATGGCTTTCGTCTGGTTCTTGCCGACCTTGCGATGCAGTCCGGCATGGTCTATCCGGTATTGTATGGCATCCGTCCGGTTCTTCACCCCGGCAGGAAACGCAACCAGCTCCCGGTTGAGGTGTGTCCTGTTTGCATCGGCATTGGTGGGTATATATTTCTTCCCGTTGACATCCTTCCTTTCGATGTGGCATGACATACCGGAATCATTACCACTGCCACGTTGAAGGTGGCAGACAGCGTATTGCGTATTACTCATATCTTATTTCCTTTTATTGTTATACATTGATTCTTTGGTTGTAAAATCCCACCGTATGTGCCATAGGCAGCCGAGTGTCGAGAGGGTATCCCTCCGCTTATGGGCTTTTTTACTGCCACTCGAAGAGTGAAAACGGTGAAAATGCCCTAATAAGCTACGGGATTTTACAAACCCTTTCCCAAAGACAGCGAGCTGTCCTATTCATCTTTTTATTACATCTGTTCTACATCCACTAACTCCAATTTCAATTCATCAATGAGCGTCCGCAAAGCCGGATTACGTTGTATCATTTTGGAGAGTATCATTTGCGGAGTATCTTCCATTAGAAGGAAATCTGCGATGTCCAATCCATTTTTTCGTTGTTCATCTGTGGCGCATTGTTCCAATGTATCACTTAATATCACTTTGGAACAAACAGAAGAGAACATACCCATCTTAGATTGCCAAACTTCTTTTTGCAGCCAAGTCCGGGCATAGCATAACTGACCGACCTTTCAACACACTTACCACGTCAGAATTGAAGCATCCGTGTATTCCACCTGTTGCCAACCATATAAACTCCGGCATATAATGGGTAGCTACCAAAGCAGATTTTTCACTTTCCACAATAGCTACTGGTTTGGTCGGATTATCAGACAACAGATGTTCGCCAAACAGACATTGCTTCAAATGGTAATTTTGGAAATTCAGTTCCGTATGTACCCAACTAACATAACTTCTTGGCTCTTTTGTCCGATGTCCTGTTTTTGAATCATACAACATTATCTTCCCTGTTCGTACATTACCTTGCCAATCAATTTGCCAATAGACAGTAGAACCGCCCCACTTCTTTGATGTACCAACATGATATAGTTGGAATATCCGGGAAGTCTCGTCTTTACCCAATACCCCGGATAGGTAAATGTACAATGGATTCATGCCATAGTTGGTAAGAGTACGTTCCATTAGTTCATTGTCAACAAAAGAGGTAGGAGATGGTAATTGGGGCTTAGGCTTATCGGCTTCAACGAAATCATACTTATTGTAATCCATCACCATTGAGTTATCATGAAAATAATCTGAAGGAGTGTAATGGTATTGGCAAGATTGTTCATGGTCGCATCTGCCTACATAATCAGGAAAAGTTATTTCTCCTTGGCTATCTATGTACTTGACAAAACATTGTTTCTTTCCACACTTCGGGCATGAAAGTTTTGAACCACGCTTATATTTTTGAAGAGAAAATCTATATTCAGCCATACTTTTTCGTTTTGTTATTGCAGTCCGTGCAGCTTGCACTTATTGCAGTTTTGCAGAGATCCTATGTCAGCGCAAAGTGCAAACTGCAACAACTGCAAACTGCAAAATGTGTCGTTTATTGCAGCTTCTCATATTCACCTCGCTTTACTTTCTTGATAACCTTATTTGTGGCAAGGTTAACCAAAGAATACATTACCGACCTTTCCGATAGCCCTACTTCTTTCCCGGCTTGAATGGCATCGGTAGTAGTGAAAGTTACGGAAAGGCAATCAAGCAATTCTCTTTTTTTGTGGTTCAACGCTCTCTCTCAGCATATATCTTTGAATGTTGGTATAACAGTTCTCAAAGTATTCACTCAATACAATAGCAGATTTGGTTGAGTCAATATCCACAAAATCCTTGTGTGCTTCATTGCAAGCCCAGCGAAGAATCTGCAAGACTAAAGCCAAACGAGCCGTAATCATGGGAGCCTTAATCACTCTGCTATCCACCAACCCATCATCTTGAATTTGATTAACAGCCCTAACTGCATTATTGCGCCAGTTTGTAAAATAGGCTTTGGCTTCCGAAGAAAATTCAATACATTATGTATGGCTCTGTCATCTTCATTCTCTATAAATGGCAAACTAATCACCTTATTTATAATAGAATCCCACATTGATGAGTATTTACCAAAAGTTGATACGGAAGATTCTTCATCCAGCCCCCAATCTGAAATTTCCTGAGACGATGGATAAACAAAAATTATTCTGTCTATCAGCCCATTGTCTTTATATCCTTTCTCTATCAGTTCGTGCATACGTGTCGTTTGCATCGTGCCGACAATATTTATAAAAGGATGTTCTATATGAATAGGTACAGGGATGCTGCACCTTGAAATATCCAGTGGCTTTCCACTAAAGGCAGTCAATAGCTGCTCAATGAGTTGCCCTTTGCTATATTGATTCACGGCATTAAACATTCCCATTATTTCATCCACATATACCACAATACCTCGCTGATTGTCGTCCAGCGCACGCATCAACGCTTCTGGAGTAAAGTCTGATATGATAGTCCTCCGTAAAATAGGTTTATCAGGCAAAGGAGTTGTGTTTTCTTTCTTGCCTTTATAGTTTTCTACTAGGTTGTTATATTGCTCCATCTCCAACCTGAATTGTTTGACAGCTTGTGCATCATGCTTGCGGATAGGGCGGAAAGCAAAATCCAAAGGCGGAGTTTTGCCCATTCCGGGACGACCTACCAATATCATATAAAGGGCAGGATTACTAATCCATCCACCACGAATACGGATATTGACAGCATTGCCGATAGCGGTTGACACTGAAAGAGAAGCCATCATGTATTCAATGGAATAATTTTCCTGTCGAGATAAAACCAATATCATATCCTGAATTTTGGCAGGAAAAGCATCCAAGGGAATCTTGTTTTCAAAGACCCCTTCAAATTCCATTCTGAGTGCATTGCATAAATTGGTTGAATCCATTAGAATTTGGTATTTCTTTTTTGACTTTATGAATTGGGCGGCTTCATCTTTCAAGTTTTTATCAGATTTGATTTTGCCGGCATGGAGCCACTCGTCAATTTCTGATTTTAGGAACATGACACGTTTTCCTCTTTTTTTGTGGAATGGGATTAGATGGCAACTCGTCCAGCCATATACAGTTTGTTCTGCTGGATGACTGGGGATATACTCACACAGTTCTTTAAGGTTCATCCATTGTTCGGTTGGTACGCTTTGATTCTGATTGTTTAGTCCATCTATTTTAGAATCCAGCTCATTCAATTTATCCATTAACCACGACATTGCTCTGGGTAAATCTTCAAATGTAATGTTCTTCTCACTCATATTGCTACTTGTTTTTTGTTCGATTTTTTCGGCAAAGTAACAGTGATTTTCTATGCTGATTTTGTGGTGTAATACATCACATAAAAAAGACAGCAACGAAACATAACTATCATAAGAGTTACTTGTTGATTATCAATGTAAGTAATGGAGAATATCAGTAGCATATTTTTATGATAGTGTCGCCTATCATATAGGAATCATAAGGCAATCACAAGAAATTATCGTAGATAAAATAAATGTGACAGTAGAAGTAACTTTGGAGACTGTCAAACCGACATAAAAACTGTCAAAACAAGATGAAATGTTCAAAAAGGACCTGTTTTTAACATTGGCAAAGCATTTGTATTTACTATAATATCTGTTTTTTTATTCTGGTGTTCTACAAACCAATAAGTCCGTGACGGATATGTAGCAGGCTTCCTTATCTTCCCCTGTAATCTGAAGAATTTAGTATGGTATAGAGCTGCTTACCGATGAGATAACCTCAAGTACAAAACAGCAGTCGTAATGTTTAACAAATAATTTCATGAATAATGGCTTTATTTTTCTTGAGTTATGATTTGCGTAATAAAAGAGATTATCAGCCCCTTTATGATGAGCTTAAAAAGTTTAATGCAGTTAGAATGCTTGAATCTTGTTGGTGCTTTAAGCGTATTAACACTAATGCAAAAGGCTTAAGAGACTATTTTAAGCAATTCGTTGATGGGGATGATGGACTTTTGGTATCGCAAGTAGCAGAAGTAGACGGAGTTCCTCAATGGGCTGGTTTAAATCTTGACGGAAACCCAAATGAGCTTTAATGAGGAACTACCGAGTTAATAACGGCAACCTGAAATATGTTGCCACTAAGAACAGAAAGGAGGTAAATATGGCAGGCAAGAACATTCATGTTGTTCGTAATGGCGACCAATGGAAGGTAAAGCAAGAAAATGCTCAACGTAGTTCTGGTAATTTCAGAACACAGCAAGAAGCATTTGAACGTGCTCGTGAAATCGCTATTAAGAACGGTCAAGAAGTGGCTATACACGGATTAGATGGACGTATTCGTGAAAAGCATAGCTACGGCAATGACCCATATCCACCAGAAGGGTAATACTGAGATTTAGGATGTGTCCCGACAAAGTTGCAGCTTGTCGGGGTTCATTTTTCTCAATCCCCTGTTCTGTTATATGTAAACGTATAATAACTTGAAATGTTATATTCCTTTTCAAAGGTTAAGATTTCAGTTATTATAATTCAGACAAACTTATTTAGGGTATTGTCGTAAATAATCACCAAAAGCCACCCACGTAAATTCTACGCAGATGGCTATGTGTATCAAGTATAATAATTAGTTATTCTGTTTGAAATAAATCCAATTTAATGGTTTCTGTAGCTTTCTCTTTCTTTTCATCAACCACCTTTGCATACACTTGGGTAGTTCTCACATTGGTATGCCCTAACATTTTGCTAACTGTATAAATATCAGTACCTCCAGCCAGTTGCAGGGTCGCATAGGAATGACGAAAGCAATGAAATGTTATGTGTTTGGATATTCCGGCTGCTTCAACCCATTTCTTGACAGGGCGATTTATCCACGATGGATCTGGCAGTCCGGCAAACACAAGAAGCTCTCCTTCTTGTTGCTCACCACAGAGATTGTATGCTTGCTCTGATATAGGCATATATTCAACACCCTTTGTCTTTTGCTGGGTAAAATTCAGCCGATAGCCTCCATTGAACATTTCCACTTCCGACCACTTCAACTTTTGAATATCGCAATGACGGATTCCTGTTAGAGCAGAAAACAGGGCTGCACGTTTCAGTAATGGGTCGCAAGGTGTTTGTGCCAGTCGATTCAATTCCTCTACCGTGAGATATTCTCTCCGGCTTTCCCTTTCTTGAATGCCTTTGACTTTTGCAGAAATATCAATAGTCAGATAGCCGTCTATAAAAGCCTGTTTCAATCCGGCTTTAAAGATAGAGAAATAGGTTGCTGCTGTATTTTGAGAAATCGTACCTCGTTTAGTGCCTCCTTGTGGGGCATTCATTATGAATTGACGGAACGCTTCCACCATCTTTAAGTCTATTTGTGAAAAAAGAATGATACCACTTTTTGCAAATATCTTTAGCAGCTCATGAACTCGTCTCCAGTTGACAATGATAGAATCAGAACTATGGGCATGTCTTGTTCGTTGCACATAGTCGAAGTATTCGATAAAATTGCTTCGGGAACGTTCTAACTGCTCTGCCTGTTCAGCATCGGTATCGGCATAAAGAGCCGCATTGTCATATTCCTTTTGCCGTAAGCTTCTGACCTTATCGGCATAGATACATGATTCTTGATCCAATTGGGACTTACATTGAATGACACCGTTCAAATCTCGCTTTGGCTTATAAGTGGTTTTGCCATCGGCATTAGTTCTGGCATTGCGAGACTTATCCCAAATAGGTGTCGTAATGGTACGATTGAGATATTCACGTACTCTTTGTGGTGTATCTTTTCCGGATTGGAATACAGGATAAGATTCCACATAAAGATACCATTCATCACGATATTCAGACTTGCGGAGCTTTACCGACACTCGTGTATTGACTAATACTTTCTTCATCGCTTCATACCTTTATATAAGTTATCAATTTCTTTCTTGGGTACATACACAAAGTTACCTATCTGCCGGGTAGGGATAGAGTATTTGCGTATATGGAGATAAACCGTACTTTCATTCACAAGAAACTTCTCTGTGATTTCTCCAATGGTATAACAGTCTTTTGGCTCCAGACTATATAACTTGGCAATAGGCTTTGACTTTGTGAGAGCTTTCTTTCGGAGCGGATAGAGTTTCATCAGTTCTTCTTTTGATAGCAATGTCTGCCTTTCTCCGGCATTCACGCTTGGAATTGTGCCCTTACGAATCAAGCGATAAAGAGTTTCCTTACTTATGCCAAACAAAGCGTATGCTTCAGGAACAGTGATGTACTCTTTGGACTTTGGTATTTTCTTGACCACATCGTCCAACCTTTGCAATCTCTGTTCTTCCTCCTTACGCCTTTTCCACGCTATTTTGGAACATTTGGAAGAGCAATACCACGATTCAATGGTTTTAGCTACAAAGGTTTCTCCACAAACCTTGCATCGACGTGTTATTTCAAATTTTGCTGCTGGCATAACCTACGTTTTACTTATATTCTTCATTCTCAATACCGTCATTTTTATAAGCGTCACATTATCTACTTTTAAGTGTCGGTACAATTATGGTACAAATATACGATAAAAATCCGAATAACAAGCAAAGTCAAAGAAAAGTACATAAAAAGAAATAGGGCATAACTCATTGAGTTACACCCTACATTCTTATTTATTGTTATCGTTGTTTATGACAACTTACTTCACTTCCTCAAAATCAGCATCCTGAATATCTTCTTTATTATTGAAGAACCCTTGATTAGCCTGTTGTCCGGCATTCATATCAGGACCAGCCTGAGCACCACCTTGAGCACCGCTCTGTGCATACATTTCAGCACTTGCAGCCTGGAATGCAGTATTCAGTTCTGCCATAGCAGTATCAACAGCAGCTAGATCCTGTGCCTTATGAGCATCTTTCAGTTTCTGTAAAGCAGCTTCAATCGGAGCTTTCTTGTCAGCCGGCAACTTGTCACCTAATTCCTTCAACTGATTTTCAGTAGTGAAAATCATTGAGTCAGCCTGATTCAGCTTATCAATCTTTTCACGTTCTTTCTTATCAGCTTCTGCATTAGCTTCAGCTTCAGCCTTCATCTTTTCAATTTCTTCTTTGCTCAAGCCGGATGATGCTTCGATGCGGATAGCTTGTTCCTTGCCGGTAGCTTTATCCTTGGCAGATACTTTCAAGATACCATTGGCGTCGATATCGAATGTCACCTCAATCTGAGGAACACCACGACGCGGGCAGGAGCGATGCCTGTCAGGTTAAACTGACCGATTGACTTGTTTTGTGCGGCCATCGGACGTTCACCCTGAAGTACGTGGATAGTCACTTCAGTCTGGTTGTCGGCAGCTGTAGAGAAGGTTTCGCTTTTACGTGCCGGGATGGTAGTGTTTGCATCAATCAACTTAGTCATTACACCACCCAATGTTTCGATACCCATTGACAACGGAGTAACATCCAGCAATACCACACCTTTGATTTCATCTGTCAAAACAGCACCCTGAACGGCAGCACCTACAGCAACCACTTCGTCAGGATTAACACCCTTTGGAAGGAGTCTTACCGAAGAATTTTTCTACCAATTCCTGAACAGCCGGAATACGTGAAGAACCACCAACAAGGATTACCTCATCGATATCAGAGTTGCTCAAACCTGCATCGCTCATAGCCTTCTTGCAAGGTTCAAGACAAGCCTGAATCAAATTGTGAGCTAAAGCTTCAAATTTAGCACGTGTCAAAGTCTTAACCAAGTGCTTAGGCATACCGTCTACGGGCATGATGTATGGCAGGTTGATTTCTGTTGAAGTAGAAGAAGACAATTCAATCTTAGCTTTTTTTTCAGCAGCTTCTTTCAGACGTTGCATAGCCATCGGATCTTTTGTCAAATCCGCACCTTCGTCATTTTTGAATTCCTGTACCAACCAGTCAATGATTACTTGGTCGAAATCATCACCACCCAAGTGAGTATCACCATTAGTAGAAAGTACTTCAAACACACCACCACCAAATTCAAGGATAGAGATATCGAATGTACCACCACCAAGGTCGAATACAGCAATCTTCATATCTTTGTGAGCCTTATCAAGACCATAAGCCAAAGCAGCAGCTGTCGGTTCGTTCACAATACGTTTCACTTCCAGACCTGCAATCTGACCAGCTTCTTTAGTAGCCTGACGTTGTGAGTCTGAGAAGTATGCCGGAACGGTGATAACAGCTTCTGTAACTTCTTGTCCCAAATAATCCTCGGCTGTTTTCTTCATCTTCTGCAGGATCATAGCTGAAATTTCCTGCGGAGTATAAAGACGTCCGTCAATATCTACACGCGGAGTATTATTGTCACCTTTCACTACTTTATAAGGAACACGAGCAGTTTCCTTCTGTACCTGATCCCATGTTTCACCCATGAAACGTTTAATTGAGAAGATAGTACGCTGCGGATTAGTGATAGCCTGACGCTTTGCAGGGTCACCTACCTTACGTTCACCGCCATCGACAAATGCCACGATAGACGGGGTAGTACGTTTACCTTCGCTGTTAGCGATAACTACCGGTTCATTACCTTCAAATACTGAAACACATGAGTTTGTTGTTCCTAAGTCAATTCCAATAATCTTTCCCATAATTGTATATTTTTTATTTATTTGTTTTCAATTAAACTGATTTCCCGGCGAATGGTTCACAGAAATTTTTCTTTTTCTTTTCGTGCACCAATCGCACGTCTTTTATCAAGCAAACAGTATGCCAAGGCAGGGATGTTAGGAACAACTGACAAAATGGCGTATCCTTTTTCGCTACCGACCGACAGAAAAGGCAGAATCGTAGAAACACTGTCAGCTTTTGAATGGAAAAAATCTCAAGAGGTGTATGAAAAACGATAGAAACAATGGTTGGCCTTGGGTTTACCGCTTAAAAAAAGCTCCTTGTGTGGGAATTTTCTCTTTGTTTTCTGAATACAATAAAGAAGGAATGTCCGAATGAATGTTTGACTGTTGTTTATCAGTAGGCTGTATGTGTTGATTTATGTCCGAATGAATGTCTACTGAGATACGGGTGACCGCTTGTTTGTATAGTAAAAAAGGAGGTGTGCAATTTGACACATCTCCTTCGTTTATTTCAATGATATCTACAGTAGTCTGTTTATTGTTTCTTCAAGACTAACAGTTCATTACCGTTTTCTCCGAGCAGATATACTTGACCGTTTTTTATTGAGAAACTTCTTGTTTCATTCAGCGCGTTCAGTACAGTGGTTTCCGTTTCCATGTCGGGACACATCATCATGGTGGTGGCGATATTTTCAAACTTCAGTGAATTGGCTGTTTTTTCATTCTGAAGCAAAGCACCGTTGATGGTATTGCAACCCACATTACCGTAAATGCGGTTCTCGTCGGTATTAAAACCAATAAACGGAGTGACTTCGGTAGTGCCCACTATTTTTTGCCGTTTACCAACTCAATGGCCCATTCGCCTGAAAGGTCTGTCAGTGAAACCTGCGATTCGTCTTTTTTCTGCAACGTCAGCATCTTTTTGCCGTCTTCGCTGCACAATGCAATGATTTCAGGCTGGTCTGATACGGTTTCATAGGACTTCACCTTGTTCAGTGCGTTCAGTACCATTTGTTCAGTCTGCATATCGGGACAAGCCATACGCGTACTTCCGATAGGACCGAAAGATAATGCTCCGGGGTCAGCGAATCAGCTTCAAAAGTGCCCATCATACGGTTGCAACCACTGTTCCCATAGATACGTTTTTGAGCTACATCAAAGCCAATAAAAGGCATTTTTTTATCCGTGATTTTCTGTCCGTCCACTTCGGTGATATTCCATTCACCGTTCAAGGAAGAGAGTGTTAACATATTCTTACTGCCACCGCATGAAGCTAAGATTAGTGCACTGGCGCAAACTGCCGTCATTTTAAAAATTACTTTTTTCATCATACTTTTTCGTTAAATCATTTAGTTTAGTCTGCAAAGCTATATATAATTCTTTATTTGCAGTAATAATAAACAATTTTTTTGTACCTTTGCCATACTTTATAAATTAACAAAAAATGATATGAAAATGTTTTTAAGTGTGCTATTGGGGTGGTAGGATGCTATATAAGTTATGCACAGAGCGGCTATATAGTCTCCACTGCGTCCCGACAGGCAAATACTTTCGTAGAATCACCGGAAAAACAGTTTATCGATGACCATTTTAAATATTACAGTCTGTGCGACTGGACACCGGGAATGAAGTTTATGGTCATTCCGGAACGTAAAGACCTTGTCATCCCGGTCTTTAAATCGGCAGAGAACGGTAAGGATGTGAATTCCGGAGAGCTGAAGAATAAGATTATGGAATTTTTGGGTACTGAAGTGACTGACCGAGGATTCGTGCATTTCAATTTTGACTGTGAGGGTAAGCTTTACTACCATGAGGTGAAGAATATCACGTTAGAGCAATATTGCATGAAGCCCAAAGCCGGTATTCCTACTCTTGCTTATTTGGGTGATGTGGATATTGCCAAGGATTTGTTGGAAGGTGAAACGCTGTATATGCGCACCGACAAAGTGCGTATAGACGACCCCAACAGTACCTCTGGCTATAAGGAAGTGTACATCGGGATGAATGAAAAAGTGACAGTGATTGCCGTAGGAGTGGGCAGCCGTGCCTTCCCGGTGAAGATTGTATTCTCCGATGTCAAAGGAAACACGTATTATCAGCCGGTAGCTGTTTCAAAGACCAATTGTGGGATGCTTGACAATGATTTCATCATGGAAAAGAAAAATAAATATTTTCCCAATGCATTCGGTTTCAGTGATGCCAACGCCAAAAAGTCTCAAACATTGATGGAAAAATATGGTAAAAAGGCTATCTATCTGAAAGCAGAAACAGAATGTATCGACGATGCCGGCATGACAGTCAAATTGCCCAAATACACGCAGTTTGTCATTAAAAACATTATTGTAGAAAACGGAAGTCAGTCCGTGACGCTTGATTTGACTGCCACAGACGGAAAGCTTTACCGGATAAAGACGACTTTCGTACATGCAAGTGTCACCAATCTGGCCTTGCGTAATGATGGCTATTTTGCCGATGTGTTCGGCATTGGCGACCTGCGTGCCAAATATCCCGATACGACCGAAGAAACCTGGGATCTAATCAGCCACGGTGAAGTGCGCAAGGGCATGACAACAGACGAATGTCGCTTGTCTTTGGGATACCCCATCCGCGTGCATAAGGTAACGGGAGGATATGAAACTTGGTACTATCAAAGAAAATCCTTGGATTTTACTTATAAGAAACTGGAACGTATCAACTAATACCCAAAATATTTTGTTATCTTTGCCCGGTGAACGGTATGTTTTGCCGGGCAATTTATTTTTAATTAAAGAGAAGAAATGGGTAAAGTATTAATTATCGGTGCAGGCGGTGTAGGTACTGTCGTGGCACACAAAGTGGCTCAGAATCCGGATGTTTTTACAGACATTATGATTGCCAGCCGCACTAAATCAAAATGTGATGCAATCGTTAAAGCAATCGGTAATCCTGCTATTAAAACAGCTCAGGTTGATGCAGACAATGTAGATGAACTGGTAGAGCTTTTTAATAGTTTCAAACCCGAAATCGTTATTAATGTAGCCCTGCCTTATCAGGATCTTACTATCATGGAAGCCTGTCTGAAAAGTGGAGTAAATTATTTGGATACAGCCAATTATGAGCCTAAAGATGTCGCTCACTTTGAATATAGTTGGCAATGGGCATACAAAAAACGTTTTGAAGAAGCCGGCTTGACAGCTATCCTCGGTTGCGGTTTCGACCCGGGTGTAAGCGGCATCTATACTGCCTATGCTGCCAAACACCACTTTGATGAAATGCATTATTTGGATATTGTGGATTGCAATGCCGGTAACCATCATAAGGCATTTGCTACCAACTTCAATCCCGAAATCAATATCCGTGAAATCACTCAAAACGGACGTTATTATGAAGACGGCAAATGGGTGACCACCAAGCCGTTGGAATTTCATAAGGACCTGACTTATCCCAATATCGGTCCTCGTGATTCATATTTGTTGTATCACGAAGAACTGGAATCGTTGGTCAAGAATTTCCCGACTATCAAGCGTGCCCGTTTCTGGATGACTTTCGGACAGGAATATCTGACTCACTTGCGCGTGATTCAGAATATCGGCATGGCCCGTATCGATGAAATAGATTATAACGGTGTGAAAATAGTTCCTTTGCAATTCTTGAAAGCAGTATTGCCTAACCCACAGGATTTAGGTGAGAACTATGAAGGTGAAACCTCTATCGGTTGCCGTATCCGTGGCATCAAAGACGGAAAAGAACGTACTTACTATGTCTACAACAACTGCAGCCATCAGGAAGCTTACAAGGAAACCGGCATGCAGGGTGTCAGCTATACTACCGGTGTACCTGCCATGATAGGTGCCATGATGTTCTTGAAAGGACTTTGGAAGAGACCGGGAGTATGGAATGTAGAAGAGTTTGATCCGGACCCGTTCATGGAACAGCTCAATAAGCAGGGTTTGCCTTGGCACGAAGTGTTGGACGGAGACTTGGAACTTTAAAAACAGGAATGGAATATGAACGTAGGAGACAAAGCCCCCGAAATATTGGGTCTGAATGAAAAGGGAGAAGAAATTCGTTTGAGCAATTACAAAGGAAAGAAAATAGTACTCTATTTTTATCCCAAAGACATGACTTCTGGTTGCACTGCACAGGCGTGCAACTTGCGTGACAATTATTCTGAACTGTGTGCTAAAGGTTATGAGGTAATCGGAGTGAGTGTAAACGATGCCAAATCGCATCAGAAGTTTATCGAGAAAAACGAACTGCCTTTTACTTTAATCGCAGATACCGACAAGAAATTGGTGGAGCAGTTTGGCGTATGGGGAGAGAAGAGTATGTACGGACGCAAATATATGGGTACTTTTCGTACTACTTTTATTATTAACGAAGAGGGTGTAATCGAGCGCGTCATTTCTCCCAAAGAGGTGAAGACAAAAGAACATGCCCAACAAATTTTATAATTTACTTAACAGACCAAAAAGAAATCTTATGGCTAAAAAAGATAACGAAGAAATTCCATTCACAGCAGGACCGGGTTCCGGAGCTAGCGAAAAATTGAAAGCGTTGCAAGTTGCAATGGATAAGATAGAGAAGAACTTCGGTAAAGGCTCTATCATGAAATTAGGAGATGAAAACGTTCAGCAGGTAGAGGTTATCCCGACCGGTTCCATCGCCTTGAACGCTGCACTCGGTGTAGGCGGTTATCCGAAGGGAAGAATCATCGAGATATACGGCCCTGAATCATCCGGTAAAACAACATTGGCTATCCATGCTATTGCCGAAGCTCAAAAAGCGGGAGGAATCGCTGCTTTTATTGATGCGGAACATGCATTCGATCGTTTCTATGCTTCCAAACTAGGAGTGGATGTAGATAACCTGTGGATCTCACAGCCGGACAATGGTGAGCAGGCATTGGAAATTGCGGAACAATTGATTCGCTCTTCAGCCATTGATATTATTGTTATTGACTCTGTTGCAGCATTGACACCGAAAGCTGAAATCGAAGGTGATATGGGTGATAATAAAGTGGGACTTCAGGCACGTTTGATGTCACAGGCACTGCGCAAGCTCACCTCTGCCATCAGTAAGACCAACACGACTTGTATCTTTATCAACCAGCTCCGTGACAAAATCGGTGTGATGTTTGGCAATCCGGAAACAACGACCGGAGGTAATGCCCTGAAGTTCTATGCTTCCGTCCGTTTGGATATCCGTCGCGCCACACAGTTGAAAGATGGCGAGGAAGTTATCGGAAATCAGACACGTGTAAAGGTGGTGAAGAATAAAGTGGCTCCTCCTTTCCGCAAAGCTGAATTCGATATTATGTTTGGCGAAGGTATTTCTAGAGCCGGAGAAATTATCGATTTGGGAGCCGAACTCGGCATTATTAAGAAAAGCGGTTCGTGGTACAGCTATAATGATACCAAACTGGGACAAGGTCGTGATGCTTCCAAACAGGTGATTCAGGACAATCCGGAATTGGCGGAAGAACTGGAAGGACTTATCTTTGCCGCACTGAAGGATAAAGAATAAAGTACTTTGTTATATGTTTAGGCATGAATTTTATGGAACTAATCTTCCGTGGAATCCATGCCTAAACTATAAATGCCTTCATGGTTTATTTCTTCAGCTCAAAGCCTAGCATCAGACCGTCATAAGCTTCCGCCACACTGTTGATGGTAGCTGCGGTGGAGTTCACTTTCGATGCTGCTCCGGTAATGGTCTTTAGAATGGACATTAACTTGTCTGCTTTGAATACCATACTCATGTCATTCCCTGTTACCGTAACATAAGCCACTGTCTTCAGTCCCAGCTTGCCTGTCATGGTGATTGTCTTCGCGGCGTCATCAAATACATAACTCCCCGTGACCGTACGTTTTTTCATCTGATACGAGTAGGTTCCGTCTTCATTGAAGGTGTACCGGATATTATTCATACCCACTTTGTTATATACGGCTATCATTTTCTCTTCCACTTCCTTGGCAGCCATTTCACCACCGGCTTTTGCCAACAGGTTTTCACTTTCGAACTGACATTCAGGACCGGAGTATGTCCATGTGCCGATAATGGAAGAAGCTGTTGTAGCCTTATTTCCGACAACAGCTTTCGCCACTCCCGACAATATAGATTTCAAATCCTGAGCTCCGGCATTGGCAGACACCCCACACATCACCAATAAAATCCAAATACTTTTCAGTAAAGTTTTCTTTTTTCATCTTTTTATAGGTTTATTAAACGGTTACAAAGATACGATAAAGCTTTCTATAAAACAATTTGATGCATATCAAACCTTTTCCGTTCTAATTTGTAGCTCAATGTATCTGATAATTTATTATCTTTGCTGCATAACACCATGAAAAACCAAAATAAATATGAGTATTGTAACCAATTTGAAATGTACATTGGCTGTCACAGCCGGACTATGTTCTTCGTTTGCTTACGCGCAAAAACATCCGCATGTTATCTTGATAATGACTGACCAACAACGGGGCGACGCCTTGGGCTGTATGGGTAATGAAGCTGTCATCTCTCCCAATCTGGACCGGTTGGCCGGCGAGGGAACACTGTTTATGAATGGGTATTCTTCTTGCCCCAGCAGTACTCCTGCCCGTGCGGGAATGCTCACCGGACTTTCTCCCTGGCATCACGGCTTGTTGGGGTATGGAGAAGTATCTCCCGAATATAAATATGAGATGCCCCAGATGATGAAAGATGCCGGTTATTACACTTTCGGTATTGGAAAGATGCATTGGCATCGGCAGCGCATCAAACACGGTTTTGAAGGAACCCTGTTGGATGAAAGTGGACGTATAGAAGACCCTAACTTTACCAGTGACTATCGCCAATGGTTCCAAATACAGGCTCCCGGAAAGAATCCCGATGAGACCGGTATCGGCTGGAACGACCACAGTGCTTCCAACTATAAGTTGCCGGAAAACCTTCATCCCACCTATTGGACGGGAGAGATGGCTTGCCAACTTATCCAAAACTACGACAATAGTGAGAAACCATTATTCTTGAAGGTATCTTTTGCACGTCCTCATAGTCCGTATGATCCGCCGCAGCGATATATAGATATGTATAAAGATGCTCAGGTGCCCGATCCGTTTATCGGTGATTGGTGTGGTAAATGGGCAAAGGAACTTGCTCCTGAAAAGGCTGCTAAAGATGCTCCTTACGGCAACTTCGGTAACGAATATGCGCGTAATTCAAAACGTTATTATTATGCCAATATCACGTTTATAGACGAGCAGATAGGCCGCGTGATTAAGGCTTTGAAAGAAAAAGGTATGTATGACAATGCCTTGATAATCTTTGTCTCCGATCATGGTGACATGATGGGAGACCATTATCATTGGAGAAAGACATATCCGTATGAAGGCTCTACACATATTCCTTATATCGTGAAATGGCCTGCAGCAGAGAAGGTACTTCCGGGAAAGGTGGATGCTCCTGTAGAACTTCGCGACCTTCTTCCTACTTTCCTCGAAACAGCCGGGGTAACTGTTCCCACTGATATGGACGGACGTCCGTTGCTGGCATTGGCCAAAGGTACAGCAACCAACTGGCGCAAATATATCGATTTGGAACATGCTACATGTTATAGTGCCGATAATTATTGGTGTGCCCTGACAGACGGTAAGATTAAATACGTTTGGTATTTCCATACCGGGGAAGAACAACTGTTCGATATGGTAAAAGACCCGAAAGAACTGCATAATGCTGTCAATGACAAAAATATAAAAAACGATTGGCAGAGATGCGTTCTGAAATGGTGCGCCATCTGAGCGAACGTGGCGAGGAGTTTGTGAAAGACGGACTATTGGTGGTGCGTGAAAAGACCATGCTCTACGGACCTAACTATCCGAAAAAGAAATGATACTCACATAATTATGGAGTTGTGTCAAAACGTGGATAGCCCGGTTTAGTTTTGACACACTTCCATACGATTCTTCCTTGCAATTTTCATAACTGATAGAAAGAGTCTTGCAATGTTTTCTTAAACTTCTTTGAAACAATCAGCTCTGTTATCTTCTCGAAAGGAGGGTACATGACGCAACGATTCTCCTTTATCATTATCAGATAATTAATATTGATGATATAAGATTGATGTATCTGCACAAAGCAGGGAGCGTACTCTGTTATCTGATGTGCTGTGGTGTTCTTTTTCAGTAGCAGGGGAACCTGATTGTTCAATACTACTTCCCATAATTTACGGTCGGAGTTATAGCGGAAGAATCCGATATCAATAGAACGGAGAACACGCAGATCATTGGTGGGAGTGGAAATCATAAATGTATGTTCGCCGGTAGAATATACTTGGGGTGGAATAGCCATCGGCGTAGCCGGTTCGTCCATCTTTTTCAGAAACCGGGTAATAATGCATTCCAGTTCCTTACGGTCTATCGGCTTCAATAAATAATCGAAAGCAGATTCACGGATGGCATTAATCATATATTTGTCGTAGGCAGTATAAAAAATCACTTGCATATTCCACGTGACACAACTGTTGATTTGCTCTAACAGTTCTATTCCTTTCATGTCGGGCAACTCTACATCCAGAAATAAGATATCGGGACGAAGCTTATCTATCATTTTCTTTCCGTTAGAACCATTACGGGCAATTCCCTCTACCACCAACTGACCGTAACGTTTTAGCTCCAAACAAAGGTTATCCGCCGAATACTCATCATCATCTATAATCAATATTTTATAAAGCCTGTCCATATAATTTGTTTGCTATTATTAATAAAACAAAAGTAGAGAAACATCTGTTAAGATACAAACCGACAATTCTGTATTTATGGATATTAGGCGTCAAACAGGAACTATTCGTGTGAAAATAGCTATTAAACAGCTTTTAAAAAGTTGTAATCGTAGCCTTGGGGAAGTATCACAACAAATTCGCACCCTGTTTCTCCTTCTTCCAATGGCACATTATTGATAGAGATATCTATATGCTTTTTGTTATTGTTGTTGAGCATCTGAACTGTTTGAAGAATCACTTTCATACCGGTTCCCGTACCCCGGTTATGGCTGTTTGCCTTATATCCTCCTCCGTTGTCTCTTATCTTGATGCAGATAGCTCCTGTCGGTTCACGCCTGATGTCAATCCACAGGTTCTTTTTTTCCCCTGTTTCTCCCTCAGTGCATGCTTAATAGCATTCTCTACCGGAATCTGGATCATCATGGAAGGAAGAATCTCGCGAGTGAGGTCGATTGTTTTATCTACATGGAGAGAGAAAGTGCGAAGGTATCTCCCATTGATTTACGTTCTAAATCAATGTAAGTATGTACAAAGTCTAGTTCTTCATCCAATGTGACACAGAGATGTTCGGTCAGCTCAAGGTTGCGGCGCATCAACTTCACCAACTGCCGCATATTTTCGCTGTATCCGTTGCTATGGCTGTTTATTTCCCTGCTCAGCACATTGAAGATGAAGTGAGGCGAAACACGGTTGCGGATATTTTCCATGCGCAGCGTGTTAATCATATGTTGGCTGCGCATTCTAAACAGGTGGCGTTGCTTCTTATTATAAAGATAGATAAAGACGGCCAATATTAATATCAGGAAACAGACGGACATCCACACATACATACGCTGGTGAAGTCCCAATACCTCGTTCTCTTTCTGCTGGATGAATATCTTTTGCTTCATCAGCGTAGTGTCCTGCCGGTATTTCAAGTCGATTTCGGCGGTACGCATCTTGATGCGTTCATTACGGGTGGAGTCGTCAATGCGCTGGTTTTCCCGCTGATAATAATAAGCTTTCTTATAATCTCCCGTTTCCTCGTAATAATGCTGTAAATACCGGTTACGGATGTGAAGCATGTTGGGTTCCACATAATCGGGTTTCACGGCTTCGGCAAGACGTTTGCGCGCCAATGCGAGATTATTCTGTTTCAGTGCCAGTTCTATCAGTTGTGTATCCAGATAATAGAGCGCACTGATGTTTCCGATAGACCGGAAGAAATCTTCACACTTAGCCAGATAGAAAGCAGCGGAATCTGTCTGATTCATCAGTAGGAATGTTTCTCCCAAATTCATCTCACTCAGATGAACTTCGAAAGCCATATCGGGATAACTGCGGGCAAACGCGAGTTCTTTTCTGAACATTTCGAGTGCATGCGGATAATCCTTGCGGAAGTAATAGGAGTTTCCACGATTGTTGAGGTAAATACATTTTTCGTAAGGCATCATTTCGCTATACCATTGGGCAGCCATGTCGTAATAATAATCGCATAATTCGAAGTCGCGCAGTTCCATATATACTTGTGCCAATCCGTAGTATGCCGGAAAACGTTTGGCTTCGGGAGTGCCCAGCGAGTCAAAAAAAAGACAAGGATTTCCGATACCACAGAGCGCCTTTATCATATTGTCCTGTGCGCACGTAAGCATCGGCCAGGTTTATCGAAATGTCGGGCAGTACTTCTTTCCTGTCTCCGTTCAATCGATAGTTGAGTGCCTTGCTGAAACAAATGACCGCAGAGTCTACCAATGCCTGACGTGCGAGTACGTTTCCGCGCATATTATAGATATCGGCATACAAATCGGATATTTGAGGCGTGGGTGCGTTGCGGTGGCAATAAGCTTCTGCCTGATTCATGCATACAGCAGCGGAGTCCATATCCGACCGAAACATATAGGCTTTGGCCAGCAACATCACATAGTGATAATAAGTGGTACTGTCGGTTGTGGCAGTCATACGCTTCTGTGCCTCGGCACAAACATATCGGGGATTCTTGGACAAAGAATCGTTGACTTCTTGATAGAATTGGAGATATGTGTCAAAAGCATTGAATGATCTTTTCTGTTTTTCACCACAAGAAATGACACACATAGCTCCCAGTATTACACTCCAAAAAGCCAATCGGCATCTTTATTCGTGTTTTCATAGTAGGTGTGCTAATAGTTTGTTTACAAACATACATAAAAAAAAGAAAGAAATTGAAGCACAAATGTCCTACTTTTAAGTTTCTACCATTGATATTGGATGGAAAGAAGATATTCGCGTGGGCGGAGTTTTATCCATGAGGTAGAGCTTTGTACAGCCGAATAGAGGGTATAACTATATTCTTTCTTGTTTAATAAATTGGTGACGGAAGCTGTGAAGCACCATTTTCCCACACGCTGTACCAGTGAAGCGTCTGCCAACCATGTGTTGAGATGCTTTGTGCGGTCGATATCGTTATAAAAATGTTCTCCCGAAAGCCGTAAATCAGTATCGCCCCATCCTATGCTCAGGATCAGGCGCTGTGACAGATTCCACAGAGCATCCAGCTGTCTGTCGTTGCCTATTTTTGAACTCCCGCAACTCAATTTGGCTTGATACGCAGCTTCAAACAGTCGGGAAGGTGCCCATATTATCTTGGGTTCAACCGACAGATAGTCATAACGGTAGTCTTGAACCACTCCGTCATTGCATTGTTTTCCTTTTGTACGGCTCATGGTCAGTTCGACGGACGATTTCAGATTCCAGTCATATACTCCTTTGGACAGGACAGAATGTAGCGTGTAATTTTCGTCAGAGTTGCTTTTTTTATAAGGAGAAAGATAGAAGATGCCATCTTTATAATCACTCCGTGTCATTAAGTTATGGTCTGTGTGAAGATAGGCGAACGATGCTGTCCAAAAGAATTCCTTGACGGCATTTTTATATTCCAGATAGAAAGAGTAGAGTTGGCGTGTGTTTTCGGGGACATTGCCCGGATTGGTTATGATAGTCCTGTAGTTTCTTCGATACGAAACCGGATATATTTCATCCAATCTTCCGGTAGAACGGGTGATATTGCCTGACAGATACATTTTCCAGCGGGGAGTGAGTGTGTAGCGGAAGAACACGGAAGGATTCAGGAACAGATAATGACAGGACTGTTCAGGCAGATGGCTCCATTGGGCAGACAGTGCGGCTGTCAGAAGTATATTTTTCCCGGTTCCACTCCAGATGGGGAGTGGCGTAGAACATATAGCGGTTGGCGGAATATGGGCCGGTCACGGAAGAAAGTTCACCCCGAAAACCTCCCGTGAGTTGGTAATTCACTCCGTTTTTCTTTCTCATCCAGTACAGGGAGTTGTCGGTATAGGCATTGCTGACATTCATTTCTTGATATTCCCGAAGAGGGGTGGAACTTTGCCGGTCGTCATCAAATGTCAGTTTCAGTGATGAGGGAAGATAGCTATAACGGAAAAAAGAGCGGATTCCCCATGTATATTTATCCCGGGTATGGAGTTGACTGAAGTAGTTTTTCATATCTAGTCCTGAATGCTTTATCTGTTGTGTGACACTTTTGTCACCTGAAATGGCTGACAAGCCGTTTTGCCAATCGCCTGTGAAAGAAAAGTTTTCGCGTGTGTAACGGTTGTCGGCATTATTTTCGTAATTCAGTTCACCGTTCAGACAGTCTGTGAGCAGTCGGTAGTTCTGATTGTGGAGTGTGCGGACGGTGTCTTGAGCGAAATAGTAAGTCTCGTCACTGCCTTGTTGCTGGGTAGTACGGTCGTGGGTGTAATTGAAGAGCAGGCGCAGTTGCTTGTCTTCCGTCAGTCGGTAAAGTCGGTTGGCAGAGGTCGTATGGGTGTCGTTGAACAACAACCGTTGGCGGGATAGAGGCATTGTGATGCCGGGTAGTGGAAGAAAGGAGGGAGCTCCATCGTCTGTGATACGATCAAAACTGTTGCCTGCCGCCAACACTTCTTGTTCGGACTGCATATCGCGTCCTGTGTTGTTGGTCTTGTAATTATAAATAGTCTGCTGTTTACGATTCAGTTGCAGGGCGCTGAGTGAGGCGTCGTATAGTACCTCTTCGCCGTACCCCCCGCTTCCGTTGGCTGTATAAATCCATTGCGAGCGCGCTTCCGGTTTCAACTTCAGATTGAGTGCAACGTCATCTGTAAAGGTCTTTCCCCGCAAGGACTTGATGGGCTGGTGTCCTTCTATCACTTCGGCAGACTGCACGGCATCTGCTTTCAAATTATTGTTTATCTGATTATAACGTCCTCCACTCACGTCCATTCCTTCGACATAGAAATTGCTGATTTCCTTTCCGTTATACTTGATGGTTCCGTTCTCTTCGACATTGATGCCGGGCAGTTTTTTAAGTACATCGCCTACGTTTCGGTCTTGAGAAGAGGTAAAGCGTGTGAGGTCATATTTCAGCGTATCCTGTCGGCCCCATATACGCCCGGGGCGGATTTGAACCTCTTTCAGCAAAATGGTTTCGGGTTCGAGCGCTATCTCCATCCGGTGAGTTGGGTCGATGGGCAGGAGTACTTTTTGTAGCCCATATAGAGCACACCCAGCTTGACACTTTGGGGCGACGAAACCGTAAGGCGGAATCGTCCGTCGGTATCCGTCAAGGTATAATTGATGACCGTTGCATCGGCAGTATGTTGAATGATGACAGTAGCCGATTCGAGAGGTTGGCGGGTTTCCTTATCGGTCACCCGCCCTCAATCGTGTTTTGTGCGTTTGTGTCGATGTTGCACATCAGTGCCAGCATAGAGAGAATGATTGCTGTTTTCATGGTGGAGCGCATGTGTTGGAATTTTATTTATCGGGGAGTTCTATCGGATTGTAAGGTATCGTGTAATTCTTGATTGGATTTCCATGTTCATCCTTGACAGTGACTTTCACGTTGGGAGCTGTGCTGGCAACATATCCCACCGGGTCTTTGAAGTAACGTTCGTAGATTTTATCCAAATCTTTGCGACTTATGGATTCATAGCCTTTGGCATTGAAAAGAAGCGGTTTGGACTCTTTGAACTGTTGCAGGCCGGTGCAGAGAAACGAATAATGTCCCCGGCTGTCCTCTGCTTTGAGAATCAGTCCCGGTAGTCCGCACAGTTTCAAGGGCCTTCACTGACGGGGATTTCCGTCGTGTACCATGCTGTGTAGTTGCGCCCGCGGGAAACGGCAGGAGGCTTTCTGGCACCGATAAGTCAGGATAGTGGCGGTATCGGGCAGGAGAGTCCATTGCGGCTTGTCGTTTTTTTCCTCGCAGCGGAAGTTGGTAGTCACGATACGGTCGAGCGTTGTTACTTTTCCGGCAGGATGGTTTTTGTAGATGCGATAGGTGATGCGGGCATTGCCGTATGCGGAGGTATGTTCGTCCATGAGTTCCTGAGACACGTTGTTCTTCACGTCCTCCATAAGGACAGAGTCGCGGAGATAGGTGGTATAGCCGTAAAAAGAGATGATTTCTTTCCCACTTCAAGCATCATGGTTTCCGAATTGGGTTTGCTGTCTGACCGGGTGGTGTCTTCAAGCATTTTCAATTCATACTGGGCGCGGAAGACAAGTTCGTCTATCGGTTCGCTCTTCTTGATATTGTCACCGGTGACGACCGTGATTTGTGCAACGGCAGCCGTGGCACAGACTCCGAAAAACTAGCATCAGGGTCAGGATTTTCTTGTTCAGTTTCATCATATTACAAAAGTTTGAGGTTTATGATTCTCATGCTGCAAAGCTATCCTTTTCCTTTCTTTTGGCAGGTCGGAAGTTATTACTGAAATATTACGCAGTCTAAAAAACTCCTCGCGTACATTGTACATCCGCCGATACCGTTTACCTTTGCCGAAAAGAAAAGAATATGGAAAAGCAAATAAAAACGGTCTGGATACTTACCATTATCACGGCTTTGCTGATTATAGGCGGACAGGCATACTGGCTTTACAATCAATATGGATATTCGGCGGACGAACACATGCGTAATCTTCATGCAGAAATTCTGAAACTGGAGAATGCCGAGTTTGAGGCACGTTACAAGCAGCGTACCGTCAATACTCCGATGACTTTGAGTTACAGTATCGAAATGCCCGACTTGACCAACAGTAAAGGAAATTCACGGTGTGTCATTACCCTTTACGAGAAATTTACGCAGAGTCAGGGTGATTCGCTGGCGGCGGGAGCTGTTGATGCCTTTAAGGAAAAAGAGATACGTCGCGATACATTCAGTGTGCCGACCTACAATATTCCCAGCGAACTTATTTTTGAGGCGACGAGCCGTTTCTCTACAGAACTGAGCTTTCCCCTCACCGTTACAAGGCTCGATTCTCTTTTGAAGCCAATCATATCACGGCTACCGATATACGGCAGGTGAACATTGATTCCACCCTGTGGCGCGGCACTTACCATTCGCTGGAGAACTTGTTTCCTCCTCGTATGCTTGTTACTTATCCTTACAATCCCTTGGTGAAGCAGGCAATGACGGCTATTGTTACCGTACCTGTCAATCCGTTACTTAAGCAAATGATGTGGCAACTCACCGGAGGCATCTTGCTGGTGCTGGTGCTCGTCTGCTGCCTTGTCTACCAAATCAAGACGATACTGAAACAGCGGAAGATAGATGAAATGAGGAAGAGTTTTGTGAACACGATGATACATGAGTTGAAACGTCCTGTGCAGACACTGAAAATGTGTGTTGCCTTCCTCAACAATAAATCCATGCGCACAGATGAGGCCGCTATGGACGAAGTGCTGAAGGACTCCATGTTTGAGATTGACAACCTGTCTGCTTATCTGGCGAAAGTAAGAGATATGACGCGTGCCGATTATGAACATACACCACTCAATATCCGTACTTTCGATGTGTGTGAAACGATACAAAAACTGATTCGTCTCTGCAACATTCCCGCAGGAAAGAATGTCGTGATTACTCCGCATTTTGACATGACCACTCAGCTGGTTACGGCAGACCCCGTACATTTGGCAAACATCATCAGCAATCTGTTGGAGAATGCCATTAAATATTCGGGCAGTGAAGTCGCTATCAGCATTTCGTGCACCTTGCAGGCACACACACTGACCCTTGCCATATCCGACAATGGAATAGGTATCCCTGCTTCGGAGCAGAGTAAAATATTTGATAAATTCTATCGCGGGAATAATATTCCCGACCGTAATATTCGGGTATCGGACTGGGCTTGAGCTATGTCAGACTGCTGACCGAAGCTCACCACGGAACGATAACCCTGACCAGCCAACCGGGGAAAGGCACTACTTTTGTGCTTTGCTTTCCTCAATAACTACTGTTTCACCCCATAACCCTGACACTAATGAAAGCATTAAAAATACTTTTTGCCGATGACGACTTGAAATACTCCATGCTCCTGAAACGTTTTCTAGAAGCCGAAGGGTATGAAGTGACATATGCCGGAAACGGTCGCATCGCTCTTGAACAGTTTCCTGCCGTGAAGCCCGACCTTGTTTTGCTGGATATCAATATGCCCGAACTGAACGGTTTTGAAGTGGCTGAACACATTCGTGCCCTAGACCGTAATGTGTTGCTTTTTTTTCTTTCCGACCGCAGTGATAAAGCTGACCGACTGAAAGGATTCGACCTTCGTGCCAATGATTACCTCGCCAAGCCGTTCTATCCTGAGGAACTGCTTGCCGCATCCGCGAGCGTTTTCAGTGCGGCGATGATGTGGTGCAGACGGAAATGTATAGTTTCGGGAATACAGTGTTTAATTATACTACTAACGAAATACGCACCGGCAATAACAAGACTCTTATCACTTCGCGTCAGGCAGAGATACTCCGGATGCTTGCCAAAAACGTGAATGTATCTGTCGACCGTGACAGTCTGCTTAACAAAGTATGGGGTGCATCCTCGTATGCCAACTCTCTTGCGTTGAACGTGCAGATTAGTTATCTGCGGAGGGCACTTCGCAATGACAATACAGTCAAGATAGACTCACTGATGAGAAAAGGTTATATGTTGCGCGAAGACTCCTGAAAATAATCCTTCCATATTCGTTTTGTCATATCATGAAACATCCTTACCTTTACCCGAAAATAAACATCTAAGTAAAAAAAAAGAATAAAATGGAAACAATATCTAATTCTGTCCTTACCGTCGGTGTCAGTGAGCACGGAGCTGAATTACAAAGTATTCAGAAAAATGGAAAAGAATACTTGTGGCAGGGAGACACCCGTTTTTGGGGACGCCGTTCACCTGTTCTCTTTCCCATCGTGGGGCGTGTGTGGGAAGACACTTACCGCTATGCGGGCAATTCTTACCGGATGGGGCAGCACGGCTTTGCCCGTGATATGGATTTCAAAGTGACATACAAAGGAGAGGACGGAATAGTTTACTGGTTGAGTCGACTCCGGAAACGCTTGGAAAATATCCTTTTCCCTTCCGTTTGATGATTGGCTACCTGCTGGAAGGCAATCGGATTACAGTCAAATGGCGTGTAGAGAACCTTTGGGCAGTTGGATATGTATTTCCAAATCGGTGCTCATCCTGCCTTTAACTTCCCGGTTTTGATGCATCGGTAGACGAACGTGGATTCTTTGCTTTCGACAGTAAAGAGGAACTGCGGTATATCGTTCCGGTGGAGAAGGGGTGCGTGTCACCGGAGCTTCATACATTGGAACGGGATGTGGACGGACTGATGAAAATAGATACACATACGTTTGACTGTGATACATATATCTTTCAGGATGCGCAACTCAAGAAAGTGACCTTGCTGGACAGGAAGAAGCAACCTCATATCAGTCTGGAGTTTGACACTCCGCTAGTGGCGTTGTGGTCGCCTGCCAAAGCTCATCCTGATTGTCCGTTTGTCTGCATTGAACCGTGGTATGGTCGTTGTGATGCCGTCGGGTTTGATGGAGAGCTGAAAGACAGGGAATGGATTCAGAAATTGGGAAGCAAAGAGGTGTTTGATGTGAGTTACAGCATCATTATAGAGAAGTAGCCGGAATAATTACCATGATAACAGTGTGTGGGTGTGTCAAAACGTGGATAATGCTGTCGTTTCGTTCGTAGGGGCGAGGTTCGCTCGCCCGAAAACAGTTTGCTTTTGTGTCTTCGGGCAGGCAAACCCTGCCCCTACGACTGACGATGGGATAGGTCGGTTTAGTTTTGACACACTCCCACAGTTTTAATTTGGTATCTGTAAATTTACTTACTTAACTCTTCCAATATTTGATGCCGGATGTTGCGGAAATGGTCGCTCTCGGTATCATACAGTGTCCAGTGGAATACAACCAGCCGGCAGAGTTCCCGTGCCAGTTCGGGATTCTTCTTTTCCAACATTTTCAGAAGCGTATAGTCGGCAATACCGTCGCGCATAGCTTCCAGACGGATGGAACCATACAGTTTTCCGTTGTTAGGGTAGACTATCCAGCTGTCTCCTCCGGGTAGTGTATTGCCTCCTTCCTCATTCATGCGGGTTGTTTCCTTGTAAGGATCATTGCCGGTAAACCATTGGTTGAATCCCCAATGCAGATACCCTGTTGCCCCATATTTGAAGTTGAGCCAGTGAATGAGGCGGGTCTTGATGAGCGGTTGCTCCAAGAAACGGTTGGCAAAGTCGCCTTGAGGAGCAAGGCAGGTGTAGAACCACGTTTCGTCTCCCTGTTTTTTGTCTTTCGCGATAGAAGTCATATCCCTCCTTGTAGAAGTTGAGTTGCGGCACCCAGATGTCGAGAATATTCTCAAGATCATGAGTATGGCAAGCTTCTATGATTTTGATGTCCGGACACTGCTGTTTCACAAATCGGGCGATAGCTACATAACTTTTTATATTGTCGCTTGTCGGCTCGTCGGCAATGTGTTGTGCATACAGTACTTTCGGATATGCTTCTTTCAGATGGGCGGCAAGCGAGGGAATAAACTGGCGATAGAAGTTGACAGCCTGTTCCGATTCCATAGGATATTGCACCAATTTCTTCTTGCCGTTCTCATACCGAGGGACATAGGGTGCGAATTGGCTGCTCCAATCTCCCGTACGTCCGGCGATATGTCCGCCTTCGAGCATTTTCAATACACCGGCCCGGTGGAAGATGTCTATCATTTTGTCGAATCGCGAGTAGTCGAAAGTATAGGTTCCGTCTTTTCTTCAAACTCGATATGTTCCAGCGGTGAGAGCAGGATAACGTTGGAATAGCATTCTTTCATTTTGTCGGCCAGTTCTTGTACCATTTCCCAGTAAACGTCCGAGTAAGGTTCCACCTCTTTTCCCGCCATTGAATATTTTCATTTTGTCGGGTGATGTGCCAAACCAATTGGTTACCCATAAATCCGGTTGGGGCATTACGATGGGGTAAACTTTTACGCTGATTTCTTTTTTCAACTCAAAGGTTTGGTTGCCCATTTTTCCTTTGAGGCTGAATGTGGCTTTATAGGTTCCGGCTTCCGCATTGGTGGGAACGGGAACGGAAATCCAGATGGGTTGCGCCACATCACGTGTCACGGATTGTCCGTTTTGCTCGATAATGGGGTCGGGATAGTAGTGTGAGAGAGAGGTGATGGCGTCTTTGGCACGGTCGGGTGTCTGCCGACCCACCCGCACATAATCTACAAAACCCGTACGCGGGCTACTTTGTAACTGTGTTCCTTTTTCGTTGGTGAACGCCGTGACCTGTGCCGACAATTCCTTCAATGGCAGTGCGGCTCTCACTGCAAACTGGAAGGTGGCGTGCTCGCCTGCAGCCACTTCTTCTGTCTCGTTATACTCGGGGAAGAAGTTTGATTCTCTGAATACTTTCAGAAAGGGTCTACTTGTGAAAATGTAATCCGATCTTCTGTGGTAGGTGTTCCACAGGCGGAAATGATAAATAAAAGGCAAATTAAATAAAGGTTTTTCATAAATCGATACTATTTAAATGATTATAATATTTTGTTTGCTGTTATCAGTTTCCCATTGGCGGATATGCCCTGTATCACCATTAACAGGGGGGGCTTGCGGAGGAGCCGTAAAGATAATATCTGCTTTTCCCTTTTTTATCTTTATGTCGGGTTGCCAATAGACCGTTCTTCTTCTCATCTCTTTTCTGTCCTCTCCGTTGAATCCGATTTTTTTAAGGTAAATGAGTCGGTCTTTGAAAAGAATAAAGAAAAGGGTATTCTCTCGAACCCCCTTTCCCATCACAGTTATGTTAAGACGATTATTCTGTTTTCAGAATGATTATCATTAACATTTTCTTATCGTTATACCTATTTACCAACTTATTCCAATGCACGTCCGGCTGTCATAGGCCAATATGGATTTTGATACATGGTTGAAGTTTTGACATCATTGGGGTCACTGGCGCTCAATGTGAAGTCTTGTACACCGAAAGGTTCCAGATAGAATGCCTTTTTTCCATGTATATCCGTTGAACAATTGGTTGTTTATTTCGGTACGTCCCATTGGGCGGACATACTTGCTGACAGAAGCGGCTGAAATGTTAGCATTACTTGTTCCATCGGCTATCAAAGTTGATTTGCCGGTGGCATCTACATATTTTTTGTAAGCTTCGTCCCATAAGTTCATACCTTCCAGCATATAGTGTCCGGTAATGGCAGGATCCCATGAACGCCATCTTTTCAGGTCGTCCCAACGCATACCTTCCGAGATAAATTCGCAACGGCGTTCGCGACGGATGTTGTAGAGTGTTGCGTCTACTTTTTGGTCGCCGGAGAAGACTGCCAAATCACCATATACGGTACCGCTCACTACATTAGCTTCTTTGTCTAAGTTGGTGTTGGCTATGGTCAGTTCATAATCTTCGCTCACACCTGCACGGCGGCGGATAGCTTTCCAATAACCGGCGGCATCATTATCCAATGAACCGTTCTTTTCGTAGCATGCTTCGATATAGTTCAGGTAGGCTTCGGCAGCACGGAACACTACGGCTCCTGTCGTACAGATGATGGTATTACTCTTGTACTGGTCGTAATCATAGTTGTAGTATTTACGAGGGCGGTATCCTGTAAAGTCTTGCAATTCTACGCTGCTTGTTACCAATGGAATGGTATCCAGAATCACAACTTCATTATTTTTGGCAACAGCAGGGTCGGCAGGATCGGAACGAACAATGTCTTCTTCACCGAATACAAAGAGTTGCAGACGTTCGTCACGTCCTTCTTTTTCCATTGATACGCTCAGGTCGCCTTTGTAACCCGAACCGTCGGCATAGTAGGGAAGTCCGTTTTTCATCAGGAAAGAAGTGATGTAGCTGCGTGAAAGTCCCAATTGGTCACCACCGGCAGATAGGATGTAAGCTGCATCGTGGGTATAACCGATGCTCAGGTTATATTGTTTCCAAAGCAATACTTCGGAAATGCTGCTTAAATCTTCTTGGCTGAACATATCGAAGTAGGGATTCCATCCGCTGGTTTGTCCCAAAACGGGATTCATCTGATGAGAGTTGCCTGTCAGTGTGCAATGGTCGGCAACGGCTTTGGCAGCACTCATGGCTTCAGTCAGGAAAAAGTTTATTTCTCCTGCAATGTCGAATGTTTTTCCCTGATTGTATTCCATGTCTTTTCCCGGCCATGTATCATCGCCCGGAACACGTCCGGTGCCTTTGTGATATTTTTCGAAGGTGGCTTCAAACAAGGCCACACGTGACTTGAGTAGCTGTGCAGTTTGTTTGTTGATGCGTTGGTTGTTCTGGAAACCTTGGTCTTTCAGGCGTGAGATGGCTGTATCAAGGTCTTTCAGGATGAAGCGTGCCACTTCATTACGCGGAGCACGCTGACTCAGTTCCTTCAGGATGGCTTGATCGTCGGGTAGCACTTCGTCGATAATGGGAAAATCGCCATAGCGGACCAATGCCTGATAGTATGCCAATGCACGGAAGAAATAAGCTTCGCCGATGTAGTGGCTCAGAATAGACTTGTCACCTTGTATGCTTCCCGCTTCTTCTTTTGGTAGAATTTGCTCAAGAAGCCAGTTCCATACACGGGCACGGGAAGTGTAAGTTTGAAAGTTCTTGCCCGAAGGTACTTGTTTTTCTCCTGCAAAATAGTCCAAGTCACCTGTTTGTGAAAACAGGTTGTCGGTATTATTGTCATTGAGTGTCATACCGCTGCGCCAGTTCTTGTCATGGTAAAGAGACTGCTGGCGAGAGTTTTGCAGATAAGAGTAGTAGTTGATAACGTATGCACCCACTTGATCTACGGTAGTGAAATAGGCTTCGGGGGTTACATTGGTTATCGGCTCACGATCCAAAAAGTCATTGCAGGAAGCCAATGTGGATGCTCCCAGACCGATAAGTGAGCAGATGTAGATATGTTTTAAACTTAATTTCATATTCGTATTTTTTTAGAAGTTAACATTTACACCGACAGATAAGGTTCTTTGCAACGGATATAGTTTACCCGGTCCCCAGTCGCCGCCCAATGTTTCGGGGTCGAATATGGAGCTGATACCTGTCCAAGTGAGCAGATTGTCACCGGAAACATAGAAACGTACAGATTCCATGGCAGCCTTTTTAGTCCAGCTTTTGGGTAAAGTATAACCTACTTGTACATTCTTTACGCGCAGGTATGCTGCATTCTGTAAATATCCGCTTTGAACTTCCTGATTCTTCTTGATATTTCCGAAGTATGGTTTCGGATAATAAGCATTGGTGTGTTCGGGTGTCCAATAATCCAAGTGCTCGGTGAAGCAAGCTGACTGCCATTCGTCACCGCTGGCTCCCCAGAAGTACGGACCGTCCAGCCAATAATCACGTTTCATGGTACCTTGCAGGAAGATAGAGAAGTCTAATCCTCTCCACGAGCCATCTACTGTGAAACCGAAATTGTAACGTGCATAACTGTTACCGATGATTTTCAGGTCGCCATGGTCGTTAAGGGTTTTGGAACCGGAAGTCACTTCTCCGTCTCCGTTCAAGTCGGCATACATAATGTCGCCGGCGCCCCAATTTGAACCCCAGTTGGGTTTGTTGTTGGCTAAATGGGCATTCATCTCTTCTTGAGTCTGTGCGATACCTACTGTGGTGTATCCCCAGATGGTTCCGTCCAGCTTGTTGTTGTACCAACTGTAGATATCACCGCTTTCATTCGGATATTTCAGTACCTTACGTTGTCCGTCGGCCAAAGTGAAGCGTACTCCGTAGTTGAAGTCTTCGATACGGTCTCTCCATGATAATTCCATTTCCCAACCATAAGATTTCATGTCGGCATTGTTTATTTTCGGAGCAGATGCACCCAAAATACCGGGAAGGGTGGGGGAGCGGGACCTACCATGTCGTAAGTATAGCGTTGGTAGTAGTCAAATGAACCGGTCAGTCGGTTATCAAAAAGTCCGAAGTCTACACCGACGTTCCATGATTCTACGGTTTCCCATGTCAGTACACTGCTGACAATGCCCGGAAGTCCGGCTGTGTTTTGGCGTACTCCATTGATCAGCCATCCCGAGTTGGTGGTTCCGGTAGGCATACTTTGGAAGAATGGATACCAGGCTTCGGTTTCATTGTTTCCTAATTGACCCCATGAGCCTCTCAGCTTCAGAGTACCAATTATGTTTGACAGCGGCTTGAAGAACTCTTCACGTGAAATGTTCCATCCTACAGAGAACGATGGAAACAGTCCCCAGCGCTTGTCACCGATGAAGCGTGAAGAACCATCGTAGCGAAGGTTGGCTTCCAACAAATAGCGTTCTTTGTAATTGTAGTTGATACGTCCGAAGAAACCGGCAATGGCCAGTTCGGATGCACTGTTGTAAGCGTTTTTATTATCCTGTGTGGTATTCAGTTCAGGCACGCTGGGAGTGATAAGGTCTGTACCGAAGCCGGTCAGACCGCCTTTCTTGTAAAGCTCGGCATTGAAACCTGCCATTACTTTAAAATAATGGTCGCCTATGGTCTTTGAATAATCACTGAAAATATTGGTTGAGAAGTAGTCTTCGCTGGCACGATAGTCTTGTACTTCCGAATAACCGGCAGCGCCTCCGTTCCAAGACAACGGATACGGGTTGTTGTCGGTATCATAACCGTAGATGGGCAGTACAGCCCAATGGTATTTTTCATTGTATTGGCGCAAGCTGCCTTCTACATTGATGTGCCAGTCCTTGATAGGTTCGAATACAAATTGAATCTGATTGGTTATCCAGTTCTTTTCACTGGTTTGTTTTCCACCCTCTTCCATTTGTATAATTTCCATATCGGCAGACCAGTGTCCGTTGGGATCGACAACCGGACAAGTCGGCCAGCGGCGTGCGATATTGTGGAAGAACAGTCCTGTCATATAAGTCGGACGGTCATAGTTTTCGCGTGTCCATTTGTTGTTATAGTTCATGGTAACCCAATCGGCAAGTTTCACCGAAATCTTTCCATTCAGTATGTAACGCTGGAACTTGTCGCTACCATGACGTAACAGACCTTTTGGTCAAGGAAGCTGCCACTTAACAAATAGGTAATCTTTTTCATTACCACCATTGATGCTTAAATTATGTTCTTGTGAAGGTACCCAACTTTCATAGAATTCATCAAACCAGTTGGTATTGGCAAATGCGCCTCCATAGTTCTGCCAACGTCCGTTGCTACCGGCTACCGTACCGTAATACTCCGGTTTGGTGGGGTCGGTGTAACCTCCGCTCATGTATGTCTTGATGCGGTTCATATCGTCTTCATCGAAGATGACTGTTCCGTATGCATTGCGCTGAGCTTCATTGAAATAGGTGGCAAAATCCCATGAGTTGGTCATATTAGGTTTTTGGATGGCATCCGAAAAACGGAGATTACCTGAATAGTTGACTCTTGTTTTCCCACTGATACCGTTTTTGGTGGTAATTAAAATAACACCGAATGCAGCACGCGCACCATAAATAGAAGAAGAGGCGGCATCTTTCAGTACTGACACATTGGCAATATCGTTAGGGTTTACCGTATTCATGTCACCTTCGATTCCGTCAATCAAAATCAAGGGGTTACCACTGGAACCGTCACCGATGGTACCTGCACCACGGATGTTGATATTAAGAGAAGCATCCAATGCACCACCACTGTTTCCCACTGACATATTTAATCCCGGAATCTGACCTTGCAAGGCTTGTGCCACATTCTGTACGGGGCGTGATTCCAACACTTTGGAGTCGACCATACTCACGGCACCGGTTACATTTACTTTTTTTTTCTGTGTACCATAACCCACTACAACGACTTCATCCAACATTTGTGTGTCGTCTTTCAAGATGATGTTCAAGGGAGTTCCTGTCCACTTTACTTCCATCGTTTCATATCCCACAAAAAGAAATCACCAATGTACTTCCTTTGGGAACGTTGTTCAAGGTAAAAGTCTCCATCTATACCTGTAATGGTACCGTTGGTACTTCCTTTTACTACCACAGATGCACCGATAACGGTTTCACCTGTTCCATCTTTTACGACTCCGGTACATGTGCCGTTTTGCTGGACAGCGTCAATACCCGTCACTCTTTCCCCGGATGATGCGTAAACTGCTCCTCCACTGATAGTTGAGAGGAATAGTAACATACCGACTGATTTGAGATGTTTTAACATATTACTATTATTTAATTGTTTGTGAAAAACATGTGAATCCATGAGCGGAATAAGTTCCAATAGAACTATGTTTTTCAATAAATTTTAGATTAACACCGCAAATATACAATATTTTTAAGAAAAACAAAGAAGAAGCACTTCGTTTTTCTAAAAAATATCATTTTTATAAAATATCAAATAACAAATATAAGCAATAGAATGCTATTCAGCATACCTGAATAACCTTTTATATCCCAATTTCATCCTTATTCTAAGGTAAACTACTATTAAATTGGGTAGAATATAAGGGTCTCAGTTAAAACATTCTACTCCTTTTTCTGCTCAAACAGTCTGTTTATCATACTATTTTTTCCCATTATTCTTAAAAACATAGTTCTATTGGAACTTATCCGCTTGTTCTTGTTTTCGGTTTTCAAGCTTCATTAAGAAATACTTATGTATGTTCATTCCTTCCGGCAGGGTAGAAATAAAATGGAACCGTATGAATATTTGCAGAATATCTATCGCTGCCGAACCTGTTTGGGGAATAGGTACAGACTTTATTAAATAAATGAAATAATCGATTATCAGTATAGATATTCATCCGGATATACCTCTTAAAAAATGGGTATCGGATATCGCTGTCTTGATTGAATGAATGTGGCTGATTATCAGTATAATATATTTTATTTTAGGACCACTGGGACCAAGGACCACCTATGTGTGATTCCGGTCTTAAAATACAGGGTATAACAACTTGATAATGAAAGACTTTAGGCGTACAAGCCTTCCGGTCGTTTTTCTGCCTTTCGGAATCGGTTTATAAAGGCTTTATTTTTTATTTATAGTAGAACACGGCTCCGTTAAAATTCTCTCTTGATATTCTCCAATTTGCTGTCTTTATAAAAATCTTTTTTTTCATGAAAATCATTTTAAACAAGGATAAACATAGGCTACTTTCTCATCGCTTCTTCCTTCTCTTGCTGTTGCAGTCCTCCCACCAGTTTCACAAAGGCGTGGCTGGCTTCATAATATTGCCCGTTGTAAGACAACAGGTATTTTTTCTTTCTGTACCAAAGAAGAAAACTGGTAATGGATGGTGATTTCGCTGTAAGGGCTCATTTCTTTATTCCGCTTTTAATATTGCGCTGTTAATGCTTCTATCCACACTATTGAACTCACGAGAGGTTTTCTTGCCGAAGTCGAAAGTATAAGCCAGTTTCACATAAGCGGTTTGCTGGTATATACGACTGGTTCTTGATTGCTCATACTGATAAGCATTTGTACAAGAGTATTCACGATAATTATTTTTATGAGTAAACGGATTCTCTGTTCCCATTTCTGCCATCCAGTTAGCTTTATTATAACGTAATGAGACCCCATATAGAGCCGGAGATTTCATGACTGCCAACTTCCTGCTATCCAATGTCTTTTCCGTGCTTTTGCTCCATGCGCTCAATGTAAATGCTTTTACAAAATAATTAGCCTGCAAAGATGCCATAAAATTATCAGTTGACAATCCTTGCCCACCGGCAACTTTAAATTTCTCGTACTTTAAGGTTGAATTGATTCTCAGCTTGTCGGATATACGGCACGAAGCTATCAACTCTAGTTTCCATTTATCGTATGTGGTATTAGACAAATAACTGCTTATCAGCTTTTCTCCTTCTGAATAATAATCTACAGATACATTATTTTTAATTCGGGTGTGCCAAGAGTTTATTTGCAGATTTACAGGATTAAGCGTTGCGTCATAAGTAAAAAAGTACTCCTGAATAGTTGGGTTGGCAAGATTCGGATTACCACGCTGAATACGCAAAAAATCAATAGTCTGATCGGCAGTATTCACATAACTGATATCGGGCTGGAAATTTCCCATAGCAAATCCCAAGGAAAACTGATGGTTGGAATGCAACTGATACCGAATCCAAGAATTTGTGCGGAATGTCCAATCCTGACATTTAGGCTGAGTATGTAATTTATAATTTAATAAAGACAATCCGGGATTAATCATCAAAGTTATCTTATTGTCGAACAGATGCTGCATATAGCTTAAATTAAGCAGAGACTCCCCTCTCCACAAATGTTGCCATGAGCGGTAGTCACCCTCATATAAAGATGAGGATATATGGTGGTCATGCAAAAAACTGACTCCTAACGAACTGTTTTTCCATGTCATATTATATACTCCCAGTGCCCTGAAAGAGTATAAGTCTTCATCGGCATGAGTAAAAGACTTCAGTTTGTTTTCCGTATAAATTCTACTATACGTATTGTGTGCATAATTTCCCGTTATGTTTATATGAATACGCTGCCGGGAAGTGGGATAGAATATGCCATCCACACACACAGAAGGTTTCAGGTTCTTTTCTGTTGTCGAACTCAAAGACAAGACATCCTCATACGTATTGTTTTCATAATGCAGCAGATTACTTTGATTATTCTCAGGAGTAGATTTGCCCACCAGTCCTGCAAGAGCATAGATATTATACTTCTCCGCTTTATAATTTACCTTAAACTGTGCATATTGCTGATTATCGCGCAAAAGAGCGTTTTGATTGACTAATGTTCTATGGATATAGGAATCTGATATATTCATCTTTTCCGTTTTGTTTTCCTGAATGCCATTATATTTATTCATGCCATATCCACCAAAAAGGTATAGCTCCATTTGTTGCGATCCAGTTTCGCTCCCAAATTGTAATTACCGGAAAGATAGCCAATATTCTGCCATCCGTCCAATGAGACATACCCGCCCAGTTGATATGTCTTCGTTACATAATTAATGGAAGCTATATCCCCGATATAAATGCCCGAAGGGATATCATAATATTCTACTTTCTCAATATCTTTCGGGCGTAGGTTTTGTATTTCACGCAATTCTGCCTTAACACCATTTATATAAAGAGTTGCCTCTCCTCTTGCCGTTTTAACAACTCCTTTGTTGGCATTTACATTAAGTCCCGGAATCATTAAGTTATAAAGCAAATCATAGCCGGAATAAGCATGTTTCTTTTGTATTTTATCCGGAATAACCACAACATGATCTTTTTTACGTATTAAAGAATTTCCTCTTATAATAACTTCATCCAGCAAGACATCATCGCCGTCCAACACAAAAGAAGCTAAAGTATTGTCAGAATCCGACACTTGTATGTCTTTATACAAAGTGGAATAGCCAACGTTGCTGATTCTTACAATATATTTTCCGGATTGTACATTAGGAAATGTAAAAATGCCCAAGCTATCAGAAATGCATCCCTTTACCAAAACAGAATCCGTACCCAACAACTGAATGGTAGAAAAAGGCACTTCCTCCTTATTTATATCAACTATCTTACCTTTCACAACATATTGAGCTTGCAATGGCAGAACTATATATAAAATCAATAACCCAAAGAAGATTTTTTTATGCATATACAACAGCCTGTTAAATTTTAAATAAAAAGTAGGTCAAGTCCTCCCGATTCATTATATTAAAGGTTTCCTACATCTATAATAATGAATAGAAACGAACTTGACTAATATATGCGATAATTAACGCTGCTCTGTCTGATTAAATGGCAAAGATAAACAAATGGCGTGAGAAGTTCATGCTTGAAGTGCTACTTTTTCTATGATGTCGGTAAAAGTGTTGTGCCACAACATTTTTCTTATGCGACGATTTATTTCCATTTTAGGAATTGAGCCTGACAAGGAAATAAATCGAAAGCTATGGGAAGAAGGGATTAGATTTGCAGCCATTGCAGCATAAATGTTAATTCAAAAATTAACGGACTATTATACTATGAATACCTACTTCTAATTCTTTTTCTAATCTTACCCAAAAGCCTTGTCCGTTTTTTTAAGATGTAAATTGTTGAATGATAGGTGAATATACGTTGCAATTTCTATAAATGCAGGTTCAAAAACTCATAAAGGTGGGCCCTGGTCCTAGTGGTCCTAAAAATAGAGCTATATATTTAAAAATCAGATGGTTAATTTGTTTGTTCCGATGGGCAGTTTCGCATGTTTGACCGAGAGTGGTGTTTGCTTTCGGTACGTTGCGAAAAAGACCTTGGAGTTTTTTAAAGACCTTGAACTTTAACAAAAACTCCAAGGTCTTTTTGTAAAACACTTTAGTGTTTTTTGCAGAATCTTTTCCGAGTTGTCTTAATGGCAATGTCCACATTCACAACCTTCGTCATGGCTGCCGCAACCGTTTCCGCAGTCTCCGCAACTACATCCGCAACCTTCACCACTCATTGCATTCAGCATTTCCTGAATTTCTTCATTTGTGGCCGGACGTGATTCTGTTACTTCACCCACAAATGTCAGGTCTTTACCTGCATGGGGATGATTCAGGTCTACAGTCACTGTGTCGGCAGTCACTTCGCCCACAGTGGCATAGAAATGATGTCCTTCATTGTCTTGCAAAGGAATAACGGCTCCTTCGAAGATACGTTCTGCATCAAAGACACCATCGATGGTGAACATATCTTTGGATACAGTGCGTACACCTTCGGGCATATATTCTCCGTAAGCTTCTGCGCTTGGAATGACGAAATCGAATTTATCGCCTTTGTTCAGGGCGGCAACTTCGCTTTCAAAACGTTCAAGCGTGGTTCCCAATCCCGAAATGAATTGGAAAGGGTGCTCTGCGGTTGCTTCTTCTACTAATGTTTTTTGACCGTCTTGCATAACGTACAGTTTGTATGCTACGGTGATGTACTTATTTTCCATGTTTTTTATATTATAAATGTACTGAATTATGTGCGGGGAATTGCTTTCCCGACGTGCAAAGATACAAATTAATTCATATCCCGACGGGTTATTCTATTTATATTAATAGACTTTGGTATATGTTTTTCTATGGCCGGTGTAACTTGTGTGATTTTCAGGTTTGCCTTTTTATATATAATAATCATGTTCTTGTTGGTATTGAAATATGATGGTGATAATTCAGAAGCTAAAATTGGATATGCAATGATGGCTTTGGAAGCTTATGGCTGTAAAGTTAATCATAAGAGCAATTATGATTTTTATCGCATTAAACAAAAGATTGATAGAAAGCAGCCTGTATACAGTATATGTTTCTTTTTGAAAATTCAGGAGGTCTTAATAAGAAAACGCACGGCTTTGTGATAAAATGATTATTTAAAAGCCTGTTTGGTTACGAATAATAATTTATAAGAAAAAAAATCTTCATTTTATTTGTTTGTTACGAAAACGCTTTACCTTTGCACTCATCAAAGCAACAAAGAAAAAAAGATATATGAACGTTACTACTCTAAATAACCTGGCAGTCCTGCATATTATTCGCTTCGTGGTGATTACACCGGGAGAGTGAGAAAGGTTGTGTATGTGTAGTTGTACATATAAAGATATATTTGAAGGCCTTTCTCACATGAATGAGAAAGGCTTTTTTAGTAAAAGAAAGTTAGGATGTTTTAGACAATAGAATAAAATGAAAAATCAGTTACGAAGCTCTTATAGCACACAAGGTCGCCGAATGGCTGGGGCAAGGGCCCTTTGGGTGGCAAATGGCATGAAGAAAGAAATGATGGGAAAACCCATTATTGCAATAGTAAACTCGTTTACGCAATTTGTCCCCGGACATACGCACTTGCACGAGATAGGTCAGCAGGTGAAGGCTGAAATTGAGAAGTTGGGATGCTTTGCTGCCGAATTTAATACCATTGCCATCGATGACGGTATCGCGATGGGGCACGATGGGATGCTTTATTCACTGCCGAGCCGGGATGTCATTGCCGACAGCGTGGAATATATGGTCAATGCCCATAAAGCGGATGCGATGGTATGCATCAGTAACTGTGACAAAATTACTCCGGGTATGCTTATGGCGGCCATGCGGCTGAATATTCCCACTGTGTTTGTATCGGGAGGACCGATGGAAGCAGGAGAATGGAACAACCGGCATCTCGATTTGATTGACGCGATGATTAAATCGGCAGATTCATCGGTCAGTGATGAAGAGGTGGCTCAAATAGAGAATAATGCTTGTCCCGGTTGCGGCTGTTGCTCGGGAATGTTTACCGCCAATTCTATGAATTGTCTGAATGAGGCTATCGGATTGGGACTGCCGGGAAACGGAACGATTCTGGCTACTCATGCCAACCGTACCCGGCTGTTTAAAGATGCGGCCGCATTAATTGTGAAGAATGCATATAAATATTATGAAGAAGGGGATGACAGCGTGTTGCCGCGAAGCATTGCCACGCGTGATGCTTTCCTCAATGCCATGACGCTGGATATAGCTATGGGAGGGTCTACCAATACGGTTCTTCACCTGTTGGCTATTGCCCACGAAGGCGGAGTGGACTTTAAAATGGATGACATCGATATGCTTTCACGTCGTGTACCTTGTCTTTGCAAGGTAGCTCCCAATACACAGAAATACCACATTCAGGATGTAAATCGTGCGGGAGGTATCCTTAATATATTAGGTGAACTGGCCAAAGGCGGTCTGTTGAAAACGGATGTGAACCGTGTGGATGGTATGACACTGGCCGATGCTATCAGAAAATACAGTGTGACCGTAGATGAACCGGATGCTGAGGCTAAACGTATTTACTCTAGTGCACCGGGTAATAAGTTCAATATTACTTTGGGCTCTCAGAATGCTGCTTACAAAGAACTCGACACCGATCGTGCCAATGGTTGTATCCGTGACTTGGAACACGCTTACAGCAAGGACGGTGGGTTGGCTGTACTGAAGGGAAATATCGCTCAGGACGGTTGTGTGGTGAAAACAGCCGGAGTGGACGAAAGTATCTGGAAGTTTTCGGGTCCGGCCAAGGTGTTTGATTCACAGGATGCTGCTTTGCGAGGGTATCTTGGGAGGAAAGGTGGTCAGTGGTGATGTCGTAGTAATTACCCACGAAGGGCCGAAAGGTGGTCCCGGTATGCAGGAAATGCTTTATCCTACTTCTTATATCAAATCAAAACATCTTGGAAAGGAGTGTGCTTTGATTACTGACGGACGTTTCAGCGGAGGTACATCAGGATTGAGTATCGGACATATTTCTCCTGGAAGCTGCCGCAGGCGGCAACATCGGAAAGATAGTGGATGGCGATATTATCGAAATCGATATTCCGAACCGCAGTATCAATGTGAAACTGAGTGATGAAGAGCTTGCGGCGCGTCCCATGACTCCGGTGACCCGCAACCGCTATGTACCGAAGAGTCTGAAAGCCTATGCTGCCATGGTGAGTTCGGCAGACAAGGGCGGTGTGAGAATCATTGACTAATAAAAAGAATAGATATTATATGGCAAAAGAACAAATAACAGGAGCAGAGGCCTTGATGCGTTCCTTGGAGTATCAGGGAGTAAAGACTCTTTTTCGGATATCCGGGAGGCTCCATCATGCCTACTTTTGATGCTTTATATCATCATCGAGATACATTAAATCATATATTGGTTCGTCACGAACAAGGAGCTGCTCATGCGGCACAAGGTTTTGCCCGTGTGTCGGGTGAAGTGGGAGTCTGTCTGGTTACCAGCGGTCCCGGTGCCACGAATACTATCACCGGCATTGCTGATGCCATGATTGACAGTACGCCTATTGTGGTGATTGCCGGACAGGTGGGGGCTTCGTTCTTGGGAACAGATGCGTTTCAGGAGGTTGATTTGGTGGGTATCACTCAACCTATCTCCAAATGGAGCTATCAGATTCGTCGGGCAGAGGATGTGGCTTGGGCAGTGGCACGCGCTTTTTATATTGCCAGAAGCGGACGTCCCGGTCCTGTTGTGCTGGACTTTGCCAAGAATGCTCAGGTAGAAATGGTGGACTATGAACCGATGAGGCTTGATTTTATCCGTAGTTATGATCCTGAGCCCAACCCGGATAAAGAGTGTCTTCAGGAAGCTGCCGAACTGATAAACGGTGCTCGTAAACCATTGGTTTTGGTCGGTCAGGGAGTGGAGCTTGGTAATGCACAAGATGAATTGCGTGCCTTTGTCGAGAAAGCCGATATGCCTTGCGGATGCACTTTGCTGGGACTTTCTGCCTTGCCTACCGACCACAGGCTCAATAAAGGTATGCTGGGTATGCACGGTAATCTCGGTCCGAATGTCAAGACCAATGAATGTGATGTGTTGATAGCCGTGGGAATGCGTTTTGATGACCGTGTGACCGGCAAACTTGATACATACGCCCGACAAGCAAAGATCATTCATCTGGATATCGATTCATCGGAAATAGATAAGAATGTAAAGGTGGATGTGCCTGTCTTGGGTAATTGCAAGCAGACACTTGCCATATTGACGCAACTTATCGGCGAAAATGAACATACCGAATGGATTGATAGCTTTGCCGAATATGAAAAGACGGAATATGAACAGGTAATCAGGAAGGAGATTCATCCTTGTGAAGGTGCGCTGAATATGGGCGAGGTGGTTCGTGCTGTGAGCGAGGCTTCGCATCACGAAGCTATTTTGGTGACCGATGTAGGACAAAACCAGATGATGGCGGCACGTTACTTTAAGTATAGCAAGAATCGTAGTATTGTTACTTCCGGCGGATTGGGAACCATGGGCTTTGGTCTTCCTGCTGCAATCGGTGCCACTTTCGGTCGTCCTGACCGCACTGTGTGCGTGTTTATGGGTGACGGAGGATTGCAGATGAATCTTCAGGAACTGGGGACCATTATGGAACAGAAAGCTCCGGTAAAGATTATTTTGCTGAACAATAATTATCTGGGCAATGTTCGTCAGTGGCAGGCGATGTTCTTCGGCCGCCGCTACTCGTTTACACCGATGTTGAATCCGGATTACATGAAAATAGCCGAAGCCTACGAGATTCCTTCCCGGCGTGTGATGAAGCGGGAAGAGTTGCAGGATGCCATCCATGAAATGCTGACCACCGAAGGTCCGTTCCTTTTGGAAGCTTGTGTGATAGAGGAAGGTAATGTGTTGCCGATGACACCTCCGGGAAGTTCGGTAAACCAGATGTTGTTAGAATGTTAAAAGAGTAAGCTTATGGATAAGACATTATATACATTAATCGTTCATTCGGAAAATATTGCCGGTTTGCTGAACCAGATTACTGCTGTGTTTACCCGCCGGCAGATTAATATAGAAAGTCTCAATGTTTCGGCTTCTTCTATCAAAGGAGTACATAAATACACTATTACAGTGTGGACTACCAAGGATATTATTGAAAAGGTGGTGAAGCAGATAGAAAAGAAAATCGATGTATTGCAGGCGCATTATTTCACTGATGACGAAATCTTTCTGCATGAGATAGCACTCTATAAGGTGTCCATACCTGAGTTTCAGTCCAATCCCATCGCATCGAAAGTAATCCGCCGTTACAATGCACGCATTGTGGAAGTGAACCCTGTCTTTGCTATTGTCGAGAAGGCAGGAATGACAGAGGAAATCACTTCTCTGTATGAGGAGTTGCAGGCATTGGGTTGCGTATTGCAGTTTGTCCGTTCGGGGCGTGTGGCTATCACTACCAGCTGCTTTGAGCGTGTCAATGAGTATCTTACACAGCGTGAGGAAAATATCGTCAACAGAAGGAAAGAAAGGAGCTGTAATGAGTGACAATAAAGTTGGAACGTACAAGTTTGTGGCAGAGCCTTTTCATTGCGATTTCACCGGAAAACTGACAATGAGTGTATTGGGGAATCATCTGTTGAATTGTGCCGGATTTCATGCCGCCGACCGTGGATTCG